>Ga0335075_10000386_pt1 | contig 79814 bp, 77 predicted proteins | sample Lox_Sample_24_FD_206723 | JGI IMG/M metagenome (GOLD analysis project Ga0335075, IMG submission 206723) | Soil microbial communities from Loxahatchee National Wildlife Refuge, Florida, United States - Lox_Sample_2.4 | ecosystem: Environmental > Terrestrial > Soil > Wetlands | place: USA... | reverse complement strand
ATCCCGGGCTTTCCGCGCGCCAGGCTCTACCGGCTCGCCGGCGAGGCGGCGCGGCCAGTGGTCGTGATCCTGCCCGGCGCCGAGGGGGGCGACGGGGCCGGGCGCCGCTTCGGACCGATCCTCGCACGGCTCGGCTATGCGGCGGTGAGCCTGCCCTATTACTCGCCCAATTGGGGCCAATACGGGCCGCCGCCCGAATATCCGGACCTGCCGGGCAGCTTCATCGACATCCGCGTCGACCAGCTCGCCGGCCTCCGCGACACGCTGCGGGCGATGCCGGGCGTGGACGTGGAGCGGTTCGGCCTGTTCGCCGGCTCGAAGGGCGCCGAATTCGCCCTGATCGCCGCCAGCCGCTACGCCTGGCTCGACGCGGTGGTGGCCTATGCCCCGTCCGACCTGGTCTGGGAGGGCTGGGGCGTGGAGATGCTGGAGGCGGAGGGCACGCGTTCCTCCTTCTCCTTCGACGGCCGACCCCTGCCCTTCATGCCCTATCGCGGCTTCGTCGCCGGGCTCCAGCAAGGCCCCGCCGCGGACCTCAGGGCGATCCACGAAAATGGCCGCGCCGACCATCCCGCCCGCGAGGCGGCGGCGCGGATCCCGAGCGAGGCCTATCGCGGCGCGCTGCTGCTGGTCGCGGGCGACCGGGACAAGCTGTGGAATTCGGGACGGCAGGCGCGGAACATCGTCGCGGCGCGACGGGCGGCGGGGCTGGCGACCGAGGCCCTGATCTATCCCGAGGCCGGCCACGATCTCGCCGGCGACGGTGACCCGCGCGACGATCCGCGCGGCGGCGGCACGCGGGAAGCCAATGCCGCGGCCCGCGCCGATGCCTGGCCGAAGGTGCTCGCCTTTCTCGCCCGGACTCTGCGGCCCTAATTGGGCAGGCGCACCAGCCGGATCGCGGTCGCGCGAACCGGCCAGGCGCCCTGCACGGCGCCGCCCTCGCCATAGCGCTCCCATTGCGCGTCGGCGACGTAGAGGAAGTCGCCGCGGCGGACGAAGCCCAGGGTCGGCTCGCCCCAGTCGACATGATTGCTTTCGAGCACGCGGACAGTGGCGATCCGCTCGCCGTCCGGGCTCAGCTTCAGCCAGAGGATGCGGCGGGGATTGGTGCCGTTCTGGATGGCGAGCAGGCCGCCGCGCCAGGGGTAGAGGCCGTCGATTCCGTCCAGCATGGTGCCGGCGTCGGATTCGAGCCGCGCGACGGTGCCGTCGTGGAGATGCACCTCGGCCAGGCCATAGCCATAATCGGCGACATAGAGCCGGCGTCCGTCCGGGGTCGGCACCAGGCCCTGCGGGCTGCGCAGGCGGCCGGGCGGGACGAGGATGGTGAGCACGGTGTCGCCGGGCGCCGCGCGGTAGATGGCGCCCGTATTGGGGTCGCTCGCATAGACGGTGCCGTCATTGGCGACCGCGATATCGGCCGGCGAGCCTTCGCCCGGCACGGCGAGGCGGCGGACGGGGCGCAGCGACCCGAGTTCCACCGCGATCAGGCCGCGGAACGCGCCCTCGGGATTGGGCGTCTGCTCGACCACGCCCGAGGCGGCCCAGAGCAGGCGGCGGCGCGTGTCGATGGCGAGGCCGAACAGGCTGCCCGCCTCAAGCCCCTCGATCGCCCGCCAGCCCCGCGCCTCGCGGACGATCAGGGCGCGGCCGACGACGGTGGCGGCGAACAGCCGGGCGGTGCGCGCGTCCCAGGCGATGCCCTCGACCAGCCGCTGGCTGCTCGGCAGGCTGGTGAAGAGGCGGCTGGCCTGGACCCGGGCGCCATTGGCGCCGAAGCGCTGGCGCAGCGCGTCCATCTCCGCGGCGGGCAGGTAGACCGAGAGCTGGTCCAAAGTCTGCTGGCTCGGGGCATAGCCCATGCCGGCCAGGCGCTGGAGGCCGGTCCGCACCGCCCCCGCGTCGCGCGCCTCATGCGCGTCGGCGAGCAGCCGGCGCTGGACGGAGGCGCTGTCGGGGAAGGAGGCGAGCAGCTCGGTCGGCGCCAGGGTCGGCGTCGGCCACATCGGCTCGTTGGCCTGACGGACGGGGGGGATTGCGCAGGCCGCGAGCAGCAGGGCCGCGGCGCCGATTGCCCCCCGCGCCGGCGTCACCCGCGCAGGGCTCCGGCGACGAGCTTGTGCAGTTTGGAGTGGAGCTGATCGTTGGCGGCGAGCACCTGACCCTTGGCCAGCCCCGCTTCGCTCCCCCGGAAATCGCTGACGAAGCCGCCCGCCTCGCGGACCAGCAGGATGCCGGCGGCCACGTCCCAGAATTGCAGCTCCTCTTCCCAGAAGCCGTCGAAGCGGCCGGCGGCGACCCAGGCCAGATCGAGCGCGGCCGAGCCGAAGCGGCGGATGCCGGCGACTTCGGGCGAGACCGCGTTCAGGATCCGGTTGAAACGGCCGAGATCGCCATGCGCCTTGAACGGGATGCCGGTGGCGATCAGGGATTCGTCGAGATTGCGCCGCGCCGAGACGCGCAGGCGGCGCTCGTTGAGCCAGCTGCCCCTGCCCTTCTCGGCCCAGAAGCTCTCGTCGGTGATCGGATTGTAGACCAGGCCCTGGGTGACTTCGCCCCAGCCCTGCCCGCCCGGTTTCGGCTCCTGCACCGCGATCGCGATGGCGAAATGGGGGATGCCGTGGAGGAAGTTGGAGGTGCCGTCGATCGGATCGACGATCCAGCGCGGCTTCAGCGGATCGCCCTCGATCGCGCCGCCTTCCTCCAGATGGAGGCTCCAGTCGGGCCGCGCATGGCGCAACTCCTCGACCACGGTCTGCTCGGCCTGCTCGTCGGCCATGGAGACGAAATCGGCCGGGCCCTTGCGGCTCACCTGCAGCTGCTCGACCTCGCCGAAGTCGCGCCGCAGGCGCGGCGCCGCCTTGCGGGCGGCGCGCTGCATGACGGTGATCAGGCCGGAATGGGAAACCATTTTTCTTCCTCAACCCCTCTCCCCTGAAGGGGAGCGGGAGTCAGTCCGCGCGGCGGACGTAGGTCTGCTCGTAAACGTCGACGACGATCCGGGTTCCGCTGCTGATGTGCGGCGGGACCATGACGCGGACGCCATTGTCGAGCACGGCCGGCTTGTAGCTGGACGAGGCGGTCTGCCCCTTCACCACGGCGTCGGCCTCGACGATGGTCGCCTCGATCGTGTCGGGGAGCTGCACGCTGATCGGCTCCTCGTCATAGAGTTCCATGATCACGTCCATGCCGTCCTGCAGGAAGGCGGCGGCGTCGCCGAGCAGGTCGCGGGGCAGCGTCACCTGGTCGTAGGTCTCCTTGTCCATGAAGACGAGGCCGTCGCCGTCGGCGAACAGGAACTGGAAATCCTTGGTGTCGAGCCGCACGCGCTCCACCGTCTCCGCCGAGCGGAAGCGGACGTTGTTCTTGCGGCCGTCGCGGAGGTTCTTCAGCTCGACCTGCATATAGGCGCCGCCCTTGCCGGGCTGGGTGTGCTGGATCTTCACCGCGCGCCAGATGCCGCCTTCATATTCGATGATGTTGCCGGGACGGATGTCCACGCCGCTGATCTTCATGATGTGCTCGCTGTCAGGAGAGGATTGGCGCGCGCTTTAGCGAGAGCGCGCGTTTCCGGCAAGCAGCGGGTAGGGATTGACCGGCTGGCCTTGGTAGAAGCGCGCTCCGGGCGCCATGCGGTAGACCGCGAAATGGAGATGCGGGCCGGCCGGATTGGCGTTGCCGGTGCTGCCGACCCGGCCGATCGGATCGCCCGCTTCGACCCGGTCCCCCTCGCTGAGGCCGGGGGCGTAGGATTGGAGGTGGGCGTAATAATACATCCACTGGCCGTCCTCGGAGCGGACATAGGCGCTGATCCCGCCGCCGCCGCGGCTGAAATAGAGCTTCTCGACCGTGCCCGCCGCCGCGGCGACCACGGGCGTGCCGTGGGGCGCCATGATGTCGAGCGCATTATGGGCCCGGCCGCCGCCGCGCGAGGCGGTGAACGTGTCGACGATCTGCCGGTGCGGGATCCCCGCCACCGGGATGACGAGTCCCGAGCGGCTCACCGGATAGGTGGGGCGGGCAGACAGCAGGGCCGCATCGATCTCGGCCGCGCTGGGCGCCTCGTCAGCCTTGCCGACGCGGCTGCCGGTCGCGGCCTGCCCGGCCATGCCGCTATTGGAGACGGCATAGAGGCTCGTCCAGAGCATGGCGGCGAGGAAGGTCGTCACCAGGGCGGTGATAAGGACGGTGAAGGTGAGCGCCAGCCTTCGCATGGATGAGAAAACCGGAAGCGCGCCACATCGTTCCGCAGCCGCGATGAACGGGCGGGATCAGCGGCCCAGGATCGCCTGGAAGGCTGTCACCGCCGTCGCCGGCCCGCCCTCATGGCCCCAGACCGCGCTGCTGACGGCGAGAAAGTCTGCCCCCGCCTCGACCAGCACCCGGCCATTGTCCGGGGTGATCCCGCCGATCGCCACGCAGGGAATCTCGAACAGGGTCGTCCACCAGGAGAGGATTGACGGATCCGGCCGGTGCCGGGTTTCCTTGGTCGAGGTCGGGAAAAAGGCGCCGAAGGCGACATAATCGGCACCCGCTTCCCCCGCCTCCATGGCGAGATGGCGGCTGTCGTGGCAGGTGATGCCGATCTGGGCGGCCGGGCCGAGCAGGCGGCGCGCGACCTCGGCGTCGCCGTCCCCCTGCCCCAGGTGAACGCCCTCCGCGCCGAGCCGCTTGGCCAGGCCCATATCGTCGTTGACGATGAAGGCGACCTCGCGCGCGGCGCAGATTTCCTGCAGCGGCGCGGCGAGCCGGGCCGCCTCATGCTGGTCGACGCCCTTCACGCGGAACTGGAAGGCCGCGACCGGCCCGGCGTCGAGCGCCGCCTTCAGCCTGTCTGGAAAGGCGCCGGCCACATCGAGCGGGGAGATCAGGTAGAGCTGGCAAGGCGGCCGCCTGGGATCGCGCTCGAACTGCTCGGCGAAATCGGGGGACAGGCCGGTGAATTCGTCCTCGTCGGCGGTCACGACCGGGCCTCCAGGAGGCGCGTCACGGCCGCGGCGAAAGCGCCCGGATCGTCGAGGCGGTGGGCGATGGCCCGGACGGGATGGCGGCCGCCGGGCAGCGGGGGATCGAGGTCGAGCATCACATTCGGATAATTGATCATGGCGAGATTGAGAACGCCCCGCTGCTGCAGCTCTTCGCGCGGCCAGGCGGTGCGCAGGCCCGCAAGGCTGCCGACGGGGATGCGCACCGCCTTGAGGGTCCCGACGCGCATGGTGACCCCGTCGTCATCCACGAGCACGGGCAGCCGCTTCAGCGAGCGAATGAGGAGCACGACCCAGATAAGGGTCGCCAGGCTCATCGCGGTCAGGACCCACGCCGCGACATGGCTCCAGAAGAGCGAGACCAGCAGGTGGACGAGAAACAATTCCAGCGTGACGATGGCGGCGAAGACCCACATCAACGGCGCGAGCGTCCGGTCGTAACCGAAGGCCAGCGGCCCGGCGGGTTTGGCCGCGCTCAGGCCGCCAGCGCCTTTTCGATCGCGCCGACGAGCGCCGGATCACTGGGCGCGGTGTCGGGCGAGAAGCGCGCGATCACCTGGCCGTCGCGGCCGATCAGGAACTTCTCGAAATTCCACAGCAGTTCCGGCGCGGGCGCGGCTCTCCCGGCGCTTTCGAGCCGCTGGCGGAAGGGACCGTCGTTGATGGTGTGCGGCGCGGCCGCGGTCAGCGCGGCATAGAGCGGATGCTTGTCCGGTCCGGTCGCTACCAGTTTCTCGAACATCGGGAAGTCGACGCCGAAATTGGTCCTGCAGAAGCTCGCGATCTCGTCGTTCGTCCCCGGCTCCTGGCCGGCGAAATCGTTCGCCGGGAAACCGAGCACGACGAAGCCTTGGTCGCGATAGTCGCGGTAGAGGCCTTCGAGGCCCTCATATTGCGGGGTGAGGCCGCATTTGGACGCGACGTTGACGACGAGCAGCACCTTGCCGGCATAGTCGCCGAGCGAGGCCTCCTCGCCGCGGATCGTGCGCAGCGGAATCGCCGCGAGCGCGCTCATGCCTTCACCGCCGAGGCCTGGTAAATCTCGTCGATCGCTTCGCCGAGCGCCGAGTCGAACTCGGCGTCGGTCATCTGGTGGCGCAGATCCTCGAGCAGGGCGCGGCTGAAGCTGGCGATAATTCCGCGATTCTTCGCCAGCTCGGCGCAGGCCTCGGGCCGGGCATAGCCGCCGGAGAGCGCGACCACGCGCAGCACGCGCGGATGATCGACCAGCGGATCGAACAGGCCCGGCGTCACCGGCAGGCTGAGCTTAAGCATCACCTTGTCGTCGCCCGGGAGCGCGTCCAGCGCCTGCAGCGTCTCCTCGAGCAGGATCCGGTCCGCCTCGGCCCGCTCGGGACTCTTGATGTTGACCTCGGGCTCGATGATCGGGACGAGGCCGGCGGCGAGCACCTGCCCGGCCACCGCGAACTGCTGCTTCACCACCGCGGCGATGCCGGCGCGGTTGGCGAGGTTGATGACCGAGCGCTCCTTGGTGCCGAAGACGCCGAGGCCCTTGGCGCGGCTCAGCAGAGCGTCGAGCTCCGGCATCGGCTTCATCAGCTGGACGCCGTCGGCTTCGGCCTCCAGGCCCTTGTCGATCTTGATGAAGGGGACGACGCCGCGCGCCCTGAGCACCGCCGGCACCGGCTTGCCGTCGATCTCGCCGTCCATGGTCCGCTCGAACAGGATCGCGCCGAGCACTTTGTCGCCGGTGAAGGCGGGCGAGGTGATGATGCGGGAGCGCATCCGATGGATGAGGCCGAACATCTCCTCGTCACCCGCATAGGCGCTCTCCTCGATGCCGTAGCCCTTCAGCGCCTTGGGGGTGGAGCCGCCGCTCTGGTCCAAAGCGGCGATGAAGCCCCTGCCATTCTCGACCCTGGCCAGCATCTCGGCATCCTGCATCTCGGTTCGTCCTCGCTTGATGATTGATTCGGGAGTGTCGCGGGCTGCCCTATCGCAGCCGCGTCCGAGTCTCAAACGGAGGGCGTCTCAAACCGGCGGCGCGAAAGCGGGCTCAGTTCCCGGCGGGCATTTGCGGGATGGCGGCGCGGTCGACCGGGAAGCCGTTCTTCCAGATGCCGGCGATGCGGCGGGTGGCGGTGATGTCGGCCAGCGGGTCGCCCTCGACGAGCAGCAAATCGGCGCGCAGGCCCACCGCGATGCGACCGCGGTCGGCGGTGCCGAAGAAGGCGGCCGGGCGCGCCGTGGCCGCCGAGATCGCCTCGGCCGGCGTCATTCCGGCGCGGACGAGCAGCTCCAGCTCCTCGTGCATGGACGGGCCGTGGGCGGTGGTCGGATTGGGCGCGTCCGTGCCGGCGAGGATCACCACGCCGGCGGCATGGAGCCGCCGCACGCTCTCCAGGGCATTGACCAGAATGTTTGGCCGCGTCCGTGGGAAAGTCGCCGCGATCATGCTGCGCTGGATGGGCGAGAGGTGCGGCGCGACGGCGGGATCGGCGGCGAGCCGCGTCGAGGTGGGGTCGCCCGAAGCGCCGGCGAGGACGGACAAGGTCGGGATGATCGTGACGCCATGCTGCCGCGCCTGCGCCACCAGCGCCTCGTCCGCCGGATGATCCTGGAACATGTGGGCGAGCGCATTGGCGCCGAACCCGATCGCGAGCCGGGCGTCGCCGAGCGAGGAGACGTGGACGATGGCGCGCCGGTCCGCGCGCTGCGCCGCGCCGATCACCACGCGCAGCCGCTCGGGCGCGAAGGGGGTCAGCGTCGCCGCGCCGCCATGGGCGGCGCCATCGTCCTGGAAGATCTTGATATAGTCCGATCCTTCCGCGACCCTCGCGCGGATATAGGCGTCGGCGTCGGCTTCGTTGGCGAGCGTCGGGATGGTCACGCCCCAGGAGCGGGCCATTTGCGAGGGGTGGCCGCCGGGCGGGGTGACGCCCATGCCCGCGCTCCACACGTCCGCTTCCGTGACTCGCGCATAAGCGGCGCGGGCGGCGTGCCGGGCCTGGACCAGCTCCGGCGTCGCGATGGTGAACATGTCGAACTCGGTGGTGACCCCGAAGCGCAGGGCATCGGCGGCGGCGGTCGGGAAGACGTGGACGTGCGAATCCATCAGTCCGGGCAGCAGGGTCTTGCCGCGCCCGTCGACGCGGGTGGTCCCCGCCGGCGCGGCGAGCCCCTCGCCGACCGCCGCGATGCGGCCGTTCGTGACCAGCACGTCGCGTTCCCCGAGCAGGCGCTCGCCGTCGAACACGCGGGCGCCGGCGATCAGGACCGAACCGCCCGGCGCGTCGGCCGGCGCGGGCTGGGCCGCCGCCGCGCCCGCGACGCCCAGGCCCAGCGCGATCGCCGCCAATGCATGTCGAAACCCCATCACCGCCTCCCGTCACCCACGCGGCATGGCTAGAAGACGGGTCGTCGGGAGTCGAGCAGGTGCGACAAGCGAGCGCCGCGCAATGGAGCCGAGGCTAGGCCGCGTCCGGCACCGGCGCCCAGGGTGGGCCCTTGAGCTCCAGGCCGTTGCCCTCCGGATCGGCCAGATAGACGGATGGCCCTTCGCCGTCGGCGCCGTAGCGGGAGACGATCTCGCTCTCGATGCCGTGCGCCGCCAGATGGGCGAGCACCGCGTCGCCATCCCAGGGGAGGACGCGGAAGCAGATATGGTCGACGTTGCGGCCCTCGGTCCCGGGCGCCGCCCCGCCGACGCGGCCGAGCTTCTCGTCAACGGGCACGAGATCGAGCAGGGAGGTGCCGACGCGCAGCTGGTAGAGGCCGACCGCTTCCTGCCTCTTCTCCCAGCGCGCGCCGAGGACGTCGATGTAGAAGGCCGCGACCTTGTCCAGGTCGACCACGCGCAGCACGACATGGTCGATATTCTGGATGTTGATCATCCCCGTTCCAACGCCCTTACGCCGGGAAGGTCCTTGCCTTCCATCCATTCCAGGAAGGCGCCGCCCGCGGTGGAGACGAAGGTGAACTCGTCCGCGACGCCGGCATGGTTGAGCGCGGCGACCGTGTCCCCGCCCCCGGCGACCGAGACCAGGCTGCCCTCCTGGGTGAGCGCGGCGGCGGTGCGGGCGAGCGCGACGGTGGCGGCGTCGAAGGGCGGGGTCTCGAAGGCGCCGAGCGGACCGTTCCAGACTAGGGTCCGGCAGGTCTTCAGCGCATCGGCCAGCGCCTCGACGGCGGCGGGGCCGATGTCGAGGATCATCTCGTCGGCGCCGACCTCGTGGACGTTGCAGGTGCGCAGGGATTGCGGATTGGCGGCGAACTCCTTCGCCACCACCACGTCATAGGGGAGATGCACGGTGCAATTCGCCTTGTCGGCGGCGTCCAGAATCTCCTCGGCGGTGCCGGTGAGATCGTGCTCGCACAGGCTCTTGCCCACAGTCACGCCGCGCGCGGCGAGGAAGGTATTGGCCATGCCGCCGCCGATGATCAGGTGATCGACCTTGGCGACCAGATGGCGCAGCACCTCCAGCTTGGTCGAGACCTTGGCGCCCCCGACCACGGCCGCGACGGGCCGTTCCGGCGCGCCCAGCGCCTTCTGAAGCGCGTTGAGCTCCGCCTCCATCGATCGGCCCGCATAAGCCGGGAGGACGTGCGCCAGCCCCTCGGTCGAGGCATGGGCGCGGTGGGCGGCGGAAAAAGCGTCGTTGACGTAGAGGTCGCCCAGCCGGGCGAAGCGTTCCACCACGGCCGGATCGTTCTTCTCCTCGCCGCCGAAGAAGCGGGTATTTTCGAGAATGGCGACGTCGCCGGGCTGAAGCGTGGCGACGGCCGCCGCGTCGCCCTCCCAGTCGACATAGCGGACCGGGCGGCCGAGCACGTCCTCATAGGCGCTGGTGATGCGGGCCAGCGACAGGTCCGGGCTCGGCACCTTGGGGCGGCCGAAATGGGCGAGCAGGAGGACGATCGCGCCCTTGTCCGCCAGCTCGGTGACCGTCGGCAGGGTCGCCCGGAACCGGGTATCGTCGGTGACCTTGCCGTCCTGCATCGGCACGTTCAGATCCACGCGCACGAGCGCGCGCTTGCCGTGAACGTCGCCGAGATCGTCGAGCGTGCGGAACGACGTCATGACGTCACTCAGCCCAGCTTCGCCATTGCCGCGGCGGTATCGACCATGCGGTTCGAGAAGCCCCATTCATTGTCGTACCAGGAGACGACGCGGACCAATTTGCCCTCGAGCACGGCGGTTTCGAGGCTGTCGACGGTCGAGCTGGCCGGGCAGTGATTATAGTCGATCGAAACCAGGGGCTCGTCGCTATAGTCGAGGATGCCGGCGAGCGGGCCGCTCTCCGCCGCGGCCTTGAGGACGGCGTTGACCTCCTCGACCGTCGTGTCGCGCTCCGGCGTGAAGGTCAGGTCGACGAGGCTGACATTCGGGGTGGGCACGCGGATCGCCGAGCCGTCCAGCTTGCCCTTCAGCTCCGGCAGCACCTCGGCCACGGCGCGGGCGGCGCCGGTGGTGGTCGGGATGATCGACATGGCGGCGGCGCGGGCGCGGCGCTTGTCGCTGTGAATCTGATCCAGGATCTTCTGGTCGTTGGTGTAAGCGTGGACCGTGGTCATCAGGCCGCGGGCGATGCCGATCGCGTCGTGCAGGACCTTGGCGACCGGCGCGAGGCAGTTGGTCGTGCAGGAGGCGTTGGAGACGATGGTGTGCTCCGCCTTCAGCTTGTCATTGTTGACGCCGTAAACAACAGTGAGGTCGACGCCCTTGGCCGGCGCCGAGATCAGGACCTTCTTCGCGCCCGCATCCAGATGCTTCTGCGCACTGTCCCGGTCCGTGAAAAAGCCGGTGCATTCAAGGACGAGATCGACGTTGTTCGCAGCGTGTGGAAGCTTGGCCGGGTCCTTCTCGGCGGTCACATGGATGCGCTTGCCGTCGACGATCAGGTCGTTGCCGTCGGCGCGGACCTCGCCGGGATAGGGGCCGTGGACCGAGTCGCGCTTGAACAGCAGCGCGTTTGACTGGGCATCGGCGAGGTCGTTGATCGAAACCAGTTCGAGGCCGCTATCCTTCCGCTCGAGCAAAGCGCGCGCCACGAGGCGGCCGATCCGTCCGAAGCCATTGATCGCAACTCTGGTTGCCATGTCATTGATCTCCTTGATTTTCCAAAGCCGCGAGGATCCGCGGCACGATCGCCTCGGCGGTAAAGCCGAAGCGCTTGAACAGGTCCCCCGCGGGCGCCGAGGCGCCGAACCGGTCGAGTCCGATATTGAGGCCGTGGCGGCCGGTATAGCGCTCCCAGCCGAGCGTCGCCCCGGCCTCGATCGAGACCGGCAGCGCATCGGCGGGGATCAGGTCGGCGCGATAGGCCGGGTCCTGGGCATCGAACAGGCTCCAGCAGGGCATGGACACCACGTCGGCGCCGATCCCCTGCCCTTCGAGCGCGTCGGCGGTGGCCAGCGCCACCTCGACCTCCGAGCCGGTGGCGAGGAGCACCACCTGGCGGGCCGCGCCGGCCGCGCGCAGGCGATACGCGCCCCTGGCGCAGAGATTGTCGCTCGCTTCGGTGCGGACCTGCGGCAGATTCTGCCGGGTCAGCGCGAGCAGCGACGGCCCGTCCGCCTTGCGCAGCGCCAGCTCCCAGCATTCCGCGGTCTCGACCACGTCGGCCGGGCGGTAGACGTCGAGATTGGGCATGGCGCGCAGGCTGGCGAGATGCTCGATCGGCTGGTGGGTCGGGCCGTCCTCGCCGAGGCCGATCGAATCGTGGGTCATCACATAGACGACGCGGACCTGTTGCAGCGCGGAGAGGCGGATGGCGGGGCGGGCATAATCGGCGAAGACCAGGAAGGTGCCGCCATAAGGAATGACGCCGCCGTGCAGCGCCATCCCGTTCATCGCCGCGGCCATGCCGAACTCGCGGATGCCGTAATAGAGATAGCGCCCGGAATAATCTTGTTTGGTCAGAGGGTTCTGACCTTTTGTTTTAGTGTTGTTCGAACCGGTGAGATCCGCCGAGCCGCCGATCGTCTCCGGCAGCAGATCGTTGATCGCGCCCAGCGCCAGCTCGGACGCCTTGCGCGTCGCCACCTTCTGCGGATTGGCGATCAGGCCGGCGATATAGTCGTCGAGCGAGAAGTCGGCCGGCAGGTCGCCCGCCATGCGGCGCATGAACTCGCCCGCCCGGTCGCTGCCCTCGAGCCGGGCGGTCCATTCGCCATGCGTCCCCTGCCCCTTCCGGCCGGCCGCGCGCCAGGCCTCCAGGATGTCGGCGGGAATCTCGAAGGGCGGCCAGTCCCAGCCCAGTTCCCTGCGCGCCGCGGCCACCTCGTCCGGACCGAGCGCGGCGCCATGGGTGGCGGCGGTGCCCTGTTTGTTGGGCGCGCCGAAGCCGATGATCGTCCGGCAGGCGATCAGGCTCGGCCGCGGATCGGCGACGGCCTCGTCGAGCGCGCGGCGGACGTCGGCCGCGTCCAGACCGTCGCAGCGGGTCACGTGCCAGCCATAGGCCCGGTAGCGCGCCTCGATATCCTCGGAGGTCGACAGATCGGTGGCGCCGTCGATGGTGATGCGATTGTCGTCCCACAGCACGTTGAGCCGGCCGAGGCCGAGATGGCCGGCTAGGCCCGCCGCCTCGTGGTTCACGCCCTCCATCAGGCAGCCGTCGCCGGCGATCGCCCACGTGCGGTGATCGACGAGCGCATCGCCGAAGCCGGCATTGAGGTGGCGCTCGGCGATCGCCATGCCGACCGCCATGGCCACGCCCTGCCCCAGCGGCCCGGTCGTCGCCTCGACGCCGTCGAGCAGGAAATTCTCGGGATGGCCGGCGCAGGGGCTGCCGAGCTTGCGGAAATTGGCGATGTCCCCGATCGTCGGCCGCGCATAGCCGGTCAGGTGAAGCAAAGCGTAGATCAGCATCGAGCCGTGCCCGGCCGAAAGCACGAAGCGGTCGCGGTCCGGCCATTTCGGGTCGGCGGGATCGTGCTTCAGATATTCGGTCCAGAGGATCGTGGCGGCGTCGGCCATGCCCATCGGCATGCCGGGATGGCCGCTATTGGCGGCCTCGACCGCATCCATCGCGAGAGCGCGGATGGCGTTAGCGAGCGTGCGGATCGGGACGGCCATGGGCTCCTTCGGCTTTATCCGGGAATGGACGCGTGGAGACGCTGCGGTTCCTTTATCGGCCCTCGCGCCCCCGTCAACCGTGGCAGTTTGCGGTATGCGCCGATCATGATATGTCTTCACATATGGGGGATGAGAGGGCCCTTGTTGCCATTGCCCGGATCGAGCGCGCGCTGGCGCGAATCGAGGCCTCGTCTCGCCGCCCGGGCGCAACATCCTCCGATCCGGCCGAATTGACCGAATTGCGCAGCGCCCACCAGACGCTCCGCGCCCGCGTCGAGGGCGCGATCGGCCAGATCGACGATTTGCTCGAACGCGAGGGACGGTAATGGCGAGCATCGACATCGAGGTGGCCGGCCGGCGCTACAACGTCGCCTGCCGCGACGGCGAGGAGGCGCACCTCCATTCCGTGGCCGCCTTGGTCGACCAGCGCGCCCGCGACGCCGCCCAGGCGCTGGGCAGCCTCACCGAGACCCGCCAATTGCTGTTCGCCGCCCTGCTCATGGCCGACGACATCAAGGAGCTGCGCGCCGGCGCCGGCATCCCGGAGCCCGCGCCCCCGCCGCCCGATCCCGCCGTAGCGCAGGCGCTGGAGCGACTGGCCGGGCGGATGGAAAGCCTGGCGGACAGCCTTGAGAATCCGCCTCTTCCTTCCTAAATAGGTGCCTGACGGGTACTGCCCGGTACGAGCTTTAGCGAAAATCCCTGAGGCGATAAGACATCCTCGGGAGCTGTCCCTGCCCGGACCCTGGTCCGACGTACATGGTTCCCACCTGACGTTCTGGCGTCAGAGGATATTCCGGCAAACGGCCATGGCGGTCCCGTCACCTATGCTTTCCCCCGACAAGACCGAATTGCGCGCCGAAGGGCTGAGGCGGCGGCGCGACTATGCGCGCAGCCTCGACGACGCGACCCGGCTCCGTCTCGAGACCGAATTGGCCGAGCGGGTGCTGCCGCATCTGCTCGGGGCGCGCGTGGTCGCCGCCTATCATCCGCTGAAGGACGAAATCAGCCCCTATCCCCTGCTCGAACGGCTCGGCGCCGGCCAGCGCTGGGCCCTCCCCTGGTTCGCCCACCGCGATTCGGTGTTCCTCTGGCGCGAGGGCCCGGCGACGGCGCCGAGTCCGTGGGGCGTCGCCCAGCCCGCTGCCGAAGCCGAGGCGCTGGCGCCCGATCTCGTGCTCGTGCCGATCGTGCTCGCCGACCGGCGCGGCGTGCGCATCGGCCACGGCAAGGGCCATTACGACCGCGCGCTCGCCCATCTCAAGGGCAGCAGCCATCGGGTCGCGACGATCGGCATCTGCTGGCCCGACCAGCTGGTCGACGGGCCTTTGCCAGCCGACCCCTGGGATATGAGGCTGGACGCGATCGCGACTCCGGGCGAATGGGTGACATGCGCGTAGAACCGAGCTGGCGGCAGCCCTTCGGCATGTTCCTGATCCTTCTCTGGATCACGGCCTGGTGCGTGGGCGCCGCGACGATCGGCGGCCTGATCGTCGACGCGCCGATCTGGGCGCAGACGCCCTTCTATCTGATCGCGGGCATCGCCTGGATCTTCCCGCTGAAGCCGATGCTGCGCTGGATGGAGACGGGCCGCTGGCGCGTGCCCAGAGATCTCAGTCCCCCGCGATGAAGGCGACGAGGCGCCAGGCGCCGTCGCGCTGCTCGAAGATCGCGCGATAGTCGATCGGGCTGATGATCGCGTCCGCGCGCAGGAAGCCGGTCCGGCCGTCCTGCAGCCGCACCCGCGCCCAGCCGTCCCGCCCGTCCAGATTCACCTCCTCGAGGATTTCCCACGGGATGGGCGTCGATTCGCCCGCATCGGCACGGGTCCGGTAAAGGCGCGCATCCGGCCGGGCGACGCCCGACGTGAACGGATCGATCGTGTCCGGGAAGCGGGCGAAGACGTAGGGCGAGACGGCATGGTCCTGCTCGCGAACGCAGCCCGAGGCGAGCACGCCGGCGAGCAGCGGCCACAGCCCGCTCGTGTCCGGCGTCGCCAGGCCCCAGTTCGCCACGAAGCCCTGCTTCCCGCCCCCGTCGCCGAAGTTGAAGCGGATGTCGTCCGCGGTCAGCGCGAGCAACGCCTGCGCGTCGTGGCGGACGACCGCGTCCAGCAGGCGGCTTCGGAACTGGGCGAAGCCGGCATCGGCGGCGCATTCGTCGCGCGGCGCCAGGGTGCGGGCGGCGGCGGGGGTCGCGACCGGAGCGAGGAGCGGGGCGAGCAGCAGCAGGCGGTTCATGCCGTCATGCTAGTGCAAATCGCCCGTTCTGGGGATAGCCTCCCGGCATGGCCCGGCCCCCGCAGACCGAGATCCGCATGCGCCTCATCGTCGAGACGCCGGTGCCCGGCGTCCTGCACAGCCTGCAGGACAAGAAGAACCGGCCGGTGGCTCCGAAGGTCTCGAACGACGGCGCGGCTCTGGCCTTCGACTTCCCCGTCCGAATCGGGCCGGGGCCCAAATTCTACGGGGAGCAGGTAAGGAGCGAAGGGCCGGAGCGGCGCTTCGTCTATATCGCCGTCGGCACGGCCGCGGGCGCGCATTTCTCGGCGTGGAGCCGGCGGATGAAGATCGATATCCACGACATCGCGCAGGGGCTGCTCGACGGCGCCATGGCCGGCAGGCGCCTCGTCGGCACGCTCATCGGCACCGCCGCCGACGGCACGCCGGCCTGCGCCACGGTGCGCGTGGCGGGCTGGTCGCTGGACTGAAGGGAATGGCGCGAGTGACGGGGCTCGAACCCGCGACCTCCGGCGTGACAGGCCGGCGCTCTAACCAACTGAGCTACACCCGCGTAGAGTGAAGGCGGCGAACTAGTGAAGCCGCCAGGGCCTGTCAAGCGAGGTCCTGGGCCGTCCGCCCCGAAGCTCAGGTCGGCGGCGGCGCCTGGCCGCGCGTCTCGTCCTGATCGTGGATCAGCGTGCCCTCCTCGAAGAGGAAACCGGTGATGTCGGGCTTGCCCGCGGCCGCGAAGACGGTGCGCAGGATGATCAGCAGGGGCACCGCGAGCAGCGCGCCCGTCGTCCCCCAGACCCAGGCCCAGAAGCTCAGGGCGATGAGAATCATCAGCGGGTTGATGGTCAGCTTCCGCCCGACCACGGTCGGCGTGATGATGTTCGCCTCGATCAGGTGAAGCACGATGAAGATGATCGCCGGCAGCATCGCCCGCCAGGGCTCGACGAACACCATCAGGCCGCCGACCGCGAGCAGCAGCGCCGCGACGATCGGGCCGAGATAGGGAATGTAGTTGGTCACCGCGACGATGCCGCCCCACATGAGCGGCGAGTCCATCCCGATCCCCCAGAGGATCAGGGCGACGACCAGGCCGAGGCTGATGTTCACCACGGTGATCGTGCCGAGATAGGTGGAGGTCGCGTCGACCACCTGCTGGATCACCCGGGCCGTGGTCATGGCGCCGTCGAAGCTCGCCCGGGCGGTGATCGTGCGCTTGCGCATCTTCGTCCAGCCGGCGAGGAAGAAGTAGATCACCAGGGTCGCGAAGAACATCTGGATGATCGCGAACGGCGCCGACGTGGCGATGATCGAGAGCAGCGAATTGGGCGTCTCCACGGTCACCGTCTGGCTGGCGAGGCCGGGCCCGCGCGAGAATTCGTGGCTGACATTGGTGATGAAGGAATCGAGGTCCGAAAAGGCCTCGATAATCGGCGCCAGCGTGGTCCGCACGCGCTCGATCCGGTCCGGCAGCATCTTCACCCATTCGCTCGCCGGGAAGACGATCGCGGCGATCGCGGCATTGGCGATGACCAGGAAGAGCATCAGGCAGAGCAGGGAGGCGAGCCCGGAGGGGACGCGCCGCCGCTCCAGCCATTCGAGCGCCGGCACGAGGGCGATGGCGATGACCAGGGCCGCCGTCACCGGCAGGAAGAACTCCGCCCCGGCGCGCAGCGCGAACGGCAGGGCGACCAGCACGCCCGCGCCCATGATCAGGGCGATCGAGGCGAGCAGCCGGTCGCGGCGCCAGATATTGTTGCCGACGTCGGCGTCGCTGGCCGGCGCTTCGGACGGGCGCGGCAGCATGGAGCGCGTCCGCCTGGGCGGCGGCGCGTCCGTCTCGCTTTCCGGCAGCTTCTTCATGCGCCGACCATGCCCGAGGCGGCGGGCGCTGAGAAGCATGTTTCGGGCAGAGGCCGGGCGGACCAATATCGCCGCCATTCCGTTCGACACGGGCCGTCATTCCCTGCAAAGACGCGAGCATGGCGAAGTGGACGACCGCAGACATTCCCCCGCAGCATGGCCGCGCGGCCGTCGTCACCGGCACGGGCGGGCTGGGCTATGAGGACGCGCTCGCGCTGGCGCGCGCCGGGGCCGAGGTCATCGTCGCGGGCCGCAATGCGGCGAAGGGTGCCGACGCGGTGGCGCGGATCCGGGCGGAGGTCCCCGAGGCGACGGTCCGTTTCGAAATGCTGGATCTCGCGAGTCTCGCCTCGGTGGCGGACTTCGCGGCGCGGCTGCGGGACCAGCGCGACAGCCTGGACCTGCTCATCAACAATGCGGCCGTGATGATGCCGCCGACCCGGCAGGAGACGATCGACGGGCTCGAGCTGCAGCTGGCGACCAACCATCTCGGCCATTTCGCGCTCACGGCGGGGCTGCTGCCGCTGCTGCGGAAGGGCCGGGCCGCGCGGGTGATCTCGCTGTCGAGCGTCGCCGCGCGCAGCGGGCGGATCGACTTCGACGATCTCAACGCCGAGCGCGGCTACCGGCCGATGGCGGCCTACAGCCAGTCGAAGCTCGCCTGCCTGATGTTCGCGCTGGAGCTGGATCGCCGCAGCCGGGCCGCGGCCTGGGGCGTCGCCAGCATCGCCGCCCATCCCGGCGTGTCGCGCACGGACCTGCTGCACAACGCCCCCGGCGCCCGCAGCCTGATCGGCCTGTCCCGCTCTTTGCTCTGGTTCCTGTTCCAGCCGGCGGCGCAGGGCGCGCTGCCGACCCTGTTCGCCGCGACCGCGCCCGAGGCGGAGCCCGGCGGCTATTACGGCCCGAACCGGATGAACGAGACGCGCGGCTCTCCGGCGGAAGCGGCGATCCCGCCGCGGGCGCTGGACGCGGCGGCCGCGGCGCGGCTGTGGGAGGTCAGCGAAGCCCTCACCGGCACGAGGATGTGATGGTGCCCCTGGCCCGAGTCGAACGGGCACTCCTTGCGGAACTCGATTTTGAGTCGAGCGCGTCTACCAATTCCGCCACAGGGGCACGCAGCGGTCTCTAGTGGCCCCGCGTGCCCGCCGCAACCCGGCGACTCAGATGTCGCCGAAGTCGCCGCCCCTCCCTTTGCCCTCCGCGAAGCGCGCGGCGCCGGCCTGCGCGCCGAGGCGGACCGGGGCCTCCCCGGCCCGCGCCTCGGCCCGCAAGGCTTGGGCGAGGTCCCCGTCCCAACCCGCATAGGCGCCGGCCCGGTCGGTCCGGAGGCAGAGCTGCGGGAAGCGCGCGATCTCCTGCCCCAGCGCCACCGCAGCGGCCCGGGCCTGCCCGTCCGGCACCACGCGATTGGCGAGGCCGATGGCGAGCGCCTCCGCCGCGCCGACGGGCCGCCCGGTCAGGATCAGGTCCAGCGCCCTCCCCTGCCCGACGAGGCGCGGCAGCCGGACGGTGCCGCCGTCGATCAGGGGCACGCCCCAGCGGCGGCAGAAGACGCCGAAGGTCGCGCCCTCGGCGGCGATCCTGAGATCGCACCAGAGCGCCAGCTCCAGCCCGCCCGCCACCGCATAGCCCTCGACGGCGGCGAGCACCGGCTTAGCGAGCAGCCGCCTGGTCGGCCCCATCGGGCCCTCGCCCTGGGGGTCGTACTCCGTGCCCTCCGCCGCGAAGGCCTTGAGATCGAAGCCCGCGCAGAACTGGCCGCCTGCGCCGGTCAGCACCGCCACCCTGGCGTCGCCGTCCGCCTCGAAAGCGTCGAACGCGTCGCGCAGCGCCTCTGCCGTCGCCGGATCGACGGCGTTGCGGCGCTCGGGCCGATCGATGGTGACGATCGCGACCGGGCCGTCCCGCTCGACGCGGACATTCATATCCGCCGTTCCCGGCCGGCCCAGAACGGTTCGCGCAGCGCCCGGCGCAGCGGCTTGCCGACCGGGCTCAGCGGAATGGCCTCGACGAAGCGCACCGCCTTGGGCGCCTTGTAGCCGGCGAGATGGGCGTGGGCGTGGGCGATCAGGGCGGCGTCCTCGACCGACCGGCCCGCATGGGTAACGACGAAGGCGGTCACCACCTCGCCCCATTTGTCGTCGGGCAGGCCGACCACCGCCGCCTGCGCCACCGCCGGATGGCCGGCCAGCACATCCTCCACCTCGCGCGGATAGACGTTGTAGCCGCCGGTCACGATCATGTCCGAGGTGCGATCGACGAGGGTGAGGTAGCCGTCCTCGTCGAAGCGGCCGATGTCGCGGGTGCGCAGCCAGCGGCCGGGCAGCAGGGTCTCCGCGGTCAGCGCCGCATCGGTATAGCCCTGCATCACGAAGGGCGCGCGCAGCACGATCTCGCCCGCCTCGCCCGACGGAACGTCATTGCCCTCGTCGTCGACCAGGCGGAGCTCGGTCTCCATGCTCGGCCGGCCGCAGGAGAGCAATCGCGCCGGCGAGGCCGCGTCATGCTCCGCCTTGCCCATGCAGCAGATGGCGAGCGGCGCCTCGGTCTGCCCGTAATATTGGACGAAGACCGGCCCCCAGCGGTCGAGCGCCCGCTCCAGCACGGGGCGCGGCATGGGCGAGGCGCCGTAGACGATCGTCTCCACCGAGGAGAGATCCGCCTGCGCGATCCCCGGCAGCTGGAACAGCATCTGCAACATGGTCGGCACGACGTTCAGCGCCTGCGGCCGCCAGCGCTCGATCGCCTCGATATAGGCCTGCGGGGCGAAGCCGGGCAGGATCGCGGCGGTGCCGCCGCGATACCAATAAGGCATGACGAAGCAGCCGCTGGCGTGGATCAGCGAGGCGGCGTGAAGCATGATCTCGCCCGGCTTCGGATCGATCAGATTGGCGAGCACGTTCTGGACGACCGCGGAATAGCTGGCATGGGTATGCTGGACCGCCTTCAGCGTGCCCGTCGTGCCCGAGGTGAACAAAGCGAGGATCACATCCTCCGGCCGGTGATCGAGCCGCGGATCCCGGTCCGGCGCGTCTTCGGCCAGCCCGAGCAGGTCCGGCCCCACGCCGTCCTCGCCGGACCCGTAGACGTCCAGGCCGGGCAAGGCGGCCTTCAGCGTCGCCGCGCGCTCCGCCTGGCTGGGCCCGTGGATCAGGCGCGTCGCGCCGATCTTGCCGAGCATCGCGACATGCTCGTCGAGCGAGAGGCGGCCGTTGAGCGGCGTGCGCACCAAGCCCGCCTTCATGCAGGCGAAATCGGTGGGGACGGACACCAGGTCGTTGTCGAGCAGGAGCGCGACGTTGGTGCCCTTGGCCAGGCCGAGCGCCCCGCCCAGCACCTGCGCGACCCGGTTGGAGAGGCTTTCGACCTGGGCGAAGCTCAGCCGGGCCTCGCCGAACATCAGCGCGGTGCGATCCCGATGATAGAGCGCGCCCCGGCGGATATAGTCGGTGACCAGCATCAGCGTCGCTCCATGCGGCCCCGCGCCGCGAGGCGCCCGGTGCCCGGAAGTTTCAAAGTTTCCGCTTCCCAAGGGGAGAAAAACCGCGGCCCCGGACCCTGCTTATAAGCCGCCGCCAGACATGTGCCCGCTCTGCCCCGAGACTCGCCATCGCCGCAGGATGACAGAAAGTCCGCGCGTAGGAAATTCGGGATGCGGCGGGCGGCGCGGTCAGGGCGCGGGCGTGATGCCCCAATGCCCCCATTGCAGGACATGACCGGGCAGCGCGAAATCCTCGTCGCGCAGCGGCGCGCGCGACAGGCGCCGGGCGGTGAAGCGCTGGGTATGGCCCGTCCAGTGAAACCAGGCTTCGGTCTTGAGCGTGATGCCGTCGGCGGTCCGGCAATAATGATGCCGGTCGGTCGACCGGACCGCCGCATTGTCCTGCCAGGTGCAGGTCTCGCCGAGCACATGCTCGGGAGGGCGCCCCAGAACGGGCTCCCAGCGCAGCTCGAGCCTGATCCTCCGGTCGAGGCGCGTGGCGCCGCCGCGCGTGATCTCCAGGGACAGCGGACGTCCGGCCGGGTCCTCGCGGTAGCTGAACGACAGCGCGCCGTTGCCGGTCCGAAGCGAGCGCCCCTCCGGCGAGCTCCGCCGCTCCGAGAAATGCCGGCCATGATGACGCTGGACGTAGCTGCCGTCCGCGGGATCGTCGGCGACCATTTCCACCTCGTGATCGGGCACCGCCTGAGCGGCCGGCGCCGCCGCGCTCGCCGGCGCGGCCGACACGCGCGCCAGCAGATCGCGCGGCGGAAGCACCTCCTCGGGGCGGACGGGACGACGCTCCACCGCCGTCGCGCGCTCGTACATGACGATGCGGTCCCCGTCCCGGGGATACCAGAAGGCGTAGGAGAGCGGGATGCCGTCTTCGGTTTCGCAAAGCTCGTAATTGCTGCCCATCCGCTCGTCGGCGACGCGCCGGATCGCGCATTCCTCCCCGATCACGCGATCCCGCCGTCCCGTCGGCGGCAGCCGCCGGGACTGGTTGTAGGGCGGCGCGATGGTCACCGTCAGCAGCGCGCCATCGGCGTCGACCGCGGTCGACACGACGAGCCCGCGCGCGAGATCGCGATAGCTGCTTCCCCTGATCCGCCCATATTGCATGCCGTCGACGCGGACATGCTGGCCCGACCGATAGACGATGCTCCGGTCGCCGGACGATGCGCCATAATCAGTCACCACCTCGATCCGGCTGACATGGTCCACGGCTCTGGGCGGCACGTGGCTCGCGAGCTGGAGAAGCAGGACGACGGCAGTGGCGGACATGGCACCTGCCTAGCAAAGCCCGCGCGGCGGGGCCATCATCCGGCCATGGAGCTGAGCGCTGGCATATTGTTGTGGCGGCACGGCGCGGAGGGCGCGGTGGAGGTGCTGCTCGGCCATTTCGGCGGGCCGCTCTGGGCGCGCAAGGATGCGGGCGCCTGGGCGATCCCCAAGGGCCTGGTCGAGGCGGGCGAAACGCCGGAACAGGCGGCGCGGCGGGAGTTCGCCGAGGAGCTGGGCTTTCCGGCGGAGGGCGCGCTCGTCCCGCTCGGCCGGATCCGGCAGAAGGGCGGCAAATATGTCGAGGCCTTCGCGCTGGAAGGCGAGCTCGACGCGGACGCGATCCGGAGCAATTACTTCACGCTGGAATGGCCGCCGCGGAGCGGGCGCTTCCAGGACTTTCCGGAGATCGACCGGGCGGGCTGGTTCGGCCTGGCGGCGGCGCGGGCGATGATCCTGCCGAGCCAGGCGCCGCTCCTCGACCTGTTCGAGGCCATCCTGCCATGACCTCCGTGCCCCTCACGCTCTGGCTTCTGCTCGGCGCCGCCGCGCCGCCCGTGACCTTCACGCCGCTGGAGCCGCGTTTCGAAGGGACGGCCGGCTATTATCGTCAGCTCTGGCGCATGGACGGCGCGCGGATCATGGCGGCGCTGGAGCGGGTCAGCGGCTTCGCCTTTCCGGACCGGCCGCTGGAGATCATCCTGCGCGACGGGCGGCCGATGACCGGCTATGGCTGCAGCGCGATCCGGCTGCGCGGCACCTATGTGGGCTGGTCGACGACCGGGACCCTGGTCCACGAGCTCGGCCATTGCCTGACCGCCCGGATGCCGCAGACGGCGGGGCTGGACGACCACCGCCTGCTCTATCTCTTCCTCTACGACGTCTGGACCGAGCTGTACGGGCGCGATTATGCCGACCGCATGGTCGCGATCGAACGGCGCATCCCGACCGGCTACGATTATGACGCCGCCTGGACCTGGGCGCTGGCGATGACCCGGGAGCAACGGCAGGCGCGGCTGCGGGCGCTCGGGGACCGCCGCTAGAACGCCTCTTCCGGCAGCGCCATCAGGCTGTCCGCCCCCGCTTCCAGCTTGCGCCGGTGGCTGTTGCTCTCGGGCAGGATGCGGTCCGCATAGAAGCGGGCGGTGGCCAGCTTGTTGCGGTGGAAGGTCGCGTTGCCCGTGCCCGCCGCGAGCGCCGCCTGGCTCGCCTTGGCCATGCGCAGCCACATCAGGCCGAGGCAGACCACGCCCATCAGGTTCATATAGGGATAGGCCGCCGCGCCCGCATTGTTCGGATTGGCGAGGCCGTTCTGCATCAGCCAGAGCGAGGCGGTCTGCAGGTCGCCATTGGCGCGCTCCAGGCCGCTCGCCAGCGCGCCGAGGTCGGGATCGCCCTTGGCCGCGGCGGCCTCCTCGCCGACCAGCTTGAAGAAGGCCTGGATGGCGCGGCCGTTATTGGCGCCGAGCTTGCGGCCGACCAGGTCGAGCGCCTGGATGCCGTTCGTACCCTCGTAAATCTGGGCGATGCGGGCGTCGCGGACGAACTGCTCCATCCCCCATTCGCGGATATAGCCGTGGCCGCCATAAATTTGCTGGCTGTTCACCGCGGCCTCGAAGCCCTTGTCGGTGAGATAGCCCTTGATCACCGGGGTGAGCAGGCCGAGCAGGTCGTTGGCCGCCTCGCGCTCCGCCTCGGTCTGCGCCTTGCGGCTGATGTCGACCTGCAGCGCGCCCCAGAGGACGAGCGCGCGCGCCGCCTCGTTGAACGCCTTCGCCTCCATCAGCATCCGGCGCACGTCGGGATGGTGGATGATCGTGTCCGCCTTGGCGCCCTCCTCGCGCTCCTCGGGGCGGAGCGCGCGGCCCTGGCGCCGGTCCTTCGCATAGGCGACCGCGTTCTGATAGGCGATCTCGCCCTGGGCCAGGCCCTGCAGGCCGACGCCGAGCCGGGCCGCGTTCATCATGATGAACATCGCCTCCAGCCCCTTCTCCGCGGTGCCGATCAGATAACCGGTCGCGCCGTCATAATTGAGCAGGCAGGTCGAATTGCCGTGAATGCCCATCTTCTCCTCGATCGAGCCGCAGACCACGCCGTTGCGTTCGCCGAGCGAGCCGTCCGCGTTGACCAGGAACTTGGGCACGATGAACAGCGAGATGCCCTTCACATTGTCCGGGGCGCCGGCGATCTTGGCGAGGACGAGGTGGATGATGTTCTCGCTGAGGTCGTGCTCGCCCGAGGAGATGAAGATCTTCGTGCCGCTGATCCTGTAGGTGCCGTCGGCCTGCGGCTCCGCCTTGGTCTTCAGCAGGCCGAGATCGGTGCCGCAATGCGGCTCCGTGAGGTTCATCGTCCCGGTCCATTTGCCGGCGACCATGTTGGGCAGATATTTGTCCTTCTGTTCGTCCGAGCCCTTGACCAGGATCGAGGCGATCGCGCCCTGGGTCAGGCCGTTATACATTTCGAACGCCTGGTTGGCGGAGAGCAGATATTCGGTGACCGCGGTGGCGAGGACCGAGGGGAGCCCCTGCCCGCCATATTGCTCGGGCGCCGACAGGGTCGTCCAGCCGCCCGCGCAGAATTGCTCATAGGCCTCCTTGAAGCCCGGCGGGGTGGTGACCGTGCCGTCCTCGTGGCGCACGCAGCCATGCTCGTCGCCGATCCGGTTCAGCGGGAACAGCACCTCCGCGGCGAAGCGGCCGCCCTCGTTGAGGATCGCCTCGACGAGGTCGGGCGTCGCATTCTCGAAGCCGGGCAGGTTCGAATAGCGCTCGATGCCGAGCACCTCCTCGAGCACGTAGCGCGTGTCGGCGACGGGGGCGGTATAGCTGGGCATCCTCTGGGTTTCCTCTGTCGGGATCTAGCGGGCAAGGAGGGGATCGCTGGCCTCGACCATGGCGATGAACCGGTCGAGCTCGTCGATCGTCGCGTCGATGTCGATCTTCTGCTTCTTCAGGGTTTCCACGCGGGCGCGGCATTTTTCGAGCGTCACCCGACGCTGCGACAGGCGGCCGTCGCCGAGATCGTAAAGGTCGATCATCTCGCGAATGTCGGAGAGCGAGAAGCCGACGCGCTTGCCGCGCAGGATCCAGGCGAGCCGCGCCCGGTCCCGCCAGCTGTAGACGCGGGCGAGGCCGTTGCGCTTGGGGAAGATCAGCCCCTCATCCTCGTAGAAGCGAAGCGCGCGGGCGGTGACGCCGAATTCCTCGCAGAGCTGGGTGATCGTATAGGCACGGCCCTCGCGCGGGTCGCGATAGTCCGAATGAAGCGCGGTCTCGGGCATGGACGCGGCCTACTTCACCTTTACGTTAACGTCAAGCGCAGAGCGGCCCGCCGACCGGGTCCTGCGCGCGCAGCGCATCCTCCCGCGTCCCGCCCGTCTTGGCGAAGCTCACGCTTTCCGCCCCGCCCCCCGGCGAGCAATAATAATCGCAGCCGCGCGGCATGGCGGGCAGGACCAGGCGGGCGCCGTCCAGCCGCGCCTCGATCGCGCAGGCCGATTCGCCGGCCATGACGAGGCGGAGCGTCGACCCGCGGCGGGTGGCGGTGCCGGCGCCGGAGCAGAGCACCCCGGCATTGCCGCGCGTGACCAGGCCGAAGCGCGCCGTCCCGCCCTGTTCGGTGATGCAGAGCTGGCTCGGGGACGGCCCGGCGCTCTCGTAGAGGCCGGTCAGAGTCGCGATCTGCACCGGGCCCCGCGCGGGACCCGGGGCGCCGCCGGTCGCGGCGGCGTTGTCGCCGGGCGCCCCGCTCTCCCGCCCGCAGGCGGCGGCGAGGAAAATGGCGAGCACCGAAAACTTTCTCATCCAGGCCTCCGTATCCGGGGCGACAAATGACAATGCCGTGACTATATGCGCGCCAGGATCGACCGGCCAGCGGGCGGACATGCTTACCACAAACCCATTCGACTCAGACAAGCTCCGCGAGGAGTGCGGCGTGTTCGGCGTCTGGGGCGCGGACAGCGCCGCGGCCCTGGTGGCGCTCGGCCTGCACGCCTTGCAGCATCGCGGCCAGGAGGCCGCGGGCATGACCAGCTTCGACGGCAAGGCCTTTCACAGCCATCGCGGCATGGGCCAGGTCGCCGAGAATTTCGAGAATGAGGCGGTGATCCGCCGCCTCGCCGGGCGCGCCGCGATCGGCCATGTCCGCTATTCGACCACCGGCGAGACCGCGATCCGCAACGTCCAGCCGCTCTTCGCCGAGCTCGCCCTCGGCGGCTTCGCGGTCGCGCATAACGGCAATATCTCCAACGCGATGCGGCTGCGCGGCGACCTCAACCGGCGCGGCTCGATCTTCCAGTCGACCAGCGACACCGAGGTGATCATCCATCTCGTCGCAACGTCGGACTACCGCACCCTGCTCGACCGCTTCATCGACGCGCTGAAGCAGGTGGAGGGCGCCTACAGCCTGGTCTGCCTGACCAACGAGGGCATGATCGCCTGCCGCGATCCGCTCGGCATCCGCCCTTTGGTCATGGGCCGGCTCGGCGAATCCTATATCTTCGCGTCGGAGACCGTCGCCCTCGATATCGTCGGCGCCACCTATCTCCGCTCGGTCGAGCCCGGCGAATTGATCGAGGTCTCGGACAAGGGCCTGCGCTCGCACCGCCCGTTCGCGCCGCAGCGGCCGCGCCCGTGCATTTTCGAGCATATCTATTTCTCGCGGCCGGACAGCGTGCTCGACGGGCACAGCGTCTACAATGTCCGCAAGCGGATCGGCGCGCAGCTGGCGCTGGAAAGCCCGGTCGACGCCGACCTGGTCGTGCCGGTGCCGGACAGCGGCGTGCCGGCGGCGATCGGCTATGCGCAGGAAAGCGGCGTGCCGTTCGAGCTCGGCATCATCCGCTCGCATTATGTCGGCCGCACCTTCATCCAGCCCGGCGACCATGTCCGCCATCTCGGCGTGAAGCTGAAGCACAATGCGAACAGCGCGCTCGTCCAGGGCAAGTCGATCGTGCTGGTCGACGATTCGATCGTGCGCGGCACCACCTCGATGAAGATCGTGCAGATGATGCGCGACGCCGGCGCGCGCGCGGTCCACATGCGGATCGCCAGCCCGCCGACCCGCCACAGCTGCTTCTACGGCGTCGACACGCCCGAGCGCGCGAAACTGCTCGCGGCGCAGATGGACGTCTCGGCGATGAACCGCTTCATCCATGCCGACAGCCTCGCCTTCGTCTCGATCGACGGCCTCTACAAGGCGCTGGGCGAGCCGCATCGCGACGAGGCCGCGCCGCAGCATTGCGACGCCTGCTTCAGCGGCGACTATCCGACCAGCCTCACCGACCATGACGATCTGGAGCGGCGCAACCAGCTGTCGCTCCAGGAGGGGCGCCGGGCCTAGGTACGTCCGCGTCAAGGTCCAACCGTCACCCTGACTGCGGATTTGGCAATGCCCCCCGGGCGTCACCAAATTCCTCGTTGTTTCAGGGTCCAGTTTCGAGCATCCGCGGTCCTCATCAACCTGGATGCTGAAACACGTTCAGCATGACGAAAGTGAAGAATGTCCGGACCCTTTGAAGGCAAACTCGCCCTTGTCACCGGTGCCAGCCGGGGGATCGGCGCCGCCGTCGCCGAGGCGCTGGCCGCCGCCGGCGCGCACGTCATCCTCACGGCGCGCGCCGCCGCCGACCTGGAGAAGGTCGAGGAGCGGATCCACGCGGCCGGCGGCTCCGCCACGATCGCGCCGCTCGATCTCACCGAGAATGAGAGCATCGGCCGCCTCGCCGCCGCCATGGCGAGGCGCTGGGAGGCGCTCGATGTCCTCGTCCTCAACGCCGCCATGCTCGGCACGCTCGGTCCGGTCGCGCAAATCGACGGCAAGGAGTTCGGCAAGCTGCTGACCCTGAACCTGCTGGCGCAGCAGGCCTTGCTCGCCGCCTTCGATCCGATGCTGCGGCGGGGCGATGCCGGCCGGGTGCTGGCCGTGACCTCGAGCGTCGGCGCCAGCCCGCGCGCTTATTGGGGCGCCTATGGCGCGTCCAAGGCCGCCCTGGAGTCGCTGATCCTCGCTTACGGCCAGGAGGTCGGCAACGTCACTCCGATCCGCGTCGCGATCGTCGATCCCGGCGCCACCGCCACCATCATGCGCGCGCGCGCCTTCCCCGGCGAGGATCCGGCGACGCTGAAATCGCCCGAGGTCGTCGGCGCGGCGGTGCTCGATCTGCTGAAGACGGATTTCGAGACGGGCTACCGCCTCGACCTTGGTCGTTCCGGGTTTCAGCCCGGAACGTGAAGCAAAGTCGATTTCCGACCAGGGCCTGATTCACGCTCGAGGCGACGCCTCGAACGATCAGGCCCGGCTCACTCGATAGGGAAGTTCGACCCGAGCAGCGCCGTAACCGCGCGGGCCGGTCCCGCGCCCCAGGTCCTGGCCTCCTTCGCCGGGCGGGTCATCGCCGCGATGTGGAGCGCGTGCAGCACCCGGCCGAATTCCTGCGCCTCCTCGCCGGCGAGGCCGTAGACCGCGGCGAGATCGGTGGTGAGGATCAGCTCGTGCCGGTCGTCGGCGGCGCGGACCAGCTCCGCCACCTCGTCATGATCCGCCGCCAGCGCGCGCACGCCGCGCTCGAGATCCACGTCCGCGTCGCCGGCCAGCGCCAGCATGGCGAGCAGCCGCTCGGCGGGCTTCCGGCCGCGCCGCGCCGCCCGCGCCCGCGCCTCGCCCGCATCGGCCCAATGTCGGGCCACGGCCAGAGCCAAGGCGCCTTTGTCGGCGAAATGGCGCTGGAATTCCTGCGGGCCGCAGCCCAGCCGGTCGCACAGGCTCTCCACGTCGAGCGAGGCCGGCCCCTCGCGCTGCAGCAGGGCGACGCCCAGCGTGACCCAGTCTTCGGCGGTGACGTCATCGGACATGCGCGCCATCCTTCACCAACGTGACCTGGGCGACGTCGATCCCCCCGCTCAGGAAGCCGCCCTCGCAATACATCAGATAGTAACGCCAGAGATTGTGGAAGGCCTCGTCGAAGCCGCCCGGCAACCGGCCCTCGCGGACCGCCGTCTCGTAGCGCTCCCGCCACTGGCGGAGCGTCTCCGCATAATCGGCGGCGTAACCGGCCCGGTCCCGCCAGGCGAGGCCGGCGCCCTCGCCGATCGCGCGGAACCTGGCCTCGCCGACAAGCATCCCGCCCGGGAAGATGTAGGTCTGGATGAAATCGGCATTGGCCGCATAATTGGGGAAGAGGTCGTCGCGGATCGAGATGAGCTGCAGCGCCGCTCTGCCGCCCGGCTTGAGCGCGCGGGCGATCGCCTCGAGATAGGCCGGCCAATATTCCTGGCCGACCGCCTCGACCATCTCGACGCTGGCGACCGCGTCGAACGTGCCGGCGACGTCGCGATAGTCCGTGAGCTGGATATCGACCTTGTCCGCCAGGCCGGCGCGGGCGAGCCGGGCGTCGGCATAGGCCTTCTGCTCCTCGGAAAGGGTCAGGCCGGTGACGTGGACGCCGTAGTCGCGCGCCGCGATCTCGGCGAGGCCACCCCAGCCGCAGCCGATCTCCAGCAGGCGCTGGCCGGGCCTGAGGTCGAGCCGGTCGAGCAGCAGGCGGTTCTTGTGCGCCTGCGCCTCTTCCAATTGCTGCCCCGGCGCCGCGAAGACCGCGCTCGAATAGGTCATCGAGGGATCGAGCCAGGCGGCGTAGAAATCGTTCCCGAGATCGTAATGATGGGCGATGTTGCGCTTCGCCCGCGCCTTGCCGTTGGCGCGGAGGCGATGCGCCAGCCAGTTCACCGCCCGCCACGGCCCCTTGGCCCGCCCGGTATCGCCGAGCGAGGGGGCGTTGCGCAGGAACACCTCGAAAATCCTGACCGGATCCGGGCTGGTCCATTCGCCCCGCGCCCAGGCGACATACCAGCCGACCGAGCCCGAGACGCCCAGCCGGACCATCGCGCGCCAGCTCTTCAGGTGGATGATCGCGACCGGCCCGTCGCCGCGCCCGCCGACGATGCGGAAGCTCCCGTCCGGCAGGGTCGCCTCGATCCGGCCTTGCGCGATGCCGCGGTCGACCCGGTCGATCAATTTGCTGAAGCCGCCCGCGAACAGCGATGCGAACCAGCCGCCGCCCTTGGCGAAGCCGCGGTCCGCCCCGACCAGATGTTTCCCCCGCTGCAGCATCCTGCGGCCTAGATGCGGCGGATGGCAGTCGAGCGCAAGCGGAGGTCGCACGCCATCACGTCACCCTGAACCTGTTTCAGGGTCAGGGGCGGTACCGCACGGAAGCCAGCGATCGCCTTCATGACCGCGAACTCGGCGCTCCCCTGGATGCTGAACCGCGTTCAGCATGACAATAGGGGCCACCAGCGCGCTTCCTCACATTTCGTGCGGTTCTTTGTCGACCATCCAGGTTTGTCCCTTGGAGACGAGGGCCTGGAGGTCCGGCGCCTTGCCTTTGGCGGCCTGCTGCTGCTGGTCGAGCACGGCGCTTTCGAACGTGGGCCTGGCGTCGTCGTAGATCACGCCGAGCGCCATGGGGAACGTCCCGATCGGCATGTCGATCAGCATGTGGGCGACCGCCTTGTTCGCCGGATCGTGGACGATGACGTCGGCCGCCTGCCAGTCGCCGTCGCTCACCTCGACCACCTTCAGGTTCAGCGCCTGGCGGTCCAGCGTCAGGCCCTTGCTGCCATTGTCGAACAGCATCGGTTCGCCCGCCTTCAGCCAGAGCTGCTTGCCGCTATGCTCCTTGGCGGTGAACGGCGCGAACACGTCGTCATTGTAGACGATGCAGTTCTGGAAGATCTCGACGAACGCCGCGCCCTTGTGGGCGTGCGCCGCCTTCAGCACTTCGGGCAGGTTCTTGTGCACGTCGATCGCCCGCGCCACGAACCGCCCGCCCGAGCCGAGCGCGAACGCGCAGGGCCGCACCGGCCGGTCGACCGAGCCGAACGGCGTCGAAGGCGAGCGCGTGCCGACCCGGCTGGTGGGCGAATATTGGCCCTTGGTGAGGCCGTAAATCTCGTTGTTGAACAGCAGGATCTGGCAGTCCAGATTGCGCCTGAGGATGTGCATCGTGTGGTTGCCGCCGATCGACAACGCGTCGCCGTCCCCGGTAACGATCCACACGTCCAGCTCCGGATTGGCGAGCTTCACCCCCGTCGCCAGCGCCGGCGCGCGGCCGTGGATGGTGTGGAACCCGTAGGTCTCCATATAATAAGGGAAGCGGCTCGAGCAGCCGATCCCCGACACGAACACGGTCCTGGCCGGATCGACGCCGAGGTCCGGCATGGTGCGCTGCACGGCCTTCAGGATCGCATAATCGCCGCAGCCCGGGCACCAGCGCACCTCCTGGTCGGTGGCGAAGTCCTTCGCGGTCAGCTTGACCAGCTCGGTCATGACGTCCTCAGCCCCTTCCGGTAAAATAGACGATCGCCGCCACCACCACGATCAGCATGATCAGCAGCGGGAACAGCTTGGGCGGCCTCGGCTCCATCGCGGCTCATCCCAGAGCCGCGTCGATCGCCGCCTCGATCTCCGCGATCTTGAACGGCTGCCCGCTGACCTTGGTCACCGGCTTCGCATCGACCAGATATTGATCCCTGAGCAGGGTCTTGAGCTGGCCCTTGTTCATCTCCGGCACGATCACCTTGTCATAGGCGCCGAGCAGGTCGCCGAGATTTTCGGGCAGCGGCCAGATGTGGCGGATATGGATGTGGCTGACGTCCCTGCCCGCCTTGCGCGCCCGCCGCACTGCCTGGTGGATCGGCCCGAACGTCGAGCCCCAGCCCACCACCGCCAGCGCGCCGCCCTCACTGCCGAGACACACGTCCTGCGGCGGGCAGCTCTTCGCGACGCCGAGCACCTTGTCGGCGCGGATGTCGGTCATCGCCTGGTGGTTGGCCGGCGCATAGTCGATATGGCCCGAGCCCACATTCTTCTCGATGCCGCCGATCCGGTGCATCAGGCTTGGCGTGCCCGGCTTGATCCAGACGCGCTTCAGCTTCTCGTCGCGGGCATAGGGGTTGACCGCCTCGCACTCGCCCGGCGCCGCGTCGTGGAACGCCACCGGGAAGGGCGCGTAGCCGGCCATGTCCGGCACCTTCCAGGGCTCGGCCGCATTGGCGATATAGCCGTCGGTCAGCAGCATCACCGGGGTCATGTACTGGACCGCGATCCGGCAGGCCTCGATCGCGCAGTCGAACGCGTCGGCCGGCGAGCGCGCCGCGATCACGGGCATCGGCGCGTCGCCGTTGCGCCCGTAGACCGCCTGGTAGAGATCGGACTGCTCGGTCTTGGTCGGCAGGCCCGTCGACGGGCCGCCGCGCTGCGAGTTCACGATCACCAGAGGCAGCTCGGTCATGATCGCCAGGCCCATCGCCTCGCCCTTCAGCGCGATGCCCGGGCCCGACGAGGAGGTGACCCCGAGCGACCCCGCGAAGCTCGCCCCGATCGCCGCCGCGATCGCCGCGATCTCGTCCTCCGCCTGGAAGGTGGTGACCCCATATTCCTTGAGCCGCGACAGATGGTGCAGGATCGCCGAGGCCGGCGTGATCGGATAGCCGCCGAAGAACATCGGCAGATCGGCAAGCTGCGCGCCCGCCACCAGCCCCAGCGAGATCGCCTCGGCGCCCGTCACCGTCCGGTAGAGGCCCGGCGCCGCCGGCGCCGCCCCGATATGATGCTGGACCACCTGCCCGCCCAGCTCGGCGGTCTCGCCATAGGCATGGCCCGCGTTGAGCGCGGCGATATTGGCCTCGGCGAGCTCCGCCGCCTTGGCGAACTTGGCCTTCAGCCAGGCAATGATCGGTTCCCGGTCCCGATCGAACATCCAGAGCGCCAGCCCCAGCGTCCACATGTTCTTGCAGCGCAAGGCTTCCTTGTTGCCGAGGCCGAACGGCTTCACCGCATCGAGCGTGAGCTGCGAGATGTTCAGGCGGATCACCTGCCACTTGGCCAGGCTGTCATCGTCCAGCGGGCTCCCCGCATAGCCCGCCTTGGCCAGGTTGCGCGCCCCGAACTCGCCCTCGTCGGCGATGATCAGGCCGCCGGGCTTCAGATCGCCGACATTGGTCTTGAGCGCCGCCGGGTTCATCGCGATCAACACGTCCGGCGCATCCCCCGCCGTCTCGATCGCCGCCGAGCCGAAGTTGATCTGGAAGGCCGAGACCCCGAAGGTCGTGCCCTGCGGCGCCCGTATCTCCGCGGGGAAATCCGGAAAGGTCGCGAGATCGTTGCCCGCCAATGCCGTCGACAGGGTGAACTGGCCACCCGTCAACTGCATCCCGTCGCCGCTGTCGCCCGCAAACCGAACCACCACCGCCTCGAGCGGAGCGTCGGATTTCGCTTCTTCTGGGGTCAGATAATGCCTGGCCGTAGCCAAAGTGACTTCCTTGAGTCTTGGAACGCGCGCGGACCCTAGACCCGCGCGCCCCTCACGGCAACCGGATCGCGGCCCAGCCCTCATTCGAGTTGAACTCGCTCGTTCCGGCCGGCCAGACGATGGAGATATTGCCGTGGATCGCGACGCGGAGGCGAAATGTTCCACGGGCGAGGCGCGCGCCGGCGATGCGGAATTCGCGGCCCGCCTGCGGCGTCATCGTGACATGGCTGTCCCAGAGCCGGTTGTTGCCCCAGGCCCAGGGCGACCAGCCGCCGCCCCGGGGGAGCCGCTCGCCGAGTCGGGCCGAGGCGTGGAGATTGAGCAGGCCGCCTTCCGCCGTCTCGACGAAAAGGTCCACGCCCGCCGCCGCCGGCGCCGGATAGCGCACGGCCAGCAACAGATCGCCGCCATGGCGCTTGAGGTGCAGAACGAAGCCGTCGGACAGCGGCACGGTGCGCGCATCGTCCCATTCGGCGGGGGCGAAGACGCCGTCGAGCGCGACGGGCGTACCGGCGGGGACGGTGACGGGGGCGAGGGTCAGCAGAAGGGAAAGCATGTCGTCCTTTCCGAGCCCGGGCCGATCCTGCCACGCCGCGGCCGCCGCGACAATGCACGCCGTGCTGGACTATGAGCGTCTGCCCAGATGATTCGACTGCGGAGACCTGGTTTGTCCGAACCCTATGTGCGGCCCGACGTGCGTGCCTTTCTCGACTATCTCAATGCGGTCTCCGGCCCGAAGGCGCACGAGCTCGGCCCCGCCGAGGCGCGCGAGATGATGCGCGCCGGCCGCCACCTGATCGACGCGCCGGCGGGAGAGCTGGCGCTGATCCGCGATCTCGCCTGCCCCGGCCCCGGCAGCGACATCCCGCTCCGCCTCTACGACGCGCGCGCGACGCGCGAGGCCGGGCCGCTCTTCCTCTTCTTCCATGGCGGCGGCTTCGTGATGGGCGATCTGGACAGCCACGAGCCGCTCTGCGCCGAGATCGCGCGGCAGCTCGACCTACCGGTGCTCGCCATCGACTATCGGCTCGCGCCCGAACATCCCTGGCCCGCCGGCGTGGAGGATGCGATCGCCGCGGCCTATTGGGCGGCGGGCAATCCCGCCGAACTCGGCCGCGCGGTCAGCGGCCTGATTCTCGCCGGGGACAGCGCCGGCGGCAATTTCACGATCGTGACCGCGCTCGCGCTTCGCGACACGCCGGCGGCGGTGCCGGTGCTCGCGCAATGGCCGATCTATCCGGCCGCCGATCCGGGCAGGGGCTATCCGAGCTACGAGGATTTCGGCGAAGGCTATCTGCTGACCAAACCGGGCATGGACTGGTTCGAGGATTGCTATGCGGCCGACCACAAGGACTGGCGCTACAGCCCGCTGGTGAAGAGCCAGGCGGGGATGCCTCCCACCCTCGTCGTCACCGCCAGCCTCGATCCGATCCGCGACCAGGGCCGCGCCTATGCCGCCGCCTGCATCGAGGCGGGCGTGCCGACCGTCTTCCGCGAGGCCAAGGGCAATATCCACGGCTTCATGAACATCCGGAAGGCGATCCCGTCATCCGAACAGGACCTGCGCGGCTGCCTCGCCGCGCTGAAATTGCTGCTGGCGGAGGGCGCATGAGCAAGCCGATCGACCGCGACTCCCTCCCCTATCGCCCCGCCGCGGGGGTGATGCTGCTCAATCGGGAGAAGAAGGTCTGGGTCGGGCAACGGCTCGATTCGACGCTCGAGGCCTGGCAGATGCCGCAGGGCGGACTCGATCCCGGGGAGGAGGCGCAGGCCGGGGCGCTGCGCGAGCTGGAGGAGGAAACCGGCATCGGCCGCGACAAGGTCGAGATCCTCGCCCGCTGCCCGGACCAGCTGCTTTACGATCTTCCGGACGACCTGCTAGGCAAGATCTGGAAGGGTCGCTGGCGGGGGCAGAGCCAGACCTGGTTCCTGATGCGCTTCGTCGGGGAGGATACGGACGTGAACCTCCAGACGAAGGAGCCGGAGTTCCGCGCCTGGCGCTGGGCGGAGCCGGCCGACCTGCCGGCGCTCATCGTTCCGTTCAAGCAGGGGCTGTATCGCGACGTGCTGAAGGCGTTCGCCGCCTGGCTCTGACCGTAGCTTGAGAAAGCGAGACATAATCATGAAATGGTTCGCCTTTTTCGTCGCCTTCCTCGTCACGACTCCCGCCGCGGCGCAGGAGGCGGAGCCGGTGCCCGTGCCCGCCCCGGTTCAGGCGATGGTCGACGACGCGTTCGCCAATGGCAGCGACGCCGAGATCGCGGCGGTGGTGAAATTCGCGCGCCGCGCCGCGCCGCAGCTGGCCGACGCGCTCGACCGCCGCATCGCCGCCCGCCTGGCCGAGCGGCCCGCGACGATCGCGGCGCCCTCGCCGGTCGCGCCGCCGGCCCCCGCCCCCGGTCCCGCGACGCCGCCGATCCGCTGGTCGGGCCGCGGCGAGGTCGGCGCCTCGCTCGCCACGGGCAATGTCGACACTTTGGGCGCCTATGCCTCGGTCACCGCCGCCCGGCAGGGCCCGCGCTGGCGTCATGAGATCAGGGCCGAGGCCGCCTATCAGGAGACCAACGGCACGCTGACCCAGGAGCGGCTGATGGCCGCCTACGAGCCCCGCTACAAGGTGAGCGAGCGGCTCTCGACCTATGGCCTGCTCCAGGCGGAGCGCGATCCGGTCCTCGGCTACGATTCGCGCTATTCGCTCTCCGCCGGGCTCGGCTATCGCGTGCTCCAGCGCGAGGGCGTCTCCGTCGAGCTGCAGGGCGGGCCCGCCTTCCGCCATGTCGATCCGGTCACCGGCCCGGACGAGAACGGCTTTTCCGGCCGCGCCGCGCTCGATGCGCGCTTCACGCTCCGACCGGGCGTCCAGTTCACCCAGACCGGCTCCGCCTTCCTCGATTCGCGCGGCAATACGTTCAGCGCGACCACCGGCCTGGAGGCGCAGGTCTTCGGCCCGCTGGCCGCGCGCCTCTCCTACAATGTGCAATATGAGAGCGAGCCGACCACGGGCCGGGTCTCCACCGATACGCTGAGCCGGATCACGCTCGTCTACGGCTTCTGACGGGAACCGGGCCGGGGGTTCCGCCGGACCCCGTGCGGCGCTAGGGAGGCCTGATGGCGGGTCTTTCCAGCACTGAGCAGGCGGCCGTCGCGCGCTGCGCCGAGGGCGACTGGATGGTCAGCCAGGTGCTGAACTGGGCCGAGGTGAACAGCGGCTCGCGCAATCTGGACGGCCTCGCCGCCATCGCCGATCTGCTCGCCGGGGCCTATGCCGTGCTGCCCGGGACGCTGGCGCTGAAGGAGCCCGCGCCGGTGGAGGCGATGGCCCCGGACGGCGGCCTCGTCCCCGTCCCGCACGGCCGCAACCTGCATCTGAAGGTCCGCCCGGAGGCGCCCGTCCAGTTGCTCTTCACCGGCCATATGGACACGGTGTTCGGCGCCGACCATCCGTTCCAGGCGGTCAGCTGGCTCGACGACGGCGTGGTCGGCGGCCCGGGCGTCGCCGACATGAAGGGCGGCCTTTCCGTCCTGCTCCGCGCGCTGGAGGCGGTGGAGAGCGTCGGCGTCCCGCAGCTCGGCTATGAGGTGGTGATCAATTCCGACGAGGAGGTCGGCTCGCCGGGCTCCGCGGCCCTGATCGCCCAAGCCGCGAAGGGCAAGACAGCGGCGCTCACCTACGAGCCCTCGGCCTTGCCGGACGGCACGCTGGCCGGCGCGCGGCCCGGCAGCGGCAATTTCTCGATCCGGATCATCGGCCGCTCCGCCCATGCCGGGCGCAATCCCGAGGAAGGCCGCAACGCCATCCTCGCCGCCGCCGATCTCGCCCTTCGCCTCGCCGCGGCGCGACAGGACGGGCTCACCGTCAATCCGGCGAAGATCGAGGGCGGCTCGCCCAACAATGTCGTGCCCGACCATGCGGTGCTGCGCGTCAACATGCGCCCGCGCACGCCGGCTTTGCAGGCCGAGGCGCAGAGGCTGCTCGACGACGCGGTGGCGGTGGTGGCGGCCAAGCATGACGTGACCATCCACAGCCATGGCGGCTTCAGCCGCGCACCCAAGCCGATCGACCCCAAGGCGCGCAAATTGTTCGAGCTGGTCGCCCGCTCCGGCGCCGACCTCGGCCAGGAGATAGGCTGGCGCGATTCCGGCGGGGTCTGCGACGGCAACAATATCGCGGCCTGCGGCGTGCCCGTCGTCGACACGATGGGCGTGCGCGGCGGGTCCATCCACAGCAGCGACGAATATCTGATCGTCGAGAGCCTGGTCGAGCGCGCGCAACTGTCCGCCCTGACCATCCTGCGTCTCGCTCATGGGGAGGATTTGTGAGCTTCAGGGTACGTCCGGCAGGACATGAGGATTTCCAGGCGATCTACGAGATGGCCAAGCTCACCGGCGGCGGCTTCACGAACCTCCCGCCGGACAAGGGCGCGCTGACCGCGAAGCTCGCCCGCTCCAACGACGCCTTCGCGCGCGAGGAGGGCGACCCGAAGGGCGACCTCTTCTTCTTCGTGCTGGAAAATGCGGAGACGGGCGCGATCCGCGGCACCTGCCAGGTGTTCAGCCGGGTCGGCATGGTCGAGCCTTTCTATTCCTACCGGATCAGCACGCTCACCCAGACCTCGCCCGAGCTCGCCAAGACCTTCCGCGCCGAAATGCTGACGCTCTGCACCGACTTCGAGGGCAGCTCGGAGGTGGGCGGCCTGTTCCTTCATCCGAACGAGCGCGCCGGCGGGCTCGGCGTCCTGCTCGCGCGCAGCCGCTACCTGTTCATCAAGCTCCACCGCGCGCGCTTCGCCGAGAAGGTGCTGGCCGAATTGCGCGGGGTGATCGACGAGGCGGGCGGCTCGCCCTTCTGGGACGCGATCGCGGGCCGCTTCTTCGGCATGAACTTCCAGGAGGCGGACGCGTTCAACGGCGCCCACGGCACCCGCTTCATCGCCGACCTGATGCCGAAGACGCCCATCTACACCGCCATGCTGCCGGAGAGCGCCCGCGCGATCATGTCCGTCCCCCATCCGTCGGGCCGGGCGGCGATGCGGATGCTCGAGCAGGAGGGGTTCGAGGGCGAGGGCTATGTCGACATTTTCGACGGCGGCCCGACCATGTCGGTGAAAACCGACGAGATCCGCACCGTGCGCGAGGCGCAGAAGCTGATGGTGGCGGCGATCGAGGAGGATGCGCCGGGCGCGCGCAAGATGATGCTGGCCGCCGGCGACCGGCGCGGCTTCGCGGCCGGCTACGGCCATATCGCGGTCCGCGAAAATGGCGAGGCGGTGATCGACCAGGCGGCGGCGGCGCTGATCGGCGTGGCCGTCGGCGACGGCCTGCTCGCGGTCGGGCGCTGACCCGATGCGCCTGGTCGAGATCAACTTCGACGGCATCGTCGGGCCGAGCCACAATTATGCGGGCCTGAGCCTCGGCAATCTCGCCGCCACCGCCAATGCCGGCAAGGTCGCCTTCCCGCGCGAGGCGGCCCTGCAGGGCGTCGCGAAGATGCGGCACAATGTCGGGCTCGGCCTCGTCCAGGGCCTGCTGCCGCCGCACCGCCGGCCGAACCGGGACTGGCTGGCGGCGCTCGGCACAACGGTCGAGGACGATGAGGCGCTGCGCCCGGCCGCGTTCTCGGCCTCGGCCATGTGGGCGGCCAATGCGGCGACCGTCTCGCCCGCCCCCGACACCGCCGACGGCCGCTGCCACCTGACCGTCGCCAATCTCAGGACCATGGCGCATCGCAGCCACGAATGGACCGAGACCCTGGCCCAGCTCCGCCTGGCCTTCGCGGACGCGGCGCATTTCGCCGTGCACGAGCCGGTTCCGCCCACCTTCGGCGACGAGGGCGCGGCCAATCATATGCGGCTCTGCGCCGAGCATGGCGCCGCGGGGGTGGAGGTGTTCGTCTATGGCCTGAGCGGCGGCCCCTTCCCCGCCCGCCAGCATGTCGAGGCATCACGCGCGATTGCCCGGCTCAACGGTTTGGATCCCGCCCGCACCCTGTTCGTCCAGCAGTCCGAGGCGGCGATCGCCGCCGGCGCCTTCCACAATGACGTGGTCGCCGTGGCGAACGAGCATGTCCTGTTCGCGCACGAGCAGGCCTTCGCCGACAAGGAGGCTTTCTACGCGGACCTCAGGCGGCGGCTCCCCGAGACCGAGATCGTCGAGGTGCCGGCCGGCGTCGTGAGCCTCGCCGACGCGGTGAAATCCTATCTGTTCAACGCGCAGCTGGTGAGCCTGCCCGAGGGCGGCATGGCCTTGATCCTGCCCGGCGAGGCGAAGGAGAGCGCGCCGGTCTGGGCCTGGCTGGAGGCGCTGGTCGCCGGCAACGGCCCGATCCGGCGGCTCTGCGTGGTCGACGTGCGCCAGTCCATGGCCAATGGCGGCGGCCCGGCCTGCCTTCGCCTGCGCGTGGTCGCCGATCCCGCCACGATCGACCCCCGCTTCCTCGTCGACGCGGAGAAACTGGACCGGATCGCGGCGCTGATCGAGACCTGGTGGCCGGAGCGGATCGCGCCCGAGGACCTGGCCGATCCGGACTTGTGGAGCCGGATCGCGGCGGCGAGGTCCGCTTTGCTCTCGCTGCTGGACCTCGCCGAGCTGGCCTGAGCCCCGCTTACCGCCGCGCGGGCTTGACCCGCCGCGGCAGCGGGGCCTTGCCCTCGACCTCCTCCTCGCCGCTCCAGGCCTCGTCCTCGTCGCTCGGCGCATCGGTGCGCGCGACGGCCTGGCGGACCGCGGGCGCCGCCGGCATGGCGGTCCGGGTCTCGCCGCCGGCGAGGCGGACGACCACGTCGTCGATATGGACGCCGCCGCGCTCGACCAGCAGGTTCTGGAAGTTGCGCTCGTCCTCGCGGGTCTCGGCGGGGATGTCGCCCTCGCGGCGGAAGCGCCGGCGGACATAGGTGGAAAGCTCGCCGGCGGTGACGATGCGGTCGCCGTCATCGTCCGCCTCGCCGGCGATGCCCGCGCGCAGGAAGTAGGAGAGGAAGCCGCCCGCCTGGTAGCGCGAGGCGACGAGGCTGGTCAGGTCCTCCTCCGAGCTGAACAGGCCGAACACGTTCGGGCGGTCGATCAGGCTGCGGAAGCCGCCGGCATAGCAGGCGTCGATCACCAGCATCGACATGCGGGCCTGCACCCGGCCGAAGAGCGGATGCAGCTGCGAGTCGCGCATCGCCGCGTCGTACAGCTCGATCGTCTCCGCGCGGCCGTCCAGCTCCGCCCGGCTGACCGGCACGTTCACCTGGTCGCCATGGCCGGAGAAGAAGAAGATGAAGAGATCGTCCGGCCCCGCTTGCGCGGCGATGCGGGCCAGCGCGTCGGTGACGTTCTTGGTCGTCGCCTCCTCGTTGACGAGCAGCCGGCTCGCCGGATGGAGCATGCCGGCCTGGCGCAGGCTGTTGTACAGCTCGCGTGCGTCGGCGTCGGTATTGGGCAGGTTGCTGGTCCGCTCGCCATAATCGGAGACGCCGATCGCCAGCGCGATCACGCGCGGCCCGCCCTGCACGCGCATCTGGCGGGCCAGGCCGGGGCTCTGCTGCAGGCTCAGGCGATAGCCGCCGGTCGTGTTCGGCCGGTAGGTGGTGGCGACCACGACATAGTCGCCATCCTCCGCAAGTACCGTATCGATGCGGCTGTTGAGCGAACGCTCGCCTCCATATTCGGCGTCGTCATTGGCGTCCTCGGTGCCGTCGGGCCGGCGCAGCATCAGATAGGTGTCCATCTCGCCGCCGCTGGCGGTCAGCTCGATCCGCACCCTTTGGCCGCGGCGGCCGCTGAACCGATACTGGTCCTGATATTCGCCGCCGGCCCGCTGCCCGTCGCCGCGATTGAGTGTGCCGTTGACGACCTGGCCGACGCGGATCGGCGAGGCCGGCTGGGGCTGGCTAACGCGGACATTGCCGGCGGGGACGCTCGCCTGCAGGCGGTAATTGCCGGTCTCCCCGGCGCGGAAGCTGGTCACCGAGACGCGATAGGCGCCATCCTCGGGAAACTGCATGACGAGGCGGCTGTTCACCGATTCGCCGGCGCCTTCCTCGTCGTCATTGGAGAGGCTGAAGCCGGAAGGGCCGTTCACCACCAGATAGGGATCGAACTCGCTCGACAGCAGGCGCAGGTCGACGCGCTCGCCGCGGCGGCCCTGCAGGACGTAGACGTCCTCGAACTTGCCAGAGCGGCGCTGCGGATCGTTCGCGCTCAATTCCCCGGTCAGGCTCTGGCCGACGGAAAGCGGGCGCGGGCCCGTCTGGGAACTTCCCTGGCCGATCGCGGCCGGCGAGAGAGCGAAAGCCGTCATCGCGGCGCCAAGCACAAGTGCAGTCCCAAGACGTTTCATTTGACCCCTCATGAACCCTGTAACGACGCCGCAAGAGCGCGGTTTGTCGCGGCGTGATGTGTCGATGAATCGTGCTGAAGGAAGGATGAATGGTGAAGTAGGCTGCGATTAAGCCGGCGCGCGCGGCGACGAAGCCGCCGCGATTGGGCCCTGTGGCGATGGCCGGGCATACCAAGAGATAGCTGGGCTGGGGCGAGGGCCGACGGCATTGGCGAGGCGGTGGGGCAAGAGAGGATGGAGATCTCATGGCCTATCGCGCTTTCGATACCGAGACGATGACGGGAATCCTCGCCGACACCCGCCGCCTGAACGAGGCCGTGCGGTCGGCGCCGTCGCCGGACTTCGGCGCGTTCGAGACGCTGGCCGTCTGGCTCGGCGAGCGCGACGATCCCGCCACGCTGGGCGTCGGCCGCGTGCCGCGCTGGCTCCGCAACCTGCTCGGCCTCGCCCCGCGCCGCCGGCTCGCCGATCCCCGCCTCGAGAGCCTGCGCCGGCTCACCGTCGTCCTGCGCCATCGCCTCCGGGCACGGATCGCGGCGGAGACGGACGCCGCCCGCGCGGCCGGCGTCTCCGACGCGCAGATCGCCACGCTCGAAGCCCGCTACCGGACCGCGCCCGGCGGGCCATGACCGGGACCGGCGCCCTCCCCTACCGGTTCGCGCCGCACGAGCGGCCGCTCTTCCCGGGCGGCCCGTTCACGCCCCGTCATCCGGGCCGGCGCAAGGCCGCCTATCTCGCCGCCGCTCTGATCTCCGGGGTTGTCGCGACATTGGGCAGCGGGTTGGTCAGCGTGAACCAGGCCGCCATCGCGGGCAGCGCGGGCCTCTATGCCGCCGAAGCGGCCTGGCTGCCCGCGATCACGGTCGCGATGAACGCCACCGCCAACCTGCTGCTCGTCAAGGCGCGGACCCAGTTCGGCATCCAGCCGGTGACGCAATTGCTTTTGCTCTTCTACGCGCTGACTGCCCTGATCCAGCTGCTGGCGCCGGGCTTCCCGGCCATGGCTGCGGTGCGCGCGGCGAGCGGCCTCGCCGGCGGCGCCCTGCTCGCCATCACCATCTTCGATCTGCTGCAGACCGTGCCGGCGCCGGCCAAGCCGATCGCGGTCGGCCTCGCCATCTGCATCTCGCAATTCGGCCCGGTGCTGGCGCGGCTCTTCCCGGTCGAGTTCCTCGCGCTCGGCGCCTGGCGCGGCCTCTCCCTGGTCGAACTCATCCTCGCGCTTTCCGCCTTGCTGATGCTGCATCTGGTCCGGCTGCCGCCGAGCGAGAAGCAGAAGGCGTTCGAGCCGCTCGATTTCGTCACCATGGCGCTCGCCGTCCCGGCGATGCTGCTGATCTGCGGCGTGCTGGCGCAGGGGCGGCTGCTCTGGTGGTTCGACTCGCCCCGGCTCGGCTGGATGCTCGCCGCCTCCGTGCCGCTACTCGCGGGCGCGATCCTGGTCGAGCGCGGCCGCGCCCGGCCCCTGCTGCTCATCGACTGGCTGAGCACCAGCCTGATGCTGCGCTTCGCCCTGGTCGCCCTGCTGGTCCGGTTCACGCTCGCGGAGCAGACCTATGGCGCGGTGGGGCTGCTCGCCGCCACGGGACTGAACAACGACCAGCTGCGGCTGCTCTTCATACTGGTGGCGCTCGCCATGCTGCTCGGCACGATCGTCATGGCCCTGCTGGTCGCCAGGCTCGGCCCGCAGCGCCTGAACCACCAGGTCCTCGCCGCGACCCTGATCATCGCCCTCGCCGCCTGGCTGGACAGCCATGCCACCAACCAGACCCGGCCCGCCCAGCTCTATCTGAGCCAGGCGCTGATCGGCTGCGGCACCTGCCTGTTCATCGCCCCGGCCCTGCTCACCGGCGTGCTGCAGGTGCTGCAGCGCGGCGGCGATCATCTGGTCAGCGTGATCGTCCTGTTCAGCACCACGCAGAATCTGGGCGGCCTCGCCGGCGCGGCCTTTCTCGGCACCTATCAGGCCGAAAGCGCGCGGGCCCATGCGGCGGGGCTGGCCGAGCAGCTTACCGCCGGCAATGTCGCGCTGCAGGAGCAGCTCCGCGCCGCCGCCGGGGCGCTTTCGGGCACGCTGACCGATCCCGCCGCGCTCGCCCAGCAAAGCGCCGCCCGGCTCAGCCAAGCGGTCCTGCGCGAGGCCAATATCCTCGCCTTCAACGACACCTTCCGCCTCGTCGCCCTGATCGCGCTCGCCACCGCGACGCTGATCGCCGCGACGATCCTCTTCACGACGCTGCGCGCCCGGCGCCCGGCCGCGGAGACTCCGTCATGACCGAAGCCGCCGCCACCGCCGCCGAACCGCCCGTCGAGAAAGCGCCGCCCGCGGTCGCGCCGCCGCCCGAACCCGCCGCGCCGCCCGAACCGCCCGCGGCCGAGTCCGATCCGCCCGCGACCTGGACGCCGCCACGCCGCCGCCCCGCGGGCCTGATCGCGATCCTGCTCATCGCCGGCGCGGCGCTGCTGGCGGTGCTCTACGCCTGGGGCCTGCCGCCCTTCGCCTCGGCCACCGAGACCACGGAGAATGCCTATGTCCGCGGCCGCACCACGGTGATCGCGCCGCAGGTGAGCGGCTATGTCGTAGAGGTGCGCGTGCGCGACTACCAGCAGGTCCGGCGCGGCGAGATCCTCGCCCGGATCGACGACCGCATCTACCGGGCGCGGGTCGCCCAGGCCGAGGCCGCGGTCGACGCCCGGCTCGCCGACCTCGCCAATAGCGACCAGGCGCGCGCGGCGCGCGTCGCCGGGCTGCGCGCGCGCGACGCGGAGCTGGCCAATGCCCGCGCCCAGCTCGACCGCGCGACGGCCGACATGGGCCGCACCGAGGAATTGAGCCGTCAGGGCTGGGTCACGCGGCGCGACCGCGACCGCGACCTTGCCGGGCTCCGCCAGACCCAGGCCATGGTGCGGCAGGCGCAGGCGGGCGGCGACATCGCCCGCCAGGAGATCCGGACGGTGGAGGTCAATCGCGGCGCGCTGCTGGCGCAGGTGGAAGCGGCCCGCGCGCAATTGCGCCTCGCCCGCATCGATCTGGAGAATACGATCATCCGCGCGCCGGAGGACGGCCGCGTCGGCGAGATCGGCACCCGCCTCGGCCAATATGTGACCAACGGCACCAATTTGCTGGTGCTGGTGCCGCAGGAGCTCTGGGTCATCGCCAATTTCAAGGAGGCGCAGACCCGCGCCATCGCCGAGGGCCAGCCGGCCGCCTTCACCGTCGACGCGCTGGGCGGCGCGCGCCTCACCGGCCGGGTCGAACGCGTGTCGCCCGCGACCGGCTCCGAATTCTCCCTGCTCCGGCCCGACAATGCGACCGGCAATTTCGTGAAGGTGCCGCAGCGGATCGGCGTCCGCATCCGCATCGATCCCGGCCAGGCGCCGGCGGCGCGGCTGCGCCCCGGCATGTCAGTCGAGGCCGAAGTGGACACGGGCCGGCCCTGAGGGCGTTTTTCGTTGGAAGGGGAATGGCGCGCCCTGCAGGAGCGCCTTCAAACTCCCTCTTCAGCGTCTTGGAAGAATGGAACGCCGTTCTTCAACATACCAGCCTCGGTAGAGGAAGCCCAGGAACGGTAGAGGAATGCACGGACGGACGCGCGAGCGCCGCCGTCCGGGGCATCGGGATCAAGTCTCCAGCTCCGGGGCAATAGCCGTGAGCTGCGATACGATCAAAAGGCGCGCCGCGCCTTTCTCGATGCGTCTTACGCCTGAGGAACGCGCACGACTGGAACGCGCCTCAGGCGAGCAAGCGATCTCTGCTCATATCAAGCGACTGCTCTTTCCTGACGTCGAGCAACCGCGCCGCGCGCGAACGCGCTCGCCGCTCAAGGACAAATCGGCATTGGCTGAAGTGCTCGCCTGCCTCGGCGCGAGCCGTATCGCGAACAATCTGAACCAGCTCGCTAAGCACGCTAACGAAGGCAATTTTTACTTCGACCGCGAGACCAAGGCGGCGATCTACTCGGCCTGCGAAGATATCCGGGCCATGCGCCAGCTCCTCATGACGGCGCTGGGCATGAAGCGGGGCGCGGAACCGCCCGCCCGAGACTCTACGTCGCAGGGATTCGCGCGAGCATCTGCGCGCAAGAGATTCGAGCTGTGATCCTCAAAGGGTCTCAGCGCGCGGGGGCCTCCGGCCTCGCCGCACACCTTCTCAATGAGAAGGATAACGAGCACGTCCGCGTGCACGAATTGCGCGGCTTCGCCGCCGACGATCTGCACGGCGCGCTGACGGAAGCGCAGGCCGTCGCCAAGGGCACGAAGTGCAAGCAATTCCTGTTCTCGCTGAGCCTCAACCCGCCGCAAAGCGCGCGGGTTGGCGAAGCTGAGTTCGAGCGCGCGGCAGACCAGGCCGAGAAGGTTCTCGGCCTAGACGGCCAGCCGCGCGCCATTGTGTTTCACGAGAAGGAGGGGCGGTTGCACGCGCATGTCGTGTGGTCGCGCATCGACGCCTCCAAAATGCGCGCGGTCAACATGGCGCATTTCAAGCGCAAGCTGACCGGCCTGTCGAAGGAGCTGTTTCTAGAGCACGGCTGGACGCTGCCCGAAGGGCTGCGCAGCCTAGGCGGGAAGTCGCCGCTCAATTTCGATCTCTCTGAGTGGCAGCAGGCCAAGCGGCAAGGCAGCGACCCGCGCGAGGTCAAGGATGCGTTCCGCGAGGCATGGGCGCGCTCGGACAATTATCCCGCGCTCGCCGCCAATCTCGCCGAGCGCGGCTTCTTCCTCGCTCAAGGGGGTCGCCGCGCCGTCGTCGCTGTCGATCTCGAAGGCAAGATTTATGCACTGGCGAAGTGGACGGGGATCAAGGTGCGCGAAGCGCGCGCCAAGCCCGGCGAAGCCGCCCTGCCAAGCCTCGACCAAGTTCAAAATGCAATCGCCGGACTCGTCACCGACAAGCTCAAGGCTCTGATCGCCGACGCCAAGGGAAAGCAGCTCAGCGATCTCGCGCCGATCCGCGCTGAAATCGACGCACTCCAAAGGACGCACGCACGCGAGCGCGAAGAGCTGACCCGCCGCCAGCAAGAGCGCTGGGCGCGTGAGACGCAGGAGCGAAGCGACCGGCTGCGTGCTGGCCTGCTCGGTCTCTGGGACAACATCACGGGCCGCGCCCTTGGCATTCGCAGAATCAATGAGCGCGAAGCGCTGATCGGAATGCGGCGCGACCGCAGCGAGAGCGACGCTTTGATCCTCGGACAACTCGACGCGCGACAGCCGCTGCAAGCCAAGCTGGCCGCGCGCCGCAGAGGCCACGTCCATGAACGCCGTCTCCTGACGCGCGAACTCGTCCAGGCGCTGCGCCGCAACGCGCGCCGCCCAGACCCGCCTGCCGTGAAGCGAACGCGACGCCGGCAGCGCGGCCTTTCCCTCGACCGATGACGGAGAACGGACATGACTGTTCAATCGACTGAAGAACGTGGCGTTCAAATCGCGCTGCTCGGCGGCGCCGGTGTCGTTTCCTCCGCGGCGCTCATTCAGAATGTCGAAAGCCTGATGGGGCCGGTGATTTTCGGGACGGCCGCCATGCTCGGCTTCGCGCTGGGCTGGTGCTTCTCGCGTCACTCCAAGCCGTACCGGCCTCACGCGCTCGCGCTGATCGGCGCGTTCGCGACGGTCATTGTTGGCGAGACAGAGGACGAATGGCGCTTGATCGCCCTCATCATCTTCTCGCTCGTCGCCTTCATGGCCGCCATCGGCCTCGGCCTCATGAGCGGCATCAAGCCCGACCGCACGGAGAGCTTCGGTTCCGCGCAATGGGCGGATTGGGATTATTTGGAGGGCAACTATCTGCTCGGCGGGACCGGTCTGCTGCTCGGCGCGGCGTCAAAGCCCGGCAAGATCGAACGCGTTCATTATGAGAGCGATAGGCATCTGCTGACGATAGCGCCGACGCGCTCGGGCAAAGGCGTCAGCGCCATCATCCCGAACCTGCTGACCTATTGCGGCTCAGCGCTGGTCATCGACCCGAAGGGCGAGAACGCGCTCATCACGTCGCAGGCGCGCGGCGCGATGGGGCAAGATGTCTTCGTCGTCGATCCGTGGGGCATCGCCAGCGAAGCGAGCGCCAGCCAGGCGCGCTTCAATCCGCTGGACTGGCTCGTGCGCGGCGATCCCGACATGACGGAGAACGCCATGCTGCTTGCGGACGCGCTGGTTGTGCCGAGCCAGCACGGCGACCGCTTCTGGAGCGAGGAAGCTAAGGCGCTGCTGCAAGGGCTAATCCTGTACGTGGCGACGGATGAGCGCGAGCAAAGCGCGCGGCATTTGGGGCGCGTGCGCGACCTGCTCCTGCTCGATGCCGACGAGATGGAGAAACTTTTCGAGCGGATGGCGGACTCGCCGCATCATGTGGTGGCGAGCACCGGTGCGCGGAGCTTGCAAAAAGAAGACAAGCTGCTGGCCAATGTCGTCGCCTCGGCCCAGGCCGAAACGCATTTCCTCGACAGCGCGCGTATCAGGGACAGCCTTTCATCCTCGAACTTCAAGTTCGAGGATCTCAAGGCGAAGGCGGTGACGGTCTATCTCGTGCTGCCTGCCGATAGGCTCAACGCCTTCGGGCGCTGGCTGCGCCTGCTCATTCAGCAGGCGATCACGGTCAACGCGCGCAACATCGCCATGAAGCCTGACAAGCCTGTCCTGTTCCTGCTCGACGAGATGCCGTCTCTCGGCCGCCTGTCGATGGTCGAGCAAGCCTATGGGCTGATGGCGGGCTTCGGGATGCAGCTTTGGGGCATCGTCCAAGACGTTTCCCAGCTCAAGCGCATCTACGGCGATGGCTGGGAGACGTTCATCGGCAACTCCGGCGTGGTTCAGTATTTTGGAAGTCGGGATCGCATGACGGCGGAATACTTCTCCGCGCTATGCGGCGTCACCACCGCCCCGAACCGCTCATTGTCGATCGCGCGCGGGATCGGCGGCAACGACCGCTCGACCACGGAATCCTTCTCGGAGATGCAGCGCAAGCTCGCCTTCGCGGACGAACTGATGCGTCTGCCGACTGACAAGCAGCTCGTCTTGATCGAGTATCACCGCCCGATCATCGCGACCAAGATTCCGTGGTTTGAGGATCACGGCTTGCGGCCTTTGGGCCGCAATTTTCATCAGGCGGCGAAGATTGCCGCTTGAGTAAATGACGGAGGGCGCGCGCTATGTGTCCTCCGTCATACAGCCGCCTAGCGTTTGAGAAAGTACCACGTCGGGAATTCTTCGCTTGTGACCTGCACAGTGTAGCGCCTCTCTCGCGCAAATGTATCGACCGCAGACTTTACGCCGTAGCTCGTCAAGTCGTGGACCGGTATCGATTGGTTGACGGTGGTCCAATCCGGCTCGAGATCCCGATCAGCCCTAGCGTCAAAATAGTCATGCCCGCACACCAACCCTCCTCGGCGCACCTTCGGGTACCAAAGAGCCAGGTCGCGGAGCACTGATTGGTAGGCATGATTGGCGTCGATATAGACGAAGTCGAGACTTTGGTCTGGCTGAAGTTCAGCGGCTTCCTTGCTTTCCATCCGACAGAACGCAGCTCGATCCCCGAAGGGCGATAGCCGGACACGCGCTTCAGCTAGATGGCGCTCCGCCTGGACGTCATCAACGTTCCAGCTGTCAAGATAGTGATCCATGTGACGCCAAGTGTCGACGAGCAGCAGCCTGCCCGGCCAAACCTTTAGAAGCGTCTCCGCAAACTCACCTTTATACACCCCGATTTCTGCGCCACGACTAAGGAGCCTAAGCCGGAGTAGAAGGTCACCCAGTTGATCCCGCCCGGTTAGTTCGGCCGGGAAGTGAGGAGGCAAGGTCACGCATCACCTGCTTCATTTCGCCAAAAAGGAGCCAAAACGCGCCCATAACCGTCATAGCCAGCGCCAGAGATACGGTCGACGTTAGTCCCACAGGCAAGAAACTGTCGAGAAATACCGCCATCTCCGAAAACCCCGCCTTCCGCGCGCCGAAGAGCGACATGTTTGCGGATTGGGCGATGAACACCGTTTCAGCGATGACGGCCGCCCCCGCGATACGTACGCATCTGACCCGGTCGTTCATTCGTGCATGCCGAAGACGCCAATGCCCGAAGGCTTGCAGCAGGCGTGACAAGCACACGATCCCAATCGCGCTCCCAAGACCCACTGCGAATACAATGTGACTTTCTTCGCCCTGTGTCACGAGCTTGGTGCCTTTTCACGGCGCCACTTCATGCCGCCGAGCAAAGGCAATATCCCAACGGCGAGCGTCACCACCGGAGCGAGTGTGAGCCATTCTCCCGGCATCAGGAAAAGGATCGGCTGGGGTTCGCTTTGGAGCAGCATCCACGATCCGAAGCCCACCGTGAGCGCGGTTATAAAGCCGAGGGCGAGGCTTAGGATGACCGATTTGATGCCCGGCCGCCGGTGCGCAGGAAGGCGGGATAGAGCCATGGGAGCGAGAAGCGCAAACTGCACCGAATAGGCGATAAAGAAGAAGCTGAGGGGATCGCGCAGCAGACCCGACTGCGTAAAAATCGCATAGATGATTATCAGGACCGCGACCACTGCCACGATGATCGTTCGTGCAATGCTGACGAAGAACCGATCCGTATCCGGGGAAAAAGAGTGCATGCTTCGGCGTGCGACCAACCCCACCAAAACGTCGCTGGTTAGAGAGTGACTGAGCACGTTCAAAAAGGTGTTCGTCGTCGAGACGGCTGCAAACACCAAGCCCGTTACGGCGGTCGTGATAAGGATAGCCGACCATGGGCCGCTATCTGGGACATTCATGATGTCCAGAAGGGGGTTCGTGCTGCCGGAAAGCTGAGCCCCAGGATTAACAGTCGGCATGACGTTGGCGTCGAAGGCGCCCCACGCCGCGTAGATGCACGCGGCAATGAGGACCACGAAGAAATAGGAGAACGTCCCAAACCACGACACGCGATAGGACCTGCTCGCGCAGGATCGCTGCCACTGGTCCATCGCGACGAGCATCCACCCGGAACCAATGATGCAAATGCTCAGGATGGCGGGCCATCCGATTTGACGAACTCCATCCCAGGTCAATCCTTCGGTGAAGATCGACGTGTTGGGGTGTGCGCCTGTTTGCCACACCATAATCACGATCAAGCAAATCGAGCCGACCGCCAGCAGTATACCGTTCAGCGTGTCGCTGAGGAAAAGTGTGCGAAATCCGCCATGAGCGGTGAACAGGGCAATCAAGGCCGCAAGCCCTGTGAACATATAGAGCTTATCGAGACCGTTGGTGGGTCCAAGGAGATCCACCGCCAAACTCAGCTCAAAGAGGATAGCCAGAGCCAGACAACTTACCGTCACGAGCGAGGCGAACAATCGAGCAATCTCTCCGAGTCGCTCTTGTCCAGGCCGCACATAGGTGACGGCAATATACTCGTGGATCGTTCCGCTGTTCTGGCGATCTTCGATATAAGGCTGGAAGACTTTGAGATAGTAGAGATAGCCCGCCACGTTGAGGGCTAGATTGAGTATGAAAATGGCGAGACCCGTCGCGCCGAAATTGTACCCCCAAATCGCTATGAAGATTATAAAATTGCCGAGCGACAGGTTCGCCGCGGCAATCGTAAGGGTAAATTTCTTTAGGTCGAGCTTCCCGTCAAATAGGAAGAAACGATGAAGGGTGAGTGGTGCTTCACGATTCCATCTGGTGGCGTCTATCACGCAAACAACCGCGATGATCACCCCGAGAAATAAGGCTATGGTTGTCGGCGCCATATCCTCCCCCCTTTTTATAAGATACTATCAAACAAATCGGGAGAGTCCACGTCCACCTGATCTCAATTCGGACGGCGGGGCGCGCTAAGCGCGCCCCCCTTCCTGCGTCTGCTCCAGCGGCGCGCGCAGAACGACCCGGCCGTCCAGCGGAAGCGTGTCGAGTTGCAACGATAGCCCGTTGCCGTCGTGGTGAAACCAGCTTGCGCCGATGCGCTGCCAGAAGGTCTTGTCGCCTTTGCTACGAACGATCCAGGCGATGAAGTCGGGGGCCTTGGGTGTCGGGGCCGGAGTTTGCTTCGTGCGTGCCATGATATGCTCCTTGGTTGGGGTTGACTCGTGACGCCTGCCGATCCGGCCGAACGCAAAAGGCCGCCGGTCAACATCCCAACACGGGTGAGCGCAGCTCACTGGCGCGGGCCGGGTGTTGACGGGCGGACGCGTTCGGTCAGGCCAAGGCGCAAAGAACGAGCCGACCTCAATCCAATGAGTTTTCTATAGAAGCGCGAGCGCTCAGCTCGGACAGCGCAAGAAGTTCGACACCCTGCCATTGGGCGCATGAAGGCGCATTCCGTTGGCTGTCAGCCCGCTCACCTGAAAGCTGGTCACGCGCGGCGTCCGCAACCTCGTGCTATCGCCACCCTCGACGAACGTCTCGTTGGTGGTGAGGGTTAGCGTCGCTCCCATGGATCGCCAGCGCCCCGCTTCATCCTGCGTGTAGAATGAGCCGTCAGGCCGCAGAGTGAGTTGGGCCACAGCTTCGCAATCGCTGCGATCAAACGCCCAGGCACCCGCGAGGCCCGAAGCAGGCGCGGCCCTAACGGGCGCGGCGTCGGTGATGACCCTTCCCCGCGCCGAAGGGCGCGGCGGCGGACCATCGCGCCGCAGCGTGCCGTTGAAGCCGCACGATACTCCCGACCAATAGTGACAATCGCCGCTGGCCCCGATGCTCAGTCGATTGCCCTGGCGTGTCAGTGTCATGGTGCAAGAGGCGTTTCCCTCTCCGCCCGACGGCATCGAGTCCGAGAAGGTCAGCCGATTGCCTGTGGCAATGGCTTCGCCGCTGATGGTGCCGCCGCAGCTTGTCGAAGGCTCGATGGTTTCCATCTCGACATGGTAGCGGTTGCCGCCGCGCGGCGTGATCCGCGCCATGACGGCGCCCGCATCCCCGCCGCTGTAGCTACCCGACCAATCGGCGGGTTGTGCGGCGGTCTGCTTTCCTCGCGCCTGCGCGCCGAGCGCATTGTTCGTCACCGTCGCGGCGCCGCCGCACGCGGCCAAGAATACCGCGAGCGGAATGACAATGGATTTTCTCATGACTAGAACCCCTGTTCGGGTTCCGCCCCGGCCGTTGGCCCAGCCGGGGCGGTCCTCGCTACTTCCCCTGACGCGCGCGCTCGGCGGCCGCCGCAGCTTCGGCGGCTTGGCTGTCGCTCATGCCGCCTGCCTTGAAGTCCTGCTGCGTCTTGAAGGGATTCAGCGCGCCCAACTGCGCGGCCCAATTCGATTCACTCGACATGGCTTTCCTCCGCATCCCCAGAAAGGGGTATTGACGGAGGTATCAGCACACGAATGAATGCCTAATGAACTCTATCGTGTTCACTATCACGCCTTGAGGCGGTGGCGCGTTAACGGCCTGCGGGCAAACGTCCGCGCGTGGACAAGGATCAAGATCGGCTCGTGAAATTCGGCCGCCATGTGCGGCGGCTGCGGCGGGATCGCGACTTATCCCAGGAAGCGCTCGCGGAGCTGGCCTCGATCCATCGTAACCATCTCGGCGCGATAGAGCGAGGCACTAAGGCAGCGGGCCTCCTTACGGTCTTCCGTCTTGCGGACGCTTTAGGAGTACCGCCGGCAGACCTATTTCACACGGAGACCCTACCCACGTCGACATCGTTGTGACGTCAGCTAAGTTGGCGATCCGCAGAGGCGCCGCGCTAAAACCTTTCTCGACGAAGTTGCACTTCGATGTCTTCGTCCATCCCATCGTAATCATACGACCGAGCAAGCCGCTCAAGTGTTTCTGCAACACGCGGATGAGTGATTTGGAGTGCGGTTGCGTGCCGCCGATAGTGGGCGGCCAAATCTCTTTCCTGCCCGCCCCCGTCGAAAACGCCACGCGTTGTCACACCCCGCTTGTTGAAGCATCCTGTTCGAAAGCAGTCTAAAATCGCCTCGGTGCCAATCTGCTCAAGCGCGTCACGCGCGGGTACAAACGGCCAAACCCCATCCTCGCCCTCCGGAGAATGTGCGAAAATGTGGCCGAGAACTATGTCGCAGGGGTCGATGCGACCCGCTTCTTTAGCCATTTTGCGAACGTCGGCTACAAACGAGGCAAACGCGATTGGATCAACCGAGCCGTCATCGCTTGCGCCGGGCTGGCGCTTGCAGTTGTCCAAAACTCGCCACGCTACACGCATGGCGCTTTTCTCTGCTTCATTCGGATTTCGTTCTGGCTCGCCCTCGGCACGATATGCGAGGCTTAGCAGCTCCATAAAGACAGATGGTTCGGTCGTTAGCGCGCGATAAAGCGCTACCGCTTGACCCTCGGCCTCGTATTGGAAGGCCGGGAACAGAGAGAATTCAATGCGAGCCAGCCGTCCGGGATCAAGCTGTCCTGATCCCTCCAAGTACTTGACGGCCTCCTGGATTGAGTAGGCGTCGATGCGGTTTACGTCCGCGGCATTGCCAGCGTTGATTGCTTCTAAAATCTCTGCAACCAATTGCGGCCCGAGTTTAGCGAAACCTCTATGACACGCATTAAGCGCGGACACGGGGCGACTGACAGCGAGCAATTTACGCATTGCGAAACTGAGTTCCGCTTCGTCATCAATCCAGAAATTTGCGTAGCACGACTGCCAATAGAGCCGCTCGGCTTCTTCGCCGAGGCTGGCTGCGCGATTCCAAACCGGACGCCCTTCCATGTTAAGAACGAGAAGGCGAATCTTCCAAGCGATGCTGCGTGCCTCCGCCTTGGCGAGTACTAGGTCGAGCGCCGTCTCCCTGTCAGCGCCTTGGAGTCCGCCTAGGATGCCGCCTGCCATGCTCGTCGTCTGATCTTCCGGCAGCAAGTCGGCCGTCTGAGTGACGATCCAATCTGCGAGTTCCTCCAGCGGAAGTCCGAGACCTACAACTGAATGACCCACTCTCCAGCCGGACCCCGCTTCCATCGCCAAACGGGTCAGACCGTCCCATCCGCAAGCTTCAAATATTTCTCGCGCCGCCTCCAGCTTCGCATTCGTGACGTGATCCGACTTGCCTTGAAGGTCTTCCTCCTTGGTCCGCACGGGAAGCTGGGGCCAGCCATCCGAGAACAGCCACTTGTGCCGCTCAATCAGATCTGAGGGGGTCAGCTGCTCGTAGGCTTGTTCCAAGGGCAGCAAAAAGGCATCCAACTCGGCCGGGTCGCGATCGTCATAGTTGCGGTGCCAGTGCAGTTTTCCCCTGAGCTCCGATCGCATTAGCTCTTTGTCGGAATCATCGGCTCCGACCACGCCCGGCAAGAGCGACAGGACCCGTTCGCTAAGCTCCGCGTCGAAGTTGGTGATCTTGTCGAGAAGGGCCGCCACTCGCTCCGCGTTGCCATCGGCCATGGCGATCTGTCGTTCCAATGCGGCCATGACCATTTGGTGGCGCTCGTGGCGGCTCACGCCGCGCCCAACGCCCGCATCATCATCCCGCCATTTGGGGCGGGACGTGGGGCTCGCCATGTCATGGCCCGCGCCCGCGAGCCTATCCAGCAACTTGTAACTTGCATCAGGGGCGCGCGCGATGAGCGCGTCCAGCGCTTGGATGCGTTGCTCAATGGTCGCTGCCGTCTGGGGGAACCAAGACCGATAAAGATCCATGAGGGAGTTCATCGGGCTGTTGCCCCAATTCCCTTCGATTTTGGTTTCAGACAGGCGGGCGAGGATGACCGACACGCGCGTCAAGCGCTGCGGCGCCCATGCTAAAGTTTCGAGCGCCCACAGCAATCCAGCATGCCAGCATCCGCCCCCGCCGAAACCCGACGACCGGCTTTCTGAAAGCAGGCGACGGATCGGCGCATTCGGCGAGTCCAGACTTGACTCGATTGCCGCCAGAAATTCCGTGGGGCTCGCCTCTGCCAACGCGGGCAGATGGTCGGAAAGGGAGAGCCAACGGATTTCGTCGGCGCCCATGAAAAGATTCCGGATCAGTCGATCAACTTTGAACTGAATGTGCTTTGCCGCGAGAACTGGAATGTCCGGCCCGCGAACCGCGAGCTTGATCAGCGTGTCGCAAACGGCATTCAACAACAGCCCGCTTACGGGGCGTACCTTGCCATGAACGGCAGCTGCGTATCTCTCTTCAACCGGCAATTCGAGCTGTGGGTCAGGAGCCGAAAGCAGCGCTTCGCACTCCCGAAAAAAGCGCACCATAGCGTCATCGGTTATCCGGTCCCCAAATAGTGCCAGCAGCTCCAAAGCCGACTTGGCTTTCCAGACGTCACCGATGTGAAGGATCGGTGCATCGTCCAACCGCTCCAACTCTGCCAATTGGGCTTCGAGTGCGTCGTAGCTGAGGCCGCTGACCTTCTCGACGAGTTCTTTGTCCGCAGCCTTGCCGCCAGACCATGCGCCGAGCAAACATAGCGCAGACAGCGCCGCCGACGCCGGGTGCTCAAGCCAGGCGGGCTTTCTGATCGCGGGATTTACGGCGTGCTGGCGACGAAACACCGACCAAGACCGTCCGCAAAGGCCAGACAATCTGCGCGCGTCATTCTCTTCGATGCCCAGCTGCTGCAGCGCCTCTTCAAACTCAGAGTGATCCGGCCGTTCAAGATGCTGCTCGTCGTCGTCCAACCTTCCTGCAACGCCTTTAAAATGACTGGCCATGTCGCCGGAGGCGTAGGGAATGATGACAACCAATCCTGCTCGCGAAGGGGGAGATTCCGCGATCTCGGGCGCGGCTGCGACAGCAATCTGAAGTTCTTGGTTTTTCTCCAGGAACCGCCATCCGTCGGCTTGCGTCACCACAACCGCCTTGTCGGCGAGTTTCGGGTCTTCCATGATCGCAGCCGCCACAAACGCCGTCGCTTCATCAACACTGTCAGCCTTGAAGCTGATCGGCGACGGCGTCGGTGCCGAAGCTGCCTTCGTGAGTCTCTCGCTCAACCGATCGGCCTGCTCGCTCCGACCGGTGAGGAGGGTGGTTGCGGCTAAGGGCGGCGACGTCTGCGTCAGCCACTTGTTCAGATACAGGGCGAGGCTTTCAACGCCCGGCCCCGTCAACCCCAACTCTTCTCCGAAGGCCAATGCGACTGCGGATGCCTGTTCGAGCCATTGCTCGATATCGTCCGCATCATAGGCGCGGACATCTTTCCAGCTCGTTTCCTTGCGCCGTTGCGCGATCCACTTTGCTTTCTGCGGCCATTTTCTCGGAGTGACGAAAATGAACGTGCGCTCGCTCCGGTATTCCGGCGTGTGCCCGCGGGTGCGCTTCTCATAGTCGCGGTTGGCCTTCGCGGTGGGTGGAGTTTCGCAGCTTACCTCCCAGCATGAATGCCCTGCGGGCACCCAGGCATCGCCATCGGTGCTGTGCACCTCACCGTCCCACCCCGGTTGCGAGGTGGATTCCCCGCTTGGGATGGCTAAACTGGTCGTAGTGCCGTTGAGATAGGCTAGTCGGCGAACTAAGCGCGGCAGGTCGCGTTGAGCCTCCGCGGTGGCGGCCCATGCGCTGATCTGATTGGCGCTTATCATGGGGCGATACTACTCCAATCTGTCTGAGAACAGAAATAGAACTCGGGCGCCTTGTTCTCAAGGGTGCTTTGAATCTCATTGCCCGGTCTCGGGGGAGTTTCAGGGCTTCGGGCACGCCAGTCGGCCGAACACTATTTGACTAATGTCATCTCGGCGCGCGTCCGGGAGCATCCATTACCAAAGCCGCCGGTATCGGCTCCCAATCGCCATCTGGTGTTTCGCGCAGAACCCTGAAGAGAACGACTGGAGGGCCATTCAGCGGCGGTGAAACCGAGGCAACCTGTGTTCCGATTTGCGTTCGCGACGCTGTGCTGACCTCGATCAACGTGCCTCGAACGAACACATATTCGGTCGCCCAACCGCTGCCGTGACGCCCGACCAGTATAGGGTACTCGGCTACGCCGTCAGGGCTCGGGCCATAGTCTTCGAACTGACCGGTCGCAGCAGCCATAAGACGTAAGCTTTGAGAAGCGACGTGGGGCATTAGCTCCATCTCCCACCACCGCGAAGAAAACACTCGGGCGTCTGCCTCGGCCGGATCAATCGGCATTCGAAACTGCGGTGGTGAAGGCTGTCCCGGTATCCTTGCCCTCGTCGGAAACTCGCGTGGAACAGTCGCGCCGAATCCGGAATCCGCTAGTCTTGTTTGCGATGGGTTGCTCAGCAGGGATTGCGCTATCGAAGTCGCCAATGAACCGGCTACCGACCCGATCAAACCGGCGACGATTGCGTCGTATCGATTAAAGCGACGGACCAGTTCCGCCCGTTGATCTGCGGCCTTGTACTTGGCCTCGTAGGCCCAGAAAACACTCTCGACCTCCTCGGCCGCGAATGAAATTTCTTTGAGCGACGTAGGCGGATTGCGAAGCGCGAAAGGCTTCAACCGACGCTGCTCAATAGCATTTAGAATCTCAGAGGGCGGTATCTCGTAGTCGATTACCAACGAGATCAGACTAATCGGGTCCATCTTACGTCCCGCAAGAAGCCACGGATTCTTTCTGGCTAAGCGACCAAGCAGCTGTATCGGACATCTACCTAGGTCGAATGTTAAGTGACAGGTATCTTGCCGATCTCGACATTGCGAGGGGATTCAAGTCTGATGCGCCAACGCCCCAAGGCACCCGTCCGCTATCAGCTAGCTCGTCGATTACGAGGCCCGACACCAGCGCCCACTCCCGAGAAACCTCGATTACGCCTCAGGCATCTACTCGAAATCGCGGCATTCCTAGTAGCCGTCACGGCTGCTTTAGTAGCTTACCTCGAACTCCGAACGGCTAGAGAAGAACGTTTGACACCATATCGGGCCGTCATCTTCACAGCTCAATTTGATTCTTATCGCGACTTTGCAAAGCTGAGTGACCAGGTAGGGACGCTGTGGCGTCGTTTCACGGAGCGAGGCATACAGCTAAGGCAGCGTCGTCAGTTCTTCGATAGCATGATGTCAGGTTTGAGGACCGGCCGGGTTCCAGTCTCTGCTGCCAACTGGTGCACAGAGGCCAGGGAACACGCCCAACAGGTTGAGAGGGCGCTCTCGGACCTGAGCGTGGCGCTGATTACCGCAGAAGCAATTTGGCCAGAAGAGCTTCAGGACGGCTTGCAAAGGCAAAAGCAGGCATTGGATGAGGTGCGCAATCGCAATTCCGGCCTTCTTACATCGTATCCCAACCAGGTCCGATCTAGAACCCCGGATGAATGCGCGAGAGTGGTCAATCACGTCGGCGAGTCGCTTTATGATCTCACGCATGCAGTGGGCGACAGCCTGTTGGAAATGCGGATGGCGCTGCGCTTTGACGTGATCAACAGCATCCCGCGCGAATGAGTGCTGCACCTGCTTTAGCAGCTTCCACGGCTCTGCTATCCTTCTCTCTATGTGCAACCTACACTCTGCCCAGGCATCAATCGAGCAATCCCAGCGCCGGCGAGGTTTAGACACGCCGAGTCTGCTGTGACTACGCGCACCCACACTTACTTGCGCTGCTCCTGCGGCCATCAAGGCTCCATCGTTGAGGCGGAGAACGATCAGCCGTTCTCATCCGAATGGTCCTCAACATATCTTCGAGATCTTGATGGGCGCGGCAGCTATTCCGGCCCACACCGACTGATCGCAGAGCAGCGCCCCTCCTGCCCGAAGTGCGGAACGACACTCACCCCGGACAACATAGTGGACACGCCTCATGGGTAAGGTTGGGTATGATCATTTCGCCGGGCTCGCGCGAATGGCCGAGGAGCTAGCTAAGTTGGACGACCGCGCCTCGCTCATATTGACCTGTCACGCCGCGCTTGAGCGCGAGATTGACGAAGTCCTCTCAAGATCGCTGCCGCGCGCTGACAGGCTCCGCAATCTGGGTTTCGCGAACAAGATCACGGTGCTGAACGCAGCTTGGAAAGGGTCTGACGACGCGGGAGACAGGCTCAACGCTGCCCTGTTCCGTTTCAACGAGCTGCGGAATGCGGTCGCGCATGTGAATGCCCCGAAAGAGATCGACGCCAAGATCGCCCTTCTCCGTGCTGCGTTTGATCAAGTGCTCCCAGACAACGGTCTCGAAGGCGACAGCATTACCGAGATGGCGGCCGGATTGGTCGGCTTTATGGCCGATGGTGTCGTCAGCTATGACGATCTGAAAATCGGCCAAGCCGCAAAAGGGGCCGCGTGATCAACCGGCACGTTCGTCTATGGTTCGGTGCAGGTAGAGGCGAAATCTCCAAGCCCTCCTCGTGGGTCCAGGGGCGCGAAAGCCCCTCGGTCGATGGGGTGTTGGGGAGCAGCGACGCGCTCCCTGACGAGTGATCCAACCGCGATAGGTTGGCATGATGCGGCAATGGCCGGGTGCCCTTCGCGCATCGGTTCATGAACCGCATCATGATAGCCGGGGTATCCAACAGGGGGGCTGCGCCTGAGCCCCCCCTTTGGCAAGATGTGTGGTACTACCGCACACATCTTGCATTTAACGCAGGATTATGTTATGTAATAACATCTTGGACACGGACGTTAGGCAGGAGTTTCTTCAAGCTCTAAACGGCTTTGGATTTGGCGAGGCCGACGCGGCACAGCTCGCTGACGCCGCCATGAGCAGATTGAGGGAATTCGACCCGCCCGGCTCATCAGTTCTCGCACCCAAAACGGTCGCTCACCTCATTGCGGTCGGGGTCCGTGCAGCTCTGCAAACCTCAAGCGACTTCAGAGACGCCGTCAAAGTCAGATTGCCTTCCCGTGCTCCAGAGCTTTGGGCCGAGCGGGATAAGAAGAAGCGCGAGTCGCCAATCGACTTTCTGCGCAGGGTCTGGGGCCCTTACTTGGACGCCGGAGTTCTCTTCCAGTGTGACCTCAAACATCTTGGGGAGACACGGCTTCTCCCGGCTATCCGCGTCTTTTGCCACAATCATGGCATCCAAGCTTCAAGCGTTCTGCCACCACCTATGCGAGCCAAGCTCGACGTCGCCTTAGCGGCTCTACCGGAAGGACCGGTGAAGGCCGCTGTTCGCAACAGGGTGGTCAACCGAACTCGTAGCGCCCGACATAGGCAGAAGCCAACCGGCCCGTAGGTTTAAACACTAAAAAGCCACAATGTATTAACTTGGGCGACAGGCAGGATGGTTTATTTATTTGAGCGTGGAGCCCGAACAGGGGCCTCGCTTGTAGAAGCATCCGCTTCGCTGCTTTCCTACAGTTGCTGACAAGCTAGTTGCCGCCCTTGGCGCGAGGAGGCCGACCATGGTTGCTGCCCCTAAGAGATTTCGCGTGGCCGGAATGGATGCGTGGGATGCGGGCTATGTGCTGGCGCAAGCTGGCGGCGAGATGCCGCCCGAAGACGAATTGTTGGCGAGCGGAGAGTTCACTCGCCGCGAGATCGCGCTCTACTCCTTCGGTTTTGTGGAGGGCGCGGGCTACCGCTTTCCTCCGCTGTTCCGCGGCAAGGCGGAATGGCTTTACAGGAGGCCGAACGCGGCTTTGGACCGAATGGTGATGGCAATCGACATGTATGCCATCGGCACCAAGGAGGACGGTTCGGTGATTTTCGCGCCGGACAGCCCCTACGGGAAGGGCAAGCCCCACTAGGATCGCGTCCTCTCATCAACGGTCTGCCCAGGCCCAAAATCCGGCTAACCGGCCGGTCAGCAGAGCCAGCATACGACCGTGTGGAGGAAGAGATTCCTAGCCTTTTAGACCCCTCTGTGCTACATTTGTAGCGTACGGGGACCAATCAGAAAGCACAGGCAATGCAGCCAGCCCCTCCAGGCGCGGTGACAAATCGCGCGCTCGCTCTTCGTGATCTCGGATCGTCTCAACCAGTGTTTGGACTGTAGCCATGCCCTTTCACGCCCATCCGCCAATCCATCCCGAACGCTATGAGCATTACCGCCGATGCGTGGGGGGTCTCGATATCCCGCTAGAGGAAATCGACGAGCTGATTGGGATCGTACATTCGATCATGTCCCATTTTGTCGATGCGGCTTTTGGTGTCCAAACTGACCAAATAACTGTGCAATCTTGTGGCAAACATGTCGACCGGTTGCCCGGCCATGGTAGGCTTTCACAGCATCCTGAAAACCAAACCGCCAGCGTCCAAGGTGACGGCGCCGAAGGCGATTCCAACCCGCTAGGACCATCCGAACCATGACACGCGACGCCGCCCAAAAAGCCATTATCTACTGCCGGGTTTCTGATCCTAAGCAAAAGACGCGCGGCGATGGCTTGGGTTCGCAGGAGACGCGCTGCCGCGAATATGCGGCCTATCGCGGGTTGGACGTGGTTGAAGTGTTCCGCGACGACTTCACCGGTGCAACGGACAAACGGCCCGCAATGGATGCCGCTATTTCCTTGCTCAAGCGCAATCGCTCCGATCCGCACGTCCTCATCATCGACGATCTTTCACGTCTCGCGCGCGATGTTGTCGCGTTCCGCAAACTGCGCGACGTCATCGCGCGTGCTGGCGGCATTCTCGAATCCCCCTCCATCGTTTTTCGCGAGGACTCCGATAGCCTCTTTGTCGAGAATGTTCTCGCCAGCGCGGCGCAGCACCAGAGGCAGAAGAACGCGGAGCAGACCAAGAACCGCATGCGCGCCCGCGTCATGAATGGGTATTGGGTCTTCCAGGCTCCTTGGGGCTATCGCTTCGAAAAGTTGTCCGGTGGTGGCAAGCATCTGGTTCGCGATGAACCCATCGCTTCGATCATTCAGGAGAGCTTGGAAGGCTTCGCCTCAGGCCGGTTCGGTTCCCAAGCGGAAGTCAAACGCTTCTTCGAAGCCAACCCGTTGTTCCCGAAAGACCGGCAAGGGCTGGTGACGAACGAGCGCGTCAATCAAATCCTGACGCAGTCGCTCTATGCCGGATATCTTGAAGTGCCTCGCTGGAATGTGTCGCTGCGCAAAGGACAGCATGAGGGTCTTATCTCGCTCGAAGCTTTCGAGGTCATTCAAGATCGACTGTCGGGTAAGGCGCGCGCGCCGTCCCGCAAGGACATCAACGCGGATTTTCCGATGCGCGGCTTTCTCGCTTGTGGCGACTGCCAGCATCCCATGACGGCCACATGGGCGACCGGCAAAGGCGGCCGCTATGCCTACTACATGTGCCGTCAGCACGGCTGCATCAACAACGGTAAGTCGGTGGCGCGGGCGAAGGTGGAGGATGCGCTGGAAACTCTCGTGCGCTCGCTCACGCCCGCGCGCGAACTCGTCCAGCTTGCGTCCGCCATGTTCAGGGATCTGTGGGACAGGCGCTCCAGAGAAGGGAAGGAACGCCGCACGGCACTCAAGCTGGAAAAGGCAGAAGTCGAGAAGAAGATCGATCAGTTCCTCGATCGCATTGTCGGGGCCGACAGCCCGGCCGTTGTCGGTGCGTATGAGCGCAAGATCGGCGAGCTAGAGCGAGAGAAGCACATTTTGATCGAGAACATCTCAAAATGCGGCACGCCCGCACGCGACTATGACGAGGTTTTTCAAACCTCGATGCAGTTTCTCGCAAACCCTTGGAATCTTTGGGAAACAGGTGCGCTAGAGGATAGACGAGCCATGCTGAAACTGGTCTTTGCGGGCAACCTGATATTCACTCGGGAAACGGGCTTTCAAACCCCTGAAATTTCCCTTCCATTCAAGGCGTTGGATGATTTTTCCAACCCGAAAAGGGAAATGGCGCACCCGGAAGGATTCGAACCTCCGGCCCCCAGATTCGTAGTCTGGTGCTCTATCCAGCTGAGCTACGGGTGCACTGGAGGCGCGGACATAGGGGGAAGGTTTGCGCTGTGCAACCCCCTGCCTGCACCGGCGGAAGCCGCTGTTGCGGCCCGGGGCGCGGGGGCATAGGGAGAAGAGGATGATCAGGTCCCGCGTCCCCATTTTGTCCTGCGCCGCCCTGCTGCTCGCCGGCTGCGTGTCGCAGGGCCCCTTCCCTTCGCTGGCGCCGCGCCCGGACGAACGCCTCTCGATCGACGAGCCGGTGCGCGAGGCGCCGCAGCTCGCCGACGACAGCGGCTTGCGCGTCCAGATCAACGAATTGCTGGCGGCGGCCCGGTCCGGCAATGCCGCCTTCGAGCGCGATGCCGACGCGGCGGCGCGGACGGCGGGGCGCAGCGGCCCCGAGGGCTCGGACAGCTGGCTGGCCGCCCAGGTCGCCTTCTCCCGGGTCGAGGCGGCGCGGAGCCGCGCCACCGATGCCGCGCAGGAGCTCCACCAGCTCGCTCTGGCCCGGTCGCAGCAGCCGACCAGCCCCGCCGATCTGGCGGCGCTGCAGGCGGCGATCGAGGAGGCCGACGCGATCGTCGCCGCGCAGCAGGCGCGGATCAACCGGATCAGGCCGTAGCCTTCACCGCCTCCGCGTGGCGCTTCGCCAGCGCGACATAATGGGCCACGCCGGCGCGCATCCCGGCCAGGTCCGCCTCGCCCAGATCCCGGACATATTTGGCCGGGCGGCCCGCCCAGAGCTGGCCGGCGGGGATGCGCTTGCCCTGGGTGAGCAGGGCGCCGGCGGCGAGCATCGCGTCGCTCTCGATCTCGCAACCGTCCATGACGATCGCGCCGAGCCCGACAAAGGCGCGGTCGTGCAGCAGGCAGCCATGGACCATCGCCAGGTGGCCGATCAGCACCTCGTCGCCGATCAGGGTCGGGTGGCCCGCGTCGTTGCCCGGCCGCTGCGAATCGACGTGCAGGATTGTGCCGTCCTGGATGTTGGTGCGCGCGCCGATCCGGATCCGGTTCACGTCCCCGCGCAGGACGACATTGTACCAGATGCTCGATTCGGGCCCGATCTCGATGTCGCCGATCAGCCGCGCGCCGGGGGCGACGAAGGCGGCGGGATCGACGCGCGGGGCCTTGCCGCCGAAGGGGATCAGGCTGCTCATCCCTTCAGCTCGCCCGGGCGGATGTCGTAGATGATGATCGGGTTGAGCTCGGGAAAGCGCGCATCGTCATAATCGTCCTCGGGCCGGCGGGTCATGCCCAGCCGCTCCATCAGGCCCCAGCTGCCCTCGTTCTGGATGCAGGTGAGCGCGACCACGCGCGGCGCGCCGAGCACCTCGAAGGCATAAGCGAGCGAGGCGATCGCCGCCTCCTTCGCATAGCCCTTGCCCCAGGCATCCTCGCGCAGCCGCCAGCCCACCTCGTGCACGCCCTCGACCGGGGCGCCGGCCTGGTCGGCGACCTTGAGGCCGCAAAAGCCGAGCAATTCGCCGTCCGCCTTGCGCTCGACCGCCCAGAAGGTGAAGCCGCGCTCCGCCTGCCAGCGCATCAGCCGGTCGCGGATCGCCTTCTCGGCCTCCGCCTCCGGCTGCACCCCGCCAAGCCAGCGCATCACCGCCGGCGTGTTGGTGTGGCGGATGAACGGCGCGATGTCCGCCTCGGTCCAGTCGCGCAGGAGCAGCCGCTCGGTCTCGATGGTCATCGCGCCCTCACGGCCGGAAGGAGAGGATGGAGCGGAAGTTGATGATCGGCAGGATCGAGGCGTGGTCGTCGGTCCAGCCGGAGAAGCCCGGCGTCGGATCGACCGAGCGCCAGGCGGTGGCGTCGTCGCCGCTCAGCTCCATCAGCCGCCGCAGCGTCTCGGGATTGCGCGACAGGGCGATCCAGACGGAGATGGTGGCGTTCTGCGCCTCTTCCTCCTCGGTCGGCACATATTCCAGCATCGCCGGCATCCAGCCGCTGCTCCGCGCCAGCTCGGCGATGACGGGCCTGAGGTCCAGATAGCGGTTGGAGATGTGGAACAGGACGATGCCGTCCCGCTGCACGGCGCGGCCATAATCGCGCAACGCCTCGTGGGTGAGCAGGTGCATCGGCACCGAATCCGAGGAGAAGGCGTCGACCGCGAGGATGTCGATCGAATTGGCGGGCACGCGGGCCGGATCGCGCAGGCTGAGCCGGGCGTCGCCGAGGACGATCCGGGCCTGCGGCGCGCAGGTGCGCAGGAAGGTGAACTGGTTGCGCGCCACCTCGACCATGGCCGGGTCGATCTCGAAGAAGGTCCAGCTCTGGTTCGGGAAGGCATAGCAGGACAAGGTGCCGGAGCCGAGGCCGACCACGCCGATCCGGGGATGCGCGCCGAACAGCGAATCGGCATTGGCCAGCGCGATGCCGACGCCCGAGCGGCGGGCATAATAAGAGGTCGGCACCCGCTCGAGCGCCGGATCCAGATTCTGGATGCCGTGCAGGGTGGTGCCGTGGGTCAGCACCCGGGCGCTGCCGTCGGGCCGGATATAGGCCTCGTAAATCCCGAAATAGGAGCGGGTGCGGGTGCCGTCCACGAAGGTAGTCGCCAGCACCTTGCGGTCGTCATAGCTCACCATCAGCGCGAGCAGGCAGATGGTGAAGGCCACCGGCCGGCCGAGGCAGGCCAGCGCCCCCAGCGAGATCAGGATCGAGCCGACCAGCACGATCTGCGGATTGGCGAGGATCGACCCCGGATCGACCCCGTTGGTGCGGATCATGTAGACGGCGGCCGCGAGCAGGACGCAGGCGAGCGGCAGCGCGATCCGGAACAGCGTCTGCTGCCCGCGCGGCCAGGGGACCAGGGCGGTCTGCGGCACGAGCAAGGCGGCGCCGAGCACGAGCAGCGGATATTCATAGGCCCAGTCGAAGACGAGCGGCGCGACGATCGCGCAGAACAGGCCGCCGAGCATGCCGCCGATCGACATGGCGAGGTAGAAACGGGTCAGATGGCCGACCGCAGGGCGCAGGCGGAACAGCTCGCCGTGCAGCGCCATCGCGATCGCGAAGAGCAGCAGCAGCCCCAGCGTCACCGGATAAAGCGGATTCTGCGCGCCGCGCCCGAACACCAGCCCGCCCGCGACGAGGATGACCAGGGGCGCCAGCATGGTGATGAAATTGGCCGGCCCGCGCTTGCCCGCGAAAGCGATGACGAAGCTCAACAGATAGAGGCCGAGCGGCAGCACCCAGAGCAAGGGGATGGCGACGATGTCGGTGGTGAGATGGGTGGTCGTGGAGAGCATCAGCCCCGACGGCACCGCGGCGAGCAGGATCCAGTGGAGATAGCGCTTCGCCGTCGGCGGCGCCTCCGTCTCCTCGGGCACCACCTCCACCGCGTCCGCGGGCACGGTCAGCGCGCAGGCGATGACGAGCAGGACGAGGAAGGCATAGAGGCCGGTCCAGAGCCAGCTCTGCTGCTGCAGGCTCATCAGCGGCTCGACCAGCAACGGATAGGAGAGGAGGCCCGCGAAGCTGCCGAGATTGGAGGCGGCATAGAGCGGATAGGGATCGCCCCGGCTCGTCTCCAGCGCATACCAGCGCTGCATCAGCGGCGCCTGCGCCGAGACGATGAAGAAGAGCGGCCCGATCGAGACCAGAAGGAAATAGGGCACCCAGAGCGCCGGCTCGAAATCGCCGGGCGGGTAAATGTCGCGCAGCCAGATCGGCAGGGTCAGCGCCGCCAGCCCGAACAGGACGAGGTGGATGCTGATCTGCTTGCGCGGGCGCAGCCGTCCGACCCAATGGGCATAGGCATAGCCGGCGAGCAGCAGCAGCTGGTAGACCAGCATGGCGCTGTTCCAGACCGCGGGCGCGCCGCCGAGCCGCGGCAGGGCCATGCGCGCGATCATCGGCTGGGTCAGGAAGAGCAGGAACGAGCCGGTGACGATGGTCAGCACGAAGAGCGGGCGCGCATAGCGCTCGTTGACCCGCGCCGCGGCGACGGGCCGGGCGTCGCTTGCGGTCGTTGGCGTCTCTTCGGTCACGCTTTGCTGCCTGCGGTTCTTCTTCGACATCGATTCCTCAAAGGCTCGCCGCGCGCGGCGCGTGACGGGTGATCATGGCGGCAACATCGCTGAACGGGCCGTGAAATGGGAAGAGCCTCGACTGCATCTTTCTTCCCTTATTCGGACTGCAACGCGCGCGCCGTGCTGGCAAGCACGTCGAGGATTTCGTCGATATGCGCCAGATGGGTGCGGAACGACAATATCGCGCAGCGCAGCCAGCTCTCCCCGGCGATCCGCGTCCCGCTCAGGAAGATCCGGCCGTCCTGCTGGATGCGCGCCAGCAGGCGGTCGTTGAACGCGTTCGCGTCGCCCGTGGCGGGCCGGTAGCGGAAGGCGACGACCGAGAGATCGGGCGATGGCCCCGCATCCCAGTCCGGCAAGGCCGACAGGCGCGCATGCAGGTAGCGGGCCAGGCCGATCTTCTCCGACTGGGCGGCCCGGAAGGCGGCAACGCCCGCCAGCTGCAGCGGCAGCCAGAGTCTGAGCGCCCGGAAATGGCGCGTCAGCTCGGGCGACAGATCGGAGGGCGACGGCCCGACGTCGGTCGCGGCGAATTCCTGGATATAATCGGCGCTGGCGCTGAACGCGTCGAACAATTTGCGCCCCTCCCGCACCACGACCGCGCCGGTTCCGTAAGGCAGGAACAACGTCTTGTGCGGGTCGAGCGCGACGCTGTCCGCCTGCTCGATCCCGCCGAGTGCCGCCCGCCCCTCCTCGCACAGCATGAAGAGGCCGCCATAGGCGCCGTCGACATGGAGCCAGGCCCCATGGGCGGCGGCGAGCGCGGCGATCTCGCGCAAGGGATCGACCGCACCGGTGTCCACCGTGCCCGCCGAGGCGACGATCAGCCACGGGCGGACGCCCTCCGCCCGATCGCGCTCGAGCGCCTCGGCGAGCGCGTCGGCACGCATCCGGTGGCGTTCGTCGGTGGCGATCGACCGGCGCGGCGCCCTGGCGCGCCCCGCGATGCGCAGCGCCTTGTCGATGCAATGATGCGCGAAGCCGGTCAGGTAGACGGCGCCGCCGCCGTCCGGATCCGCCGCCTCGCGCGCCGCGACGATGGCGGTGAGATTGGCCATGCTGCCGCCCGAGGTGAGCACGCCGGCCGCCCCTTCCGGCATGTCGATCACCCGCGCCAGCCAGGCGGCGACGGCATTTTCGAGCCGCACCGCGCCGGGCGCGGCCGGCGCGAAGCCCGAATATTTGTTGGTGGCGGCGGCGAGAAAGTCGCCGAGCGCGGCGTGGAAGAGTCCGCCCCCGGGGATGTAGCCCGCGAAGCGGCCGGACGCGGTGGCGATGCCCGGGCGGGCGACGCAGGCGTCGAACTCGGCCAGTACGGCGTGCGGGTCGCGGCCGGCGTCGGGAAAGGGCATTGCCAGCGCCGCCGCCGCCGCCTCGGTCCAGGGCGCGTAGGACGGCCCATCCGCAAGCGCCGCCAGGAAGCCCTGCGCATGCGCGACGGTGAGTCCGGCCAGCGCGCCGCGCGTCGCCGCGTCGGGCTCCAGGGGGCTGGCCGCGGCGGCGAGCGCGTCCAGCCTCGACCGCACGGCCTCGCTCATCGGGCCGCGAGCAGCCGCGCCGCCAGCGGCGCATGATAAGTGAGCACGCCCGCGCAGCCCGCCCGCTTGAACGCCATCAGGGTCTCGAGCACGAGCGCGTCGCGCTCCCCCGCCCCGGCCGCGACCGCCGCCTCGATCATCGCATATTCGCCGGACACCTGATAGGCGAAGACCGGCACTTCGAACCGCGCCTTCACCTTCGCGACGATATCCAGATAGGGCAGGCCCGGCTTCACCATCACCGTATCGGCGCCTTCGGCGAGATCGAGCGCGACCTCGCGCAGCGCCTCCAGCGCATTGGCCGGATCCATCTGGTAGGTCTTCTTGTCGCCCTTCAGCAGCCCGCGCGAGCCGACCGCGTCGCGGAACGGGCCGTAAAAGGCGGAGGCATATTTGGCGGCATAGGCCATGATCTGCACGTTGACGTGGCCGGCCTCTTCCAGCGCGCCGCGGATCGCGCCGACGCGGCCGTCCATCATGTCCGACGGCGCGATGATGTCGGCGCCCGCATCGGCCTGGACGAGCGCCTGGTCGGCCAGCACCGCTTTGGTCTCGTCGTTGAGGACATAGCCGAACGGATCGACGATCCCGTCATGGCCGTGGCTGGTATAGGGATCGAGCGCCACGTCGGTGAGCACGCCCACCTCCGGCGCCGAGTCCTTCGCCGCCTTCACCGCGCGGCAGATCAGATTGTCGGCATTGAGCGCCTCGCGCGCGTCGTCGGACCGCAGCGCGCCGGGCGTGTTCGGAAACAGCGCGAGACAGGGAATGCCGAGATCCCGCGCCTCCTTCGCCCTGGCCGCGATCAGGTCCACCGACCAGCGCGACACGCCGGGCAGACTCGGAATCGGCTCCTCCACCCCCTGTCCCTCGGTGACGAACAGCGGCCAGATCAGGTCCGACGGGGTCAGCACGGTCTCCGCGACCATGGCGCGGCTCCAGGCGGAGGCGCGGGTGCGGCGCATGCGGAGGGCGGGAAAGGCGGCGGCGGGCATGGGAGAGTGGGCTTAGCGCCCGAGGCCGGGCCTGCAAAGCCGGGTTAGACGAACGAAATGTCGCGTCGGGACGATCGCGGCGCAAAGACTCATGGACATCGCCGCGCCGCCATGAGTTACGGGGCGCATGTCCGAGGAAAGACCGATCCCGACGGAAGCCGTGCTGATCGTCAACGCCCATTCGCGGCGGGGACGGAAGCTGTTCCGGCGCGCGGTCTTCAAGCTGCGCGCGGCGGGGATCAGGCTGCGCTCCGCCCATGCGGTGCGCAAGACGCGGGATTTGATCCCGACGGTGAAGCAGGCGGTGCGCAGCGGCGCGCCGATGGTGATCGTCGGCGGCGGCGACGGCTCGCTCTCCTCGGCGGTGGACGAACTGGTCGACCGCGATTGCGTCTTCGCTCTGCTGCCGCTGGGCACCGCCAACAGCTTCGCCCGCACGCTCGGCATCCCGCTCGACCTCGACGGCGCGATCGCCACCATCGCCACGGGCCGGCGGCGGCGGGTCGATCTCGGCGTCATCGACGGCGATTTCTATGCGAACAGCGCGGCGATCGGCCTTTCCCCGCTGATCGGAGCGACGGTGCCCCACAAATTGAAGAAATATCTCGGCCGGGTCGGCTATCTGATCTGGGCGGTGCGCTGCGTGTTCAGCTTCCGGCCCTTCCATCTCACGGTCGAGCTCGACGATGGCGAGCGACACGAGATGGAGGCGCTGGAGGTGCGCATCGCCAACGGCGCTTATCATGGCGGGGTCGCGGTGGTGGACGCGGCCCGCGTCGACAGCGGCGAGATCGTCGTCCAGGCGGTGACCGGCCGCGCGAAGCACCGCCTGATCCGCAACTGGCTGGCCGTGCTCACCGGCCATGCCGGCGGCAAACGCAACACCGTCGTGGATTTCCACGCGCGCAAGCTCCGCCTGATCACCGACCCGCCGCTGCCCATCTCGATCGACGGCGAGGTCGTCGGCCACACCCCGGCCGTGGCCGAGGTGGCCGAGGGCGTGATCGAGGTGATCGTGCCGGCCTAGATCCGGATTCAATCAGCCCTGGCGCGGCTCGACCAAAGGTAGTCATCCCGGCGAAGGCCGGGACCTATGCACACGGGAAATCGAGGGAAAGTCGGTGGCGTTTGTCGCCATCTTCCCGGCCGCCAATGTTCATGGGTCCCGACCTTCGTCGGGATGACTATGAAATCACACGCAATCGGCTTTGACTGATCGAGCACGGAACCTATGCGCTCGGCGTGATCCGTCCGCCCGGCTCGGTGTCGGCCTGCGCCTCCTCCTGCAGTTCCTCGCGCGGCGGCGGCATCTCCATGCGCGCCTTGCGCCAGCCGCCGTGCAGATAGAAAGCGATGGCGAGGCCCATATTGGCGAGGCTGCCGACCGTGAAGCTCAGCCAGATCGCGTCCGCGCCCAGCCAGTCATAGGCGCCGAGCGCGAAGCCGAGGCGGACCGGATAGAGGCCGATGAACAGGATCAGCAGCGGCCCGAACACCGAGCCGTTGGCCCGCACCGTGCCGAAGATGATCATGGTCACGCCGAACAGGATGAAGCTCCAGGTGGCGAGCAGCTGGATATGCTGGGCGATCGGCAGAGCCGGGCTGCTCCCGCCGAGGAACAGCGCCAGCGCGGCCCGATCGAAGATGATCAGCAGCACCACCAGCAGGCCGGTGATGAGGAGATTGTAGGCGATGCCGGATTTGAGGATCGCGCCGACCCGGTCCCATTTGCCGGCGCCGATATTCTGCGCGGCCATCGTGCTCACCGCCGCGCCGAGCGCCATCGCCGGCATCTGGAGATAGGTCCAGAGCTGCATCGCCACGCCGAAGGCGGCGGTGGTCTCGACGCCCTCGCGATTGACCAGGCCCAGGGTCGCGAGGCCGGAGGAGGAGATGACGATCATCTGCAGGCCCATCGGGAAGCCCTTGACGATCATCGTCTTCAGCAGCGCCCGGTCCGGGATCAGGTAGCGCAGCTCCGGCCCGCGCAGCCGGATCGGCAGGTCGCGCACGTAGAGATAGACGACGAGGCCGAACAGAGCGGCATAATTGGCGATCACCGTCGCCATCGCCGAGCCGGCAATGCCCATGGCCGGGATCGGGCCGAAGCCGAGGATGAAGACCGGATTCAGCCCCGAATCGAGCACCACCGCGACGATCATGAACCAGAGCGGGCTCAGCGAATCGCCGGTGCCGCGCAGCCCCATGATGATCACCACCGCGATCAGGATGGGCGGCATGGCGATAAAGATGACGCGGAGATAGGCGAGCGCGAGCGGCGCGCTGTCCGCCGGCGTGGCGAGCAGGTCCAGCAAGGCCGGCGCGAAGACCCAGCCGAGCAGCCCGATCAGCGCCGCGAAGGGCGCGAAGCCGCCGATCGCGGTGCCGATCACGCGGCGGACATTGTCCATCTCGCGCCGCCCGAAGGCCTGGCCGATCAGCACCGTCGCCGCCATGCCGAAGCCGAACACAAAGGCCATGAGCAGGAACATGGTCATGTTCGCATTCGAGGTCGCCGCGAGCGCGTCCTCGCCGAGGAAGCGGCCGACCCAGATGGCGTTGATCGAGCCGTTCAGCGACTGCAGCACCGAGGAGAGGAGCGTCGGGATGGCGAAGGCGAGCAACGCCTTGCCGATCGGCCCCTCGGTCAGATCGTGCGTGCCGCGGGGGCCGGATGGGGGGCGACTCGCCATAAGCGGCTCTTAGCCTCCCCGTCGTGCGGATGGGGAGGGGGACCGCCAATTTGGCGGTGGGGGCTATCGGCCACCGCGCATCACGCTTGTGCTCCGGCGAAGGCCGGAGCGCTGGCCGCTCCTGTAACGGGACTCGCAACGCTCCTGCCTTCGCAGGAGCACGACTGGAGGAAACTAGCCCAGCCGGCTCAGGGCCGCGCGATATTTCTCCGCGTCCGACGCCTTCTCCGCATGGTCCGCCCGCGCCTTCTCGACGGCCTCGGGCTTGGCCCGCTCGACGAAGCTCGGATTGTTGAGCCGCCCGGCCAGCGAATCGCGCTCTTTCTCCGCCGCTTCGGCGGCCTTGGCCAGGCGAGCCTTCTCCGCCGCGATGTCGATCACGCCTTCGAGCGGGAGGACGAAAATCGCCTCGTCGACGACGATCTGCGCGGCCCCGCCCTCGGCGGGCGCGGTGCTGATCGTGTCGATCCGGGCGAGGCGCTGGACCGCGGCGGCATTGCGCTCGAGCCGGGTCGACGTCGCGACGGACGCATCATGGACGTGCAGCGGCAGCTTCGCCCCCGGCGGCACGTTGAGCTCGGAGCGGGCGGCGCGGATGCCGTTGACCAGCCGGATCAGCCAGTCGATCTCCGGCCCCGCCTCCGGATCGAGCGCGCGGGCGTCCGGCACCGGCCATTTCGCGTGGATCAAAGGATAAGGCCGTTCGCCCAGCGCGTTCCACAATTCCTCCGTCACAAAGGGCATGAACGGGTGGAGCATGACCAGGATCTGGTCGAGCACCCAGGAGGCGACGGCCCTGGTCTCCGCGTCCACCTGCCCCTTGATCAACTCCAGATACCAGTCGCAGAAGGTCGCCCAGGTGAAGTGGTAGACGGTGTTGGCGCTCTCGTCGAAGCGCAGCTCCGCCAGCGCGATGTCCAGCGCCTGGATCGTCTTCACCGTCTCGCCGACGATCCATTTGTTCACCGGCGACGTGGCCGCGGGCGGCTCGATCGTCGCGGAGGCGCCGATGCCGTTGGCCTGGCAGAAGCGGGCCGCGTTCCAGAGCTTGGTCGCGAAGTTGCGATAGCCCTCGACGCGCTTCTCATCGAGCTTGATGTCGCGCCCCTGGCTCTCCATCGCCGCCAGCGTGAAGCGCAGGGCGTCCGCGCCATAGCGGTCGATCAGGCCGAGCGGATCGACCGTATTGCCCTTGGACTTGGACATCTTCGCGCCCTTGGCGTCGCGGACCAGGCCGTGGAGATAGAGCGTCTTCCACGGCTTCTCGCCCATGAACTGGAAGCCCTGCATCGCCATGCGCGCATCCCAGAAGAAGATGATGTCGAAGCCGGAGATCAGCACGTCGTTCGGATAATGGCGGCGCAATTCCTCGCTCTGCTCGGGCCAGCCGAGCGTGGCGAACGGCCAGAGCGCGGAGGAGAACCAGGTGTCGAGCACGTCCGGATCGCGGCGCAGGACGACGCCCGCGCCGGCCTGGGCCTGCGCCTCTTCCTCGGTCTCCGCGACATGGACCTTGCCCCAGGCGTCGTCATACCAGGCCGGGATCTGGTGCCCCCACCAGAGCTGGCGCGACACGCACCAGGGCTGGATATTCTCCAGCCAGTTGAACCAGGTCTTCTCCCAGCTCTTCGGCACGACCTTGATGTCGCCGGAGCGCACCGCCTCGATCGGCTTCTTCGCCAGCGTCTCGGCGTCGACATACCATTGGTCGGTCAGCCAGGGCTCGATCACCACGTTGGAGCGATCGCCATAAGGGGTCTGGATGGTGCGGTCCTCGACCTTCTCCAGCAGCCCGGCCGCGTCGATCAAAGCGACAACGCGCTTGCGCGCCTCGAAGCGGTCGAGACCGATTAGTTCCGCCGGGATCAGCCCGTCCGCGGTTTGCACGACCTTCGCGTCGCCATCGAGCATGTTCAGCATCTCGGCCGGCTTGAAGCCGACGCGCTTGCCCACCTCGAAATCGTTGAAGTCGTGCCCCGGCGTGATCTTCACCGCGCCCGAGCCGAGCTCCGGATCGGCATGCTCGTCGGTCACGATCGGCACGAGGCGGCCGGTAATCGGCAGCCGCACGTTCTTGCCGACTAGGGCCGCGTAGCGCGCATCCTCCGGATTCACCGCGACGGCCATGTCGGCGAGCATCGTCTCGGGCCGCGTCGTCGCGACGGAGATATGGCCGGAGCCGTCTTCCAGCGGATAGCGGAAATGCCAGAAGCCGCCCTGCTTCTCGACCGTCTCGACCTCGAGATCGGAAATGGCGGTCTTCAGACCCGGATCCCAGTTCACCAGCCTTTTGTCGCGATAGAGCAGGCCCTTGTCGTAGAGGTCCACGAACACCTTCAGCACGGCGGCGCTGAACCCCTCGTCCATGGTGAAGCGCTCATTGCCCCAGTCGCAGGACGCGCCGAGCCGGCGCAGCTGCCGGGTGATCTGCCCGCCGCTCTCCGCCTTCCACGCCCACACTTTCGCGACGAATTCGTCGCGGCTGTAGTTGGTGCGCTTGTCCTGCTTCTCCTCCAGCTGCCGCTCGACGACCATCTGCGTGGCGATGCCGGCATGGTCCATGCCGACCACCCAGAGCGAATCCTTTCCCTGCAGCCGCGCGTGGCGGATGAGGATGTCCTGCAGCGTATTGTCGAGCGCGTGGCCGATATGGAGCGAGCCGGTCACGTTGGGCGGCGGGATCACGATGGTGAAGGGCTCGGCGTCGGGACGCGCCGGGCGGAACATCCCCTCACGCTCCCAGGTGGCATACCAGCGCGCCTCGATCTCGGCCGGGTCGAAAGTCTTCGGAAGTTCGGTCATGGGGAGCCGTTAGCGGGGTTTCCCACCAACGTCACGGTCCGTTCCCGGAGATTTTCCCCGACTTCTTCCCTCGTCACTTCCTCGAGAGCGGGAGGCCAGTCGGACTCCGAGACTCGCCCCGGCGCAGCCTGGATTCCCGCTTTCGCGAGAATGACGGCTTAATTGGAACCGCCGCCCTGCCCCGACGGTCGCAGGAACCGGTCCAGCCAGCCGTGCACCTCGCGATACCATTGGATCGAGTTTTGCGGCTTCAGGATCCAGTGATTCTCGTCCGGGAAGACGACCAGCCGCGACGGGATATTGCGTCGCTGCAGCGCATTGAAGACGCCGAGCGACTGGCTGTACGGGATGCGGAAGTCGCGCTCGCCATGGATGACCAGCATCGGCGTCCGCCAGTTCTGGACATGGTTCACCGGATTGTGCCGCTCGTAATTGGCCGCGGCCGCGGGCTCGAAATACGGCCCGCCAAATTCCCATTCGGTGAACCAGGCCTCCTCGGTCTCATAGGCCATGGCGCGCTGGTCGAAGACGCCGCTATGGCTGACCAGGCAGCGGAAGCCCTCCGGCCACTGGCCCGCGATCCAGTTCACCATGAAGCCGCCATAGGAGCCGCCGAGCGCGCAGGCATTGTTCGTGTCGAGCTGCGCGTCGGTCCGCCCCGCCGCGGCGAGGCCGAGCCGCAGATCCTCGAGCGGCTTGCCGCCCCAGTCCCGGTTGACCGCATCGGTGAAGGCCTGGCCGTAGCCGGTGGAGCCGTGGAAATCGACGGTCACCGCCGCATAGCCGGGCGCGGCGAACAGCCAGGGATTCCAGCGATAGGACCAGCCATTGCCGAAGCTGGACTGCGGCCCGCCATGGATCAGGAAGGCGATCGGCAGCCGCTCCTCGCGCTGGCTCGCGCGGGCCGCGGGCTTCACGATCTGCCCCCAGACCGTGTCCCCGCCCGCGCCGGGGAACGAGAAACGCTGGACGACGACCGGATCGAGCTCCGCCAATTTGTCCGCATTGACGCGGGTGAGCTGGGTGGCGCGGCCCCGCCGGTCGAGCCGGTAGAGATCGTCGGGCGCCTGCAGGCTGTTCAGCGTGTAGAGCAAGGCGCCGTCGCGCAGCGGCACGACATTGCCCGCCGTGCCGCCCTGCGTCAGCCGGGTCGGGCGGCCGGTGGCGATGTCGACTCGGAACACCGGCGTGTCCAGCGTGTCGCCGGCGGTCACCAGCAGCGAGCGCCCGTCCGCCGCCCAGGCGATCGAGCCGACCGAGCGGTCCCAGGCCTGGGTCAGCGCGCGGGTCTCGCCGGTCTGCAGATTGCGCAGGTGCACGACCTGCCGGTCCGCCTCGTAGGTCGCCCGCGCCATGTTGGTCCAGGCGAGCCAGCGGCCGTCCGGCGACACGGCCGGGGTCGTGTCCGTGCCCCGGTTGGCCGCGGTCAGGTTGGTCGGCGGCGCGCTGCCGTCGGCCGGCACCGAATAGATGTCGAGATTGGTCGAATTGGGCTCGGTCCGTCCACCCTCGCGCAGGGCGAAGAAGAGCGTGCGGCCGTCGGGCGCCCAGGCGATCTCCTCGCCGCCGCCGAACGGCTTGGAGGGCGAATCGCCCACCAGGTTCGGCGCGAGCGGGACCCCCTGCCCCTGCGGACGGCCGTCGACCATCGGAAAGGAGAAGATGCGCGAGCGCACGCCGGGCTCCACCCACACGTCCCAGTGGCGGACGAAGGTCTCGTCATAGACGCGCGCGGAGCCGTGGCCCGGCCCGGGGCCGGAGACGTTGGCGCAGCTGAAATCCTGGCAGGCCATGTTGCGGTCCGCCCAGATCGCGATCCGGTCGCCGCTCGGCGCGATCGCGAAGCCCGACACGTCGGTGGCGAGGTCGGTCACCTTCTCCGGGGTGCCGCCCGGGAGGGACACGCGCCAGATCTGGTCCGAGCCCGAGGCGTTGGACAGATAATAGAGCCAGCGCCCGTCGGGCGAGAAGCGCGCGTCATGCTCGTTATATTGCGGCTGGGAGGCGATCTTCACCGGCGTCGCGCCGGCCGTGCGCAGGTCCAGCAGATAAAGATCGGTGCGGCCCCGATTCGCCTCCAGATCGGTCTCGCGCAATTGATAGACCGCCCAATTGCCGTCCGGCGACACGGCCGGCGCGCCGAGCCGCCGCAAGGTGGCGAGATCGGTGGCGGTCATGGGACGGGCGAAGGCGGCGGGGGCCTGGGCGAGAGCGAGCGCGGCGAGGCTCGCGAGCAGGAGCTTTCTCATGGAAAGCGGACTAAACGGGTGCGGAACGGCGGGCAAGCCATCGAAGCCCGGCCTGCCTAGAATTCGAGCCTAATCACGCCTCCAAAGCGCAGGTGAATTTCGCAGGCGCATGTAGATGAACGCGAGCGAAGCGATGCTGCTCGAAACGACAGCCAAAGCCAGCCAGAAAACCGTATCAGCCGTCATTGTCCTGCTTCCCGGAGCACTGCATTAAGATGCTCCTCTTCGAGTTCGGCCCGGTCGCTCCAGCCTTCGAATATCAGCGAGAAGATAGTCCCTGCCACAAACAGAATCAATGTGAGGACAGCCGTACCCAAGACCGCTGGGCCCCATTGTCCATTCAGCAGCAGCAGGGCGGTGGCGGTCAGTAAGGAGCCACCGCCAAACTTCCCGAGCCCGTCGGCCAGCTTGGCGGCCCGCTTGAAGCGCCGTGACTCGCACTTCAGCCTGAGCGCGTGATGCGCGATGCCCAGGCGCGTCATGGCGAGTCGCCCCGGAACCGCATCCTGGATTTCCGTCACCATCGCGGTGAGATTCCTGCCCGCAGGTGACATAATCGGCACCGGAGGCACAAAGACTTTGACCGGCGCCAAAGTCTCACGACTTGATGGCAAAGTTGGACTAGCCGGCTTGGCCTCGGGCATGGATGAAAACTTCGAAGCAGGTATCACGGCGGCACCATCCGAAGTAATTTTCGGACCGATCCTACAATATAGCCCAAGGAAAAGTAAGCGCTTCGCTTAGATATCCCGCCCCGTCAGCCGGGCGATCTCTCGCGTCACCAGTTCCTCGACGATCTCGGGCAGGCGCTGGTCGAGCCATTCCTTGAGCATCGGCTTCAGCATCTCGCGCACCACCGCTTCCAACGCGCCCGGATCGGCGGCCTGGGTCTCGCCGCGCTGGCGGAGCGCCGAGAGCGAGGCGAGCCGTTCGCGGGTCGAGGCGGCGGCATTGTCCGACAGCAAGCTCGGTCCTTCGGTGATCGGCTCGTCCAGCTCGAGCACGTCGTCTTCGGCGGGACCCGGCGCGGGCGCGGCGGCGCGGAGCCGACGTCCGCGCGCAGGCGCGGGCGCCTGGCCATCATTGGCGGCGGCCACGCGGCCATCCTCCGCGATCACGCGTTTGATGGAGGCGAGTATCTCCTCCATCGACGGGTCGGTCTGCGCATCCCCCATAGCGCCGCCGGTTATAGCTATTGCGGCCGCACTGTCACGGGGGGTTCTGTCACCGGGCTCTGGTTATCGGCCGGCGCGGTACGGGTAGAGGACGGCACGCTGCGCGGCCCGTCGTCCCAGTCGCTCCAATTCCTTGAATATCGGTTGTAATTGACCGTCGGGTCGTAGAGCGGCCCGATCCCGTCGAGGTTCAGATCTTCCGCCTCGGCCTGGCCCATCGCGTTGAGCAGCTGGAAGCCGGCCACATAGGCGTCGCGCCGCGCGGTGACGAGCAGCACCTGGCTGTTCAGCAATTCCTGCTCGGCATTGAGCACATCGAGCACGTTGCGGGTGCCGACCGTCTGCTCGGCGCGGGTGCCTTCCAGCGCCAGCGTGTTGGCGGCCACCGCGATCTCGTTCGAATCGATCGCCAGCAGGGCCGCGCGGTAATTGGCGAAAGCGGCATTGGTGTTGGAGATCACGCCGCGCTCGACCGCCACGGCCTGCTCGAGCAACTGGCCACGGAACGCCTCCGCCTGCCGGACGCGCGAGGCCGCGGCGCCGCCCTGGTAGAGCGGCATGGTCAGCGAAAGGCCGATGCCGCTGCTCGTCGTGTTGTCGACGTCGAGGCCGACGCCGTTCTGGCCGGCCACGCCGGTGCCGAGCCGGTCGACATAAGTGGTGGTGCTGTTCGCGCTGATCGTCGGCAGCCGCGCGCCCCGGGCGACGCGCACGTCATAGGCCGCGGCGCGGGTCTGGGCGGCGATGGAGGCGAGATCGGCATTGTTGCCGAGCGCGATCTGGGTCGCCTGGTCGTCGGTGCCCGGCAGGGTCGGCAGCGGCGGCGGCGGCTGCAGATCCTCGGGATTCTCGCCGATCACGCGGCGGTAATTCTCCTCGCTCGCGCGCAGCCGGCCCTGGACGATGGCGAGCTGGCTGCGGGCCAGCGCGAGTCGGGCGTCGGACTGGGCGACGTCGGTGCGGGTCAGGTCGCCGACCTCGAAGCGGTCGCGGGTCGCCTGCAGGTTGGTCTCCAGCACGCGCACCTGATTCTGGTTGAGCTGGACGATCGAGCGGTCGCGGATCACGTCCATATAAGCGGAGACCGCCTCGGTGAAGAGATCGCCCTCGGTCGCGCGAAGATCGGCCCGGCCCGCCTCGACGCGGGTGTCGGCGGCGCGCACCGAATTGCGCACCCGGCCGCCCGAATAAAGCGGCA
>Ga0335075_10000385_pt1 | contig 79824 bp, 76 predicted proteins | sample Lox_Sample_24_FD_206723 | JGI IMG/M metagenome (GOLD analysis project Ga0335075, IMG submission 206723) | Soil microbial communities from Loxahatchee National Wildlife Refuge, Florida, United States - Lox_Sample_2.4 | ecosystem: Environmental > Terrestrial > Soil > Wetlands | place: USA... | reverse complement strand
CGGCGCCCCGGACGTTTCAATTGCTCACAGAGCCAAAAACTAGCCATGTGCAGCGAAATAGTGGTGCGCGGAGACCAACGATTCCGCCACGGAAATGAGACTTAAGATTCTTCGGAACTCTTCGAGAGCAGCATCCGCAGAAGATGCATCGCGACCAGCGCCGAACGGTCCCGGATATCGCTGCGCCCACCCGGGATCACCGGCCTGGCCGATCGCGAGCGTCCCTCGGCCGTGACCACGTGGAAGCAGACCAGCCCGACCGGCTTCTCCTCTGTCCCGCCGTCCGGACCGGCGATCCCCGTGATCGAGACCGCGACGTCGGCCCCGAAACGCTCCAGCGCCCCCTCGGCCATCGCGACCGCGACCTCGTCCGACACCGCCCCGTGACGCTCGATCAGCTCGGGATCGACACCCAACTGGTCCACCTTCGCCTGATTCGAGTAGGAGACCACACCGCCCGCGAAGTACTTCGAGGCACCGGGCACATCCGTGATCCGGGCCGCCAGCAGGCCGGCGCTGCAGGATTCGGCCAGGGCCAGCCTACGCCCCTCCAGAAGCCCCGCCACCATCTCGTCCACCGTGGTGCCGTCCAGGCTGTAGAGCGTGCTCTCGTGCCGACGGCGCAGCTCTTCCCTCAGCGCGGCCGCGGTATCGGCCGCCTCCTCGCGGTAGCGGACATCGATCTCGACCTCACCCTTGCGCAGGCAGGTCGTGACCTCCAGATCGCCGATCTCCAGCCCCTCCGCCTCGATCTCCCGCAGACTGAGGGCCAATTCGGATTCCGGTGTGCCGAACATCCGCAGCCGGTACGACAGCAGCCGGGTCGCGCGATCGGTCACCGCCTTCAGCATCGGCGTCTCCAGGGCGTTCCGCCACATCGGATGAAGCTCCCGCGGCGGACCGGGAAGCACCAGCACGACCAGACCGTCCGGTCCCGGCACGACCAGGCCGGGCGCGGTGCCGATCGGGTCGAGGGTCACCGCCCCCTCCGGCACCATCGCCTGCTTGCGGTTGGCCGCGTTCAGCCCCGCCTGGGCCAGCGCCACCGAGGCCGACCGGGTGAAGCGATCGAGGATCGCCGCGATCTTGGCCTCCATCTCGGTGTCGAGCTTCAGCTCCCGGCCGGTGAACTCCCCGACCACCTCCGCGGTCAGATCGTCGGCGGTCGGCCCGAGGCCACCCGTCGTGATGATCAGGTCCAGACCCAGATCGGCCATATGCCGCAGGCCGTTCAGAAGATCATCGGCGTGATCCGCCACCACCAGGATCTCGACCAGGTCGATTCCGATCTCGGTCAGGCGCTCCGAAAGCCAGGGACCGTTCAGGTCCCTGATCGTGGCGGTCAGCACTTCGGTGCCCGTCACGAGGATTCCGGCACGCACCGATTCGGTCTGTTTCCGCTCTGCCATCGCCCCGACCCTACCGGCCGCGAACCCCGGGCAGAGAAAAGGCTCAGTCCTCCGGGGGAGCGCTGACGTCGAGTACGTCGACGCCGGGCGTCTCGGCCTCTTCCTCAACCTCACCGAGCGCCTGGCCCCGACCGAGAACCCGGGGCAGGTCGGCGGCGGTGATCAGCACCTGCCGCGGCTTCGATCCCTCATAGCCGGAGATGACCCCGCGCCGCTCGAGCATGTCGACCAGCCGTCCCGCCCGGGTGTATCCGACCCGCAGCCGGCGCTGGATCATCGAGACGGAAGCGGTCTCGGTATCGACCACGAGCTGGATCGCCTCGTCCAGAAGATCGTCCTGATCCGGATCGAAATCGGAGTCGGCGGCCTCCTCCTTCACCGGCTCCACCTCGGCCAGCAGCTCCTGTTCGAACTCGGGCTCGCCCTGGTCCGACCAGAAATCGGTGACCCGCGCGATCTCCTCCTCCGACACGAACGCGCCCTGGATGCGCTGAAGCTTCGAGGTACCCGGGCCGCGGAAGAGCATGTCTCCCTGACCCAGCAGGGCCTCGGCCCCGCCCTGGTCCAGGATCACCCTGGAGTCGGTCTGCGACGAAACCGCGAAAGCGATCCGCGAGGGGATGTTGACCTTGATCGTGCCGGTGATGATGTCGGTCGAGGGACGCTGTGTCGCCAGCACCAGATGAATGCCGGTCGCCCTGGACTTCTGTGCCAGACGGATGATCGAGGCCTCGACGTCGGCCGGAGCGACCATCATCAGGTCGGCCAGCTCGTCGATCACGCAGAGGATGTGCGGCAGCTTCGGCTCGCCCGCGGCCACCTGGATCTTGTTGTAGTCGGCGATGTTCCTGGCCCGCGCGTTCTTCATCAGGCCGTAGCGGGTCTCCATCTCGGCGATCAGGTTCTGCAGCACGTTGGCGGCCAGCTTCGGCGCCGTCACCACGGGCGTCAGCAGATGCGGCACCGCCTCGTAGTGGTTGAGCTCCACCTGCTTGGGGTCGACCAGCACGAGACGCACGTCGTTGGGCGAGGAATGCATCAGGATCGAAGTCAGGATCGCGTTGACGCAGCCCGACTTGCCGGAGCCGGTCGTGCCCGCCACGAGCACATGCGGCATGGTCGCGAGATCGGTGCAGACCGACTTGCCGTCGATGCCCTTGCCGAGCCAGGCGACCAGCGGGGATGCCTTCGGCGAGGGCACCGAGTAGATGTCGCCGAGCTTGACCATCTTGCGGCTCGAGTTGGGGACTTCGACCCCGACCGCCTGCTTGCCGGGGATCGGGGCGAGGATGCGGATGTCGGTCGAGGCGAGGGCGTAGGCGAGATCGTTGGAGAGCTCACTCACCTTCTTCACCTTCGTGCCGGGCGCCAGCTGAAGCTCGAACCGGGACACGTGCGGCCCGGAGACGACCCCGACGATGCGGGCCTCGACTCCGAAATGACCGAGGGTCTCAACCAGTTTGCGGGCCAGTTCCTTCTGTTCGGCCGGATCCGGACCTGAATCCTTGGCGCTGCGTTCCAGCAGCTTCTCCTGCGGTACCCGGTAGTTGACCTCTTCGGAGAGGGTCGCGCCACGGGTCTTGCCCATCGGCGTCAGTTCGAGCTGTTCGACCTTCGCCCCCTGGATCTCGGCGGCACGCACCGCGACCGGGTCGTGCTCCGGCTCTTCCTCGACCGGTTCGAGTTCCACCTCCGGAACGTCGAATTCCTCCTCGAGGTCGGCGAGTTCTTCGTCGAAATCGTCGGTGAAGGTCTCCGTCTTCGGCTCCTCGTCGTCTCCACCCCAGCCGCCGCCGAACCCGTCGTCGGCGACCTCCGGCTCGGCGGTGGGCGCGGCACCGGCACCCTGGGCGCCCGCGAAGATCTCGATCGGCTCCAGCCGCTCGGTCTTGTCGGAGATCGCGGGCTCGTCGCCCTCCTCGGCCCAGATGTCCACCTCGATCGGCGAGCGCGTCTCCTCTGGCAAAGCCATCTCGCTGGTGGAAGCCTCCATGGGCGGGTCGACGTCGATCGGCAGGGTGAAGTCGTCGTCACCGGCATGCTCGGCGATCGTCTCGGCCTCACTCATCACGTTGGTGCGGGAGAACACCCTGGTCGCCTCGGCCGAGCTGACCGCGGTCTTCTTGATCGCCGACCCGCTCCGTGACAGCACCGCGGCCACCGTCGTTCCCGTCAGCAGCAGGATGCCGGCCAGCATCGCGAAGACCGCGACGAGATGGGCACCGAAGGGCTGCAGCAGCGTCGCGAGCAGCCAGTAGGCGGCCTCGCCGAGGACGCCGCCGTGATCGGGGAACCAGCCCGGGTCGAAGTAGGCGAGGTTCTCGGAGCGGCCGCCGCCGAATCCGAGCGTGCCACCGGCGAAGGCGAGCAGAAGACCGCCCAGCAGGCAGGCGGCTCCGGTCCGGAGCGGCCGTGTGGTCGGCATCGAGGGCTTGAAGATGAGGATGGCTCCGACCGCGAAAAGGGCGACCGGCACCGCATAGGCCGCGAGGCCGATCAGATACTTGAGCCCGTCGCGGATGCCCGAACCGAGACGGCCTCCGTCCCAACCGAAATAGAGCACGAACACCAGGTAGATCCCGAGCACGACGCAGCCGAGCCCGATCAGATCGAGATGCCGCTGCTCGAGCGGTTCCCTGACCTTCTTCACTTCCTTCTTCGAATTCGGCTTCTTGGCACTCTTGGCCGGGCGCTTCTTGCTGGGGCGCCGGGATGTACGTACAAACATGGCTTCTTGTTCTACGGAGAGCCGCCTTTACCTCCCCGGCCCGCGGGACGGTCTAAGCGGCACCTTAAGGTTCTCGCCGGTGCCGAATCAATCTTTAGTATTCACGCATGGTCAACGACGGGGATACGACTGGCGGACGCATTTTGGTCATCGAGGACGACGCGGAGATCGTCGATGTCCTCCGGCGCACGCTACGGGCCGAGGGCTACGAGGTCCGGGCGAGCGGTGACGGCCCCGACGGGCTCGAGGTCAGCCGCGAGTTCCTGCCGGACATGGTCGTGCTCGATCTCGGACTTCCCGGCATGGACGGACTCGAGGTATGCGCCCGTATCCGGGAGACCTCCGAGGTGCCGATCCTGATGCTCACCGCCCGCGCCGAGACCGACGATCGTGTGACCGGGCTCGACAGCGGTGCTGACGACTATCTGGTCAAGCCGTTCGAGCGTTCCGAGCTGCTGGCCCGGATCCGTGCCCTGCTGCGCCGCCATCCCCCACGGGGTTCGGCGATGATCACGGTCGGCGACCTGAAGCTCAATCCCGATTCGCAGGAAGCCCTGCGCGGCGACCGCGAGATCGAGCTGACCAAGCGGGAATTCGAACTTCTGGAGTACCTGATGAGGAACCAGCGCCTCGTCATCTCGAGGGAACGCCTGCTGGAAGAGGTCTGGGGATATGACCCGCTCGATGAGACGAACACGATCGACGTCTTCATCTCCAACCTCCGCCGGAAGCTAGAGGAGGGTGGCGAACCTCGCATCCTCCACACCAAGCGCGGGGCCGGCTACGTGATCAAGGCCTGAGATGGGCCGGCTGAACAGATTGCGCGCGACGAGGATCTGGCCCTCACGCTGGCCGATCCGCTGGAAGCTGGCCGCGGTCTCTTCGGGGCTCACTTTCGTGATCCTGGTCGCCTTCGGTGTGGTCGTGGGCCAGCTGACGACCCAGCAGCTCCGGGACAACTACGCGGCGGACACCGAGGCCGCCGCGAACGAGCTGGTCAGCGACGTGCGCAAGGTCACGGTCACTCCCGCCTACTCGATCCAGGACGAGATCAAGCCATTGGTGGACAATGCCGGCGGCCCGGCCGATGTGAGGCTGTTCATCAGCGCGATCCCCTTGACGGTCGCGTCACGGAACGCCGCCGTGCTCGGCGACCCGCAGCTCAACAACAAGATCAGCGATGTCGGCAAGTACCAGGTGGCCACCCTCCCCTACGAAACAACCCCCGGGAACTCTGAAAGCACCATCGGCATCGTCAGGGTCGGGCGACCGATCGACCGTCTGCAGACCTCGATCAACCGGATCTGGGTTTCGGTGCTCGCCGGAACGCTCGGCGCGACGCTGCTCGCCGCTCTCGCCGGGGTGGTTCTCTCACGGCGGGCGATGCGCCCGATCTCGAACCTGACCTCGGCTGCCGGCCAGATCGCCAAGACGAGAGATCCTTCGGTGACGCTGCCGGATCCGGTCACCGATGACGAGGTCTCGGAGCTCACCCTCACATTCAACGACATGCTCCATGAGCTTTCACTGGCCCGGTCCGAGCGTGAACGCTCCCTGAACCGCCAGCGTGAGTTCGTGGCGGATGCCTCGCACGAGTTGCGCACGCCCCTGACCAGCGTGCTCGCCAATCTGGAGCTTCTGGAGCATTCCCTGCAGGGCAAGGATCGGGAGCTGGAGTTGGAGAGCGTCGAGTCGGCTCTGCGCTCGTCCCAGCGCATGAAGCGCCTCGTCGCGGACCTGCAGATCCTCGCGCGGGCCGATTCCGGCCGGGCCCAGACCAAGGCGCCCTGTGATCTTGCCGAGATAGCGCGAAACGCGGTCGAGGAGGTCACTCCCCTCTCCGAGCATCATCGGATCGAGCTGCGTGCCGATGCTCCGGTGATCGTCAACGGCGCCGCCGACGATCTGCATCGGGTGGTGCTCAACCTGGTCGACAACGCGGTCCGCCACACACCGGAGGGCTCGACCATCACCGTCACGGTCGGTTCGAAGGACGACGGCGAGCGCGCCTGGCTCTCGGTGGCCGACGACGGACCGGGAATACCCGAGGAGCTGAGACCGCAGATCTTCGACCGGTTCGTGAGAAACACCGGGCCCGGTGACCGGGCCTCGGCCAAGGGCACCGGGCTCGGCCTGGCGATCGTCTCGACCATCGCGAAGGGCCATGACGGGGTGGCGACGGTCGGCGATTCTGCCAGTGGTGGAGCCATGTTCATGGTCGATATTCCGACCGGCGACACGACCGTCAACGGTTCCCAAGGAAACCGTTAGGGATCCTTTAGGGCCTTTTTAGAGCCCCGGCCTATCTTTCTAAGCGGACGAGACACATGAACCCGCCGGGGATCTCCCCCAGACTGCCTCGGCGGGTTCGCTTTTTCGAAACAGCAACAACCGTCGGGCCACCCCTCCCCCTTGGTCCGGCGGTCTTGCTGTTTAAGGAGCCAAAGAGCCTTCCGTGCGCCAACGAGAAGGGTGGAGACGATTGCCGCCCTGTACGGGCGGTAATCGTCTCCACCCCAATCTCAAGTCACCCGCGTCTCGGCCACGTGGCCCTCACAGATCCCCCGCGACTCGATCGTTCCCCGCGCTCGCCGAGCCCATGCTGAGTGTTGTCTGAGACCACCTCGGTTGCTCACGCGTCGTCCCACACGGACGTGGTCCTGGAACGGGTGGCGCGGGTTTCAGAGAAGACCGCCTAGGCACTTCGAAAGGCAGCACACTTGCCCATCCACTCAGCTGGTACTTCGAAGTCGCGATCACGCAGCGAAGCGAAGTGATTGCGGTTCCTTGTTCTTGGAGTTGTCTCTGAAACCCGTGACAGGACCCGTTCCCCTAAGGGCTGGTCCCGCGTCGCTCAGACCTCGATGACGACAGGCACGATCATCGGCCGCCTCCGCAGCTTCTTGTGGATGAACTTGCCGAGTTCATCGTGAAGGTCGTCCTGGATCAGGTCGATGTTGCGGACCCCGCTTTTCGCTTTCTTCTCCAGCGAGTCCTCGACCAGGTCTTTGATCTCGTCGGTGAATTCCAGTTCGTTGTCGAGCGCGCCGACGCCCCTGAGGATCACTTCGGGGTCGGCGACGACGTCGCCGTTGTCGCTGGCGATGGTCGAGATCACGATGAAGATGCCGTCGGCCGAGATCGTCTTGCGGTCGCGCAGCGACGCGTCTTCGGGGTCGGCGAGTTCGATTCCGTCGACGTAGATCACGCCGGACTTCTCTTCTTCGCCGAACTCGGCGCCGTTCGGGCCGATCAGCAGCGGCAGTCCGTTGCGTCCCTTGAAGATGTTCTCCGACGGGACCCCTACCGATTCGGCCAGCTCCGCGTGAAGCCGGATCCGCTGATGGTCACCGTGGATCGGCAGCACATATTTGGGCTGGGTCAGGTTGAGCATCATCTTGATCTCTTCGCGGAACCCGTGGCCGGACGCGTGAATCGGGGCCGACTTCGCGGTGACGACCGATGCGCCGATCTCGTAGATGCGATCGATGGTCTCGTTGACCGCGCGTTCGTTGCCGGGAACCGGTGAGGCCGAGAACACGACCGTGTCACCCGAATGGAGTTCCATGTCGCGGTGGTCGTTGTTCGCCATGCGGCGCAGGGCCGAGAACGGTTCTCCCTGGGAGCCGGTCGACATCACGATCACGCGCTCGTCGGGGAAGTCCTCGATGTCGCGCGGCTGGATCAGCACTCCCGCGGGCGCGTTGGCGATCCCGAGGTTCGAGGCGATGTTGAAGTTCTTGCGCATCGAGCGGCCCACCAGGGCGACCTTGCGGTCGAGCGCGACCGCGGCGTCGATCACCTGCTGGACCCGATGGATGTTCGAGGCGAACGAGGTGACGACGATCCGTCCCTTGCAGCGGGAGAAGGTTTCCAGCAGGGCCGGACCGACGCTTGATTCCGAGGGTGAGACGCCGGGACGATCGGCGTTGGTGGAGTCACCCGCGAGCAGCAGCAGCCCGTCGCGGCCGAGCTCCGCGAGCCGGGACACGTCGGCCGGGCGACCGTCGACCGGGGTCTGGTCGAACTTGTAGTCGCCGGTGAAGAAGATCTGGCCGAGATCGGTCGTCAGGATCACGCCGCGCATGTCGGGGATCGAGTGGGACAGGTGGACCAGTTCGATGCCGAACGGCCCCGCATCGGCCTTCTGTCCGGCCGGAAGCTCGGTCAGGGGGGCGCCGCCGAGCTTGTGTTCATCCAGCTTCGAGCGGACCATGCCGATCGTCAGCATGCCTCCGTAGATCACTTTCGGGAAGCCGATCTCGCGCAGCACGTACGGCAGGGCGCCGACGTGATCCTCATGCCCGTGGGTGAGGATGATCGCCTCGATGTCGTCCGCGCGGTCGCGCAGATACGAGAAGTCGGGCAGTACGAGATCGATGCCCAGCATCTCGGGGGTCGGGAACATCAGCCCGGTGTCGATCACGATGATCTTGCCGCGGTACTCGACCACGGTCATGTTCTTGCCGATCTCACCGAGCCCGCCGAGCGGCAGGATCTTGATCTTGTCGCTCACAGTGAGCCGTTCTCGGGAAGGTTCAGTCCTGCTTGGTCAAACAAGGTTCGAATTTCTTCTTTCTCTTCGTCGGTCGCTTCGACCATCGGCAGGCGCATCGTGGCCGGGCAGACGCCCGCCATCTCGAGCGCCGCCTTGACGGGAATCGGGTTGGTGGTGACGCCCATCGCCGCGTAGACGGGTCGCAAGGATCGATCGATGGCTTCGGCGCCTTCGATGTCGCCGGCCTGGAAAAGGTCCCAGATTTCGCGCATGCGATCACCGGCCAGGTGGGACGCGACGAGGATCCCGCCGGTTCCTCCCAGCTTCAGGGCCGCCATAAAGGTGCCGTCGTTGCCCGCCAGTACTTCCAGTCCCGGCACCGCCTGGAGATCGGCATCGTTGGCCTGCTTCACGGCCGTCACGTTGGGGATCTCCGCGAGTTCGGCCAGCAGGTCGGGCGGCATGTTGACCGCGGTGCGCGCCGGCACGTTGTAGAGCACCATCGGCAGTTCGGGCACCGCTTCGGCGACCGCTTCGAAATGACCGCGGATACCGGCCCTGTTCGGCAGGTTGTAGTACGGCGTGGCGATCAGGCTCGCCTCCGCGCCCGCCTGGGCGCCGGCCTTGGTCAGCTCCACCGAGTGACGTGTGTCGTTCGATCCGCTGCCGAAGATCACGGTCGCCTCGTCGCCGACCTCGGCGATGACCTCACGCAGAAGGTCGAGCTTCTCGTCGTCTTCGAGTGTCGGTGATTCTCCGGTCGTTCCCGAGACCACAAGGCCGTGGGAGCCGTGTTCCACGAGGTGGCGCGCAAGCTTTCGCGTCTTCGCCAGGTCGACGTTGCCGTCGACGTCGAAAACGGTTGCCATTGCAGTGATAACTCCTCGAATCTCGCTCACCGAACCACCCTATTCCATTACTGAACGGCGAATACCGGTGCCCGCCGCTCGGCCCAGGGATGGGCCTGTTCGAGCTGAGCGGAAACGCGGATGAGCAGATCTTCCCGCCAGATGGGCGCCACGAATTGGATTCCGATCGGCATGCCTTCCCCGCTCATCTCGAGCGGAAGTGAGATCGCCGGCTGGCCGGTGGCGTTGAAGAGACCGGTGAAGTTGGCGACCATCCGGGCCTTGTCCATCGCGTCCATCGGGTCGCCGGCGTGCTGGTCGTAGTAGCCGAGCTTCGGCGGGATCTGAGCGAGCGTCGGAGTGACGATCAGATCGATCCCGGCTTCGTAGACTCCGGCGATCATCCGGCCCATCCGCTGGTGTGAGGCGATCGCCGCGAGATACTTCGCTCCGCTCTCGGACTGGCCGCGTTCGATGAGCGCCCAGGTGAGCGGCTCGACGTCGTCCGGGGTCAGGTCACGGCCGACGACCATGCCAAGCACCCCGGCGGTCTCGGCCATGCCCGCGGCCCAGCGTGTCATGAAGTTCTCGAAAAGCTCGTCGCCGTCGCCCATCGGCGGCAGCTCGGGTGTGGTCACGTTGTGGCCGTGGGCCTCGAGCTTGCGGCCCGTGGCGAGCACGGCGTCGATCACCTCTTGGGCCAGCGGGTCGCCGGTCATCGAGCTGGTCAGCAGCGCGATGTTCAGCTTGCCCGGATCGGTGGTCAGCTCGGTCTCGTAGGACTGCGCGGGCTCCGGGCAGCCGTAGGGATCACCCGGCTTCGGGCCGTGAACCCAATCGAGCATCCTGGCGGTGTCCCGCACCGATTTCGACACGACCAGCTCGGAGACCAGGCCCGACATCGAATCCCCCATCAGCGGTCCCTGCGAGACACGGGCGCGACTCGGTTTCAGCCCGACCAGGCCACAGGCGCTGGCCGGTATCCGGATCGAGCCGCCGCCGTCTGAGGCGTGGGCCATCGGGACGATCCCGGCGGCGACCGCGGCCGCGGATCCACCGCTGGAGCCGCCGGTGCTGCGAGTCAGGTCCCACGGGTTCTTGCTCGCGCCGTGGGATTCGGGCTCGGTGGTCGGCAGGACACCCAGTTCGGGAGTGTTGGTCCGCCCCATCGTCACGACGCCCGCTTCACGGAAGGCCGCACCGAGATAGGAATCGAACGGTACCGTCATTCCCCGTTCCTTCAGCAGCCGGTTGCCCATGTGGAGAGGCTGGCCGGCCAGGCCGGCCCCGAGATCCTTGAAAAGGAACGGCACGCCGGTGAAAGGACCGTCCGGCAGGGGGCCGTCGGCTGTGGTTGCCGCACCCTCGTAGTCCGGATGGATGATCGCGTTGATCTCCGGATTGACCGCTTCGGCATGTTTGACGGCGATCTCGAGCAGCTCGCGCGGACTGAGTTCGCCATCGGCGACGAGGGCGGCCTGAGCGGTGGCGTCGAGACCTCTGATTTCTTCACTCACGTGAGGAGCTTCTCCAATCCGACCGTGAACCGGTCTTCGAGCTGGCCGACCCTGCGGACCGAGAGCACGACTCCCGGCATGAAAGATGAGCGATCGATGCTGTCGTGGCGGATGGAGAGAGTCTGCCCCTCACCGCCGAAGAGGACTTCCTGATGGGCCACAAGGCCGGGCAGGCGAACCGAGTGGATCGGCTGGTGGACGTTGCCGCCGGCGGCGGTGATCAGTTCCTCGGTGCGTTTCGCCGTACCTGAGGGCGCGTCGAGCTTCTTGTCGTGATGCAGCTCGATGATCTCGCATTCCGGCATGTGTTTCGCAACCTGTTCGGAGAGCGTCATCAACAGCACCGCTCCGATCGCGAAGTTCGGGGCGACGAAGCAGTTGGCGCCGGTGCCGCTGTTCTCGGCGGCGTCGCGGAGCCGGTCGAGATCGAACCCGGTCGCGCCGACCACCACGTGGACCCCGGCCTCCAGGCAGGCGATCGCGTTCGGGAGCGAGGTGTCGGGCGTGGTGAACTCGACCACCACGTCGACGTCTCCGAGGATGTCGGTCAGTTCGGTTCCCAGGGAGGGATCGGCCCGTCCGGCCAGCTCCAGGCCATCGGCCTCCTCCACCGCCCCGCAGACCGTGGAGCCCATGCGGCCGGCGGCCCCGGCTACACCGACCCGGATCACGCGGCCACGGCCCCCGTGACCGGCGCGACGGCGGCTCTGAAGCGATCCTCGTCGCGGCCGACACAGGCGGTTGAAAGCGCCTCTCTGGAGTAGAGCTCCCCGGCGAGACCGAAGACGTCGTCGACGGTGACCGCGTCCACCTCGGCCAGCATCTCGTCGATGCTGAGCAGGGGCAGGTCGTGCAGTACCGATCGGGCGATCCGGGACATGCGGGCGGCACTCGACTCGCCGGACAGGACGAGACGTCCCTTGACGTGTTCCTTGGCCCGGTCGAGCTCGTCGCGGCTCACGGGAGCCGTGCGGATGTTCTCGAGTTCGGTGCCGATCACCGAGCAGGCCTCCTCGATGTTGTCCTCGCGTGTGCCGACGTAGATCGCGGCGACACCCGTGTCGGTGAACTGTTCGGAGTAGCTGCCGACCGAGTAGGCCAGCCCGCGGTTCTCACGAACCTCGCGGAACAGCCGGGAGGAACTGGATCCTCCGAAGATCGAGTCGAGCACGGCCATCGCGAAGCGGCGATCGTCGGCCCGGTTGATTCCGGGAGCCCCGAAGCAGACGTGGTACTGCTCGGTGTCCTTGGTCGCGAACTCACAGCGGCCGGTCGGCGAGGGAACCTCCGCGTCGATCACGTCGGGCCTGCCGGACCGGGAAGGGTTGAGCTTCTCCGCCATGGCGAGGATCTCGTCGTGGTCCACGTTGCCGGCCGCGGCGACCACGATGTTCTCGGCGGCGTAGCGCCGGCGATGGTACTCGGCGATGTCGGGCACCGGAATGTTGGCGATCACGTCAGCCCGGCCGAGGATCCGGCGGCCGAGCGGCGTGTCACCGAAGATCGCGTCGGACAGGTAGTCGTGAACGCGGTCTGAAGGTTCGTCCTCGTACATCGCGATCTCTTCGAGCACGACGTCGCGCTCCGAGTCGATGTCAGGGAAGGTCGATTCGAGCAGCATCTCGCCGAGCAGACTGAAGACGTCGTCGGTGTGCTCGTCGAGGAAACGGGCGTGAAGGTGGGTGGTCTCCTTGCCGGTGGCGGCGTTGAAGGAGGCCCCCAGCCCGTCGAAGCGCTCCGAGATCTCGATCGCGCTGTAGTTGGGCGTTCCCTTGAACAGCAGATGTTCGAGAAAGTGAGAGACCCCCGCCTGCGCGGGGGTCTCATCACGGGATCCGGTTCGGACCCAGAGTCCGAGGGCGACCGAGCGCACCGAGGGAACAACCTCGGTGATCACCCGGATGCCGGACGCGGTCTCTGTCAACCGAGCCGAATCAGTCATTTAGCTGCGGCGGTCGCGGTCGCCACGGTCGCGGCGCGGACGGCGACCTTCACGGTCACCTCCACGGCCTCCGCCTCCGCCGCCCTTGTTGGCGGAGAGGGCCGCGATCTCTTCCTTGGACTTGCCGGCGATGGCCGGATCGTCGGTCATGCGCAGGCCGATACGGCCGCGCTCCTTGTCGACTTCGGCGACGGTGACGTCGATGACCTGACCGGACTCGAGCACCTCTTCGACGGTCTCGACCCGGCCTCCGGGCTTGACGTTGGAGATGTGGAGCAGTCCGTCGGTGCCCTTGGTCAGCTCGACGAAGGCACCGAACGTGGTGGTCTTGACGACCTTGGCCGCGTTGTAGCGGTCACCGATCTCGGCCTCGCGGGTCATCGACGAGATGCGCGCGACGGCTTCCTCGACCTGGGTTCCGGTCGGAGCGTAGATCCGGATCGTGCCGTCGTCCTCGACGTCGATGTCGGCCTCGAACTCCTCGCAGAGGGCGCGAATGGTCTCGCCGCCCTTGCCGATGACGGCGCCGATCTTCTCCTGGTCGATCTTGATCGACTCGATGCGCGGGGCGTGAGCGGAGAGCTGCGGGCGCGGACCGTCGATCGCTTCGGCCATCTTGCCGAGGATGAAGAGGCGACCCTTGCGGGCCTGCTCCAGCGCATCCTGAAGGATCTCGAAGGTGACTCCGGTGATCTTGATGTCCATCTGGAGGGCGTTGATGCCGTCCGCGGAACCGGCGACCTTGAAGTCCATGTCACCGAGGTGATCTTCGACTCCGGCGATGTCGGTGAGCACGATGTAATCGTCGCCCTCCTTGATCAGGCCCATGGCCACACCGGCGACGGGGCTGGTGACCGGGATACCGGCCGCCTGCATCGCCATCGACGAGGCGCAGACCGAGCCCATCGAGGAGGAACCGTTCGACTCGAGCGTCTCGGAGACCGCGCGGATCACGTACGGGAACTCTTCCTGGTCCGGGATCGATGGCAGCAGGGCCCGCTCGGCGAGCGCTCCGTGGCCGATGTCGCGGCGCTTCGGGCCGCGCATGAAGCCGGCCTCGCCCACCGAGAACGGCGGGAAGTTGTAGTGATGCCAGAAGGTCTTGGTCGTTTCGAGGCCGAGACCGTCGATGCGCATGTCCATCCGGGTGGTTCCCAGGGTGACGTTGCCGAGGATCTGGGTCTCACCACGGGTGAACAGAGCGGATCCGTGAACGCGGGGCGAGATGTCGACCTCGCACTCGATCGGACGGATCTCGTCCTGGGCGCGGCCGTCGGGGCGCTTCTTGTCGACGGCGATCGCCTTGCGGATCGTGTCCTTCTCGATCGCGTCGAAAGCGGTCTTGACGTCGGACTTGCGGGCCGAGTCGGCGTCCGCGTCTCCGGTCTCCGGGGCGTACTGGGCGACTACCGCGTCCTTGACGGCGGCGATCGCTTCGTAGCGCTCGAGCTTGCCGGTGGTGGCGATCGCGTCGACCAGGGCCTGTGAGTGCGATGAACGGATGTCGTTCAGCAGACCTTCGTCGATGCTCGGCGCCTCGATGACCAGCTTCTCCTTGCCGATCTTCTGGCGGAGCTCTTCGATCGTGGCGACCAGCTTCTTGATCTCTCCGTGGGCGATGTCGAGCGCGTCGAGGATCTCGGCTTCGGTGACGCCGTTGGCGCCGGCTTCCACCATGAGGATCGCTTCGTCGGTACCGGCGACGATCAGGTCGAGGTCGAGGTTCTCGTGATCCTCTTCCTTCGGGTTGACGATGAAGTCACCGTCGAGCTTGCCGATGCGGACCGCGCCGACGTGCTTGGCGACGGGAACCTCGGAGATCGCGAGGGCGGCCGAGGCGCCGTTCATCGCGAGGATGTCGTACGGGTGGACGTGGTCCACGGACATCGGGATGGTGACCAGCTGGGTCTCGTAGTGCCAGCCCTTGGGGAAAAGCGGACGGATCGGACGGTCGATCATGCGGGCGGTCAGGGTGGCCTTCTCGCCGGCGCGGCCTTCGCGGCGGAAGAAGGATCCGGGGATCTTGCCCGCGGCGTAGGTGCGTTCCTCGACGTCGACGGTCAGCGGCAGGAAGTCCACATCACGCAGCCCACCCATGGTGGCGGTGGAAAGAACCATCGTGTCGCCGCTCTGTACGACGACGGAACCGCTGGCCTGCTTGGCGAGCTTGCCGGTCTCAAAAGAGATCTCGTCCTCACCTACACGCACGGAAACGCGCGTCGTTTCAAAAATACTCATTCGGTTTTGTTACCTCCAGCCATCCGGATGATGGCTCTCTGTTTCGCAGAACTCTCGTTCTCTTATCGCTCATAAGGGTATAGGGCCAGAGCCCGCAGCGAGCGGAGCCCGCCAGGTGCAGGGAGAAATGGGAAAAAAAGGCCACCAGAACCCAACGCGCGAAGCGCGGAGCGAAGCGACCAGCCCCAGCCCTCTGCCGTAGACGCCCGAAGTAATGCCGCGCTGCGGGCCGCACACGAATGGGTGGAGACGATTGCCGCCCTCTCCGGGCGGAGATCGTCTCCACCCCAATCTCAACCAACCGAGACTCGGCCGTTCCACCTCAAGGACCTCCGCGGCGTTCCGTCCCTCGCCCGCCGTCGTCAACGGGCACGCGGATACACCGAAAAAGTCGTAAATGCTCGCGCCGCATTCGCGGCTAGAGCCGGAAGATCTTTTTTGGTGTGTACGCAGTCGCCCGTGACCGCAGGCGCCCGACCGGGGCGAATCGGGCTAGATCGCTGCGAGGATCGCCGAGGGCGGCGGTATATCCAGCGGTGTGTCGGTCTCGTAGACCCACTCCACCTTGCCGTCCGCATCGATCAGGACGAGCGAACGGTTCGAGTGCCCCGCATCGGCCAGGTAAGCGCCGTAGGCGTCGGCCACGGCGCCCTTCGGCTCGAAGTCGGCCAGGAGGGTCGTATCGACCCCGAGCTGGTCACGGAACGCCTTGTGGGCGAAGGCCGAATCGACACTGATCGCCACCAGGGTCACGCCGGCTTCTTCGAGCTGGGGCGCGATCTCCTTGTACGCGGCGAGCTGGTCGGTGCAGACCGGACTGAAATCCAACGGGTAAAACGCCATGAGCAGGCGCTTCCCGTTGAAATCGGAGAGTGAAACGACCTGCCCGGTGTGATCGGGCAGGCTGAAATCAGGAGCCTGGGCGCCGACTTCGATCAATGGCGGAGGCCGAGATCGGAAACCAGGGCGCGGTAGCGGTCCAGGTCGGTGCGCTGCAGGTAACGCAGCAGACGGCGGCGCTTGCCGACCATCATCAGCAGTCCACGGCGGGAATGGTGGTCCTTGCTGTGCTCACGCAGGTGGCCGGTCAGGTCGTTGATCCGCTCGGTGAGAAGCGCAACCTGCACCTCGGTCGAGCCGGTATCGCCGTCCTTCTTGCCGTACTTGCCGATCAGTTCGGCCTTGTTGTCTTTCGTAAGAGTCATATCTTTCCTTAGGGTCTGGGTCTCGCCTCATGTCTTCCGCGCGAGCGTGGAGACGGAAGCCAGTTCCCGATCCGATTGTTTGACCGTGCAGGGAGCCCCTTCACGGCCGCTGGAAGCTACCACAGACGCGTCTTGTCGCATCGACGTCCAGTTTCATCTGCTCGATGAGCGCTTCCGCGGAGTCAAATCTTTTCTCGCCCCGAAGGCGTTCCACGAAGGCGATCCGGAGTACTTGGCCGTAGAGATCGATGTCTTGATCGAGCAGGAAGGCCTCGATCAGCTCGCCCCTCCCGGTCTCGAACGTCGGCCTTATTCCGATATTCACGGCCGCCGGGAGACCGTTCGCGAAGGCCGCGTAGACGCCATGGCCGGGATTGACCAGACGATCGTCGGGAACGATGTTGGCGGTGGGGAATCCGAGCTCTCGGCCACGCTGATCTCCGGTCACCACGACACCTTCGACCATGAACGGAACGCCCAGGCACTTCCTTGCGGCATCCATCTCCCCGGCGGCGACAAGAGCACGGATCCGGGTCGAGGAAACCGTCTCTCCCTCGACTTCGATCAGGGGAACCACACGGGTGGTGAACTCGGTCCGGGCGGCGAGCATCTCGGGAGTGCCCTTGGCCTTGGTGCCGAAACGGAAGTTCTCTCCGACCGACACCTCCTCGGCCCCGAGCTTGCCGATCAGGATCTCCTCGATGAACTGCTCGGCGGTGATCTGGGTGAAGGCCTGGTCGAAGGCGATCACCACCATCTCCTCCACCCCGATGCCGTCGAGCACGTCGCGCTTGACGTTGAATGGCATCAGCAGTTTCGGTGCGGCCTGCGGGTGCAGCACTTCGAGCGGGTGCGGCTCGAAGGTGAGCACGGTGTCGGCTCCGGCGATCACGGCACGGTGGCCGACATGAACGCCGTCGAAGGTCCCGATCGCGATCTTGCGGGGCCGGGTCTCGGCCTCGGACAGAGGTGTGACTTTGATCATCAGCCCTGCGGCTCCAGAACGACTTCGGCTTTCAGTTTTTCTCGGACTCGACTGGCCACTGCCGTCAGGTTATCCCCGTTGACGAGGAGAACCGGTTCTCCTTCATGCAGATGGTCGGGCGCATCCAGTGTCTGGCCGTACCCGATGGTCACCGCCTCGTCCACCGAGATCTCGTGGCGCGGCAGGAAGGAGAGCGCTTCGAGCGGGGTCAGCAGCTCCCCGGCTCGTTCGATCCCGATCGGTCCGACCGCGGTCCGCCGGAGTTCCTCGCAGTAGGCGTCGCCGAGGGTCTCGATCAGGGTCCGCACATAGGTTCCGGAACTGCATTCGATCTCGTAGCGGGCTCTCCCCTCACCGCTCTCGAGCAGTTCGGCCCGGTGGATCGTGACCTCGCGCACCGGCCGTTCGGCCTCCTCACCGCGATGCGCCTTCTTGTAGAGACGTTCACCGTCCACCCTCACCGCCGAGGTCATCGGCACCATCTGCCGGATCCGGCCGGTCGGCAGGGAAAGGTCCGTCGGAGCGTGTCCGGTCTCGGTCAGCTCGCCGTCACGGTCTCCGGTGGTCGAGGTCCAGCCGAGCCTGGCCGTCGCCACATAGGTCTTGGAGAGCCCCAGCAGGTATTTCTGGAGGCGCGTGGCACGTCCGAGCAGGATGGTCAGCACCCCCGTCGCGAAAGGGTCCAGTGTGCCGGCATGGCCGACCTTGCCACCGCGTTCGCGCCGCACCTGGGCGACGACGTCATGCGAAGTCACCCCGGCGGGCTTGTCCCAGACGAGAATGCCCGTTTCCGACACGCTGCCCCGCTCCCGCCCGAGATCAGTCTTCGGACTGCCGGCTCAGTCCGTCACAGATCTCGGTGACGACCCGTTCGAACTCGAGATCGGTGGAGCAGCCGGCGGCACGCACGTGTCCGCCGCCTCCGAACCTGCGAGCGAGCGCCGAGACGTCGGTGTTGTCGTCACCGGCACGCAGGCTGACTTTCCGGGCTGCCCGTCCGCGGCTCACCTGATCGCGGACGACGGCCGCGACCCGGATGCCGTCGACCGCCCGCAGGTGGTCGATGATTCCCTCGGTCATCTGCTCGTCGGATCCGGTTTCTTCGTAGTCGGCGCCGGTGATGTAGGTGACGATCAGCTGGCCGTCGCAGTGCATCTCGATCTTGTCGAGTGCCCGGCTCAGCAGGCGCAGCTTCTCGAACGGCACGCTTTCGTAGAGGCGCCGGTTGACGTCGTCGATGTCCACCCCCGCCCGGACCAGGGCCGCGGCCACTTCGTGGGTGCGGGCATCGGTGCTGTCGTACATGAACTTGCCGGTGTCGGTCACGATGCCGATGTAGAGCGCCCTGGCCATCGAAGCGCTGATCTTCACGTCGAGCAGCAGTGCCAGCTCGTAGACGATCTCGGCGGTCGAGGAGGCACCCGCGTTGACGAAGTTGAGATCGCCGAACTCGGTGTTGTCGTGGTGGTGATCGATGTTGACCACGAGCTTGCCGCCGTCACGCAGGAAGTCGACCGGCATCCGGTCGATGTTGCCGCAGTCGAGGAAGACCACCACGCGGTCACGGAGGTCGGCCGGCGGTTCGTGGAACACGCCTTCCAGCGGCAGGTGCCGGTACTCGATCGGCAGCGGGAACTCCTTGGCCGCGAGGAACATCGCGGAGTCCTTGCCGAGGGTTTCCAGCATCTGGTGCATGCCCAGCAGGGATCCGAGGGCGTCGCCGTCGGGTCCTTCGTGGGTCGTCAGCAGGAACTTGGAGTTGTCGCGGACGAGGTCCGCGATTCCGGCCAGGTTTCCCTTGGCGACGACCTGCGCGGTGTCAGTTGCCGGGTTCATTCTCGTCTCTGTCCGGAGCCTCGGGATCATCGGGATCCATGTCCAGCAGCGCCGCGATCCGCAGTCCCTTCTCGACCGACTCGTCGTACTCGAAGGTGAGCGTCGGCGTGTGCTTCATCGAGGTCTCCCGGGCCACCTTACTCTGCAGGAAGCCGTGTGCCCGCTTCAGTGCGGTCAGCGCGTCCGCGCGAGCGTCTTCATCACCGAGAACGGTGATGAAGACCTTCGCGTGATGAAGATCCGGGCTGGTCTCGACCGAGTTGACGGTGACCATGTTCACCCGGGGATCGTTGAGATCAGAGGTGATCGCGTCGCCGAGAACCTGACGCATCACCTCATTCACCCTTCGCATCCTCGAGATCGCCATGGTCTACGTCCTAACCGAGGGTCTGTTCGACCTGTTTGGTCGAGAAGAACTCGAGCACGTCGCCGACCTTCACGTCCGCGTATCCGTCGAGCACGATGCCGCAGTCCTGGCCCTCTTCGACCGACTGGGCGGCATCCTTGAAGCGACGCAGCGAATCGAGCTTGCCGGTCCAGATGACCGTGCCCTCGCGGACCAGGCGGACCTGGCCGTCGCGGGTGATCCGGCCTTCGGTGACCACGCAGCCGGCGATCCGGCCGACCTTGGAGGCCTTGAAGATCTCCCGGACCTCGGCCTCGCCGAGTGCCTCTTCGACCTCGACCGTGTCGAGCATGCCCTCCATCGCGTTGCGCAGATCCTCGGTGATCTTGTAGATGACCGAGTAGCTGCGCACGTCGACGCCTTCGGCCCGGGCGGCCTTGCGGGCGTCGGCCAGCGGGCGCACGTTGAAACCGAGGATGACCGCGTTCGAGGCCGATGCCAGCATCACGTCGGACTCGGTGATGCCACCGGTCTGGGCGCGGATGATGTTGATGCTCACCTGCTCCTGCGGCACCTTGGCGATCTCGTCCTGGAGTGCCTCCAGGGATCCGGCCACATCCGACTTGAGCACGATGTTGAGCTCTTTCAGATCGCCGGTCTGGGCCCGGGAGAAAATCTCCTCGAGCGTGACCTTGCGCGCCTGGCGGCGGGCGATCGTCTCGGCTTTCAGGCGGTTCAGCTTCTCCTGCGCCATCTGGCGGGCCCGACGGTCGTTATCGGCGGTCTGGAACAGTTCACCGGCGTCACAGACACCATCGAAACCGAGCACCTCGACCGGCATCCCGGGTGTCGCCTCGGTGACCTTCTCGCCGAGGTAGTCGTGCATCGCCCTGACCTTGCCCCAGACGGGTCCGGCGACCACCGAGTCACCGACGCGCAGCGTTCCGCGTTCGACCAGAACGCTGACCACGGGGCCGCGTCCCGGATCGAGCTGCGACTCGATCACCGATCCGGACGCGGGGGCGTCCGGGTTGGCGGAGAGTTCCTCCAGGTCGGTGACCAGGATGATCATGTCGAGCAGCTGATCGAGGTTCTGGTGGGTCTTGGCGGACACGTCGACGTAGACCGTGTCTCCTCCCCAGTCCTCGGGCGTCAGGCCCTCGGCGGCGAGATCGTTGCGGATCCGGTCGGGCTGTGCGCCCTCCTTATCGATCTTGTTGACCGCGATCAGGATCGGCACGTCGGCCGCCTTCGCGTGATCGATCGCCTCGCGGGTCTGCGGCATCACGCCGTCGTCGGCCGCGACCACGATCACGGCGACATCGGTCACCTGGGCACCGCGGGCACGCATGGCGGTGAACGCCTCGTGACCGGGGGTGTCGAGGAAGGTGATGGTGTGATCCTCGTGATGGACCTGGTAGGCGCCGATGTGCTGGGTGATTCCCCCGGCTTCACCGGCGGCGACCTCGGTCTCGCGGATCGCGTCGAGCAGTGAGGTCTTGCCGTGATCGACGTGACCCATGATCGTGACCACGGGCGGACGGTCGACCAACGAGTCCTCGCTGTCGTCGAATTCGGGGGCGGGAGCCTCCTCTTCGGCGGCGGAGACGATCTCGATCTTGCGGTCGTACTCCTCGGCGATCGCCATGACCGATTCATCGGTCAGGGTCTGCGTGAGGGTCGCCATCTCGCCCATCATCATCAGCTTCTTGATCAGCTCGGCCGAGCTCAGGCCGAGCAGTTCGGCCAGGTCACGCACGGTGACGCCGGAGCTGACGGTGGTCGCCTCCGGCTCGGCCGGATTGGTGTCTACCGGGGTCGGTTCCTCGAGCAGGGGCCGGCGGCGCCTGCCTCCACGGCGGCGCGGCGGGCGCTGAGGCGGCGGACCGCCACCGGTCTCGCGGCGAGACGCCTGCGAATCGATCACCACACGGCGGCGCTTGCCCTTGGCGGCGGCACCACCGGCGGGCGATCCGGGCGACCCGGCCGGCTTGACCGGCTTCTGCGACGCCGGTGCTGCCTTGGCGGGCGCGGCCGCCTTCGGCGCGGGCTTGGCGGCCGGCTCCGGCTCCTTGGGGGCCTTCGCGGCGGCGAGCGCCGCGTTCGCGGCATCCTCGTCGACGCTCGAGGCGGCGACCTTGACGTTGATTCCAGCGGCGTTCAACACCACCAGCAGATCCTTGCTGGAGATGTCGTTGGCCTTGGCTATTTCATGAACGCGTTTCTTGCTCACTCGGCCTGACTTTCTCCGTCTGCGGACTCGTTCTCTTCGGCGTCGTCCTCGGTCACTTCGACCTCGGCCTCGGCCTCTTCGACGGTTTCGACTTCGGCTTCGGTTTCGACCTCGACCTCATCGGCCGGCTCGACGAAGTTCGCCTCGGCCCCCTCGACGATCGCGGTCACCTCGGCGTCATCGGAATCGGGATCGGCCAGCGTCTCGATCTCGGCATCGCCGAGGCCGGTGAGAACGCCGACATGGCTGGTGGTGAAGCGGGAGAGCGCCTGGTGCTGCGGTAGTCCGCAGTAGGTCGATCCGCCGATCGCCGCGTTGGGACAGCGGCGTCCGGAGGAGAGCACCGCCATGCAGCGGCCGTCGAACTCCTCTTCGCCCTCGTACTCGTGCTGGCTCTCGTCCTTGGCGAACTCGCTTTCGGACTTGATGTCGACCCGCCAGCCGGTGAGGCGGGCGGCGAGGCGGGCGTTCTGTCCGTCGCGTCCGATCGCCAGTGAAAGCTGGTCGTCGGGCACGACGACGGTGGCCTGCATCTCCTCGTCGTCGACCAGAACCTCGCGGACCCTGGCCGGCGAGAGCGCCTTGGCCACGAATCGAGCCGGTTCCTCGTTGTACGGAATGATGTCGATCTTCTCGCCGCGCAGCTCGGAGACGACCATGCGGACGCGCGAACCTCGCGGACCGACGCAGGCGCCGACCGGGTCGACGCCGTCGGCATGGGAGACGACGGCGATCTTCGAGCGATAGCCGGGCTCACGGGCCACACCGACGATCTCTACCAGCTTGTCGGCGATCTCGGGGACCTCGAGTTCGAAGAGGCCCTTGATCAATTCGGGGGAACGACGGGAAACGACGATGCTCGGGCCTTTCGTGGATTCGGAGACGTCAGTGATCACAGCCTTGACGCGCATGCCGTGGTCATAGCGCTCGCTGTAAACCTGTTCGGACTTCGGCAGCAGTGCCTCGACCCGTTCGCGCAGCTGGACCAGCGTGTAGCGCTTGTCCGACTGCTGGATCAGTCCGGTGATCAGCTCACCGACGCGGTCGCGGTACTCGTCGAACATCATCTGACGCTCGGCTTCGCGGATGCGCTGGTAGATGACCTGCTTGGCGGTCTGGGCGGCGATCCGCCCGAAATCTTCGGGAGTGACGTCCTTGGTGGTGATCTGGTCCTCGTAGGGCGCCAGCACCTCGGGATCGATCTCGGGCTCCTCGGGCTCGCGCAGCTCGCCGGTCTCGGGATCGATGGTGCGCTCCTGCTCGGCGATCGCCTCGTCGAGCAGCTTCTGCTCGAGTTCCGCCGGAAGGATCAGCTCGAAGACCCGGAAGTCACCGGTCTCGTGGTCGAGATCGACCCGCGCGTACTTCGCCGAGCCGGGGCTCTTGCGGTAGGCCGAGAGAAGCGCGTCGGCGAGCGCGTCCATGAGGGTGTCTGCGGAGATACCCTTTTCCTGTTCAAGCACCTTTACCGCGTCAACGATCTCCTGGGTCACTTGGTTGCTCCTTCTGCAATGTCTGGCACTAGATGAGAGCGTTCGACGCTCTGGTACGGGATACGGACGACCGAGTTGTCGACGCCGAGCGTTATCTCCCGCTCGGCCGCCTCGAGGATCGTCCCGGTGAACTTGCGGCGATCCTCGATCGGCTCGGTGGTCTCAACTTTGGCCCGGCGTCCTTCAAATCTGGAAAAATGCTCGGGTTTCGTCAGGGGACGCTGAGGTCCCGGTGATGAAACCTCCAGGGAATGGTCGATCAGCAGCTCACTCAGTCCGGAGGTCACTTTCCGGCAGATCTCGAGATCGACTCCGTCCGGATGGTCGACATAGATGCGCAGGGCATCGCCGCCGGCCGCTTCCACGGCCAGAAACTCGATTTGAGGATCGAGCTCTGCGAGGCGTTTTTCGATGTCTTCGGAGCGTGGAATCATGTGTTTCTCTTGATTTCGAGCCAAAAAAAAGCGGGCAAGGCCCACTTCTCGACACAGCTGGAGGGGAAAAGCTCTTACCAGTATAGCTCGCCGAGAATAAGTAATCCAGGTGACCCGGAATATGGAATCCAGGTGACATTCCCTCGTGATGGCCGATCTGGACTGAAAAGTCACGGGTCTCGGGAAAGCCCCCTGGATTTCGAAGTACCAGCTGCGTGAGTGGGCAAATCTGTTGCCCCTCTCAGTGCCTCAGCGTGCCTACTTGATCTCGATCAGGATCGTGACCGGGCCGTCGCCGGTGATCTCAACCTTCATGTCGGCCCCGAACACGCCTTTTTTCGCGCCGAGTCGTTCACAGACCTCGTCATACAGCGGTTCGGCCACCTCACCCGGGGCCGCTTCCTTGAATCCGGGCCGGTTCCCGCCCGAGCTGTCAGCGTAGAGCGTGAACTGGCTGACGCAGAGGATCTCGCGCTCACCGAGCGCTTCGTTCATGCGGCCCTCGCCGTCCTCGAAGATCCGCAGCTTCAGCAGCTTGCCGGCCATGCGCTCGGCCTCGGCCGCGCCGTCGCCATGGGTGATGCCGAGCAGCACGACCATGCCCGCCCCGACACGGGAGATCTCCTGGCCGCCCACCGAGACCGAGCCGGCCGTGACCCGCTGGACCACCGCTCTCAAGAGGCGTCCGGTCCGGCTCTCAGTTCGAGTACCCGGTCGAGGATGCGATCGGCGATCTCCGTCTTCGGGGCCTTCTCGACCTCGCGTTCGCTCCCGGACGTGACCAGGGTGACCGCGTTCTCGGTCGAGTCGAAGCCGATGGTCCGGTCGGAGACGTCGTTGAGCACGATCATGTCCGCACCCTTCGACTCGAGTTTCTGCCGGGCCCGCCCGATGGCGTCGCCTCCGTGCTGTGCGGCGAAGCCGACCACGGTCTGACCGGCCTCGCGGGTGGAGGAGAGCCCGCCGAGTATGTCCTCGGTCGGGACCAGGGACAGGGAGATCTCGCCGCCGCTCCTCGAGAGCTTCTCCCTTGAGCTGCCGGAAACCGTGAAATCCGCCGGTGCGGCCGCCATCAGCAGCAGGTCGGCCGATGGGAAGAGCTCATGGCAGCGGGCCGCGAGATCTTCGGTCGATTCGACGTCGACCCGCCTGATTCCGGCCGGGGCCGGCAGGTTGACGTTGGCGGCGATCACTGTGACCTCCGCGCCGCGGGCCTCGGCCCGCTCGGCGAGCGCGAACCCCATACGCCCGCTCGACCGGTTGCCGATGTAGCGGACCGGATCGATCGGCTCGCGGGTGCCGCCGGCGGTGACCAGCACCTTCAGCCCGGTCAGGTCGGCCGAATCGCCGCCGTCGTTCAGAGCGGCTTCGACTCGCGCCATCAGCTCGGCCGGTTCGGGCAGGCGCCCCACCCCGAACTCGCCCTTCGAGGCGAGCCTTCCTTCGCCGGGCTCGATCACGTCCACCCCGCGTTCGCGCAGGGTCGCCAGATTGGCCTGGGTGGCGTCGTCCCGGTACATGCGGTCGTTCATCGCGGGCGCGACCAGGCGCGGACCGGCGAAGGCGAGAAAGGCCGTGGTGAGGATCGAGTCGGCCTGCCCCCCGGCCAGCTTGGCGATCGTGTTCGCCGAAGCCGGGGCGATCAGGTAGAGGTCGGCCGCCTCGGCCACGGCCAGATGCCCGATCGGATCGTGTTCGGGCAGCGGCTCCCCGGGAAAGGTGCCGCGCATCGGGTCACGCTCGAACTCGGAGGTGAGCACGGGCGCCCCGAGAATGCCCTCGAAGGTGTCGGGGCCGACGAACTTTCTCGCCGACGCGGTCATCAGGACCCGGACGGAATGTCCGGCCCCGGTGGCAAGGCGGACGAACTCGACCGCCTTGTAGGCCGCGATCCCGCCGCTTACTCCGAGCAGGATCTTCGCCAAGGCAGAGTCCTAGCTGCGGTACTCGTACTTGAGTTTGCCCTCGGCGACTTCTTCGAGCGCGAGGGTGAGCGGGCCCTTGCCCGGCTCGGCCGGAACCATCGGCGGCGGGTAGTCCCCGTATCCGCCTTCGTTCAGGCTCTGGTAGTAGCTGTTGATCTGCCGGGCACGGCGGGCGGCGACTACGACAGCCGCATAGTGAGAATCAGTGTTCCGCAGGAGATGGTCGACGCGTGGCTTGATCATTGAGTCAATTCTGACAGCTTGCGCCGGACTATGGTTTCCAGCTCTCCCGCCGCGCGGTCCAGATCGTCGTTGACGACCCGGTGATGAAAGTGGTGCCGGGCCTCGAGTTCTTCCTCCGCGACGGCCATCCGGCCCTCGATCGCCTCAGCCGAATCGGTCCCCCGGCCGGCCAGCCGCGAGAGCAGCGTCTCGAGCTCCGGCTCCGGCGGCATGATGAACAGCTGGACCGCTTCCGGCATCGATTCACGGATCTGTTCGGCGCCCTGGACCTCGATCTCGAGTACCACCGGATGGCCGTTCTCGATCCGTCCGTCGACCTCGGACTTCAAGGTGCCGTACTGGTGTCCGCTGTAGCCGGCGTGCTCGAGAAACTCGCCGGCGGCGACCCGCCGGTCGAACTCCTCGGCGGGCAGGAAGTGGTACTCGACCCCGTCGGTCTCACCTGTCCGGGGCGCCCGTGTGGTCGCCGAGGTCGAAAGCTCCAGTTCGGGAACCCGCTCGCGCAGCATCGAGATCAGGCTGCCCTTGCCGACACCGGACGGGCCGGTGATCACGAATACTTTGGAAACCAGGGGTTTTTGGGCAGCGGCCATCGGAGCGCCAGCCTAGAGGATGGTTCGGACTAGCGGCGCAGCATCGCGACGAGCTCGCCGCGCTGCCTCTCGGACAGCCCGCCGATCGTCTTCGCGGGAGAGATGCGGCACTGGTTCAGAACCCGGTTCGCCTTGACCCGACCGTACTTCGGAACGGCCAGGAGCATGTCGAACACCTTGGCGGTCATCACGTACTCGGGGGGCGAGCTGAGCAGCTCGTGAATGGTCATCCGACCGCCCTTGAGATCGCGTTTCAGCTGTGCCCGCGCGGTGCGGATGTCGTTCGCTCGTTTGAGCGCCTCCATCCTCTGATCGAGGGACCTTTCCGGGGCTTCCGGCGGACTGGAGAGGGTCTTCGAAGAGGCAGGCATCAAGGCCGCGAGTATAGCCGCCATCTCGCTCATGGTCTGCCGAAAACCCCCGAATCGGCCAAATTCACCTAAACCTCAACTCAAGGTTGATGCCTGCGCGTCGGCCAAGGATTCGAATCCACGCCGCTGGAGTGCGCTGACCAGGCCATCTCGCACCGAAATTCCGGCTCGCGGGTCACGGAAATTTTCCGTGCCGACGGCAACGACTGTTGCACCGGCGAGGATGAACTCGAGCGCCGACTCGCCGTCCGCGATCCCGCCCATGCCGACCAGGGGCAGATCGACCGCGCCGGCGACCGCCCGGACCTGCGCCAGGGCGATCGGCCGGACCGCGGGACCGGAAAGTCCGCCGCCGCCGACCCCGAGCCAGGTCCGGTTGTGGTTGCGGTCGATCGCGGCGGCCTTGATCGTGTTGATCAGGGAGATCGCGTCGGCTCCTCCCGCCTCGGCCGCCTTCGCGACCTCGTGGGGATTGGCGACATTGGGGGTCAGCTTGATCATCATCGGCAGGTCGGTGAGTGGCCTCAGCGCCTTCATCAGCGCCTCGGTCTCGGTCGGCTGCTCACCGACGATCAGACCCGAATGAACGTTCGGACAGGAGACGTTGAGCTCGATCCCGGCGACGCCGGGCACGGCGGCGACCGCTTCGACCAGAAGCGTGAAGTCCTCGGCGCTGTCGGCCATCACCGAGACGATCAGCGGAACCGGCAGAGCGGTGAGCTCCAGCAGATCCCCGCCGACGAAAGCCTCCAGCCCGGGATTCGGCAGGCCGATCGAGTTGATCATTCCCGAGGGCGCCTCCCAGAGCCGGTGCGGCGGATTGCCGGGCCGGGGATGACGGGTGATCGTCTTCGAGACGAAAGCCGCGAAGGGAAAATCATCGAGGACCGCGTCGCCGAAGGCACGCTGCGCCGCGAGCGCGTCATAGGTTCCCGATCCGTTCAATACGGGGCTTGCGAGCGGGATCCCACAGATCTCGGTGCTGAGGTCCATCAGTCCGCGTCTCCGATCCCCGAGGTGACCATCTCGCCGGCCATCGCCGACTCGATCTGATCGCCCCGGACGACCGGGCCGTCCACGCAGAGCCGCAGATAGCCGCCCTCGGCCTTGGGCACGGCACAGCCGTAGCAGGCACCGAACCCGCAGGCCATCGGCGATTCGAGCGCGAGCTCGACCGGCACCCCGTACCCGGCGCAGATGTTTCGGACCGCCTCCAGCATGGCCGGGGGGCCGCAGGAGTAGACCACCGCCCCGCCGGGGTCGTCGCCCTCGAGCATGCGGATCAGCAGGTCGGTGACGTAGCCCTTGTGACCGGCGCTGCCGTCTTCGAAGGCCAGGCGGGTCTCCTCGCAGCCGAACAGTTCGTCGACCCCTCCCGAGTGCTCCTGGTCACGGAAGCCCAGCAGGGTGCGCGAGGGAACCCCGCGCTTCACGAGTTCGCGGCGCAGCACGGCCATCGGCGCGATGCCGATCCCCCCGCCGACCAGGATCGCCCCGGCCGCGTCGGAGTTGAGCTCCCGGGGCATCGAGAACGGATTGCCGAAGGGCCCGGTGAGCAGGCATCCGTCGCCGGGCTCGAAGGCGGCCATCCGCCCGGTTCCCGGGCCGACGTCATCAATCAGGAACTCAAGCCGGAGCGCGCCCCGCGTCCCCAGGATCCGGGCGACCGAGATCGCCCTCGGCAGGTAGGGGCGGCCCGATTCACCCTCCCACTCGCTCTCGCCGCTCAGCATGTAGAACTGGCCGGCCGCGGGCTCCGGTCCCTGCTCGTCGATCAGCGTGAAGATCCGGTAGCCGCCCGCCGCATGACTCTCGGCGACGCGGCAGGCGCGCCGGTTGAAGGGAGCGAGTGGGCGTTCTCTACCTGCCATGCAACTCCTGGAGGGAGACCACTTCGGGGGTTCCCTTCAGCCCCGACGCGATCGCCCTGACCGCGGCCGAGGCCCCGGTGGTGGTCGTGATGCAGGGGATGCCGTGGGTGACCGCGGCCGAACGGATCTCGTAGCCGTCCGCCCGGGCGCCCGAGCCGGTCGGCGTGTTGATCACCAGGTCACAGGCCCTTCCCTGGATCAGGTCGACCACATGTGGTGAGCCCTCGGCGATCTTGTTGATCGGTTCGACCGGGATCCCCATGCGGCTGATCGCCTGGGCGGTGCCGCCGGTCGCGACCACCTGGAAGCCGAGGTCGTGGAACCGGGTCGCGAGCTGGGTGGCGAAGGCCTTGTCGGTGTCGGTGACCGAGATGAACACGGTGCCGCCGCTCGGCAGGGCGACCCCGGCCGCCGCCTGGGCCTTGCCGAACGCGGTCGGGAAGTCGGGTCCGATGCCGATCACCTCGCCGGTGCTCTTCATCTCCGGTCCGAGCACCGAGTCCGCTCCCTGGAACCTGGAGAACGGCATGACCGCCTCCTTGACGCTGACGTGCTTTCCGTTGCCTTCCGGCAGGTCCTGATCGGCGAGCTTCTGGCCGAGCATGATCCGGGAGGCGATCTTCGCGAGGGGCGCACCGACCGCCTTCGACACGAACGGCACCGTGCGGGATGCTCTCGGGTTGGCCTCGATCACGTACAGCTCTCCCCCGGCGATCGCGAACTGGATGTTGATCAGTCCGATCACCCCGAGCTCGACCGCGATCGCCGCGGTCGCGGTCTTGATCTCCTCCAGCATCTCGTCACCGATGCTCATCGGCGGGATCACGCAGGCCGAATCACCCGAATGGACCCCGGCTTCCTCGACGTGCTGCATGATGCCGGCGACGAAGACCTCTTCGCCGTCGCAGAGCGCGTCGACGTCGATCTCGATCGCGTTCTCCAGGAAACGGTCCAGCAGCAGCGGATGTTCCGGCGAGGCCTGGACGTGAGCGTCGAGATAGGCCACCAGATCGGCCTTCGAGTAGCAGATCTCCATGGCCCGCCCACCGAGCACGAACGACGGCCGGACCAGCAGCGGGAAACCGACCCGGTCGGCGATCACACCGGCCTCCTCGGCCGAGAGCGCCGTGCCGTACGGCGGCGGCTTGATGCCGAGCTTGTCGATCATCGCGCCGAACTTGGCCCGGTCCTCGGCCTGGTCGATCGCCTCGACCGGGGTGCCGAGCAGCGGAATGCCGGCGTCCTTCAGGCCCTGGGCGAGCTTCAGCGGGGTCTGGCCACCGAACTGGACGATCACGCCCTCGGGCCGCTCGACCTCGCAGACGGCCAGCACGTTCTCCAGGGTCAGCGGTTCGAAGTAGAGCCGGTCGGAGGTGTCATAGTCGGTCGAGACCGTCTCCGGGTTGCAGTTCACCATCACCGCGTCCCGGCCGCACTCACGGACCGTCATCGCGGCATGGACGCAGCAGTAGTCGAACTCGATTCCCTGGCCGATACGGTTCGGACCGGCGCCGAGGATAACCACCGAGGGCCGGTCGCCCCGGCGGACCTCGGAGGGCGATCCCGGCTGCTCGTGGGACGAGTAGTAGTAGGGCGTCGCCGCCTCGAACTCGGCCCCGCAGGTGTCGACCGAGTTGTAGATGCGCTCCAGCCCCGCGGTCCCGTCGCCATCGGTCGCGAGCGCGGCCAGCTCACGCAGGAACCAGGGATCGATCTTGGTCCGCTCGTGAACCGCCTCGACCGAGAGGCCCCGCTCGAAAGCGGCCAGGACGAGGTCGATCCGGTCCGGCGTCGGGGTCGCGATCCGGCTGAGGATCTCGTCATCGTCTTCGGGCACCTCGCAGACCGCGTCGAGCTCCCGCGAGGCCATCGCCTTGGCGAACGATTCGCGGAAGGTACGGCCAATCGACATGACCTCGCCGACGCTCTGCATGTAGGTGGAGAGCTTCTCGTCGGCTCCGGGGAACTTCTCGAAGGCGAAGCGCGGGATCTTGGTGACCACGTAATCGATCGTCGGCTCGAACGAGGCCGGGGTCGCCCGGGTGATGTCGTTCGGGATCTCCTCCAGCGCGTATCCGACCGCCAGCTTCGCGGCCATCTTCGCGATCGGGAAACCGGTCGCCTTCGAGGCGAGAGCCGAGGACCTGGAGACCCGCGGGTTCATCTCGATCACGACGATCTCGCCGTCGGCCGGATTCACCGCGAACTGGACGTTCGAACCGCCGGTCTCGACGCCGACCGCGCGGATCACAGCGATCGCGGTGTCGCGCAGGGACTGGTAGACCGGATCGGTCAGAGACTGTGCCGGCGCGACGGTGATCGAGTCGCCGGTGTGGACCCCCATCGGATCGACGTTCTCGATCGAGCAGATGATGACCACGTTGTCGTTGTGGTCCCGCATCACCTCGAGTTCGAACTCGCCCCAGCCGATCACCGATTCCTCGACCAGCACCTGGCCGATCGGACTCGCGGCGATGCCCTTCGACACGACCTCCGCCAGTTCCTCACGGGTCTCGGCGACCCCTCCGCCCTGTCCGCCCATCGTGAACGCGGGCCGGATGATCGCCGGCAGCGAGGCACCGCCCTCGTCCAGCGAGGCGAAGGCCTGCTCGACGCTCTCGACCGTGATCGACCAGGGAATGCGGATGCCGGCCTCGGTCATCACCTGCCGGAAGACCTCGCGGTCCTCCCCACGGATGATCGCGTCGCGGTTGGCGCCGATCAGCTCCACCCCGAACTTCTCGAGCGTGCCGTCGGCGGAGAGGTCCATCGCCAGGTTGAGCGCGGTCTGGCCGCCGAGGGTCGGCAGCAGCGCGTCCGGACGCTCCTTCTCGATGATCGCGGCGACCGGGCCGGGCAGCAGCGGCTCGACGTAGGTCGCGGTGGCGAACTCGGGGTCGGTCATGATCGTCGCCGGGTTGGAGTTGACGAGCACGACCTCGTATCCCTCCTCCAGAAGGACCTTGCAGGCCTGGACCCCGGAGTAGTCGAACTCGGCGGCCTGACCGATCACGACCGGACCCGAGCCGATCACCATGATCCGCTTGATGTCGTCGCGGCGCGGCATCAGCCGACCCTCGCGAGCTCGAGGAAACGATCGAAGAGGTGGCGTGCGTCCCGGGGTCCGGGACCGGCCTCGGGATGGTGCTGGACGGTCATTGCGTTGGCCTCCGGAAGGCGAAGTCCCTCGACCGTGCGGTCATAGAGATTGATGTGGGAAAGCTCGGCGGGACCGAACTCGGTCTGCCATCTGAGCGGCTCGTCGGTATCGATCGTCTGCGCGCCGTCCGGGCCGAGCACCGCGAACCCGTGGTTCTGCGAGGTGATCTCGATGATCCCGGTTTCCAGGTCCTTGACCGGATGGTTCGAGCCGCGATGGCCGAAGGGGAGCTTGAAGGTCTCGAGGCCTACCGCGCGGCAGAGCAGCTGGTGGCCGAGGCAGATACCGACCATGGGCCGCTTGCCGACCAGCTCGCGGACCGTCGCGACGACGTGATCGACCGCGGCCGGGTCGCCGGGGCCGTTGGCCAGGAAGATCAGGTCGGGATCGTGCGCCAGCACCTCTTCCGGACCGACGCCACAGGGCAGCAGGGTGACGCGGCAGCCGCGCTCGACCAGCTGCTCGACGATGCTCGACTTGATCCCGGTGTCGATCGCGACGACGTGGGGTCCGTCACCCTTGAACTCGATCGCCTCCGACGGCGTGACCGTGCTGGCCAGATCGGAGCCGGCCATGGTCGGTTCCGCCTCGATCCGGGACGCGGCCTCCTCGACCGGAACCTCGCCGGGGAAGATTCCCCCGCGCATCGCGCCCTTGTCGCGGATGTGACGGACCAGGGCCCGGGTGTTGACACCGGTGATCGCCCAGACTCCGTTGGCCTCCAGCCAATCGAGCCAGCCTCCCTCGGCCGAGGCGGCGTCGTCGCCGTTGCGGGCCTCGCGCATGATCACGCCGCGGGCATGGGCCTTCGATGATTCCATCGCGGCCGGAGACACACCGTAGTTGCCGATCATGGTGTAGGTGAAGGTGATGATCTGCCCCGCGTAGGACGGGTCGGTGACCGCCTCCTGGTAGCCGGTCATCGCCGTGTTGAAGACGACCTCCCCCACACCGCCTTCCGGCGATCCGCAGATCGAACCATCGAATCGGGTGCCGTCCTCGAGCAGGACGTACCCCGGACTGAAATCGGTCATGCCACTCCCATGCTGAAGCTTCGTAGTCGGTAGGCCACCTGGCCGTTGGCCAGGGTCATCAGGACCCGGCCCTTCAAGGTCTCTCCCGCGCACCAGGAGTTGGTCGAGCGGCTCTCGTACCCGTCCTCGCCGACGACCCACTCGGCGTCGAGATCGACCAGGCAGAGATTCGCGACCGAGTTCTCGGCGACGCTGAACGGCTCGATGTCGAACGGGATGCCGCCGCAGCCGAGCTTCTCGATGACGAGTTCCAGGGACAGCACGCCCGGCAGGACCAGCTCGGTGTAGATCGAGGAGAAGGCGGTCTCCAGTCCGGTCACACCCATGTTCGCCGCCTCGTACGGCACCTCTTTCTCGTCGACCGAGTGCGGTGCGTGGTCGGTCGCGATGCAGTCGATCGTGCCGTCGATCAGCGCGGCGATCAGCGCCTGCCGGTCGGCCTCCGACCTGAGCGGCGGGTTCATCTTGTGCTTTGAGGCATCGAGATCGCGGACCGCCTCATCGGTGAGGCAGAGGTGATGCGGGGTGACTTCGCAGGTGATCAGGACACCGTCGGCCTTGGCCCTGCGGATCGCTTCGATCGACTCGATCGCCGAGAGGTGCTGGACCTGGATCCGGCCGTTCTCGTATCCGGCGATCGCCGCGTCCCGGCTGATCATCACCGACTCGGAGATCGAGGGCACCCCCCTCAGGCCGAGGTTCAGCGAGACCTCACCTTCATGCATCGAGCCTCCCGCCGAAAGGTCGGGGTCCTCCTCGTGGAGGGCGATCGTGCCGCCGCACATCGCCTGGTACTGGAGCGCGCGCCGCATGATCCCGGGATTCTTGATCGGCAGGCCGTCATCGGTGAAGCCGACCGCGCCGGCCTCCCGCAGCTCGGCCATGTCGGTCAGTTCCTCACCCGCCATGTCGCGTGTGACCGTGGCGAGAAAGCCGACCGGGACCGAGGCCTGCTCGGCGGCCTGGGAACGCAGAGCCTCGATGTCGGCCGGGCTGGAGACCGGCGGCGAGGTGTTGGCCATCGCCAGAACGCCGGCGTAGCCACCGGCCGCGGCGGACCGGGTTCCGGTCTCGAGATCCTCCTTGTATTCCTGGCCCGGGGTGCGCAGGTGAACGTGGGGATCGAAGAACGCCGGGAAGACGTGAAGCCCTTCGGCCTCGACCACCTCGGTGCCGGTTCCGGGTTTCAGCGTGCCGGCCTCGGCCAGCTCGCTGATCCTTCCGTCTTCGATCAGCAGATCGAAGGCACCGTCGATTCCGGCGGCCGGATCGAGCACGTTCGCCTGGCGGATCAGCATGCTCGCGGCCGGACCGGGCCGTTGGATCATCGGTTGCGGCAGCCGTTCGGGAACTTCTTCGGGGTTGCGGTTCATGCCGGCTCTCCGATCGGTACGGGACCGTCCGGCGGTGACTGTTCCACCGCGTCGTCGGTCCGGGTCAGAAGCTCGTACAGGATCGCCATGCGGACCGCGAGCCCGGAAGTGACCTGGTCGGCGATCAGCGAACGATCGGAATCGATCACGTCGGAGCCGATCTCGACTCCGCGATTGACCGGTCCCGGGTGCATGACCAGCTGGCGGGGTCCGAGGCGCCGCCCGTTCACCTGGAACAGGCGGGCGTACTCCCGGATCGAAGGCACGAAGTTCTCGCCCATGCGTTCGCGCTGCATGCGGAGGAGATACACGACGTCGGCCTGCTCGAGTTCGTCGAGGGAGTGCCGTACCCGGCATCCGGAAGCTTCGATCCCGCGCGGGATCAGGGTAGGCGGCCCGCAGACCGTGACCGAGGCGCCCATCAGCTGGAACGCCGCGATGTTGGAGCGGGCGACCCGGCTGTGGAGCACGTCGCCGACGATCCAGATGTTCTTGCCCTCGAGGCTGCCGAGGCGGTTGCGCAGCGTGAAGACGTCCAGCAGGGCCTGGCTCGGATGCTGGTGCATGCCGTCACCGGCGTTGATCACCGAGGCACCGACCCACCTGGTCAGCATCTGCGCGGCCCCGGCGTAGGGATGCCGGATCACGATCGCGGCCGGGTCGTATGCCGAGAGGGTCTCGACCGTGTCCTTCAGCGACTCGCCCTTGTCGACCGAGGAACCGCTCGCCTTGACCGATACGACGTCGGCCGAGAGGCGCTTGGCGGCGAGCTCGAAGGAGGACGATGTCCGGGTGCTGGATTCGTAGAAGAGGGTGACCACCGTCTGGCCGCGCAGGGTCGGGACCTTCTTGATGTCACGGCGGGTGACCTCGGCGAAGCTATCCGCCCGGTCGAGCAGCGTCTCCACCTGGTCGCGGTCGAGATCTTCGATGGTGAGCAGATGCTTCACTGGACCGCCTCCACGGAACTGAGGATCGAGACCCCGTCGGCGCCATCGATCTCGGACAGACGCACCGAGACCCGTTCGCCCCTCGATGTCGGCAGGTTCTTGCCGACATAGTCGGGCCGGATCGGGAGTTCGCGGTGGCCGCGGTCACAGAGCACCGCCAGCTGGATGCGGGCCGGACGGCCGTAGTCGAAGAGCGCGTCGATGCCGGCGCGGACTGTCCTGCCGGTGTAGAGCACGTCGTCAACCAGGACGATGGTCCGTTCTTCGAGGGGAAAGTCGAGGCGTGACGCGTGAACGACCGGCTGACGATCGTTCGGTTCGCTCTGGCGGGCCTTCAGGTCGTCGCGGTAGAAGGAGATGTCGATCTCACCGAGCGGGACTTCGACTCCGGTGAGCTCGGAGAGCAGAGCGTGGATGCGGCTCGCGAGCACGGCACCCCGGGTGTGGATACCGACCACGGCGACCTCCGCCATGTCCGGATTCTTCTCGACGATCTCATGCGCGATGCGGCGCAGAGTGCGCTCGACATCCTTGCTTTCCAGCACGACCTTCTCGTTCAACTTGACCCTTCTTGGCCTCTCAGGACCGGTTTAAAGGAACGAGACGAGCCTAGCAGGAGGCCCAGCGGAAGAGAGCGGCTCAGCCGGCCGCGTCGGCGGAATCGGCCTCCCGCTTCGCTCCTCCCGGAACCAGGCGGGGTGCCCCCCTTTCGGGGAAGGGCAGCTCGATCGAGTCGAAATCCCGGGGGGCGACCACATTGCCGAAATTCGCCTCGGCTTCCTGGAGCGAAGTCCTGACGTGATACCTGGCGGAGATGTGGACCAGGGCCAGCATCTTCACGTTCGCCTCGGCCGCGATCTCGGCCGCCTCGGCCGAGGTCGAGTGTCCCGTCTCGATCGCGCGTTCGCGGTCCTCGGTCATGAAACTGGAATCGTGGATCAGCAGATCGGCGTCGGCGGCCGCCTCGATCGTCGCCTGGCAGGGGCTGGTGTCGCCGGTCAGCGCGATGATCCTGCCATGGCGTTCCGGACCTACCACCTGCTCCGGGGTGACCATGCCGTTCGATCCCTCGACCGGCTCGCCGCGCTGGAGAGTTCCCAGATCCGGACCGTCCTTCACCCCGAGCTTCTGGGCCAGTTCCGCGTCGAGCTTTCCCGGCCGGTTGTCTTCGAGCAGTGCGTAGCCGAGCGCGCGGGTGCGATGCTCGACCCGGAAAGCCTCGATCTCGTAGTCCTCATGCGGAACCAGGTCGCCCGGTTCGAGTTCCTGTGCCTCGACGTGGTAGCCGAGCCTCCCGGTGAAGGCCGAGAAATCCTTCAGCAGGCGGTGGAGTCCGATCGGGCCGAAGATCTGGAGCGGCTCGGTCCGGTCGTTCAGGTCGTAGGTCTTCAGCAGTCCGGGAAGACCCAGGATGTGATCGAGATGAAAGTGAGTCAGGTAGATCTCGTCGATCTGGATCAGCCCGACCGAACACCGCATCTGCCGCTGCGTGCCTTCGCCGCAGTCGAACATGAGGCGCTCGCCGCCACGCGTGATCAGAACGCTGGGCGTTCCGCGCAGGGCGGTCGGCACCGGGCCACCGGTGCCCATGAATGCGACGGAGAGGTCCATTGCCCCTAGCGTAGATTCATCTTGCCCTCAGCCGCGTTCTCGGATAGCGTCGAAGCACTCGGGTTGCAAGACGCAAACGACGATTGGGGGATCTATGACCGGGTGTGAACGCGGGAATTCGGATGCGCTGAAGAGCGGCGCGGAGGCCTTGGCTTCGGCCTCGGTACTGGTCGGAACTCACCTGAAGAAGCATCCCGCTCCGACCGAGTACAGGACCAAGAAGTTCCTCGGCATCAAGTACGGCAAGGTGCTGATACCCGAGGAGCCCGAGGCCGCGCGCAACCGCCAGGACCTCGAGATCCTGGTCGAAGAGATCGAGGATGTGGAGGGTCGCCTCTGGGCCGTGCAGCGCCGGATCGAAAGAGACCGGCTGGTCGAGGAGGCCGCAAAGGCTCAGGAGGAGTCAGGGGCCGGCAAGTGACGGCCGAGACCGGCATCACGGCCCGCGCGACCGAGAAGCGGGATGAGCTGCTCCTGTCGAGGAAGGCCTTCTCCGACGGCAACGCCAAGCGGATCGGCGAGATCGACAAGCTGGGAAAGATCCTCTCCAGCTTCGGGGTGCTGGTCATCGGCGGTGTCGGCCTGGCGAAGTTCTCCGACGTCTTTCCCTACGAGAGCCGCTGGTACGTGATCGTGCTGATGTTCGCCGGTTTCGCGATGATGCTGACCGGCGCATCACTGGGGGCATGGCGGCTCCACCGCTCGATCCGTCCTTCGGTCATGAGGTCGAGCATCCGCCGGATACCGGACACCAGCGTCAGGGAATCCGAGACGATCCGCGCGATCTACTCCGACCTGCTGACCTCGACCGATTCGGCCAACATGAGTGCCTTCGAGGCCAGGGCGGCCCGCCTGGACCGTGTCTCCGAGCGGATCCCTGCCGCGGCGGAGGAGCTGCGCTCCCAGGCCGCCGTGATCGACGCGGAACGGTCGCTGGCCTTCATGCAGGCGAGGAACGCCGTTCTGAGCGCCAGGACCAGGGCCGCGATCAAGGCCGCCGGCGCGTGCACGATCATCTTCCTGATCGGCCTGGGAACCGTGGTGATCACGATCGATTGGATGGAGGCCGATCGGGCCGCGGTCGCCAAGGCCGCCGAAGAGAAGAAGGCCGCGTCCGCCCCGGCGCCCAAGGAGACCCAGGCCGAAATCGAGCAGCGGACCAAGGCCGAGAAGGGCGAGCTCAACGTGGACAAGCTCTGTGCCGAGAACGCGGCCGCCGGGATCTACCCGCCGGGAGCGGTCCCGAAGTTCTGTCTACCACCCGAGCCGGGACTCACCGAATGGCTCCAGAAGAAGCTTCCCCTGCTCGCCCCGCTTTTGGGGTCGGGATGACCGCAGAGCTTCCGGGCGCCGAGTCAATACACTGCGCCCCTGAGCGCCCGTAGCTCAGCTGGATAGAGCGCGTGCCTCCGGAGCACGAGGTCGCAGGTTCGAATCCTGCCGGGCGTATCACCCCTGCGGAAGCACCACGCCGGGATTCCGAGGACTGAGCCGGTACCTGGGAGGTTCGCGTTCCATCAGGTCACCCTGCTCGCTGAGCAGATCGGCGACCGCCCGATGCCCTCTCGGGTTGAAGTGGTAGTACTCGATCAGGTCGACGATGTCCCGCGGACCGGGATCGTGAAGCCAGGACTCGTTGCTGAACTTGGTGAGGCAGGGCGCGGGCTCGTGCCCCTTGAACTTGGTCTTGACCCCACCCAGATAGAACGTCCTGGCACCCGGCCCCTCGTTGGCGGCGTTCACCGCGGCCACCTGTGCCCGGTCGCCGAGCACTCCCAGCTGCCGCACGTTCGCGGCGATCTCGTAGCCCCTGGCGCGCGAGAAGCGGGAGCAGCCCTGAAGGGCCTTCTGCCCGACCAGGAACGGATATGAGACCAGGACGACCCTGGCATCCGGCCGGAGCCGGTCGCGGAGCTTGGCCAGTAAGGCGGTCAGCTCACCTTCGAGCGAAGGGATCCCCCGCCTCGCTTCGTCGATCAGCCGCTCGCACGACGCCTTGGCAAAGACCAGGCAGTTCTTCGCGATCTCCTTGAAACCGACGTCATTGCCGCCGATCGTCATCAGCACGAGATCGGTCTCCCCGTCCACCGCGTCCCATTGAGGGGGCAGTGACCCCTTGGGTTCGGTCAGATCCCTGAGCACCGCGCCCGAGCAGGCTTCGTTCCTGAGCTTGGCTCCATATCTCGAACTGAAGTCGTCCCGGTAGATCTCTCCCCAGTTGTCGCGGCTGCGCAGGCACTCGCGACGATCATCCGAGTAGTTGCCGGCGCCGTTCCCCGATGAGTACGAGTCACCGATCACGACGATGTTCGTCGGATCGTACGATCCGGAGTCCCGATCCGGCGGCGATCCGTCGTCACCGCAGCCGGTCAACGCGGCCATGCACAGGAGGACGACCCCCATTCCGACTTTCATGTCTGCTCCTTCAACATCCTCGCCACTCGTTAGCGATTCATCCGGACCGGCTACCGGAACTCTATATCGGCTCGATGCGACGGGGGCAAGAAGTCAGGCTGATTTCCGGGCCGGAGCGGACAGCGGATGATGTACGAACGACCTTCCGCTGTCCATGCCCGACCGGGAACTAGATCGTCTCGTTCTCGGCCGCCTCCTCGGCGAGTTCCCGCCTCAGTTCATTGGCCGCGACCACACAGCGGCTGAATGGGGTTCCCTTTTCACCCTTGACGTGTTTCTTGCTCAGGGGCTTGCACGCGTCCTTCGGCTTCAGCATGTCGTCCTTCGCGACCTTCGCCATCGCGTTGACGCAGTTCGAGAACGGCGTGCCCTTGGTTCCCTTGACGTGTTTCTTGCTCTGGCCCTGACAGAACTTGCCGTAGGCCTTTGCCTTGGCGGCGTGGTCCGCCTTGGGTCCCGGTGTATGTCCCTCCTTGTGCATCGCCGATGCCGGTGAAGCGGCCATGGCGAGCGCGCCGGTCACAAGTACCGCGGTTACGAGACGTTTCATCGTGTCCTCCTTGGTCTGGGAATGCCTCAAGGCCGTCGGCCTCAGTACTCCAACGAACCGCCGCGGGAAACGTCAGGGAGCAGTCTCGGATTTCTTCTGGCTGCCCTTGCCGCCACCCACACCGACCGGCGGTGCCGTACTGGCCGGCTTTCCCGATTTGCCGGGGTTGACGACGGCCGAGGCGGGGTTGGCATGTGCACCTGCCTGTGCCTGTCCATGAGCCGACGCGGAAGGCAGTTCGGTCGGCCGGCCACCGTGGGTCGGGATCGCACCTTTCCCCTGGGCGCCTCCGGACCCGCCCGGATGGTCGAGCAGCACATCCCCGGATGTGTCCGGGGATTTGGAGTCGGGACCGCCGGAATTGCCGGGAATCGGGCCCTCCACCTCCTTGGGGCGATCGCCCGGAACTGCCGCGTTGCGGTCATCGCGGGACCGCGGGAGATGGTTTTCGGACCGGTTTGAACCGCCGGCCGGAGAGTCTGTCCCGGCAACCATGGATGCCGGTGGTGGAACGTGACTCGAAGTGGGCAGACGCTGGATCGGCGCCACGGGCACCACCTTGGCTGGAGGCCGGTCTCCCGGCTCACCGGCATGCCTGGTTCCTTCGACGACACCCAATGTTCCGGCGCCGACCCCGGCAGTCACCGCGACAGCCGCCACGGCCTTCATTGCGCCACCGCTGATCGCCGCCTTGCCGCCCCCACCTATGCCGAGAAGACTCGCGACTCCCCCAGTTCCACCCGATCCTCCGAACATGTCCAGGATCGAAAGTGCGACCGCGGCCGGGATCGGGGGGATCAGGGATCGCAGGTCGCCGCGCCGCGATTCGATGCCCGCCTTGAAATCCGAACATCCGTCACAGGTCCGCAGATGAGCTCGAATCCGCCTGCCCTTGAGCTTCCGTCCATCCCGCTCGGAGAGCACCCTGCGAACCGATTCACAATCCATGTCTCGACCTTGTGCCTGCTCCTGGAGAGCGCATCTGGCCTCGTATACGACCTGTTTCGCGGCCGCGGGAGACGAATCGATCACCGCGGCGATCTCGGCGAAGCTCATCCCGTTCAGCTCCCTCATCACCAGCGCTCCCCGCTGACGTTCCGGCAACTGCCGGAGATCGGCGAGAACCTGGCCCAAGCGCTCCCTTGCGATGACGGAACCCTCGACCCGGGAGGCGGACTTCAGACTGTGTTCCTCGATGTCGTCCATCCGACGGCGTGCCCGCAGCATGTCCACACACTCGTTGTGGGCCACGCGGAAGAGCCAGGCCTTCAGGTTCAGTTCGCGATTCTCGCCCGGCAGCGACTTCAGGGCCTTGGCCATAGTGTTCTGGAGCGCGTCGGCGGCGTCTTCCTGGTCTCCGAGTACTGAGAGGCAGTATCCGTACAGAGCCTGGCGGTGACGACGGAAGAGTTCGGCGAAGGCCCGGTCGTCGCCGGTGACGATCCTGCGGCTCAGTGCAGCCTCGGTGAGCAGCCTCATCGGAATGTGGCTCGATCCCGTATCGGCATGTGTTGTCGCACCTGACATCCATCTTCATTATGGGGAACGTCATTCGGCTCAACAAGTAAGGACCGATTCGACCGCACCCCCTGCGCCCGCGCCGTTCCATAATCTTCATGTCTGACTGTGAACGAGCAAAAACCCACCAAGAACCCCGACCGCATTCCGCGCGGCGCCCTCGTCGTCGTCGCCATCGGATTGATCGCGACCCTCGGCGTGCTGGGCCTCGACCGGCTCGGTGGCGGCACCTCGGCCGAGCTCGAGTGGACCACGGTCGAAGAGGTCAAGACTCCCCCGAAGGCGGCGGTCGGTCCCGGCGGGGTCAGCATGGACCGGACGACGATCTCGGCCATCGGACAGAACGGCGGCGGCGAGGCGATCTACCGGATCGCCGGTGCGATCACCGTCGATTCGGGTGGCAAGCAGACCCCGGTTCAGGTTCGCTGCGACATCGAGAGTCTCGATCCCGACTCGGAGATCGCCCGCACCCCGAAGCGCCGCGCGGCATGGCCCCGGCCGAGCGACGAGCTGCAGGCCCAGGAAGTGCCGGAATCGGCCGTGGTCAAATTCAACGCGGTCGGCAACGACGTGCTCGGCCTGCCGATGCGGGACGTCGTACGCCGCTACACAAACACGCTGAGCTCATCCCTGGTCGATTGGGACGGCTACGACCCGCGGATCCAGAACTGGGTCTGGGACATGCGTGACGGCACCGGCCCCAGCCCGGCCGTGCTCGGTTACGTGGTGATCTTCAAGTCGGCGGAGAAGCCGGATGCCTCGCTGAAGTGCGTGACCAAGATGGACGGCGAGGAAGTGACCCAGAAGGCCCGCGCCACCCAGACGGAATGGCCGCTGCCGGACCCGGAGATCGACAGCACCGAAGTCGAGGCCGAGACCTCGACCAACGTCGAGTAGCTCCCCGCTCCGCGCTCAGTCTTCTGAAGCGACGAGCATCTCGGGACCCTCTTTGGTCCCTCCCACCTTGCTCATCGATTTGTTGGCCGGTTTCGAGGTGATCCGGCCGGACTCGAGCGGCTTGCAGAACGAGATCGCCTCTTCCGGCTCCAGCTTCTCGCTCATCCAGGCGGCCTCGGCCTCGGCGTCGGGAAGGATCACCGGCATCCGGTTGTGGATCGGCTCGACATCATCGTTGGCGGTGGTCGTGATGATCGTGCAGCTGGTCATCTGCTCACCCTCCCACTCCCGGGTCGTCGCCAAGCCGGCGAAGGCGAAAGGCTCGCCGCCATCGACCGTGAAATGGAAAGGCTGCTTCGGTTCCTTCGGGTTCTCCGCCTTCATCCATTCGTAGAAGCCATCGGCGAGGATCAGGCAGCGGCTGCTCGACTTCTTGACCAACGGCGCGTAGGCGCGGCTCTTCATCAATCCCTCCGCCCGGGCGTTGATCATCTTGTAGCCGACCTTCAGGTCCTTGGCCCAGAACGGAACGAGCCCCCAGCGCGCGAGCTGGGCGTGCCGGCCGCCTCCCTCGGAGTCGTTCTGAACGGTCAGAACCTCCTGGGTCGGCGCCACGTTGTAGCGGCTGAGGGCGTTCTCCATCTCATCGTCGAGCGAGATCTGGAAGCGACTGCCCAGCCGCCGTTCATCGGATGAGGTGAGTGTGAATCGTCCGCACATTCCCGCAGGCTATTCGATGGCGATCCCCTATCGGGCACACCGGAAGGCGCTGCGAGGCATGTTCAGCGCCACTGTCCCGAAGTCGGTGTCTCCCGGAGCGGTCTTGGTCTGACCGCCGATGAAGAGCCGGCGGCCGAAGAGCTGAAGGCTCGTGGCATGTGAGTCATGACCCCGGCCGAGCCTCACCTTCGTGGTGCCGCCGAAGCTCCTGTCGAGCTTTCCCCTGGCGCTGTAGCGCGCCACCCCGAAGTCGCTGCCACCGCCGCGGGACCAGGTGCCCCCGACGACGATGCGTCCGCAGCGATCCGCCGCGAGGTCGGTCACGGCCAGGTTCTGTGTGGTCACGTGTCCGGCCCTGCCGCCGAACCCGCGGTCACGGAAACCGTCCTCGTTCAGCCGGAACAGGGCACCGACATTGCCGTCTCGTTCTTCCTGTCCGGCCGCCACGTAGATCGAACCGTCCGGCGAGACCGCCACTCCCTGCGGCTGCCGCTTCAGCTTCAGTGTCGACTTGCCGACCTTCCGGGTGACCGAGAGGTTGATGAAGCCCCGTCCCGCGAACGAGTCGTCGATCGTGCCGTCCGGAAACATCCGGATCACCTGGGTCCTCCGCTCACCGGCCGGGCCGGCGACGATCAGCCGCCCTTCGGCATCGACCGCGATCGAAGTCGCGAGACGTTCGCCGGTCTTCGCCGCATCGATGTTGCCGGTCGCCCGGTACCTGATCAACCTGCCGTCCTCGAACTCCGGGCTGCGACTGCCATCGGGCTGGTAGCGGCCGATGAGCCATTGATGACAGATCCGGCCGCAGGTGATCCAGCCCGATGTGACCATGTCCCCGTCCTCGAGCAGGGCCGCTCCGAGCAGCCCGAGCCGCCATCTTTCACCGGTGATCCCGACGTTGACCAGTCCATCTCCCGCGAACGAGTCGTCCAGCAGGCCGTCGCCGGTGAAACGGGCGAGCAGCAGGTTGTCCCGGGAGCCGATGAACTGCGAAGCCCGGCCGACGAGCTGCACACCGCCGTCCGGCAGCACGACGAGATCTTCGAAGCTGCCGGTCTCGCCGTAGACGAAGCTCCGCTTGCCCTCGTCCCCGAAACCGGTGTCCAGCTCACCATCGGCTCCGTAGCGCAGCAGCGCGATCTGGCTGCATGGATCGATCGCGCATTCCGATGTCCCGGCCGCGATCAACTTCCCGTCCGGCTGGACACCGATCGCGTTGATGCGATCCTGCCGGGGCAGCGACCGGCCGCCCGCCGCTTCCTGATTGCCGAAGCCGGTGGTGACGCGGCCGTCCCCACCGAAGCCGGTATCGAGTTTCAGGACCGCCGATTCGGCCGTGGCCGGAACGAAAAATGACAGGACGAGTGCCGTGGCCAGAAGGCCGAGTGTTTTCCCCATGCCCTCACAACCGCGAAACCGCCACGCAGTTTCGGTCTAGGCGTCGCCGGATCCGCTGCGGACCCATTCGGCCCGGCCGGCGATGATCGCGGGACGCGCCCGGTACCACTCGACCGCTTCGGCGATGCCCTCCTCGAAGGCGATTTCAGGCTTCCATCCGGCGATCTCGGCAAGTCTTGCGGCATCGACGTACTGCGTGTCGATCTCACCATCCGGATTGCGGTCCAGCAGATAGTCGGGCTCCTGGCCGGAACCGGTCGCGGCCTTGATCCGCTCGATCACATCGCGGACCGAGCGGGCCTCGCCGGTGCCGGCATTCATCGCCTCGCCCCGGGCCGGTCCGTCCTTGACCGCGCGCTCGATCGCCAGGTAGGCGCCGACCGCGTCGAAGACGTGAAGGAAATCTCGTTGCGGCGAACCATCGGAGCGGATCTGGGGCTGGCGCTCGGCCAGATACGCGGCCACCACCTCGGGAATCAGGCGGGAGAAGTTCAGGTCGCCGCCGCCGTACACGTTGGCCAGCCGGGTCACGCCGACCGGCAGTCCCCAGGACTTCCAGTAGCTGCGGCTGATCACGTCGGCCGCGGCCTTGCTGCCCTCGTACGGCGCGGCGGGACGCAGCTCGTCGCCTTCCCGGTACGGCAGGGCGTCGCTCGGACCATAGGCCTTGTCGGAAGAGGCGACGACGACCGCCGAAACCTCCGCCTCGCGTGCGGCCTCGAGCACGGTCCAGGTTCCCTCGACGTTTGAGCGGAAGGTTCCGACCGGGTCCGCCGCGGCCGGACCGACCAGCGTCTGAGCGGCGAGATGGAAGACCGAATCGGCGCCGGCGGTGGCCTTGTCGACGATCTCCCGGTCGGCGACGTCGCCTTCGATCAGGTTCACGTCGCCCTCGAGCCCGTGAAGCTTCAGAGCCAGGCCCGGTGCTTCGGGCAGATCGAGGACCGCTACCTCGTCGCCGCGTTCCAACAGGGCCTTGACCAGATGACCGCCGATGAAGCCCTGACCTCCGGTGACTAGCGACCTAGCCATGTCGCCTCCCCTTTCTCCCAGAGATCGTTGAGCGTGACCAGGTCCTTGTAGGTGTCCATGCAGTCCCAGAATCCATCGTGCTTGAAGGCTCTCAGTTCATCGTCCGCGGCGAGCATCTCGAGTGGGCGGCGTTCGAGCACGCTGTCCTCGCTCAGCCGGTCCAGCAGCTCCGGTTCGAAACAGAAGAAGCCACCGTTGATCCAGTGTTCACTGCGCGGCTTCTCGGTAAAGCCCCCGACCCGTCCTTCATCCCCGATCTGAACCACGCCCCACTGGATGTGCGGCCGCACGGTGGTCATCGTCGCGGTCCTGCCGTGGCTTTCGTGGAACTCCAGCAGCGCGCCGAGATCGAGATCGGCGACACCGTCGGCATAGGTGGCACAGAAGGTCGATCCCCCGACCACTTCACCGGCAAGCTTGATCCGCCCGCCCGTGGGAGTGTCGAGGCCGGTGTCGAGGCACTCGACGCTGACTCCCTCGGGCCAGTCCTGCCCTTTCACGAACTCGTCGACCATCTCACCCAGGTAGCCCGTGAGCGGATGGAATCTCGTGAAGCCCTGCTCGGCATAGATCGAGATCACATGCCAGAGCAGGGGCCTGCCGCCGACCTCGACCAGGGCCTTCGGCAGCGTCTCCGTCTTCTCTCGCAGGCGGGTGCCGCGGCCCCCGCTCAGAATCAGGACGGGCGGTTTCAGCCGCCGGCCACCGCGGGGAGAATCGTGATCTCGCTGCCGTCGCTCACGGCGGTTCCGAGTCCTTCGCCGTAGCGGATGTCCTCGCCCCCGACGTACACGTTGACGAAGCGGCGGAGCTCACCGTCTTCGGTGATGCGTTCCTTCAGGTCGCCGTGCTCGGCGAAGACCGCGTCGAGAACCTCTCCGACCGTGCCGCCGTCGGCGGACAGCTCGGGACTGCCGCCCGTGGCTGCGCGAAGCTGACTCGGGATCTTGACTGTTACTGCCATCAGACTGCGACCTCCTGGCCGAATTTGGACTCGAAGCTTGCCGGATCGGGGTCGATCGTGGTGAAGGCAAAACTATCGCGATTGGCGTCGAGGGTCTTCAGTCCCTCGCCGGTGATGTAGACGACGACCTTTTCGCCGGACCGGAGCACACCCTGGTCCGCCAGCTTCTTCAGAACGCCGACGGTCACGCCACCGGCGGTCTCGGTGAAGATGCCGGTGGTCTCGGCGAGCAGCCGGATACCGGCGCGGATCTCGTCGTCGTTGACCATCTCGACCGAACCGCCGGTCCGGCGGGCCTGCTCGACCGCGTAGGGACCGTCGGCTGGATCGCCGATCGCGAGGCTCTTGGCGATCGTGTCCGGCTTCTGCGGACGGCAGATCTTCGACCCTTCGGCGAAGGCGGTCGCCACCGGCGAGCAGCCCTCGGCCTGCGAGCCGTGGAATACCGGCATCTCACCTTCGACCAGCCCGATGTCGAGCCACTCCTGGAAACCCCGGTTGATCTTGGTGAAGAGCGATCCCGAGGCGATCGGCGAGACCACCCGGTCGGGCAGCGTCCAGCCGAGCTGTTCGACGGTCTCGTAGGCCAGCGTCTTCGAGCCTTCCGAGTAGTACGGCCGCAGGTTGACGTTGACGAAGGCCCAGGGCTTCTCGTCGGCCAGCTGGGTACAGAGCCGGTTGACGTCGTCGTAGTTGCCGTTGACCCCGACCAGGTTGGTGCCGTAGATGTCGGTCGCCAGCAGCTTCTGCTCTTCGAGGTTAGCCGGCACGAAAACGTAGGAATCGAGGCCCGCGGCGGCCGCGTGGGCCGCGACCGCGTTGGCGAGGTTTCCGGTCGAGGCGCAGGCCACGGTCTTGAAGCCGAGCTCCTGAGCTTTCGCGATGGCGACGGCGACGACCCGATCCTTGAAGGAGTGGGTCGGGTTGGCGGCGTCGTTCTTGACCCAGATCTCGGCGTCGGTGCCGAGCGCCTCGGCCAGACGGTCGGCCTTGATCAGCGGAGTCATGCCCGGCTCGAGCGGATCGGAGGCCTTGCCCTCGAAGGGCAGGAAGTCCGAGTAGCGCCAGATGCCGCCCGATCCGGCCTGGATGCGGCGCCGGGCCTCTTCGGCATCGATGTCCGAGAAGTCGTAGCGGACCTCGAGGGGTCCGAAGCACTCCGCACAGAAGAAGTTCGCACCGAGTTCGTACTCGGCCCCGCACTCCTTGCATTTCAAGTTGTCTGCTGCCATCCGATTCACCTTTCCAATGAAAAAACCTTCGCCTGTGGGGCGAAGGTCCGGATGGACTTCTCCCCACATCTCCCGGTCTTGCGACCGCTGGATTTGGCACCTTCAACGGACTTTCGTCCGTGTGGTTGCCGGGGTTTCATTGGGCCAAGTCCCTCCACCCCTCTAGATGTGGCGCTTATGTCTGCTCCTACCGTAGCAAAAGCCGCAGGACCACCAAACCAGCAGGCGCCCTGGCAACGATTTCCAATGACTATCATTGGAAATCGTTGCCAGGGCTGCTTGGCGTGTGGTCAGGGGCGTTCTGGCGTGTGGTCAGGGGCGTTCATTCGCACTTTGGTTACACGACGTATTGCTCTGTGTCATAACCTTGTGTCATGCCTGTGAAGCGAGCCGACATGTCAGGAGGCGGCGATGCCGAACCTCCCTCGTCTCAGACGGCCCCGTGAGCCACTCGGTTCGCCGGGCTCCCAGGCCGATCCCGAAGTACTGACCCCCAGGGTCGAAATGATCGAAGCCGGCGGTCTGCGCTGGTACAACATCGAACATCCCGGCGGGCCCGAACGCACCTGGCTGGAAGAGCATTTCGAGTTCCATCCGCTCGACATCGAGGACGTGCTCTCCCGCAACCAGCGCCCGAAGATCGACGAGTACCCGGACTACCTGTTCCTGATCCTGCACGTGCCGGTCTTCGACCGTAAGGCGGGACGTCTCGGAGCCGGGGAGATCGACCTCTTCGTCGGGCCCGACTTCGTGGTCACCCTGCCGAACCAGCCGGTCCCCCCGGTCGAGTACCTCTTCTCCCGCTGCCAGGACGACGACACCCTGCGCGAGAAACTGTTCTCGCGCGGCTCCGGCTACCTCATGTACCGCCTGGTCGACGACAGCTTCGACTACTGCTTCCCGATGCTGCGCAAGATCGGCAACAAGCTCGACGCGCTCGAGGACGAGATCTTCGACGGGCACTCCGAGGACGTCGTCCGCGACATCTCGAACACCAAGCAGGAGATCATCAACTTCCGCAAGGTGATCCGGCCCCAGCGGCCGGTCCTGCGGGACCTGGAGAAGGTCAAGTCGCGGTATCTCGCCACCGATCTCGATCTGGAGATCTACTTCGACGACATCGTCGACGCCCACGAACGCATCTGGGACATGCTCGAGAACTACAAGGAGGTCGTGGTCGGCCTCGAGGAGACCAACGAGTCCTTCCTCAGCCACCGCGTGAACGACGTCCTGCGCGTGCTGACCGCGATCAGCGTGATCGTCCTGCCGTTGACCCTGATCGCCTCGATTTTCGGCATGAACGTGGGACTTCCCGGCGGCGGCGATCCCGGCGCGTCCTCCGACGCCCACTTCTTCATCATCGTCGGAGTGATGCTCGTGCTGCTGGTCGGCATGGTCGGCTACTTCCGCAAGCGCCGCTGGCTATAGCCTGCACCCTGAATGAGTGAGAACAGAATCTGGGCACCCTGGCGCCTGAAGTACGTCAAGGACGCCGACAAGGACAACGAAGACCAGTGCGTCTTCTGCGCGAAGCCCGCGCTGGGTGACGACGAAACCGCCCTGATCGTCCATCGCGGTGAGCATTCCTTCGTGATCCTCAACCTCTACCCGTACACAAACGGGCACCTGATGGTCTCCCCCTACGAGCACATCGGCCGGATCCAGGACATCCCGTCGGAGACGACCACCGAAATGCTGGAACTCGGCAAGCTCGCCATGAACCGGCTCGAGGAGGTCTACCGGCCCCAGGGTTTCAACGTCGGCTTCAACCAGGGCAAGGCCGCCGGGGCCGGGGTCGAGCATCACATCCACATGCATGTCGTCCCCCGCTGGAGCGGTGATACGAACTTCATGCCGGTCATCGCCGATCACCGGGTGATGCCGCAGTCCCTCGAAGACAGCTACACCGCGCTGCGCGGCGCGTTCTCAACCGAAACGAAATAAGGAGCGCCTCTCGATGTCCATCTTCAAGGCCTATGACATCCGCGGTCTCTACGACCGGGAGATGGACGAGACCACCGCCGAACAGATCGGCCGGGCCTTCGTACTTACCCTGGCCGACCTCAGCGGCAAGGCGCCGGGAGACCTGAGGATCGGCCTCGGCCGTGACATGCGCCTGACCGCACCCTCAATGGCCGCCGCCTACCTGGACGGCATGATCGCCGAGGGCGCGCATGTGATCGACGCGGGCCAGGTCGCCACCGAGATGCTCTACTACCTCGTCGGCAGCCGGGGTCTCGACGGTGGCGCGATGTGCACCGCGTCCCACAACCCGAAGGCGTACACCGGTGTCAAGCTGGTCCGCGAAGGAGCCCTGCCGCTCTCCGGAGACGCCGGGATCGGCGACATCGAGAAACTGGTCGAGGCCGGCATGGGCGCCGCTCCTGGCGGCGGCAGCCGGGAGACGATCGACATCTGGGACGAATTCCACACCGAGGTCGTCAAGTTCATCGATCCGGACAAGATCAAGCCCCTGAAGATCGTGGTCGACGGCGGCAACGGCATGGCCGGACCGATGGTCGGACCGATCCTGAAGAAGCTCGGCATGGACCTGGTCGAGCTCTACTTCGAGCCGAACGGAGAGTTTCCCGACCACGAGCCGAATCCGCTGCTCGAGGAGAATCGCCAGCTGATCATCAAGACGGTCATCGACGAAAAGGCCGACCTCGGAATCGCCTGGGACGGGGATTCCGACCGCTGCTTCTTCATCGACGGCGACGGCCGTTTCTGCGACGGCGACTTCATCTGCGCCCTGCTCGCCCGGGCCGCCCTGGAATCCGAGCCCGGCGGCCTGATCCTGTACGACCCCCGCTCCAGTTGGGCCGTTCCCGACATCGTCGCCGCGGCCGGCGGCACCACCGACCTCTCCCGGGTCGGCCACGCCTTCTTCAAAGCCCGCATGCGCAAGGAGAACGCCGTCTTCGGCGGTGAGGTCTCCGGGCACTACTACTTCCGCGATTTCTACTGTGCCGATTCCGGCACGATCCCGGCCCTGACCATCCTGCAGCTGCTCGCCACCGAAGGAAAAAGCCTCAGCCGGCTGATGGAGGAGTTCCACTCGAAGTACTTCATCTCCGGTGAGATCAACTCCGAGGTCGCCGATCAGCAGGCCAAGATGGACGAGATCGAGGCGATGCATCCCGACGCGAAGATCACCCATCTCGACGGTGTCTCGATCGACTACGAGGACTGGCACTTCAACGTCCGCCCGTCCAACACGGAGCCGCTGCTCCGCCTCAACCTCGAGTCGCTGATCTCGCGGGAGGACATGGAAACCAAGCGCGACCAGGTGCTCGCGGTGATTCGCGGTGAGTGAGCGCGATCCGGCCGAGGTCCTGGCCGAGGCCCGCAAGGACGGGATCCACACGATGCCGGTGCCGACCCCCTTCGCGGTCGGCCGGATCAACTGCTACCTGATCGAGGGTGATCCGCTGACCCTGATCGACGCGGGCCCGCGCTCCGAACGCTCGCTGGCCGAGCTCGACATCCACATCAACGACACCGGGCACCGGGTCGAGGACATCGATCTGATCGTCGTCACCCATCAGCACATCGATCACATCGGCCTGATCAAGACGGTGGCCGGCCGTTCCGGCGCCGAGGTCGCGGCTCTCGACACGGCGGTCAAGCGGCTCGCCACCTTCGGCGAGAGCTCGGACGCCGACGACGATCTCGCGGTGTCTCTGATGCTGAGGCACGGGGTCGGCGAGGACATCGCCAACGCGCTGCGCGGCCTTTCCGAGAACTACCGGAGCTGGGGCGATCAGGTCGACGTGACCATCCCTCTCGGTGAGGGCAGCCACCTCGAGCTCGGCGACCGCAGGCTGAAGGTCCTCCACCGGCCCGGCCACAGTCCGTCGGACACGGTCTTCTGGGACGAGGAGCGCCGCATGGCCTTCGGCGGCGACCATCTGCTCTCGCACATCTCTTCCAACCCTCTGATCTCCCGTCCGCTGGACAACAGTCCCGGCCGCACCCGGGCCCTGGTCGACTACACGGCCTCGCTGCTGGAGACCCAGAAGATGCCGATCGATCTGATGCTCTCCGGGCACGGCGACCCGATCACCGATCACGCCGGCCTGATCGACAAGCGGATGGCCTCCCAGGCGAGAAGGATCGAGAAGATCCACGGCATCCTGGCCGAACGGCCGCGCACGGCCCATGCCGTCGCCGAGCAGATCTGGGGCAACGTCGCGGTCACCCAGGCCTTCCTCACCCTCTCCGAGGTGATCGGCCATCTCGACATCCTGATGGACGCCGGAAGGGTCGCCGAGCGGGAAGAGAACGGCCTGCTGATCTACGAGGCGATCGATTGAACTCGGCCCCGAAGCGCAAGATGCTGGTGATCGTCAATCCCTACGCGACCACCGTGTCCGACCGGCTGAAGAACCTCGTGATCTACGCCCTCCAAGGGCGTTTCGAGGTCGAGGTCGAAGCGACCGAGAGCCAGGATCACGCGACCCAGATCGGACGGGACGCGCAGGACGGCGGGTACGACCTGGTGGTCGCCTTCGGCGGCGATGGCACCGTGAACGAGGTGGTCAACGGCCTCGCGGGAACCGAAATCCCGGTCACCTTCCTGCCGGGCGGCAACACCAACGTGGTCTGTCGCACGCTGGGCATCCCCAACGACGTGGTCGATGCGACAGAACACCTGCTCACCCTGGCCGACGACTTCCAGCCGCGGAAGATCGATCTGGGGTTGATCAATGACCGGTACTTCGTCTTCTCCTGTGGCGCCGGGATCGACGCGACCGTGGTCGAACGGGTCGATGCCAATCCGAGACTGAAATCGAAGGCCGGCCCCTACTTCTATTCCTGGCACGCGGTCTCCGGCTATCTCCGGCAGTACATGCGCAACCCGATCCGGCTCGAGGTTACGGTCGACGGCGAGGTCCACGAGGGGGTCACCACCCTCACCCAGAACTCGGACCCGTTCACCTATTTCAGCAATCAGCCGGTGCATGTCTGCGAAAACGTCGAGATCGACGACGGCTCGCTGGGCATGGTCCTGCTGAAGCGCGCGAATCAGTTCGATGTGATGAGCATCATCCCGAGGCTGCTCTCCAGCAAACTTTCCGCGGCCAAGCACAATCAGGTGGAGACCTTCGAGCACCTGATGGAAGCCAAGGTGCGCTCCCTGTCATCGGACGATTCCGGCCAGATCCGAAAGTTCCCGGTGCAGGTCGACGGCGACTACATCGGACAGTACGAAGAGATCACACTGAAGGCCGCGCCTCGCGCCCTGACCATCATCGCCTGAGGGCTGCCCCTCCTGATTGTCCGCCGGTGCCGGGGCGCGACCCGGCTACCATGAACTCATGGCAGAAAAACAGATCGCCACAGCCGACCTGACCGTCCTGCCGATCGGCCGCGAGGGCGCCAGCGTCGGCGACATCCTGGTCGAGATCCAGCATCATCTCGAGGCTCAGGACAAGGTGCGATTCGAGATGCACGCCATGGGCACCTCACTTGAGGGCGACGTGGACGAGATCTTCCGGCTCGCGGCGGAACTCCACCGGCTGCCCCTGGAAGCCGGGCTGCCCCGGGTCTACACGGTGCTGAAGGTCGATCAGCGAACCGACAAGCCGCAGACCCTCGAGTCGAAGGTCGAGTCGGTCACCCGGCGTCTCTGACCGCCACCCCGCCACCGGCGGGAACGAAGAACCTGTCCTCCGGACCGAGCGGGGCGACCAGATCCGCCGGGTCGAGACGAGAGAACGCCTCGACCAGCTCCGGATCGAAATGGAGTCCGGCCTGGACCTCGATCTCTTCGATCGCGTCGGCGACGCTCCAGGGATCCTTGTAGGGACGCCGCTGCACCAGGGCATCGAAGACATCGGCCAAGGCGACCAGGCGTCCGGCCAGGCTGATGTCGTCACCGGCGAGACCGAGCGGATATCCGCTCCCGTCCCACTTCTCATGATGGGTGGCGGCGATGTCGGCGGCCGCGACCAGGACCTCGGAGCGGCTGCCTCCCAGGATCTCCGCTCCCTTGACGGTGTGTTCCTTCATGAGCTGCCACTCCGCCTCGTTCAGTTTGCCCGGCTTCAACAGGATGCTATCGGGAATCGCGATCTTGCCCACGTCGTGAAGGGTCGCGGCGACCTTGTACCGCTCGACCAGGGCCGGGCCGAGTCCGATCTCCCGCGCCAGCCAGGCGGTGGTCCTCCCCACCCGGAAGATGTGCTGCCCGATCGCGTCGTCGCGATACTCGGCCGCGATCGCCAGCCGGTAGATCGTCTCGAGATGGGCCGCCTCGACCTCCCGTGTTCTGGCCGCGACCCTCGACTCGAGCTGAAGGCGGTGGTCACGCGAAGCGATCTCCAGGATCCTCGTGTAGAGCAGGTTCTTGACCCTGAGGCCCACCTCGTCGATATCGAAGGGCTTCGTCACGAGATCATGGGCGCCGCTCGCCAAGGCCCGCCGCTTGGTTTCCCTGCTTGCATCGGCGGTGAGCACGATCACCGGCATCCTCACGCCGTCCACCGGACCCGGAAGTGCCGCCATGATCTCGAAACCGTCGGTCCCCGGCATATGAAGATCCAGCATCAGCAGGTCGGGGTTCATGCCCTGGCACAGATCGAGGGCTTGGCCGCTGTCATTGGTGATGGTCACGTTCTCGTAGCCCCACCTCCCCAGCAGGGTCTCGAGCAGCATCGTGTTCGCCCGTTCGTCGTCAACGACCAGAATCTTCGCCGAGCTGTGCAACGACGGCCTCCCCCTTCGACTCGGCGACGAGATCAATCTGCCGCAGAAAGCCGGGAACGTCCAACGGCTTGGTCAGATAGGTCATGGCACCCGACTCCACCAGCCTTCTGCGATCCCCCAGAGTCGCGTCGGCACTCATTACGATCACCGGGATGTCGGCGGTCACCGGGTCGGCCTTGAGTCGCCACAGGACCTCTTCGCCCGGCATGTCGGGCAGGTGCAGATCGAGCACGATCACATCGGGACGATGCCGGCCCGCCAGTTCCAGCCCGAGCGATCCCTGAATCGACGAGTAGATCCTGGAGTCGAAGTTGGCCTCGAGTATCCGGCGCACCAGCTCGAAGTTGGACGGATTGTCCTCAATGCACAGAACGACCAGGTCCCGCCCAGAGAACTCGGTGCGGTCCGGCATCGTGAACCCGGCGAAATCCATACGCGAAGAGTCCGCGCGAGCCAGCGACACGGCGAAGCAGGAACCGCTTTCCCCGGTTGATTCGAGGGTGAGTTCCCCGTTCATGAGATCCACCAGCCTCCGAGAGAGAGCAAGCCCCAGGCCCGTACCCTCGGCCTGCCCCTTGCTTTCCGCACCGAGCCTCTCGAAAGGCATGAACAGGCGTTCACGGTACTCGGGATCGATGCCCGTCCCCGAGTCCGAGACCATGATCTTCACCCGTCCGGCAGTCGCCCGGGCGGTGACCCGCACCTCACCGCCGATCCGGTTGTACTTGATGCCGTTGCTCAGCAGGTTCAGCAGAACCTGTTTCAGCCGCTGCTGATCGGCCATCGCGTGAAGATCGTCCTCGACGTGGTCGACCACCAGCTCGACCTCGCGTTCGGCAGCCAGCGGAGCCACCATCGAACGCACGTCACCGAGCACGTTCGAGAGCGATACCGGCTCCATCGAGATCCGCAGGGCACCGCTCTCGATCCTCGAGATGTCGAGAACCTCATCGATCAATCCGAGCAGGTGGCGGCCGGCCCGCATGATCTGCCCCACGCTCTCCCTCTCATCCGGCTCCAGATCGTCCATCTCCAGCAGCTGACCGAAACCGAGGATCGCGTTCAGCGGCGTGCGCAGCTCGTGGCTCATGCGCGCCAGAAACTCGCTCTTCGCCTGGCTGGCCGCCTCCAGCTTCTTTCTCCTCTCCACCAGCTGCGCCGCCATCTCGTTGAAGGCGATCCCCAGAGACTGCACCTCCTTGGCTCCCGCCGGTTCGACCCGGACCCGCTCGACTCCGTGCCCGAGGCTCATGGTGGCTTCATCCAGCTCCACGATCGGCCGACGGACCGACCTCAGCATGTAGATCGACGCCACCCCGATCGTCAGGAGCCCGGCGACCACGGCCGCGATGCTGGCGATCCGCGAACGGTCGGAGTACGAATCGGCGTGCTGCGACTGCTCCTCGGCACTGGCCCTGAACTGGGCTTCGGCCAGCGTCAGCCTTTCACGTACATGATCGATCCTCCGCTGGTTCTCGCCGGAAACGATCGAACGCCGCACATCGACCGGAAGGCGATCCGGCATCCCGATCAGGGAAGGACCCTGGAGAGCCATGTATTCGGCCACCGCGTCGCGTGCCTCATCGCCGATCCCGCTTCCGCCCGCCTGGTCGACCACGCCGGAAAGCGGCCCGAACTCGGACCTGAGATCTCGAAAGGCACGCCTTGCCCCGTGGGCATACTCGATCTCACCGGTGCTGGCGTACCCGCGAACCGCGGCCTGGATCTCCAGCAGTCCGGTCGAGAGCGTCTCGGCCTCGAACTGGAGCGTGCGGAAATTCCGCTGGGATTCCCGCGCCGCGTCGGAGGCATTCATCGCCGAAAGCCCGATCAGAGCGGGGACGGTGACGCACACCGCGAGGGCGATCGCGAGAACGGTCAGGCCGGTGCCCAGCCCGGCTTCCGAAATTGCCCGTCCGGCACGGGTGAAGACTGTTTCCGGCTTGTCCACGACAACGGACCTCCGATCCGTTCCCCGACAGCTTCAGGGAATCACTTCAGACCTGGGAACCAGCCTATCCCCAATGGAACCACCGGACAGCAAATCTTTAGCATTCGCGGATTCGCGGCGCGGCTGCCGCGAATACCGGCTCTACTCGCCGGGAGTCACCCGGTACGCGTCGAATACGGATTCGACGTGTCGCATCCGGGTGATGCACTGCTTCAGCTGGCCGGTGTCTCCGACCTCGATCACGAAACGGTTCTTGACCATGGGCGGGTTGGTCGTGCACTCGGCGGAGATGATGTTGACCCCCACCTCGGCGAAGGTCCTCGAGAGGTCCTCGAGCAGGCGAGTGCGATCGTAGGCGTCGATCTGGATCTCGACCCTGAAGGTCGCTTCGTTCTCTCCTTCCCACGAAACCTTGACCATGCGCTCCGGAGAATTGCTGAGGTCGGCCACGTTGCGGCAGTCCTCGCGGTGGATGGTGATGCCGCGGCCCAGCGACACGTATCCGAGGATGTCGTCCCCCGGAACCGGCCGGCAGCATTTGGCGAGGCGCAGGGCGACGTTCTCGACACCCTCGACCGAGATGCCGAACTCGGAGGCGTCGCGGGTGCTGCTGCGCTTGTCCCGGCCCTTGGTGATGCTCTCGACCGGCTCCGGCTCGATCATCTCGCCGGCCCGCAGGCGCTGGATCAGCTTGTTGGCCGTGGTCTTGGCCGAGATCTTCTTCTGGCCGATCGCGATGTAGAAGTCGTCGGCCTTGCGGAAGCCCATCTCCCGCATCACGTCGGCCAGCATCGGCGAACCGGAGAACTTCTGCGGCGGCAGGTCACGCTTCTTCAGCGCCTCGGCCAGCGCTTCTCGGCCGTCCCGCTCGGCGTCCTCGCGGCTCTCCTCCCGGAACCAGGCACGGATCTTGTTCCGGGCACGGCTGGTCCGCACCACCTTGATCCAGTCGCGCGAAGGGCCGCGCTCCTGTTTCGCGGTCAGAACCTCGACGATGTCGCCCGACTTGAGCTGGGAGTGGAGCGGCACGATGTTGCCGTTCACCTTGGCCCCGACGCAGCGGTGGCCGACATCGGTATGGATCGAGTAGGCGAAATCCAGCGGCGTCGATCCGTGGGAGAGGTTCATCACCTCGCCCTTCGGCGTGAACACGAACACCTCGTCCTCGAACAGGTCCTCTTTCAGGGACTGGAGGAACTCGGCCGGATTCTGTTCCGACTCCGACTCGACCAGCTGCCTCAGCCAGGTCATCTTCTCGCGCGAGGAGTCCGGCCCGGCGCCTTCCTTGTAGGAGACGTGGGCGGCGATGCCGTACTCGGCCAGGCGGTGCATCTCCTCGGTGCGGATCTGGATCTCGAGCGGCTTGCCCTCGAGTCCGATCACAGTCGTGTGGAGCGCCTGGTACATGTTCGTCTTCGGCATCGCGACGTAATCCTTGAAGCGTCCCGGCAGGGGCTTCCAGAGCGAGTGGATCACTCCGATCGCGCCGTAGCAGTCCTTGACCGAGCCGACGATGACCCGCATCGCGGTCAGGTCGAAGATCTCGTTGAACTCCCGGCCCTTCTTGGTCATCTTGGTGTAGATCGAGTAGAAGTGCTTGGCCCGGCCGGCGATCTCGGCCTCGATCCCGACCTTCTGCAGTTCTTCCGCGAGGAAGCCACCGGCCTCCTCGGCATAGGTCTCCCGTTCGGCCCGCTGCTGGGCGACCAGATGTTTGATCTCCGAGTACTTGCGCGGATGGAGCGTGGCGAAGGCGAGATCCTCGAGCTCCCACTTGATCGCGTGGATGCCCAGGCGATGGGCGAGCGGAGCGTAGATCTCGAGGGTTTCGCGTGACTTCGCGATCTGCTTCTGCTTCGGCAGCGAGCTCAGCGTCCTCATGTTGTGCAGTCGGTCGGCCAGCTTGATCAGGATGACCCGGACATCCTTGGCCATCGCGACCATCATCTTGCGGTAGTTCTCGGCCTGCCGTTCGTCCCGGCTCTCGAACGTGATCTCGGTGAGTTTGGTGACGCCGTCCACCAGTTTCGCCACGTCCTCGCCGAACTCGCCCTCGATCTCCTCGAGGCTGGCCGAGGTGTCCTCGACCGTGTCGTGGAGCAGTGCCGCGCAGAGCGTGTCGGTGTCGAGGCTCATGCCGACGCAGATCCGGGCGACGCCGACCGGATGGGTGATGAACTCGTGGCCGGACTGGCGTTTCTGATCGGCGTGGTGGCGGCAGGCGAAGACGAACGCCTTCGCGACCTCGGCCCGGTCGATCAGGGCGGCCGAGTCCCCCATGGTTTCGGCGACCATGCCCTCGAACTCGTCGATGACCGCGATCAGGTCATCGAGCAGGGAGCGTTCCCGGGGCGTCAGCCCCGACGTCAGCTCGTTGACCTTTTCGACTGTTTGAGAAATTCGAGATGCTCCTTGCAGAGAGTCCGCGAACGGACGAAAACAGGGGAATCTTCCAATTCGACCTTCTCCGAGGATACGACCCCGAGAGTGCGGGCATCGCCCCGGCCCTCGCTCTGGACCAGATCGACCTCTTGCAGAATCCTCACCATCCGGGCCGCGAGCTCGGGAGATCGCGGCGTCTCCGAAGGACCGGACAGCAGCGATCGCAGCAGCTCGCCACGCACCTGATCGGCATCGCGAAGCTTCAGGAACAGGTCCCGCAGCTGGGCCGTCAGATCGAACCTGTGCGCGACCGCCTTCTCCGCGAACTCGATCTCGGCGGCCCCTTGAACCGCGTGAAGAAGCCCCTTCCCCGCCTTCAGGCTCTCTGCCTGTTGGGCGGAGTACGGCGGGTCGAGAGCGACCACCTGGGAGAAGGGCGCGACCAGATCGGGCTGCGCTTCCAGCATCTCGAGATCGAATACGAGGACTCCGCTTCCCATCCCGGCGCGCGCCCGCTCAACGGCCGCTTCGGGACTCCCGGGCCAAAGGCCGAGAATCTCGGCGCCTTCCCGGAACCGGCCGAGTCCGGGCTCCCCACCCAGGTCCAGCCAGCGACGGTGACCGTCGGCCGTGCCGATCGCCACACTCTCGCCGGACGAGATCAGATCGGCGATGCGAACCCCGGGAAGCCCCGCGACGCCCGCCGGGGTCCGGGTTCCGGGCACGGCGGGAACCGGTGTGGACGGCGGCGCCTCATGGGCATACTCGAAACGGCGCCACCATTCATCTTCGGCGCAGCCATCCAGGTTCCGCACTCCTTCGCTGGTGATCCTCACCGGGAAGACCTCTTCGAGCCGTACCTGCGGTTCGACCGAGCCGTTCCAGTGGTTGACGCTCAGCTCGGCGGCCACATCCACCGGATCGTCCTCGCCGACGCCGAAGCTGGTCCGCCCGAAACAGATCCCGGCGGCCCGGTGACCGCCCGAGTTGAGCGAGAAGCGGGCGTGCTTGCCTTCGCCGATCTCACGCACGTCGCATATGCGGGCACCCGGCACCAGCAGCGTGAGCGGCCGGTTGCCCTGCCCGAACGGCTCCAGCTTCTCGATCTCCTCCGCCAGCGGCAGCCCGACCTCCTCACCACCCACGATCGCGTCCACCGGCAGCTTCGGGCTCGGTGGATCGAGGCCGATCTGATCGACGACCGCGGCCGCCAGGGCCCGTCGGAACGGTTCGATCCGTTCGGGCCTGATCTGGATGCCGGCCGCCGCTTTGTGACCGCCGAAGCCTTCGAGCAGATCGGCGCATTCCATGATCGCGCGGTGCAGGTCGAGACCCGGAACGCTGCGCGCCGACCCCCGGGCGACCTCGTCACCGGTCGCGATCACCACCGCCGGCACCTCGTACTTGCGGGCGAGGCGGGAGGCGACGATGCCGACCACGCCGGGATGCCAGCCCTCCCCGGCCACGACCAGCGCCGGCGCCTCCGGGTCCTCGAGCTCGCGCCTCGCCGCCTCGGCCTCGTTCTCCACCTCCCGTTCGACCCGCCGCCGGTCGAGGTTGGCCCGCCCCAGCTCCTCGCCGATCTCGGCCGCCCTCTCCGCAGAGTCCGCCAGGAAAAGCTCGACCCCGGCATCCGCCCGGTACATGCGTCCGGCGGCGTTGATCCGTGGCCCCAGCCGGAAACCGAAGTCCTCCGATGTCAGCCGGGCCGGGGTCACCCGGGCATCGTCGAGCAGCGCCCGCATGCCGATCCGCTCAGCCCGGCGCGCCACCCTCACCCCCTCCTTCACGAGGCGCCGGTTCTCCCCGATCAGCGGCATCACGTCGGCGACCGTGGCCAGGGCGACGAGGTCCAGGTCCGCCACGTCCAGGGCGGGATCGAGACCGCGTTCCCGCCGGATCGCCGAGGCCAGCTTCCAGGCGACCGCCGCGCCGCAGAGCTGCTTGAACGGGTAGCCGCAGATCTCCGGGTGGAGGATCGGACAGTCGGGCAGCTCGGGGCCGGGCTGGTGGTGATCGGTGACCACGATCCGCATGCCCAGCTCCCGGGCCAGGGCGACCTCGGAGACCGCGGTCACACCGCAGTCCACCGTGATCACCAGATCCGTTCCGCGCCCCGCGATCGTCCGGATCGCTTCGTCGTTCAGTCCGTAGCCGTCGGCGATGCGATCCGGGATGAACCAATCGGCGTCCGCCCCGAGATGGCGGAACAGTCCCACCAGGATCGAGGTGGAGGCCACCCCGTCCACGTCGAAATCGCCGTAGACGGTGATCCTCCGTCCCCCGTCGATCGCCGCCGTCACCAGATCGACTACCTCGTCCATCCCCTCGAAGGACGATGGATCGTGGGTCTCGTCGGCGGCGAGGAAGGCCCTCGCCTCGGCCGGGCTGCGATGACCGCGGCGGACCAGCGCGGTCGCCACGGGAAGCTTCAGGTCAAGTTCCCGTGCGAGGCTGAGCGCCTCTTCCACACGGTAAGGCTGGGCCTCAAATCCGATTGAACGGACCTACAGCTCGAGTTCCGGTTCGCCGCTGCGTTCGCCGATCCAGTAGACCAGCGCCGCCCCGGCCACGGTGCCCGGAATCGCCGCGAGGAACGTGATGAAGTTCGTGTCGTTGAGGCCGTCACCCATCAGCAGAAGGATGATCGCGCCCGACACCATCGCGCCGAACACGCAGCCCAGCAAGGCACCGACGATGCCCTGCCAGAAACGTTCCGGCACGAAGATCGTGAAGTGCCAAAGGGCGAGTCCGACGGTTATCCATACGACCACTGACATGACTACTTGCCCTTCTTCCGTCGGGGACTTGGATGTTCGGGAACCTTCACACCGTCATCGTCGACGCTGTCGGCACCCTTCTCGCCGGTCCCATTCTCATCGTCGTGCTTGGCGACCTCCAGGTCGGAGGCGAACGCCGGAACGTAGCCCTGGGTCTCGATCTGCTGGCGACGGCGACGGCGGAAGCCGGGCTCACGCTCTTTCCACAGTCCGAGGACCGGTGACGCGATGAAGATCGACGAGTAGGTACCCGAGGCGATACCGATCAGGATCGCGATCGCGAAGCTCCGCAGCGTCTCGCCACCGAAGACCAGCAGCGAGACGACGCCGATCAGGGTAGAGAAGCTGGTCGCCAGCGACCGGGTCATGACCTCCGCCATCGACTTGTTGACGATCTGCGAGTAGGTCGCCCGTGGCATCTTGGGCTGGTTCTCTCTTATTCGGTCGAACACGATGATCGTGTCGTAGAGCGAATAGCCCAAAATAGTTAAGAAGGCCGCCACGGTCGCACTGGAGACCTCGGCTCCGATCAAAGCGTAGATTCCGCCGGCGATCAGGATGTCGTGCATGATCGCGATCAGGATCGGCACCGCGTACTTGGGCTCGAACCGGACCGCGACATAGCCGGTGATCAGCAGCAGCGAGAAGGCGACCGCGAGCAGCGCGCTCCGGGCCACCGAGGCACCGAATGTCGGTCCGACACTGGTGCTGTTGAAGCCGTCCTTGGCCACGCCGAAGTCGTCCTCGAGCGTGCTCTCAACCTCGGCGAGCTCGTTCGGGTCGAGAGTCTCGCTCTCGATCTGGAACGCGTTGGCGCCCAGGGCGGGATTGTCGAGCTCCTGGATCTCGGCGTCGGCCAGGCCGACGTCGGACACAGCCGAGCGCAGCTGCTCGGTGGTGATGCTCTTGTCGAGCGCGACCTCGATCCGGGTGCCGGACTCGAAGTCGATCCCGAAGTTGAGTCCCTTGGTGGTGAGCGCGGCGCCACCGACCAGAAGGATCACACCGGATATGGCGAACAGCCACTTCGCCTTGCCCATGAAGTCGAAATGCCAGCGTTCCTTGCCTTCGACCCCGCTGAAGCCCCTGCCCGATCGCAGGAAGTCGGTGCCGCTCATCGAGTAGAGCAGCGCCTGGGTGAACACCACCGCGGTCAGCAGCGAGACCAGGGTGCCGACACCGAGCGTGAAGGCGAAGCCCTTGATGCCCGAGGTGGCGAGGACGAACAGGATGAACGCGGTCAGCAGGGTGACGACGTTGGCGTCGATGATCGTGCTGATCCCTCGGCGATATCCGATCGAGATCGCCGACGTCACCGATCTGCCGAGACGCAGCTCTTCCTTTATTCGCTCGAAGATGACGATGTTCGAGTCGGCCGCGACACCGATGGTCAAGACGAGTCCGGCGATGCCCGGCAGGGTCATCGTGATCGGGATCACCTTGATCAGCGCCAGGAAGATGATCGCGTAGGCGATCAGGGCCAGCGACGCGACCAGTCCGAGGAAGCGGTAGAAGATGATCAGGAAGAGCATCACCAGCGCGAGACCGACCACCAGGGCGAGAACGCCCTGATCGAGGGCCTCCTGGCCGAGACTGGCCGAGACCTGGCTCTGGCTGGTCAGGGTGAGATCGATCGGCAGCGCGCCTCGCTGCAGGAACTCAGCGAGCTCCTGGGCTTCACCGATATCGAAGCCGCCCGAGATCTGGGCGCCCTGGCGTCCGTCGATCCCGTCGGGGTTCTGGGCGAAATCGATGATCGGACGCGAGACGACCTGGCCGTCCAGCACGATCGCGAAGTTGCCGGAAAGCTGCGGCGAGGTGTTCGGGTCGATCGGCCCGATGTTGCGGGCCGCGCCCTCCTGGGCGATCCTCCGGGTGATCTCCTGGAAGGCCTTCTGGCCCTTGTCCGTGAAATCGAAGGTCACATTGGGCTGGCCGGTGCCCTGATCGGTCTGCTGCTGAGGATCCTTGATGTCGCTTCCCGAAAGGGCCGCGTTGTCCTCGAGCACGTAGTAGCCGATGTCGTCGGTCGCCTTGCCGTCGCTGTCGGTCGCGGCCTCGTCCACCACGATCGTGCCCTGCGGCACGGTCTTGACGATGGTCCCTTCCCTCGGGATCGGCGTGCCCTGATCGTCGAAGTAGAGATCCTCCTTGGCCGTGGTCGGGCCCGACAGCAGCGTGTGCTCCTTGTCGTCGGAGAAGAGGTAGTACTTGTCGCCGGTGGCGCAGGTGTCGCAGGGATCCTTGCGCGGCTGCTTCGAAGCGAGGTTGACCGCGTCCCACATCGTCGGCTCGGCGCCGAGTGAGATCAGCTGGCGGTTGTAGCCCTCGGTCGGCGGGCGGCCCGCGTCGATCCACTTCTGCCGCTGCTTCTCGTTGACCTTGTCCTTGTCGGCGCTGGTCAGATCCGTCTGGAGATCCTTGGCCGGACCGACCAGATTGTTCTGCCAGTCGTAGAAGTAGAGACGCGCCGGCTTGGTCGCGCACTCGGTGGCCTTGCTGGTCGAGGTCGCGCCGGGAATGCCGACCGAGATCTGGTCGGCACCGAGACGGGACACCTCGATCTCGGCGACACCGAGGCGGTCACATCCGGAACGGATGATGTCGACCGAGCGATCCATCGCCTCGGTCGTGACCTCGGGGGCCTGGGGCGTCGGGCGCCCCTGCAGCGTCAGCTCGACGCCGCCCTGAAGATCCAGGCCGAGCTGTGTCGGCTTGTTGAGCGATACCACGGCCGAGACGATGAGCAGTCCCAGCACGAATAGCAGCACGAATATGTTGCGGCGCCTGCCTCCCATTCGGCGGAGTCTATCCTTCTGGCGTGAGGACGATCATCAGGCCCCCATCGTCGTCATATGCAGGGAAGACATCGGCGATCGCCTCGGCGGTCGATTCGTTCTCCGATTTGACCGCAACCCGCTTGCCGAGTGAACGTACGCCCCACTCGAGTGAGGTCTCGATCGGATCGGTCTCGCCGTCGCCGTCGGTGTCGGCCGTCGGGCCGCCATCACCGCGATCGACCCAAGTCAGTCCCAAGACGTCCTTGACGGGGCGTCCGATGACGTCCTCGTCGGTGAGTCCGGTCAGCTCGTAGCTGCCTCTGCCTGCGTCGATCACACGGCCCTCCTGGTCGCAGACGAAAAACGCGGCGTTGGGCGCCGGGTAGTAGTCGTCCAGTAGTTCGAAAACGAAGCCGAAGCCACACTTGGAGCAGCCCTTGGGCCGCGTGCTGAATCCCGCGGTCCGGTCGCCGCTGCTTTCACGATTGCCGCAGTTTGGACAGATGAAGAATGGCATCGGCAGCAAATCTATTGAAGAGAACGGCTCGGCGTCCGTTGCCGCGATCTGCTTCGAAAACATCATGTCTTGTAGATTCGCTGCCGCCGGGTCCTTGGGGGGATCCGAAATCCATCGGAACCTACCCCGGGAGCAGAGCATGATCGAAATTCTTCTACCGCTTTCGCTGATCTTCATCATGTTCAACATCGGTCTGAGCCTCACGACCGATGACTTCCGCCGAGTGCTGCGAATCCCGCGCGGAGTGACCGTGGGCATGATCAACCTGCTGGTCGTGTCACCGTTCCTGGCCGCGATCGTCGCGACCGTGTTCAACCTCAGCCCGACGCTTTCGGTCGGCCTCGTCCTGCTCGGTTCCGCCCCCGGCGGAACGATGGCGAACATGTACACCCACCTCGCCAAGGGCGAGACGGCGCTCTCGGTGACGATGACCGCGCTCTCAAGCGTGCTCTGCGTGATCACGGTCCCGCTCTACCTCGGCCTCGCCGACAGCCACTTCGGCGACGGCGACCTGATCGGCGACGTCAACATGCTGGGCGTCGCGGCCCGGGTCGTCGCGATCACCCTGATCCCGCTGGTCGCGGGCATGTACGTGCGCAGCCGCTCGACCGAGTGGGCGCTCAAGCGCAAGCCGGGATTCGACCGGGCAGCGCTGGTCATCCTCGTCCTGGTCGTGATCTTCGCGGTCGTCGCCGAATGGGACCTGATCGTCGATAACTTCACCAAGATCGCCCTCGCCGCCCTCGCCCTCAACGTCCTGGCGATGGGCATCAGCTTCGGCGCCGCCAAGGCGGTCCGGCTCGGCGACCGGGCCGCGACCGCGATCGCGCTCGAGCTCGGCATCCACAACGCGACCGTGGCCCTGACCGTCGGCAACCTGCTCGGCGACGACGCCTTCATGGTCCCCGCCGGCGTCTACAGCCTCTTCATGTTCACCAACGGCGCCCTGTTCGCCCGCTACATGAGCAAGAGGAACACCGATTCAGGGCCCTTGCTGAGCTAGGCGAGGCGTGTCTCAGCGGGCGGGTGGCCGAGGGCGGCGCCTGGGCTGTGACTGAAAACAGAACCCTGCACCCGGACACCAACCAGGTTCGGATGTTGGTGTCTCGCGGTTCGCGCTGGTTCGGTAATCGGTATCTCGCGGTTCGCGCCGGTTCGGTAATCGGTATCTCGCGGTTCGCGCCGGTTCGGTAATCGGTATCTCGCGGTTCGCGCCGGTTCGGTAATCGGTATCTCGCGGTTCGCGCTGGTTCGGTAATCGGTATCTCGCGGTTCGCGCTGGCTCGGTAATCGGTATCTCGCGGTTCGCGCTGGCTCGGTAATCGGTATCTCGCGGTTCGCGCTGGCTCGGTAATCGGTCTGCCGCGATGGCGGCCGGAATCGGAACAAGGAACAGCTGAACGGTTCCGGCCTGTCCGCGACTTGACAGTTCTGAATAGGGAATCAAAATCGCTTCGCTTCGCTGTGCGACTTTGATTTCGAAGGCTCGGGCACTGCTCTGAAACTCTTGGGACCCCGAGGCCGCCTAGAACAGCTGGTCGTTTCCTCTTGGTGTTGGTAACCCCAGGTGTTCGAATGCTGCCGGCGTGAGGACCCGGCCTCTCGGGGTTCTCTTCAGCATTCCCTGCTGCAGGAGATAGGGCTCCAGGACGTCTTCGATCGTGTCCTGTTCCTCTCCTATCGCCACGGCGATCGTCGAGAGTCCCACCGGTCCTCCGTTGAACTTCGTTGCGATCAACTCCAGGAGGGCTCTGTCGGAACGGTCCAGACCGGCCCGGTCGACCTCAAGCATCTCCAGGGCGGAATCGGCGATCTCGGCGTCGACCACCCCTCTGCCCTTGACCTCGGCGAAATCCCGCACCCGCTTCAGCAGGCGGTTGGCGACGCGCGGCGTGCCCCGCGACCGTTCGGCGATCGCGAAGGCACCGGCGTGGTCGATCTCCACACCGAGGATCTCGGCCGAGCGGAGCACGATCTTGGTCAGATCGACCGCCGTGTAGTACTCCAGCCGGTGGGAGACACCGAACCGGTCGCGGAGCGGTGTCGTCAGGAGGCCGCTGCGGGTGGTGGCGCCGATCAGGGTGAATGGCGGCAGTGGCAGGGTCACCGTCTGGGCTCCCGCGCCCTGGCCGAGCACGACCGGCAGCTCGCCGTCCTCCATCGCGGGATACAGCGTCTCTTCAACCGCCCGGCCGAGGCGGTGGATCTCGTCGATGAAGAAGACGCTGCCCGGCTCGAGCGAGGTCAGGAAAGCGGCGACATCGCCCTTTCGCTCCAGCGCGGGACCGGCGGTCTGGACGAGATTCACGCCCATCTCGGCCGCGACGATGTTCGCCAGCGAGGTCTTGCCGAGCCCGGGCGGGCCGGCCAGCAGCACATGATCCAGTGGCTCATTGCGGCGTTTCGCCGCCTCGATGAAGACCGCCAGCTGATCGGTCACCTGGGTCTGGTTGACGAAATCGGCCAGGCTCGGCGGCCGCAGAGAACGGTCGAGCTCCTGGTCCGGAAGGTCGGCCCGGGCGTCGTGGACGCGCGGCTCGGCGCCCTCGGGCAGGTCCGCCTCGATTCCGAGATTGATCCGGCGGCCGCCGATGTCGGGCAGATCGGCCATTGCTACTCGCCGCCTTTCGCTGCCGAACCGGCCCTTCTGAGCGCCGCCCCGATCAATGCCTGCGGGTCGTCCTCGCCGGGAAGACCATCGAGCATCTGTTCCGCTTCCAGCGGTGCGTAGCCGAGGTTGATCAGACCGTCGCGGGCCAGTGAGCGGGCGTTGGCGGTCTCGGCGGCGGGGATCACCCCTCCCGCCTGTTCGACCTCGACCGTGACCCGGTCCTTCAGCTCGAGAATGATCCGCTCGGCCGTTCTCTTGCCGATACCGGGCACCGCCTGGAAGCGCTTCGCGTCCCCGGCGACGATCGCCGTGATCAGCTCACGGTGAGGTCCGCCCGAGAGGGCCGCGATCGCCACCTTGGGTCCGATGCCGCTGACGCCGATCAACTGCACGAACAGGTCGCGTTCCTCTTCCGAGGCGAACCCGTAGAGCAGCAGGGCGTCGTCACGCGCGATCGTCTCCGCGTGAAGAAAGGTCTCCTGTCCCGCGGCGGGCACGCTGCGCAGGGTCTCGGCACTGACCGTGAGCCGGTAGCCGACACCCGAGGCCTCGATCACCACATGGTCGGCCCGGCGGACCAGGACCTCTCCTCGAACCGTGGCGATCAACTCGCCACCCGTACGGGCCCTTGCTCCTCGGCTCGGACCTTGGCGTTCGTCGCCAACTGGATCGCGTCGCGCCGTCCCGCGGTGCCGCCGTGGCAGATCGCGACGGCGAGCGCGTCGGCCGCGTGATCGGGACGCGGTATCTCGGAAAGGCCGAGCAGGGTCGCGACCATCTTCTGAACCTGGCGCTTGGCCGCGCCGCCGGAGCCGCAGACCGCGGTCTTGATCGCCTGCGGCGTGTAGGCGAAGCACTCGATCTCCTTCTGCGCGGCGGCAAGCATGCAGACCCCTGAGGCCTGCCCCACCTTCATCGCGGAGCCGACGTTCTTGCCGAAGTAGAGATCCTCGATCGCGAGCGCCGAAGGCTGGTGCCAGGCGAGCAGTTCCGTCACCGAACGATGGATCTGCGAAAGACGCTGTTCGATCGCCTGATCGGGCCTGGTCTCGATGACTCCGCCATCGAGGGCGACCATGTGTCCTCCCTCGATCCGCACCACGCCGAAGCCCAGATTGGCCGTACCGGGATCTATGCCCATCACGACTCTCATAGACACTTCATTCTGGAGCCGGCGTCGGATGCCTTCCCGCCTTCGGACTCCCGAAGCCGGATCCTCTCCGGAATCAGCCCGCGAGGCGCTCCAGAACCTCGTCCGGAATGTCGAAATTCGCGTAGACCTCGTTGACGTCGTCCTGATCCTCGATCGCTTCGAGCAGCTTGATCAGGGTGCCCGCCTCGGCCTCCTCGACCTCGACCGTGTTGGTCGGCTCGGTGGCGAGCCCGACCGACTCGATCTCGATCCCGTCGGCCGCGATCGCCTCCTTCACCGCGGTCAGATCACTCGGCTCGGCCAGCACGCGCAGCTTGCCCTCGTCCTCGACCACGTCGCTGGCCCCGGCGTCGATCGCCGACATCAGGTCATCCTCGCTGTACTTGCCGGCATCGACCACGACCACGCCGTTGGTCTCGAACATCCAGGCGACCGATCCGGGCTCGCCGAGACTGCCGCCGTGACGGCTGAAGGCATGACGCACCTCGGCCGAGGTGCGGTTGCGATTGTCGGTCAGGGCCTCGACCAGAACCGCCGCGCCGCCGGGACCGTAGCCCTCGAACATCACCCTCTCGACGATCACCGCGTCGGCGCCCTCGCCGGTGCCGCGGTCGATCGCGCGTTCGATGTTCGCCTTCGGCATCGAGTTGTCGCGGGCCTTCTGGATCGCGGTCTCCAGCGACGGGTTCGCCGCGGGATCGCCGCCACCCTCACGCGCGGCGACGGTTATCGCCGTGGCGAGCTTGGTGAACAACTTGCCCCGCTTCGCGTCAGCGGCGCCCTTCTTGTGCTTGATCGAAGACCATTTCGAATGACCGGACATATTTCTGATTCTATGGTGAGATCATGACGACCGAAACGCAGGCCCCCACACAGCACCGCATCGCCGCGGGTTTCATCGCTTTCGTCATGCTCCTGCTGGCCCTTTCGATGTGGACCGTGATCCCCTTGATCTGGCTCTGGATCGGCTCACAGCTGGCCGCCACGCAGTTCCCGAGCCTCGGTCCCTACGCCGTGGTCCTGTTCGGTGTGATCGTCTCGATCCTGTTCGTCGGCTGGCTGCTCGGACTGCTCAACGAGGTCTATCTGAAGCTGACCGGGGTCCGCAACGTCGCGCCGATCCGCCTCGGCTGGCTGAAGAGCCTGCGTGACTCACAGAAGACCCAGCGGCCGCCCTCGGTGCTCGAGACCGTGATCGTCGGCTCGGCCCTGATCGCCGCGGTGGCGCTGCTGGCCTGGTTCTTCACCCTGGCCGGATCGCCCATCTCAAACGGGGCATGACGGGAATCAGGATCGCTCGCTTCGCTCCGCGATCACACCGGCGAACCAGGCATGCACCCGGTTGTCGTCGGTCAGTTCGGGATGGAACGAGATCGCGGTCACCGTGCCCTGACGCACCGCCACCGGGTGATCCCGGACCTCGGCCAGCACCTCCACGCCATCCCCCATCGATTCGACCCATGGTGCCCGGATGAAGATCCCACGTACAGGACCGGACGCGATCTCCTTCAGGTCGATGTCGTCCTCGAAGCTGGCGAGCTGGCGGCCGAAGGCGTTGCGCCTCGTGGTGATGTCGATCAGACCGAGATGCTCGCGGTCGGCGACGATCATTCCGGCGCAGGTCCCGAGGATCGGCCGCCCCGCCTCGTGATGCCGCCTGATCGGATCGGCCAGACCGGCCGACTCGATCCCCATGGTGATCGTCGTGCTCTCGCCGCCGGGCAGGATCAGACCATCCAGGCCCTCCAGATCCTCGGGGGTCCGGACTTCGATCGCGGCCACACCGACCGACTCGAGATGCTCGACGTGGGCCGCGAATCCGCCCTGGACCGCGAGCACACCGATTTTCACGACGCCTCACTCACTCGAGTCTCTCGAAAGACGCGAGAGGTGGTTTCGCCGAAGGCGCAACCACCTACCGCAGCGCCTTCCTTGTTCTTCTACCAGCCGCGGCTGGCAAGACGGCCGTTCTCGCCGAGCGCCGACATCTCGATGCCGGGCATGGCGTCGCCGAGCTGCTCCGAGGCGGCGGCGATGCGTTCCGGATCATTGAAGTGCGTGGTCGCTTCGACGATGGCCTTGGCCCGGCGTTCCGGGTCGTCGCTCTTGAAGATTCCGGAGCCGACGAAGTTGCCTTCGGCACCCAGCTGCATCATCAGTGCGGCGTCGGCCGGGGTGGCGATGCCACCGGCACAGAAGACCGGCACGGGCAGCCAGCCCCTGGTGGCGACGTCACGCACGATCTCGAGCGGCGCCTGGATCTCCTTGGCGGCCGAGGGAAGCTCGGTCGAGCTGAGAGTGCCGAGGTACTTGATGCCCTTGGTGATCTCGCGCATGTGGCGCACGGCCTCGACGATGTTGCCGGTGCCGGCCTCGCCCTTCGAGCGGATCATCGCGGCACCCTCACCGATGCGTCGAAGCGCTTCACCGAGGTTGGTCGCGCCGCAGACGAACGGGGCCTTGAACTCGAACTTGTCGACGTGGTTGAACTCGTCGGCCGGGGTCAGCACCTCGGACTCGTCGATGAAATCGATGTTGAGCGACTCGAGCACCTGGGCCTCGGCGAAATGACCGATGCGGACCTTGGCCATGACCGGGATCGAGACCGCGGCCTGGATCTCCTTGATCATGCGCGGATTCGACATCCGGGCGACACCGCCATCCCGGCGGATATCGGACGGGACCCGTTCCAGGGCCATGACCGCGCAGGCCCCCGAATCCTCGGCGATCTTCGCCTGATCGGCGTCGACCACGTCCATGATCACTCCGCCCTTCAGCATCTCTGCCAGGCCCGTCTTCACTCGGAAAGTCGCTTCTTCAGCCATCGCTTCCAATATAGAGATTCGGCGAAGGCGGGCACTGTGTCGATATGGACGGCGGAGCGCCGTTTTCAACTCATTTCGTAACGGGACCGCGCCCGTGACGCGCTACTTCAGCTTGTATGCGCGAATGCGGTCCCGGTGGGCGTCCTCGTCACGCGAGTAGACCCCGTGGGCCAGAGCGTGGACGAGCGCCATCAGCGCCGTGTTCGAGCGCAGGAAGGACGGACTGTTCGACGAGTAGTAGAGGCTCATGTCGGCCTGCTTGACGGCGTCGGAGAGCGTGGCGTCGGCGATCGCGAGGGTGCGGGCACCGCGATGCTCGGCCAGCTTCATCGCCCGCGCGAGCAGCGGGTGGGAGCGACCGGCCGAAAGAGTGATCAGCAGCGTGTCGGCGTCGATCCGGCCGAGACGCTGGAGCGAGGGACCGGCGGTCGAGGTCACGATCTCGGCGCGGATGTCGAGCAGACTGAGCGTGTGCCGAAGGTAGCTGGCGAAGAAGGCCATCTGATCGGTGCCGACGATGATCACCTGGGTGGACTGGGCCAGCGCGGCGACCGCCTGGTCGATCTGCTCCTGGTCGAGCTTGCGGGCCGTCTCCTCGAGGTTGGCGTGATCGGTGCCGAGCGACGCCTCGAACTCGGAGTGGTCGAAGGAGAAGAGCATGCGTCCGCCGGTCGTGTCGGCACCGCCGCCGACCGTGGCGCGGTACTCCTCGATCGCCGAGCTCTGAAGCTCCGGGTAGCCCTCGAATCCGAGAGCCTGTGAGAAGCGCACGACCGTCGAGGAAGAGGTCCCCGCGCGCCTGGCCAATTCTTCCGCTGTCAAGAATGCGGCTTCGTCGAGATGGTCGACGATGTACCGCGCGACATCCTTCTGCGATCGGGAAAACTCGTCGATCCGGTCCTGGATGTAAGTTGACAGGGTCTTGGTTTCGGCAGTCACTGTGCTCACGCCGATCCAATTCGCCCCCCTACCCCGTTTCCCTTCAAAGTGCAGGGAGTATGAGTTCTTTTTCCGGATTGCCGAATCGACGAATGAGCCTCACCGGTTACACCGATGAGGGGGATGAGATCTGGATCATCAGATCGATCTCGCAGAAGTTCTACAAGTGCCAGGGCTGCTACGACTCGATCGAGGTCGGAGATGAGCACGTGGTGGTTCAGTACATCGGCCGGATCGGCGGGACCGAGCACTCTCACTGGCACCGCCGCTGTGCCGAGGAGATCCTCTTCAACCAGACCCGCGGCCTCCGCCAGGTACGGGCCAAGGAATCCGACCGCGGCAAGCTCGAGGCCCGCGGCCGGCGCCCCGCGGGCAAGAGGCGCCGGGCCCGCTAGCACGAGACTCGGGTACTACCGCTGCCTCTTGGCCCGCTGAAGGACGACGAAGGCGGTCACCGAAGCGGCGATCAGAACAAGCCCGATGATCGGCAGGATGATTCCGCTCCCGCCATCGTCCTCGTCTTTCTCGGCGTCGTCGGCGCTCGCCGAGGCGAGATCGTCGACCGCGTCGCTGCCCGTGGGTCCGGTCGGACCGCGCTCAGCCTCCGGCTTCGCCGGCGCGGCCTGAGCGGTCGAGGTCAGGGTGACGACCGAAGCCGGGTTCTCCGGTTCGGCTCCCCCGGGAGGTGCCTGCTGGATCCACGCGGTCGAGGCTCCGCCCTCGCATCCCTGCAGGATCTTGAAGACCTCCTCGGTTCCCTTCTCACCGTAGAACCTCGCGGTGAACGGGAACCTCTTGACGTCATGGTCGGGCAGCGGACCGCCGCTCCACTTCATCTTGCCGGCGGCACTCGAGTTCTTCCACCCGGGCACCTTGCCCGCGGTGTAGCTCTCGATCCCCTTCGGGACCAGGACGACGAGGCTGGTCGTCGCCGCCCCGTCGCATCCGTGCCCCACCTCGAGTGCCATGTTCACCTTGCTTCCGGCCGGCGCCTTGGACGGTGTCACCTCGACGTGCGCCCCGGCCACACCCGGCAGAGCCGGGGTGACCAGGAGCGCGACCAGGAATGTGAGCGCTCTTCTCATGGACTGTCCCTACCGTGACCGGCGGGCCGTGAACAGGGCCGCGCCTCCGGCGATCAGGCCGAGCGCGCCGACGATCAGGGCGGCGATCGCGAGGCCGTCGCCCGAGTCGTCGTCAGATTCCGAGGCGGAGGCCGTCTCGGAGCCCGCGGGCGCGTCCTCCGAATCGGCCGTGGCGCCATGCTCGTCCTCGGCCGCGGTCAGGGTGACCGTCGGCGCGGGATGCTCCGGCTCCTCTTCCCCGGCAACCGTCGACTGGATCCAGGCGGTCTCGGCGCCGCCGGCGCATTCCTGGATCACCTTGAACTCGGCGGCCTCGCCCGCCTCACCGGCGAAAGCGACACTCAGCGGGAACTGCTCGAGCTGACCGTCCGGCAGCGGACCGCCGGTCCAGGTCACCTGGCGAACGCCCTCGGTGATCTTCTCGCCATGCTGCTCCGCGGGCTGGGGAAGCTTGCCTTCCTTGGCCTCGATCTCCCAGCCGGCGACGACCCCGGGGGTGGCCGAGATCACCTGCGGCGGCATCTTCACGACGACGCTGGTGGTCGGTGCCGCGTCGCAGCCGTGAGGCACGACGAAGTTCAGCATCGCGTAGCCCTCGGCCGGTGACTCCTCCGGAGAAACGGTCACGTGGGCGGCGGCCATGCCTGGCAGCGCCAGTCCGATCAGCACGGTCAGGGCCGCGCACATTTTCAATTTGAGATTCATCTGGTTCCTTTTCTGAATGCGAATGAAATGGCTTGACGTGGGTCAGGCCGGAACCGGAGGTGCCCTGCCGGCCAGCGAGCAGCCGATCAGCCGGCCGCCGCGAATCGCCCGCTGGCGGGCCATCAGGGGCCGATGACCGGCGATCCGGTCGCCCGGCCGACCGGCGACTCCGTCGATCAGGCTCCGCAGCCGTTCGATCACGGCCTCGCCCGGATAGCGGTTGACGGCCAGCGCCGCCACCAGCAGGAGCAGGGGCGCGACCGCGATCAGGAAGCCGGCGGTGCTCACTCGACCGGAACCTCGAAATCGGCCAGCACCTCGTTGAAGCGGCTGAAACGAACCGCGGCCCGCGCCTCCCAGTCACCCTTCACCGCGAGCATCGCCGCCGGAGCCACGTAATGGCCCGGCCCCGCCTTGCGCACATCCGCCTCGATCGGAGCGATGTCCGAGTCGGGCAGCGAGAAGGAAAGCTCGAGTGACTTGACCTCCATCGGTGCCCCGGTCCTGTCGTCGAAGAGATAGACGTGGATCTCGTTGCTGCCGACCCAGGCCGGATCGACCGTGTACTCCAGGCGGTCGGGACCGGCCGCGACCGAACCGCTGACTGGTCCGGACTGGGAAGCGGTCGGCGGTGGGTAGCTGACCAGGGCCGCGGTGAGGGCCAGTACGGCCATGACCAGGACGACCTCGAGCCGCAGGTTGCGCCGGGCGCGGAGGCCGGTCTCTCCCGGTCCCTCCCCGCGCTCACGCCGTGCGACCAGCGCCGGGATGATCCGGCGGCGGTTACTCGCACCGAACGCGATCAGCGCCGCGAACAGGATGATCTTGATCAGGACGGCCCGGCCGAAAGCGGTATCCACCAGGGCCGGGAACGAGTTCACCTCGACGATCGCCTGGATGCTTCCCGAAACCGCGATCACGATCACGGCGACCAGGGCCACGGTCGAGAAGCGCAGCAGGAAATCCACCAGCACCGAGTTGCGTTCGGCCGTGCCCGCGATTCTCCTGGTCACGGAAGGCAGCAGCAGGACCAGCGCCGCCAGACCTCCCACCCAGACCGACATCGCGGCCACGTGAAGGATGTCCGAGGCGGTCAGCAGCCAGATCGGATGCTGTGTGGAGGCATGCCCGGCCAGGGCCGGGGTCACCACCAGGACGATCGCCGGCACCGCGATCGCCGCGAGCGGCAGCGGCTTTCGGGACCACCCTGGGTTTCGGGCCAGGCCGGCCGATGCCAGCACCGCCGGGACCAATGCCAGCCAGGCGAGCACCCTGATCACCATCACCGTCCCGTACCGGGTGTCGATCACCTCGCGGAACACTTCGGGCTTCAGTGACGACCAGAAGTCGGTGCCGGCCGCGGTCGCCCCCTGAAGCGGGATCGCGAGAAGCGAAGCGATCAGCCCGGTCAGAACCGCCGCGCCGAGGATCTTGCGCAGACGGTCGCCGAACTCTTCGGCCCGCGGAGCGAGCAGACCATCGCGCGCCCGGAGCAGCGGGGTCCAGAGCAGCAGGAGGAACGAGAGCAGACCGACCGCGATCGCGATCGCCACGTATCCGGCCCAGCGGTCGAACCAGAACGCGACCTCGGTGACCGGACCGACATCGCTCATCGCGATCAGCTCGGAGATCGTCTTGCCGGAGCTGGTTCCGCCACTCCCGACCGTGAAGACCATGCCGCCGGAAACGGGATGGGCGTCGGCCGAGACCACGCGGTAGGTGGCCGTGTAGACCCCGTCCGGAAGATCGTCCTGAAGGCCGATCGCGATCTCGGTGCCGCTGTCTCCGAGACGCCTGATCTCACCCGACTGGACTTCCTCGGCTTCGGCGTTGAAGACGCGAACGGCTCCCAGGCTGGCCTCGACCGGCTCATTGAACTCGAAGGTCACCTGGCGGGGCGGCTGTTTCAGGACCGCTCCCCGGGTCGGGCTGGACGACTCCAGCACCGCATGGGCCAGGGCCGATCCGGGCAGGATCAGGCAGGCCAGCAGCGCCGCGCAGAGTGGCAGGAGGTATCTCAGGCGTGAACGGATCACCAGGCCTCGGCCCCCTCCGCCGGACGATCGCCGCCTCGTGACTCACCGGCATCGGGTGTCTGGCCTCCGTCGTGACCGTCGTGACCGTCGTCGCCGTCCCGGCGCCGGTTCCGGAATACGGACAGTGCGACCGCACCGATCACGATCACGGCGGCGAGCAGAACGAAGGGCAGAACGGGAAAGCCGGACTGCTTGCCGACCCAGGTCAGGGTGCCGTCGAGCGCGGCGGGCTTGCCGCCGACCGTGATCGGGATCGAGTAGTCGAAGACCTTGGTCTCCTTCGATTCGTCCTTGACCTGCGAGGGCGTGCCCGGAGACATGTAGTGGGAGCGATGGTCGTGCCACGCGTAGACCCCGGACCCTTCGACCTCCTCCCAGGCCGGTTCGGCCTTCGCGTCGGCGCGCTCGGGCACGTCGACGGCCGCGAAACGGTCTTCGTTCAGGTAGTAGGTGGGCGAGTTGAGATTGACCTCGACCAGCCCGTCGGCGCCGATCCGGACGTAGGGCTCGCCGTCGTATCCCTTGACGACGACCTCCTTGCCGGTGCGGTTCACCAGCTCGACGTTGTCGTCGAAGTTCTGGACGGTCGCCCGCAGCCCGTCGGCCAGTGCCGCCGGTTCTATCGACGTGATTTCAGATCTGTAGTTGGGGTTGCCCTCGTGGGCGACTGCGGCCGACGGCGGAATGGCCGCCACCAGCAGGAACAGCACACAGAGTGTGCGCGTGATTCGACTCATTGCCTTGACTCCTGTTTCCGAGCTGTCTCCGGAATACGGCGGATTCAAAAGCCCGACGACGGCTGCCGCACTCGGCGGCGAACTGACTCAGGCGGCGAGGAGCGGCGGCGCGCGGCCGGCCAGGTTGGAGGCGATCAGCAGCGAACTCCGGATCGGGGTCGCGGCCGAGCCGTTCCGGGCGGCACCGGGCGTCGTGGCCGACGGACGCGCACGTCCGGCGATGCGGCCCAGGGCCGCGATCAGTTCCTCGCCGACGTAGTGGCCGAGGGCCAGCGGAGCGGCCAGCATGAAAACCGGCACGGTGAACAGCATCACCTCGGGCGATCCGATGATCGTCAGGAAGACCGCCCAGGCGAGAGCCACCAAAAGCAGGCCGAAAGTGCGGCTGTTCAGGGGCGACTCCACGCGGGAAGTGTAGCCCGCCGGGCCGGACACGCCGTCCGACTATCCTTGGACCGACCCTCTCCTCCCTCCACGAATCAGGACGCATGAACGAAAAGCAAGCGACTTCGGGGCGGATCACCGCCCGTCTGTTCACCGATCCGAGTTGCCCCTTCGGCTACTCCGCAAGCCCCGCCCTCCGCACCATCGAGTGGCGGTATCGCGACCAGATCGATTGGCGGCTGGTGATGATCGGTCTTTCGGGTCCGGAGCCCGCAAGCCACGGCATGAGCACCTCGACGATCGCCGGTTACTGGATCGATCTGCGTGACCGGCACGGAATGCCGTTCCTGGTGGAACCCAAGATCCGGGACAACACCAGCGCCCGCGCCTGCCAGGCGATCGTTGCGGCCCGGCTGATCCAGCCCGGCTCCGAGTGGCGTACCCTGCGGGCGCTTCAGCTGCTCCAGTTCAACTCTCCCCTCCTGCTCGATGACGACGAGCAGCTGCGGGCCGCGCTCGGCTCGGTCGATGGTCTCGACGCCGACCGCATCATCGACTCGCTCGATTCGGACGAGGTCCAGGATGCCTACCAGGCCGATTTCGAGGAGACCCGCACCGCGGCCGACGGACCGACCCAGCTGCAGGGAAAGTCGGCCTCCTCCCCGAGCGGCGAGCGCTACACCGCGCCGTCGATCATCTTCGAGGCCGGACTGCTCCGCCTCGAGGCCGGCGGTTTCCAGACGATCGAGGCCTATGACGTGATCATCGCCAACCTCGATCCGACCCTGAAGCGGGCCGAGCCGGCGGAATCGCCCCTTGACGCGCTGGTCCTCTATCCCAGCGGACTCACGACCCAGGAGATCGCCGCGATCATGGCCCCGCACAACACCGTCCCCGACCGCACCGCGACCGAGCGCAGGCTGGTCGAGCTCCAGGGAGCCGGCGAGGTAAAGCGCGTCACGATGGGTGACGACGCCCTCTGGTTCGCCGCCTGACGGGCGCCGGCGCCTCCTGCGCCGACGCCCCTCGGATGGTTCGGCCGGTCAGACGATGAAGCCGAGGCCGGTGACGTCCTTCAGGACCTTCTGCGCCGTGAACGGCGTGTCGAAGGGTCCGTCCGGGGAGATGCCCTTCGGTGTGGCGTTCTTGATCACGCCGATCACCGAGGCGTGACGGGCCTCGATCGTGATGATCGAGACGGCGGCGGCGACGATCTTCGGATCCTTGATGTTCAGAGCCTGCCCCGCGTAGGCGTGCACGCCTTCGTTCTCGAGGGCGAAGGCGGTGTCGACGAACTTCTTCAGGCTCTGGTTCGTGCCCTTGAAGTCGAACTTCGGCTTCTTGACCGCCTTCTTGCCCAGGACGGACTTCAACGCCTTGACGTGAGCGTTCTCGTCCCGCGTGGTGACCTTCAGGAACGCCTTGGTCTTGGCGTCCTTGACGAACGTTTTCTTGTTGTTCGCCGCGGTCGCGCCGTTGTAGAACGCCGCTTCCAGGTATTCCAGGGTGAGGGCGTAGTTGAGGATGCCGACGTCGCCCTTGCCGAAACTGGCCGGCGGACGTCCCTTGCCGGCCGCCATCGCCATCTCCGGTGCCACCAGGCCGAGTAGCGTGCCGCCGCCCATCAGGGCCCCCGCACCGATTCCGGCCTTCTTGATCAGACCCCGACGCGTGTCGCCTTCGTCCATCGACTCCGTGGCCTCGTGAGCCATTTCCCTGATCGCTCCGTCAACGTCGACCTCGTCCAGCTGTAGTGCCTCCGACATGTGCCGCTCCTGACTTTCGTTGGTCCAGGCATGGAACCCCACGAAAACCAGTACCCATTGTCATGGGCCTACGTGGCTATCGGGTGGTTGGATCAGAATCGACCGCTCCCAATGGCGGCTAGGATCTGGTCTGGCCGAAGACCGGCCGTCACCTGCCTGACCACCTGAATTTCAAACGAAAAGGGACTCCGTTGAAACGTGTGCTGCTGCTCCTGGCCCTGCTGATCGCGCTGGGAAGCCCCACCGCCGCCCAGGCTTCCGACGCCCAAGTCTCGATCGCGCATCCGAACAAGCTGTGCGCTCCGGTGATCCGTGAGTACGCGGTCTGCATCGTCAAGCCCCGTTCGTCGATGATCGGCATCCGTTCGATGTTCTTCGGGGCGCGCTGGAAGCATTGGGGCAAGCGCGCGATCGGGTTCGGCAAGGTCAATGAGTCCGCGTCGGCGGGTCAGCCCGGAAGTGGTCTGGCGACGACCAGGGCCAAGATCGTGTTCAAGAAGCTGCGCCGCTGCCCGAGCGGGATCTGGAAGTACACGTGGCGTTCGGTCTACTACGGCCCCGGCTACCGCGAGAAGCTCTGGCGCGGCGGAGTCGACGTCGACTGCGACCAGACCTGGTACCTGGTGGGCCGCTGACCTTCGCTCTGGACCGATGGCGATGGGCCAGGTAGGACTCGAACCTACGACCCGCGGATTATGAGTCCGATGCTCTAACCAACTGAGCTACTGGCCCGGGTGCCCTTTCGGACCGGGAGATTGTACGCGCCCAGGCGGCTCCATCCCCGCCCCATCAAACCGAGCCTCTGGCAACGATTTCTAATGACTGTCATTAGAAATCGTTGCCAGAGCTTCCTTTGGTTTCGGAGCTGCGGTTGGTGGAGACGTTTTCCG
>Ga0335075_10000384_pt1 | contig 80028 bp, 64 predicted proteins | sample Lox_Sample_24_FD_206723 | JGI IMG/M metagenome (GOLD analysis project Ga0335075, IMG submission 206723) | Soil microbial communities from Loxahatchee National Wildlife Refuge, Florida, United States - Lox_Sample_2.4 | ecosystem: Environmental > Terrestrial > Soil > Wetlands | place: USA... | reverse complement strand
TGGCAGATTGGATTGGCTGCCACGTCAACATGCTCGCCTTCTTCGACGGCGTCACTCGCCAGATCGTCTGCGACAACCTCAAAGCCGGTGTCACCGCGGCATGCCGCTATGAGCCCGGGATCAACCGTACCTACCAGGAGATGGCGGCGCATTATGGCACGGCCATCGTGCCAACGCGGGAGCGCAAGCCGCGCGACAAGGCCAAGGTCGAGGTCGCCGTCCAGGTGGTCGAGCGCTGGGTGCTGGCCCGGCTGCGCCATCGCCAGTTCTTCTCGCTCGGCGAACTCAACATCGCGCTGCGCGAGCTGACCGATGAACTGAACACCCGCACCATGCGGCGGATCGGCAGCAGCCGACGCGCATTGTTCGAAGCGATCGAACGCACGGCACTGCTACCTCTGCCGTCCGAGCCGTTCGAATACGCCGAATGGAAGCGCTGTCGTCCAGGCCTCGACTACCACATCGAGGTCCACGGCCACTGGTACTCGGTGCCGCATCGCCTGATCCGCGAGGTGGTCGAAGCGCGCATCACCGATCGTACCGTTGAGATATTCCACCACGGTGTCCGCGTCGCCGCGCACGTGCGCAACCCGCAACCGCATCGGCACACGACCGTGCCCGATCACATGCCGAGCGCACACCGGCGTTATGCCGATTGGACGCCGACCAGGCTGCGACGCGAGGCAAGTGAGATCGGTCCAGCCACCGCCGGATTGGTCGAGCTGATCCTCAATGCCAAGCCGCATCCCGAACAAGGCTTCCGGGCGTGCCTCGGCATCCTGCGCCTGGTGCGCGGCTATGGCACCGAACGCGTCGAAGCCGCCTGCCAACGCGGCATCGACATCGGCGCGCGCACCTACGGCTCCGTTGCCTCGATCCTGCGCAACAACCTCGATCGCGCCTATCGCCCCCAAACCGTGCCCGACGCGCCGCCGGTCCAGCACGGCAACGTTCGCGGCGGCAAGTACTATCATTGAGGAGGACAACGGATGCTCAGTCATCCCACCATCGATCGCTTACGCGAACTCGGGCTTAACGGCATGATCCACGCGCTGGAGGAACAACGCCGACAACCGGACAGCAATCAGCTCAGCTTCGACGACCGTCTGGCGATGCTGGTGGACCGCGAAGTGTTGGAGCGTGACAACAAGCGGCTGAAAGCGCGGTTGCGCTTCGCCGGGCTGCGCCAGGTTGCTGCCCCAGAGGATGTCGATTACCGCGCGCACCGCGGCCTCGACCGCGCCCTGTTCCAGAAGCTGGCACAGGGAGAATGGATTGAACGCCAGCAAAATCTGCTGATCACCGGTCCGACCGGCGTGGGCAAGACGTGGTTGGCTTGCGCTCTCGGCCAACGTGCCTGTCGCGACAACCGTTCCGTGCTTTATCAACGAGTGCCGCGCATGCTGGAAGGTCTCGGCCTGGCCCGGGGCGACGGACGCTATGCCCGGATGCTGAAGAGCCTCGCCCGCGTGCAGGTTCTCATTCTCGACGACTGGGGTTTGACCCCGCTCACCGCCGAGCAACGACGTGATCTGCTGGAAATCGTCGACGACCGCCACGGACGCGTCGCCACCATCGTCACCAGCCAACTGCCGGTCGAGAACTGGCATGCCCATATCGGCGATCCCACCATCGCCGATGCCGTCCTCGACCGGCTGGTTCACAGCGCCCATCGTCTGGAGCTCCGCGGAGAGTCCCTCCGCAAACTCCGGGCCGCCAAAGCCAACAAGCTTGACGAGGCTCCCGCAAACTGACCCCATGCCAACCGCTCGCGGTCCGCTCCGCCACCCCGGCTGGCTTCGCCGGAATCACCGGCTGGTTTGCGTCGGAACAGGTGGCTGGTTTCAATCGGAATCGGCGGCTGATTTCATTGGAATCCGCACTGGACCACAAGGTTGCCACCCAAGAGGCCGACCTGGGGCACCTGCGCCGCACCCTCGATCAAGTAATCGAGTTACTGTGGGACGCAATCGGGAAATGCCCATGACCCGGCACCCAAGACCAGCCACGCCGACTTGATGCTGCACACACCGGCGTCGTGCGCGCGGCGAGGACGGCCGCTGAGGGGCCGTCGCCATCATCGTCGGCCCATGGTCCAGCCGCGACGCCAGACGGGCCTGCCGCCGGGTCGGCGACCTAGCCGCGAGGGCGATCCGCCAGCGCCCGCGCTACGGCGACCGCCTCTCCCTCACCGCCGGCACCGACGGCTGGTCCGCGTGAGAGCGCCCGGTGCAGACCGGCTAGTGGTGGTGAAAATCGAATGCGACACAGCCTGTGCCGCCATCGAGCGGCACGATCGCTTGGTGGGCATGGCCAAACGCGGCAGCCTGTCATTGTCGATTGCGCTGGCGGCGCCGGGAACCAAAGGGGGCGCCCAGCTTGACCTATGGGCGCCCTGAGCCCGGCATATTGCGGCCCATAGTTAGCTTCTGTCTGCCCTGCGCGTCACCCGCGGTAGCGCGACATCAGGATGTCACTCCCCCACTTCGAGCCAAGCGATCAAATCGGTGGAGATTGAGCCTTCTGCGTCCAGCAGGCCCCGATGCCGCAGTTCCCGATGCAGTGCCGGTTCGGCGATTTCTGCCAAGATGCTGCGTCGCGTTGAACTATCCAGAAAACCGCGCCCCGGCGCTCGGTCCAGCAATCGCTCCGGAACCCGCTCAAGTGCAATGGCACGATCTCCCGATTCCCCCATTGCAATGACCACAACTTGGGTCTTCCGCTCGCCTTGCGCCGTAACGGCTTCTACGAGCCACCAACACACCACGGCCTCCTCGCCGCCGTCAGACCGCACCGCAGCGCCAAGGTGCTCAGGTGGTGTTGCGCGCCATTTCGCTAGCAGTTCAGCAACCAAAGGATGGTCGAGGCCGAGGAGTCCCAGACCATCCGTCGACATAGCACGATCACGGTCGTCAGTGAACTGTGCAATCGTCTCACCATTTTGGTCGGTAACCTTGAACAGCGTGGTATCCGCTTCTTCGAGCTTCCATCCCTGCTCGGCGAGAGCGCTTGAAAGGAAATCGCGAATTCGTCCAACGCTTCCGGCCAGGTCGGAGAACGGTTTGTAGTCATCGAGGCTGAAGCCATCGAGGTCCTGGAACAACTCGAACACCACCTGTCGGGCCTCGTTGGCATTCGCCAGCGCGGCGTCAAGTTCGATCTGCGTCCGTCGCAGCTCGGGGTCCGACAACGCAGCCTGATACAGCCTGTCATAATTCAGGCGTTCTGACAGTTGACCGAGAACCTGGGCACGCAGGTCCTCAGCCACATTGCCCGCCTCATCCACCTTGCCAAGTGCGCGGGCGATCTCCACCAACTTTTGATCGAGCAGCAGAAAAATGCGTCCTTCGATCGTATCCGATAGAATCAGATTGTAGACCTGCGCGGTATCGCGCTGACCGTAACGGTGGATGCGACCGATGCGCTGTTCCACATCCATTGGGTTCCAGGGAAGGTCGAAATTGAACAGTACGCGGGCGAACTGGAGGTTGATCCCCTCCCGTCCCGCCGCCGTGCAGACCAGCACACGTGGACCGCTCTTCTGCCGGAACCGCCTCTCGGCGGCCAGCTTCGCGCCATGATCGCCACCGCGCAGGACGGCCACGCCCTGCCCGGGAAAAATCAATTCGATGTCTTGGGCGATCTGTTCGACCGTACCCAGATAGGTCGCAAAGATTACTACCTTTTCGTCGGCGTTTTGCCGCCACAGCACCCCTAAGCCTGCCAGCAGCTTCTCGATCTTGGTTTCGCGCGTCTGAGGAAAGTTCGATAGCATCTCGGATATCCGGTGGCGCTCTTCCGGCAAATGAACCGAAACCACCAGGCTGGCGAGGTCCTCTGCCGACTGCGCCGACATCTCACCGCCATAGGGATCGGTCGCCGCTGCCAAAGTTTCCTCGTCCTCATCGAGGCGACGCACGATCTTCAGTTTCAGGTCAGCCAGAATCTGGTCCACCTGCCCGCGTCCCACCGCGTCGAACGGGCATCTGTATTCTTCGTGGATCAAATCCCGCGCTTCTGCGTAAAGCGTATCGCGGCGGTCAATATCAAGCGCGCGGTCGCGCAGCACGGCTTCATGGATCGTCAGCGCGAGCATCCGGCGACGCAGCGTTCGCCGTACCGCAGCAAAGCTTGACGCGGCTATCTTCTGAAAAATCGCCATCAGGAAGCCTAGCGCGCGGCCCTTGCCACCTTGGCGCTTCGCCAGATCAAAGCCATCCCGAAGATACCGCTGTAGGGCCTCGTAAAAGCGCCGTTCCGCGTCTGACATTACGAACGATTCGGTGTGCACCCATCTCCGGGCGAACAGCGGCGAGCCATCCGGACGGCAGGCATCGGCTTTGGTCCGGCGGAACACCACCGTCGAGAGGCGGTGGCGTTGCGCAATCATTTCGTCAACGCTGCGGAACAACGTGGGATTCAGCAATTGAACCAGCATCCAAAAGGGGAAGTGATGCCCCTGGTGCGGTGTTGCGGAGAGAAGCAGCAAGTCCCTTGTATGGCCCTTCAACGCTTCCGCCAGCTTGTAGTTCTCGGTCTTGCGAACCCTCCGACCTTCCTGCACTGCGGTCAGGTGATGCGCCTCGTCGAATACTACCAGGTCCCAGCGTGGCGCATCCAGCAGGCGCTTCACCCGCGCCGGGCGCTTTAATGTGTCGATGCTCGCGATCAGACGGTGGTGCTTGGCGAACGCGTTGGACTTGCGGTCGGTCACGTCGCCTTCACTGCCGAAGACCTCGAAATCCAGACCGAATACCTCATTCAGTTCGCGGTGCCAGTTGTTCACCAACCCGGCGGGCACGACCATCAGCGCGCGTTCCAGTTCCCCGCGGCTGGCCAGCTCGCGGAGAATCAGGGCGGTCTCTACGGTCTTCCCGAGGCCCACCTCGTCGGCGATCAGGAAGCGCCGCGGGCTGGCTGTCGCCACCCTGTGCGTGAGGACCACCTGATGAGGTAACAGGTCGATCCGTGCTGAGGTCAATGCAGCAGCACTCTCCATCAGCGGCAGCATGTACGCCTGGAGAGTCAGGCGGATCGCGCGAAGCCGCTCCGGTGTGCCCACCACATTCGCCAGCACACGGTCGGTGCGCGACAGCGCCGGACGCAGCGCAGCCAGGGGAACGCGCCGTTCGCCAATACCAAAAAAAGCGCGGACATAGCCGTCCCGCGAAGTTTCCAGGACCACGCCTTCGCCGAGATCGCCATGCGTCACGCGGGCGCCAGGCAACATGTCCAGGGTATCGCTCATCAGGAAAGCCGCGTGAGGTGCAGGCCGATCAGGTTGGTGTCGTCCTTCGGACCGCGCAGGCCCGCTGGCCAAAGGCGCTCGGCCTCCGGCTCCGCACCCGAGAAGAGCAGCCGGCCGAGCGGCAGCGGTGTGTCGCCCGGCGTGGCCCAAAGCCAGGCATCGTTCGGTGCGTCGTACTTGATCCGCGCCCGGCCGCTGGGCAACCAAAGCACCAGGGTGCGCTCACCCTGATACCTATCCTGAAAGGCTAGAATGAGATCGCGCAGGTCCTGTTCCAGCCACTGCTCGGCATCGGCCGCCGACAGGCAATCCAACGTTGCTTCCAGCCCAGCAGCGACCAGCGCACGTCCCCCGTTGCTTGGTAATTGGTCCGGCCAGTCACCATGGCCGGCGAACAGGCTCCGCAGTGGCCGCACTTCTGCTGCAGGGGCAAGATCACGCAGTTCTTCGGCTCCCCAGAGCAGGGTCAGTCCGCGGCGCGCCCAGGCTTCGGCGACCGCCATGGCTTAGCTGGCCTCAAACAGCGACATCTGGGCGGTCGCCGGCTTCTGCGGCTGGACCTTCTGCCATGCTTCAAAGCGCAGTTTGGCGAGTTTCGCAGCATCCCGCACGCCCGGCGTGTGGCCCCGGCGCTCGAACCACTCCAGCAGTTGTCGCAAGGCGGGGTGCGGCTTGAAGTTTGCGTTACGCAGCGTGTCGTTCGCATCCAGCCCGCTGCCCGGGTGGCATGCACCGATCAGCACCATCGCTTGGTCGTAGTCGCTCTCCAGCTTCCTCTTGTGCCGATTGTGCCAAGCGCGAGCAATCTCCAGAGGGGACGTGAGGTGGTAGATTTTCGCTGTCTCGGTGCACCAGCCGCGCGTCTGGAACTCATCCGGGCTGCTTCCTGTGCCACGGAGAAATTTTTGCAACTGGTCCCGCTTTTGCTCGGGCTCGTCCTGGAAGATACGAAGGAATTGGCGCGTGTAAGGCTCGGCATCTACCGGCGGAATGTCGGCAGTGCTCGTACCCTCATCGAGAATCTGGTTGATGCCAAGGATAGCTTCTTTGACACTGATGACTTCGTCCTCATTCTTGAACACCTGCCCGTAGTGCCGGGAGAAGTATTCAAGCGCCTTGCCGCGACGAATAACGGCGAGGTCGGCGGCTGGCAGGCCCTCTCTAGCGTGTGCCTCCAGCAGACCTTGCAGTTGCCTCACGTCCGTCAACACTTCGCGTCGCATGCGTGCCCATGAGACTGGCTTGGGTGCTTCGGTACGCTTACGGCATATGTGAATTATGTCGAATTCGATTTGCTGTGACCCGAAAGTACCGGGCTTTGCTCCCTCGCCCTTTGTCTCGTCGGAGCGAATTGGATAGGTGGCTTCCAGGTAGAAGCCCGCGTCGAAGAGGGATTCTAGTACCGCGACCCACGGTTCGTCCTCACTGTGGTGGAACGTGAAGGCAAGGATACCACCGGGCTTGAGAGTACGCTCTGCCTCCCGCCATGCCTGAGTGAGCAGACGCTGATAGAAGGCATCGGCTTCGCCCGGGTCTGGTTGCCGAGCTCGATTGGCGACTGCCTCCAAAGTCTTTGGCGTATGGTCCGGGAGAAACTCGTGTGGGTAGTGACGCTTCAACGCGAGGCGAAGCCACACGTAAAAAAAGTCGGAGAGTTCAGAATAATGCAACAGACCACCGAAAGGAGGGTCGGTGATGACAAGATCAAGCGAGGCATCTTGTTGTTCGGCAAGCTCGGTAGCTGATCCTTGTGCGATCACGGCGCCGTTCATCGCATCGCTAGTACTGACCTTCTGGCTCTTGCCCAGCAAGGCCGCCGCCAAATCCGGATGGCTCCTTTTGAGTTCCTGCGTGGCCACAGGTTCCCAGGGAGCAACCGCCCATTCCGCTCCTTCGACGATTGCCTCGACACAAGACGTCCAGTTGCCCCGGCCAAGATCTCCAAAAACACAGTTCTCAACTGGTGTCGCTTTTGGATGATAGTTGTTGTTGCTCATATGTGGTGCGAGACAATCTCGGCTAACATCCCAAATACAAAATGTGTTCTGGTTTCTTAGATATTGTTGGAAAGCGCCGAGGGCGAATTCCCTAGCCGCCAAGTCGTGATTTCCCACCGTCATGATGGCTCGATAAAGCAAGGCATGTACTAGTAATTGACGGGGACTAAACATGGTCCACCAGTGAGTGTGCCCATGGTTGGGAACGCCACCTTGTTGATGGTGCGTCATGAAGCCGTATGGAAGCTCTGATTGAGGCCACCACTCTGCAAGATCCGTGTTCTTGCGCGTTTCCCACTCAACGCAGGCCGCGCTATAGCGTCGCGCGGCAGCCACATCGAATGGCACGAAGAACCGTCCATTGTAAGCGGAGCTGCCCCTGGCGAGGTGCGGGGAATAGCCCTGTACCGCATAACCTGCCATCGGGCCGGTTTTCGCGGAAGCCTTCACCGTAGTCAGGACATCCTGTACAGTGCCGCAGGCGGCGCACGCATAGGCAGATCGGCGCGGGACGGTGCCCCCCGCCTTTCCAGTAGCGATGACGACGCCCGTTTCTGGACAGACAATGCTCTCAGGTAGCGGACCACGCACCTCGACAAGGCGAGTCGTCGCTGCTCGCGCTACATTCCAGCGTTCCGTGCTTTCGGCATCGTCTTGTGCCGAGCCACCGTAAGGCCGCCCGTCCACATCGGTCTTCGAGGCGCCTGCCAGCCACGAAGGATGCACCAACAGCGATAGCTCGACCTTCTTGCGTTCGCCGGTGCCTGTCAGCTTCACCTGCTCCTCATAGGTGCAATGGGGGCAGGTTACTCGTCCAGCTTTATCCGGCACCGCGAAGGCGCGCTCACCCGGCGCAAGTACCAGTGGCGCATCCGGCGCCATGCGCGCCTGCTCGCTTTCGATGTCGAAGGATTTGCTGCACGCCCGGCACGCATGCGCCCAACGCTTCACCGTCAGGGTCTTCACCGCCATGACATTGCTGGACATGATCGGCGTGCGGTGGCCGCAACCGGTAACCTGACATGGGCCGTGCTTTGCCCAGAAGGTATAGATTGCCTCCGGCCCCGAATACGAATAACCCTTTCGTTCCTCCGGCGTCAGCCCCAGCGGGTCGAAGTCCGGTTCCATGACTTTCTTATCGGACAGGCGAGTCCAGACGCCCTTTTCTCCGCCTGGTCCCTCGCAGGCATAGAAGGGCATGATCTGCGGCTTTACCTCTGCCTCAACATCCGCGAGCAACCGCTGCACAGCATCCAGGTCGGGCTTGGCGAACTCCTGCTTCACGACGAACCAGGCGACCGGGTTCAAGTCCAAGCCAGACATCTGCATGCCCAGACGCGAACCCTCCACCAGTGTGGTACCTCCACCCATGAAGATGTCCGACACTTTCAGGTGCTTCAGGGCGCCCTTCTTCTGATGGTTGGCGTAGTAGGCTTCCCAGACGGCCTTCGCAGCCTGCATTGGATCCTCTGGCGCCTTCATTGCGCTCGCCAGCAGCATGGCCCGGAAGACGGAGGAGCGGCGCCGCGCCCACCATTTCGACATCTGGTAGATTGGCTTGCCCGCATTCCCCTCGATCTGAGCGATCTGGTTGATCGCCAGGATCGGGAAATCCACCTCGATGCAGGTCTTCGGGCGACTGGGATCAGAAAAATCGACCGTCTCCACCGCGATCGGACGCCCGGCGCCCACAGCCTTGGCGATCTCCTGCGCGAGCTTGTCTTTGGGGGAGACGGTGGCGCCATCACGAGGCATACGATCAGTCCTGAAGTCGGAGTTCGATAAAGGGGGAGAGTACCTCCAGCAGGGTGAGTCCCCCATGCCCGAGGCTCGCGTTACCGCCGGGAACTGGCCATTTCCTTCGGCCAACCGGCATGCGGACGCGTCCCTGCCGGCCTTCGAGAGCGAGCGCCAGCGGCGGCGACCAAGGGCCGAGCTCGCCGTCCGCCGCTATGCGGCCGCCACCGAAGGCACTGCGGAGCCAAGTCTTTGCCTCACCGTCGGTATCCTGGAAGCTGCCGATATGGGCGTAGCCATGATCAGAGGTGACAAGCAGGCGGCGTCCGGTGGCAAGGCGCTTGAGAAAGCCCCAAAACGTGGCGTCGGCGAACGTGTTCGCCGCATTCCTCGCCAGCGCCTGAAAGGTGCTGCCATCGTGGAACCGTATGTCCGGCCATTCGTGCCAAAACACCCAGCGCGGCTCCGCCTTGATCAACGCGGCGCAATCCGGCCATGGCAGGTTCGCGACTTCGGTACAGGCGCCTGTGAGTCGAAAGGCAGCAGGAGGGTGGTTGTTGGCGAGGGTGCTGCGGGTGGTAGCGCCGACCGCCGCGGCGAAAGTGTTGGTGTCGCCCGGCAACTCGGCGGCGGTGGCCTCAGCGGCGATGACTGCGAAACCATGCGCGGCTGCACCTTCTCGCAACAACGGCAGCTCCCGAAGAGACAGCCCATCCAAGATCAGCACCGCGGCCCCTGTGCCGGTGGGGATCGCGTTCCACCATTCGACAAGGCGATCGGCGGTGCGGGGCATGGCGGTACCGAATTCGCACCAAAGGTCCCAGCCGGCGCCGGCCAGCCAAGTGTCCAGCGCGCGCACCGCCTCATCCCGCACTCTGGCTGCCGTGTCGGGCTGAAGGCCGGTACCGTTCGTCTCGCAGGCGTCTAGCGCGTATCGTGCGAGCAAGGTCCACGCCGAGGCCGGCGCAACAACTTGCAACTCGCGCAGCAGCGCAAGGGGCAGCGTCGTGCTCACGTTGCCTCATCCTCCCGATCGAGCGAGAGACCGTAGATCATGCCATCAGGCAACTTTTCCAGCAGCTTCTTGACCTGCGCGCCGGTTGCGGCATCGAGCGTAATGGTCACCGATTTCACCTGGGTTGCAGGCCCAATGGACCATTGCTCCAGTTGGCCCGCCAGATTGAGGCCGGAGGTCGGCTTGGGGACGGCAAGTGACGTTCTGCTGCGCGTTGCGGCGCCTAGCCCACCCCCACCCCCGCTGTACGAAGGCTCCGCCATACTATTCGATGACACGGGACCGTTCGGCTGGGGGAATAGCGTATCGCCACCTGTCGACGTGACCGGTGCACCGCCAGGGGATAGGGGTGTTCCGGAGCTGCCGCCGTTCGGGAACGAAGGCAATGCCGCCGCGCCTTGTGTGGCGGCACCGGCGCCGGGCAGCCCGAGTATCACATCCTCCAGTTGCTTGCCGTCCGGCAAGCGACCACGGAGACGCGCGTAGGCGTCCTTGATCTCTTCCCCAGGCCTGCGTTCTAGCCGTTCTCGATCCTGCACATTGATTGTGATCTTGCCTTGGGCACAGACCGAGATGAGCTTCTCCTTCATCGGGGTGTCGCCCAGCCAAGGGATCGAGTCGGCCGGCGCGGGACGCGGCTCGCGCAGCTCATCCAGGACCTTCTTGACCGATGCGGCGGCCTTGGCAGCCTCTACCGCGTAGTCGGCGAAGGTCTCCGGCTCGAAGAGGTCGGTGGCGATCATGTCGTCCATCGCCTTCGGGATCTCACTGCCGCGAACCTTCAGCTTCTCTTCAGTGAAACGGGATTTCGATAGGGCAAGGTTATCCCACGCCGCGAGGATTGCGAATCGGTCGTAACGCTCCTTGAGCGCGTCGCGCAGCGACTTCTGGTACTTCACGCGGAGCTTGGCGAATTCAGCGCCCTGCCCCTGCCATTCGGCTGCCTTGACGACGGCGCGAGCGAAAAACAACAGGGACGGATCGGTAAACACCGGCGGAAGATCGGCTCTCGGCAGTACGAAGCGGACGGTATTCCGGCGCTGCTGGAGATGATCCTTGAGCCATTGCGCGAGACGCTCATTCAGCCGGTCGGGCGTCTCGGGCAGGACAAGGACTGGGATGCGGTTGTCCCACATCGCCGGCTGCTCTTCCGGCGCGAGGCCGCTCCAGGGATCAGTGAGCCAGGTTTTCGGCAGCGCGATGACGCGGAAGGGTAACGGCAGCGCTGGATCGCCATAGATGACGTAGCGGATTTCCTTTGCCAGATGCGCTTCGTCTTCGCCAGATGCGAAGAGCTTGGGGTTGCGTGCCGCTGCCTTCAACTTTGCCTCGGCATTTTCCTCTTCACGGAAGACAAGTCGATCGCCGACCTCATGCAGATTGAAGCTGTTGTCGAGGATGGTGTCGAACTCGGCCGGAAAGGCATTCGCGTCGAGTGGCTTGTCGCGCGTGCAATCGGCCTGGAGTTGGGCACGCGTCGCCCCGACTACATTGCCAACGGCAATCGAGCGCAGCCATAGCGACGCGATGATATCCTCCAGGTGCGGCACGTCTTTCGCAGGATTGTCGATAGCTTCAGTCACGGCATCCCGGTTGCGTCGAGCCTTGTCGCGGAGAGCGCGGTGTTGTGGATTGTTAACGGAGTCGAGCAACGGGCCTATGCCGCTCTCTTCATCATCGATATGAAAGTCCGCAGCGGTTAGCACTGGTGATATGCCATTGCGGCTTTTGTAGAGGCCGGCGAGGATTTTGATGAGGTCGCGGTTCTCCTGCGCCGATGTGGCAATGAGAATCTGGTCTTCGAGCAACTGAAGCAGGTGTGGCGCGAAAGGCCAGGCCTCGATGAAGTCATGGCGGACGGTCGCATGCTGTGAGGGAGGTACTTCTGCGAGACGCAGGTACTCGGCGACATGCACTTCAGCGAGTTGCTCAATGTCGATATCGGGCACGTGCAGTCGGTTTTCGAACAGCCTGTGCAGCAGCAGGTGGCGCCTGTCCCTCTTTGCATAGGCACCGCTGAAATTCTGGATGACTGGATTGATGCGCTGAACTTGCTTGAAGGCGTCGGTCGCACCGTTGCGGATCGACACGACCAATAGAAACAGGTCAGGCCGTTGATCACTGATTTCGGACAGAAGTTGTATAAAATTGAAGGCCCATGTCCTGTGCGGCCTGTTGGGCGCATCTACGAGGCCGTCGAACCAAGTTTGAAACTCGTCGAGAATGAGGGCGGTCGGACGCTTCTCGAACATCCCCAGCAGGATGTCCATCGACGGAACCGGCGTCTTGGAGGCTCCGGCGTGCTCCCAGATCGCCCGGTAGACCTTCCCCTCCGAGTGCTGGTTGAACAGCACGTCCCAGAGAAACGGGTAGCGTTGCTGGTGAAGACTAGCCGTGACAACTTCCAGACCAGAGCGTAAAGGCAGAGACGCCAGGTATGGGTCGCCGAGAATGCCCGCCCAATGAGCAAGCCACGCGTTGGCGGCGGCTTGATCTGTCAGCGCATGGTAAAGGGCGCCAAGCAAATGGGACTTGCCGAGACCGCGCTCCCCCATGAGCGCTATCGGGCGGCTCTGACCAGGCCCGGCGGCTCGGAGCATGCCGATCAGGTCTGTCGTCGGATAGGTGATTGCAAGGAACTGCTCGGCCGGCACCTGAGTAGCGCCCGTTTTCTTGGCGTTTGTCAGGTCGATCTGTGTCCCTTGGAGTATCCTCCCGCTGAACTCCTGCCGAAGCTTCAGTCCCAGCATATTCGCTCTCCTGAGTGCCCCTCCCGTCCGGGGCGCACACGATTCATTTTCCACTTTGGCCATGGACAAAGCTCTGATTCTCCGACCAAAAAGCGGCAAGTGCTGTCGCTGATCGGTGCTTCCCGCAAGTCACCTCGTGAATGCAGCCCGGCAAGCGAGCGGTCCAGATGGAGACTGGCAGCTTGGAGAAAGTTCATCGCTGGACTCTTAACTGAGCCTGCAAGTTGGCGGTAGTGGAGCATTGCATGTTTTGGCCCCAACGACCCTCACTCTACCCCGCGAGGCGAGGCCGAGGCGTCGGCGATTTACCCTCCGTCAATCGACCTGCACGATGGAAAGCCTCCGAACCCCCCCCTCAATCCGCCCGCGATTGGCGGGTAAATCCTAGGCCGGCGCCCTGTTGAATGGACTGAGGAATGGTTTCGTGGCTCCGTCAACTCCCCGTTGGGGGTGAAGGCGATGTTTTCGGGAGGCCCTTAAACAAGAGATAACCACCGTGGCTGATCGCCAATAACCCCAGAAATGTTTGGCTGCCCCATAGATTGGGCGCTGCCCCCGTGGTGGCCCAGCTCTCCCAGTCGTCGGTTTGCCATACGATCGATCCCAGAATATGCGCGGTCATGCTGCAAAATATGATCATTAGCACCACTGTGATAATGACCTGCTGCAGACGTGACAAATCCACAGTCGATGCGTTATTGACCTCTTCACCCATGAAAAGATCAAAAAGACTCCATGCGTTGGGATCATCACGTTTATCGAGCTGCGAAGTTGGTGCCGGTGTGCTGGCGCTCGAGCCGGTGGTGGCCGGCCCGGCTTGGGTGGCAGGCGGCAAATCCTTGCCGGCCAGAATGATTCGGCTGGTTGCCGCGCTGCCGATCGAAAGTCCCAGCAGTGCCCATATCCCAGGATTGTATACTGGCAAAGTCGCTTTTGATCCAGCGACGCCTATCAGAAACAGTGACGTGACGTAAAACAAACTGAATACCAGCACCGACCAGCCGGCCATTTGCATCAGCGAAAGGCTGAGCCGGTTGCGGTTGTCAATCATCGCGCCAAGAATCGATTGGCGAATCATTGAACCAGTGAGCGCGATCACGACAGCGATCGTCACCGCCGCGAAAATCCACGGCGCTATCAGGTCAGCCTGTCCCACCGCCTTGAACAGTGGATCAGCCTCGATCGCCTGTTCCACCGCGAGCGCGGCGTCGACGGCCGTTTTCCCTCGTTGTGCTGCGACAACATTTGTTGATTTCATAACTGCGGCTTCAGCCGCGTCTTTGGCTATCTTCGCCTCAGCGGCCGTACTGGCGGCATCGTACGGTTGCGTTGGCGCGACCGCCGGCGACTTCGATCCTGCGGCCAGTGCCAGCGCCGTCTCAACCTGATTGACGACTTCTGTGGCGAGTGCATCCGACGTGACCGAATTTTTGACCGCCTTAGTCAGTCTTATGTCAAACTCGCTTTGATGATCCGCTTGCACCCATGCCGACATCTGCGCTTGTTCGGCGTCCAACATGCGAGTCCCATCGTGATAAGCCCAATATCCCACCAAAGCTATAACCGCGACAAAGACCACCAACGCGATCCCAAGCGTGCCACCATGACGAAGCTTGCTGGCGACTCCCGCGATCGATTGCCCGGTGGTACCCGCCGTTACGGGATGTTGATCGTCACGAGGATAGCGTCCGGCGGTCGCGCCAGGAGGCGCATCGTATGTGTTCAGGTAGAGTAGCTTGCCGGTCGGGTCCTGAAATGGCCCGAAAGCCAGGCGCCACGATTTCGCGTCGCCGATTGTCCCACTTTTGGCCAGCGATGCCGCCGTTGTCAGCGCCTGGTCATCGAATACACAAACGTTGCCCACGATGGTGGTGGTGGGCTGATTCGCCGCGGCCAGGCTGGCGTTCCACGCCCGCCGGTTATCATCGCTCGCAAGCGTGATAGCGGTTGGCTCGCTCGCTGGCGCGAAGCCGACACCGTTCGCCTGCGCGACTGCGGTCGCCAGCGCCTGCCTGGCGTCATCAAGCGCGGTGGGGGCGGCGGCGTCGGGCCGCAGCGTTCCGGTTTCCGCGAATAGAATCTTGGCGACGGTCAGTGGATCCACATCACGATCCTTTCGCTTGTCAGACGCCTAGGGCGGCCGGGTTTGTCGGCTTGCCCTGATTCCATTTCGGTCCGTTCTCACCGATCGGATCGGAGACGCGTACGATCCGCATGGCGGGCTCCAACAGCCCGCCCTTTTCATCCGGGAACAGTTCGAGCCACAGCGGATCGTCGGGCGGCGGCGAGCCATCGGATGGCTGCGGGGGCGCGCCGATACGCCGCTGCACTTCCACGACCCGCGCGAAGATCGGCCCGGTGGCCCGCGCGTATTTTGCCGGCAGCAGGGCGGACGCGCCGTCCAGCTTCACCGTTAGGATATAGGCTTCGCCAGCGAAACCATTCTCGTCCGTTTCGAATCCAGTCGATCTGATGCCAACGGTGACCACCAACCAGAATTCAAACGTCACGAACCCGGTCGCGGCTTTCGCCGCATCGCTGGTCTTCAGTTGCGTCGGCAACAGCACGACCGGCGTGTCGCTCGCATCCGTGAACGACAGCGACGTCCCGCTTTCTGGGGGAGTGGCCGGCGTCAGCATGAGCCGCAGATCGCTGGCCGCTATCAACGCCGGCGCCTCCGGCGTGCCACAATCGAATTGGCCCGAGTCCGGCAGGATCTGAACCCAGTGCCCAGGGGTCCAGGCTTCGTCGTCAGCGTCGGTTGCGGGTGACATCGTTATCGCCGAGGCCCCGGCCGCGATGTCGCGGGCAAAACTCAGTTTCACGAATGTCCATGCATCCAGCGGAACGGAACTGGAAATCAGAAATGCCGTCGTGTTGAACAACGGCGCGTCCGAATCCGTGTCCGACGTGAAACCAATCCCGCCCGACGCGGCGAACACGATATCGTCGCCTCTTTCCCACGCGCGCGCGCTGACAATCGGGTCATAGCCGATTTCGGTCATGGGCGACGCATCGGGCGGCTGAGCGTCGCTGATCGGCGCTGCGGCAGCCACCTTCGCGCGCGCGATTTCGGCGAAACCGGCCATGTCGTACCAGGTCTCGTCGAACACCGCCAAGAGGTTGGTCTTGCCGTGGGCGCCGGCTTTCGACAGCGGCAGCAGACAGCGCAGGTTCGGGCGAGGCAGCGCCTGGCTCCATCGCGGTCGTACGACCAGACGTTGCCAGGCCGCCAGCTCATTGCTTTTCGCCGCCTCCAAAGAGGACCGGCCGAGATGATTGAGCGTGTCCGACGCATCCAGCGGGATCACGCCCTGATACCGGCTGATCACCCGCACCGCGAACCGGTTATACAGCGCGCGCCGATCCCCTTCGATCGACTCCTGATACAGCACCGGAACTTCGTTTGCGGATCGCGCCTGATTGTAAATCAGCCGTACCCGCTGCTGGGAGTAATCTGTATCCGCGCGCGAGCCAAAACCTCGCACTTCCCAGTTCGCGCAGGCATCCGTCCCGATACCGTCCGTTGCATCCAGCGGATCGAACGCGAGTGTGTTAGCTGGCGTCAGCTTTGGCCAGGGGAAATCGGCCAATGCCCTGCCATCCCAACGCCATATCTGACGCATCGGCTCAGCCCACTGGCAGTAAGCGAACGGCGCGGTCGGCAGGGTATTGAACGCGACCCGCAACTGGTCTCCAGCGATCGAGGGCACCAGTGCGTCCCGCAGCGCCCCGGCATCGGGCAACGTGTTGGTCGCGACCTCGACGACAAAGCGCATCATGCCGCAACAGATCAGGGAACGGTCGGTGTCGAGTGGCGCGTAACCAAAGTCGCTGATCGCGATCATGCGCGCTGGCGGCGTGGCCGTCACGCCCGTAAAAAATTCCGACGCCGGAACCAGGACGCTGATATCGACCTCGATCACGTGCCCCTTTGGCACGCAGATTTCGAGCGCGTTGTTGGCGGTGTCGTACGGCTGCACGCCCCACGCCCCGGTAGCGACAGTGACCGTGACGGCAATCGGCGGTCTCCGAACCCCGGCGAGGCCAGTGCCCGCACAGGCCGGCAGCGTCGTGATTGGCAGCGTGAGAGTCGTCGCTGGCGGAGCCGCGTCGGCGCCTCCCGGCGATCGATCGATCACCTTAACCAGCACGCCCGTCACCGCAGGATCGTCAATGTCGATGGACGCCGCGGGCTGTTTCGACTTTCGCAAGGACAGGTTGGTGTAATACTCGGCTCTGACCTTAATCCGCTGATCCTGGACGGCCTTCGCGGCTTTAGTCGCGGCGTCCGCCGCCGCGGCGTTGCCGGCCTTTTGCGCCACGGCCGCCGCTGATGTGTGCCGTACCGCGCCTGTCGCCACCCAGTGGTCCCAGGTCTCCAGGTCCACCGTCGGCATGCGAAGCTGGAACGTGAAGCTCGTCGGCGCCATCGTATCTGGCGGCGGCGGGTGCTGCTCCGGCCGCGACAGCGCTTTCCAGTTCGGCTGCAACAGCAGCAGCGGCAAATCGAAGCTGCCACCTCCGGACCAGGGCGGCACTTCGGGAGCTAGCGGCGTGACGCCGGAGGGGATCGGTGGCAAGGTTGGCGCCGGCAGAGGCGATGCCTTGCCATACCGGGGATCGCCTGGCGCGGCCTGCCACACCGGAGCTCCGACCGCGACGCGACGCAGATACCGCGCGACCCGAGCCAGAACCGTGCCATCCGTCGACACAGTGCCAATATCGACCGTTTCGCTCCAGGGCTTGAGGTAAGCGGGATGCCCACCCGGCGCTACCAGTTCGCTGGGCAACGCGCCCGCATGGGTGCGCGCGAAGGCCTGCAGCGCGTAAACTTGGCCGAACCGCAGCTCCGGCAGCCTGGCCCAATCCTCATATTGGCCATTGGGCTTTTTCGGCGCGTGGTATTCCGTATCGATCGGGCCTCGCGACAGCCCTTTCGGCGGCGGCGTCGCGTTGACATCGCCGACAAGCTTCGCCGCCGGACTTCGGGCGATCAGCGGATGGGCGTTGTAGGTGATCAGAGCGTGGCGCACGCCGCCATCGGTGGTAAACCGGACCGCGGGCAATATCGCGCGCTCAATGATCGCCGGATCGGTAGTGCTATATTTGAGGTAAAGATCGGCGATGTTCAGCGCGCGCCACGAGCCAAAGCAGCCTTGCAGGTTGGCGGGCGATGCCAGGTCCTGCAACGTATGGCCGATCGCGCTAGCATTGCCCTGCTTCAGGAACACCACCACACCGGCTAGCCGATTGAGAAAATCCGCCGCGCCGTTTTCCGGTCCGACCCTATCGAAGGCATAGACCAGCCCCCCAGACTGTTGCGTCGGCGTTCCGTCGCCGTATTCACAATTCCCTTTGCGTGTTGGGTTGAAGCCGAGAAGGCTGTTTTTGGCCGTCTGCCCCACCGCTGGTGGCGGCGACGTCGGGGTCGTCGCCAGCGAGGCATAGGCGATCGCCCTGTCCGTCACGAAACTAGTAAATTGCGCATTGGGTAAGGCGCCGCCCAGGGCGCCCTTTGCATAATCGGCAACGACTTCCGGGAATGCCTGGCTGATCGCGACCGGGTCCGTCACGCCGGTGGCCGGCGTCAGCAGCTTCGTCCAAAGGTCTGGCCCGAATGACCCGAGCGTCAGTTGTCGACGCAGACCGCGATCGCGCGACTGGGCCGCCGCCAGGGCCGAGCTGATGATCGTCGGGTCGATCACCGCGTTGGTCGTTGGGTCGGTCACTCCCTCCCATTGCTTAGTGATTACCGTCGACGCGATGTCGGCGCGCCACAGCGCCGTGCTGATAGCGCGCATGCCCAGCAATTCCTGATCGATCTCGTCCCGTGTCAGCCGTTGATCCGTCTGCGATGGCGCAACCAGCGCCCCGTTAAGCCACGCCGGTTTGCCCGGCAGATTGCCCAGAAGGCAATTGAACTTGTTCCGCCATAGATCCCAATTGGCGCTGTAAATGCTGTCGCTGTTCGCGTCTTGCTCCCGTAGGGCGCGAACCAAACCATGGCGCGCATTCGGGTTACCGCTTGGATTGACTGCCGCGATCAGGTCATCGGCGAGCGAAGCCGGGTCGGGCGGGTCCGTGAGCAATTTAGGTGGAGCGGCCTGGCCCGCTTCGGCCTTGGCGCCGGCATGCGCGACGCTCCGGCAGGCCGCCAGAAAAGCCAGCCGCACCGTGTACAGCCCGCCGTGGGTCGGGTTCGGCGTAATAATACACGGAGTCGGAATGGTGATCGGATCAAGCGAGAGAAACTTTTCTGCCCAGGCGACGACCAGGTTCAGCAGATCGGCTCCCTCGGCCACCCGCGCGGCCAACCCGGACAGCCAGTCATCGCTGTAGAGGCCAAAGTTGTTCGGGTGTCCGCTGGCGAAGACAAGCAGATTATTGGGATCGATGAGCGCGCCGGGGTCCGGTTGCCAGGGCGGATCAAGCTGGATTTCGCCCCGGACAATGAACGGCAACGCGTTTGCCGGACTTTGAAGATAGTTGAACGTCGCCGCCGCGCCCCCATCATTTTTTGGCTTCGTGGTACGCGCACTGACTGTATCCGGGGTGAGCACGACACTCTGGCCGGCCGCCAGACCGGGTACTTCGATCACCGGAACGAGCGCTATTTTCCGCGGTTGTTGCCCCACCGGCGGGGGGAGCGGCGGTAAGTCGGCGGTTTTGACCCGCGCGAAACTGACCAGCTTGAGCCATTGTGGCGTCGATGCGCCCACGCCTTGCAGCGACGCTAGCTTCGTCGCGAAACATTGCTCTGGATCACCGGACGTATTCTTGTCATCGTAGAAAAGGTCGCCCGGCGTCGGATCAGGCAACGTTCCGTCAAGGGTGTTCAGGAATTTTGATAGGTCTGGCGTGCCTGCTGGCGTCGGCGAGACGGTCACCGCCGTATTGATCTGGTCGACAGGCTGTCCGACCGGAGTTGATAAATTCCACACTTGGAACGCCTGAATTGCCTCCCAGCGCCACGGCGTCAGATACTGTTTAGCAACGACTGGGTCGGCGGCGTCGGCGCTCGCGCTGTCGACGCTGGTGGTCAGCGCTATGCTGTAGTCGGTGCAGCCGGCGGAATACGTTGGTAGAAGCTCATGCGGGTCCAGTTTTATGACGAGAGTGCGCGCCATTGCTGGGTCCTAGCCTTCGGAATCAAGTTGCTGATGGTAATCGTTCGCCGCCGCCGATATGTCCAACGCACTTGGATGCTGGCTGGCGTCGCCGAGTTGGTATTGCACCGATTGGTCGATCGAGATGCTGAAGAACGGCCCCAGTTTGGCACGCACGCGGACCGTTCCAAAGCCAGTCACGTTACGGCCATCGTAAACTACCTCCAGCGTCAGGTTCAGATCAATTGACAGGATGCCAAGAACTGAGACGCTGCCGTCCATGACGAAGATGATCGCCAGCGAGAACGACGTCCCACCGCCCGAGTGAAACTCGGCCGCCAAACCGAAATACAGTTCAACCGACCCGCTGACGATCACCAGATCGACGGCGAGCCGCGCCGTCGCGCCAAAGCTGATCGTTATGTCGGAGTCGAGGCGGCCGAGCAGCGGATAGTAGATGCAATCGGCATTGAGCCAGCCGCCGCCGCCCAGGACGAAGACGGACAACGTAAAGGGCGTCGTCTGTTCGGCCAAGGAAAACATCAACCGTACCGCGAAACTATCTTCGCTGCCCAACAGGCCAAGACCAAGCGCGCCGATCAGTTCGACGTTGGCGATGCCGAAGGTGCCAAAATCCAACGGTGGCAATGGCAGATCGAGCAACGCCTCGGCACCAACCGGCAAGCCATTGTTCTCGATCTGCCGCACCGCGACGCCCGCGTCGGGCCCGCCCGGCAGATGGCCGCTTACATCGGTGAGATAGGTCGAGAGGAACTGTAGTCCGCCACTAAGATTGATGTCTTTTGGATTGAGCATGAAAGATATATGGCCATCATTGAACGTCAACGTCGTATTGTTGAACGTGACGAATGTCGCACCCGAAATAACCAGTCCCCAGTTTCCAGTGATGCTTCCCTGGGCCGAGCGCTGAACCGCGCCAGCGGTGTCGACGCTGATACGCGACGTGGCCTGAAACCGCGCGTCCAATACGTGCAGTTCAAGCACTTCCCAGTTGAAGATCGTCATGTCGGGCGGCATCTTTATGTTAATCGCCGCCTCGAGCCAGGCCCGGTGCGTTTCGGCTTCGATGCCGTGAGACAGCCTGATTTGGTCGATCTTGAGATCCGTGAGCGAGATGCCCTTGAACAAACCATCCAGCTTCAGACCGGAGAAATCCGGTAGCAGGTCGCTCAGGCCAATCGCCTTCGTATCTGGTATGAACCCGTCCCACAAGCTCGTGCTCGGCATGCGCACGCCGAGCGATTTGAGTTCGCCGCCAACTCGGTCGACCAGCACGCCGACCGGGGTCATGTTGATCGTGGGGCTCGCGATCGGAAAGTGCAGCGCCACGAGTTCGCGGTTGATCGCCTGACCAAGCGCTTCCGGCGCCTCGACTAGCGCCCGCGGCAGCGAAATGCCACGGCCGCCGGAGAAGAAGACAGGGTTGCCGCTACTGTCGATAGACGACAGGGCCTGTCCGGCGATCTGATCGACTTCGATCCGCGAGGAGTTGAGGAAATCGCTGACCAATTGCCGCGCGCCTGCGATCGTTGCGTAAGGGTACTGGCCCAGCAACGCATCCAGTTCCGCGCAGATCCCCGCGCCGACCCGGCCCATCGCGGTCTCGAGAGCGGTGCACTGACCAATCCAGCTTTGTCGGTTAGCCAATAGAGGGCAAACGTTGTTTTGTATCGCCGTTGACACCACGCCATTCAGCGTATTGGCGGCGTTGCTGATCTGATTGCTGGCATCCGTCAGTATCGCCTTGACCGATTGAATAAACGCGTTGGCGTCGCTGCCCATCTGATCGAGCGCCTGATCGAGCTGCGCCGTGACCGATGCCAGTTGGCCGGTCAGCGCGTTGTACGCCGAGGCACGCGCCATTCCCGCGGCATTCAGGGCATCGATACCTGCTCGCAACAGACCAGATGCGAGGCCGAGTTGATCCGATGCGACCTTGCACTCCGCCCTGGCCAAACCTCCAAGATCCGCGACGACCTGGCTGACCGACTGAACATCCGGCGTTCCGGCGAGCGCGTTCACACGGGCGCGCAACTTCGCCAACGTGACCGGCAACGTCCGGCGTACAGCGGCGAGCGCGTCACTTAGGCTCGCCGGAAGCCCAGTTACTCCGGCTGGGGGAACCAGGCCGCCGAAGCGGATCTGGCCAACCGCCTGAACCCCCGTCTCGGTCGATCGCAGCAACGTTTCTAGTCCGGACCGATAACTGTCGATATCCGCGAAGAGCGTGTTGCCGATCGGCGTAAAGGTACTGGGCAGCGGCGTTTGCATCACTTGCGCCACGCCCCGTGAGAATGTCTCAGCCTCCCGTTGCAACGTTGATTGGGCGGAATTGACCGATCGGATCGCGGATTGCACCCGGGCAATCGCGGATTCGATCACGTCGTCGAACGCGCCGGAGACAGAGGCGATGGGATCGACGATCTGGGCCAGCTTGATCCTCGCACGCACCTTGAACTGATCAATACTTGAAGGCAAGATGTTACTGAGCGCCGACAGCAGGTTTGTTTGTACCTGATCGATTTGGTTTTTCAGACTGGTCGCGTAATCGTTGATTTTGTTCGTCGCAGTCTGCTGGAGAAAGGCGCACGGCGCTTTGTCCGCCAGCGAGCCCAGTAGTCTTTGTGCGCCATTCAGAGCGTTCTGACACTCTGTGGCGGCCGGCAACCGCATCAACTTTTGCTTCAAATCCGTCAGCACGGAGTTCAGCTGCGAGTCCGGCGGATATGACGCGAGCACGCCGTTGGCCGCGCTTTCAATCTCATCAAGCTTGGAAGACGCCTTGACGATGGCGTCCAAGGGCCCTGAGACCGCTGAGTTGCCAACGCCGGTTCCGCGCATCACGACCACGTTGCGCAGCGTGGCACCTACGGCGGTCGCGCTTCCGGCTGTGAGATTCACCTTGACCGGCGCGGGCTTCAGGCCAAAGGTGAATTGTTCCAGCCCGACGCCAATCGGCGTTGGAGAGGGCAGCAACGCATCCAGATTGTGGTTATCCAGCGCGGGCGACGCTATCGTCACTGGCCGATCGACGAAATCGATGCCCTTCACCGGCTGCCATTGATCGGGATCATCATGATCGCTGGCCACAGTGCTGGTATAGAAACGGAACAAGTCCGGATTGTCATGCTCGACCGTCGACGCCGGCACAGCGCTGCCCGGCACCGCCGTCACGCGCGAGAGAATGTGCGGCTTCGGATAGGCAGCCGGATCCTCTCCCGGACGCCACAGCGGAACCTGCCAGCCGGTGACTGCTTTGCCGCTTGGATCGACCGAGTTCCAGTCGCCACCCCAGGCGCCGTCAACGGGAATCCGCGGATTAGTATTGTTCTGTTTTGGAAACTCGACCGATTCGAAAAATCTCATGGCCAGCGGATTGTCAGTCCCGTCGTTGATCAGTTGCCGCACGGGCTGCAGGATCTCGACGTACTCAGCGACCTTGCGTAGCACCGGTCGACGCTCCAGCCCGGTACGGCTGAATTCAGCGCGATGCTGACGCACCGTGCGTTCATAGACGATAACGTGTTTGGCGGTATTCCAGAACGGCGCGATGCGTCCGATCCGCTCCAGACTGTAGAAATCGGTCCGCCCCATCGCCACGTCCGCGATGATCGCCGTGCGGTTGTTGTCAAACCAGGCTTTTTGCCAACCCCATCCGCCAAGCGCGGACAACGCCGGTCTAGCCAGTTCACCGCCGGTCGAGCTCGCCGAACGCTGGACTGCCGCCAGGATGTTGGCGGACTCGAAGCCCCACATCCATCCGCCGGCGATTTTCGAGGCGTCGTGCTGCTTGTCGAACGGCGAGCGCATCTGGCTCAGCGCTGCGCCACGCTGGGTAAAATTCACGTTTGAACTGAGTTGGAATTCAGCCGGTTGAGCCGGGCTCCAGATTTCCAGCCAGCCAAGCCGGCGGTCGAGTTCGGCGTATTTCGCCGCCCATTCCTCGTTGGCCTTCGGCAACTGCATTTGCTGTGCATGCGACACGTTGGCCCAGGGCAGCGGATCGTCAAGTGGCCCAGGCGGCGTACCGATCCGCGATTGCAATTCCGCGAGGGACATCAATGGCGCGTTGACGTCGATTTGCAGACCATAGAGCAGCTCGAAGCGCAAGCTTCTCAGCCCCGAACCGGGCGCGCGCTGCCCAGGAAAGCCGAGCCGGCGGCGGAGATTCCAGTATGGCTCGACGAACTGCTGAGGGAACGGCGCCGCGTCCAGGGTCGCGCTGGCGACCGGCGATAAGCGCAGGTCCGAAAATTGTCCGGGCTGAAGATCATCGGAGGTCGCGCATTTCGACATTGTCTCTGCGATCGCCTGCGGCGGCAGGGTCAGGGCGAAGCCGGTTGGATCGAGCGCGAGTTGCCAGGACGAACCATCGACGCTGCCATTGCTCCAGGTGCCAAGCAGGTTCGATGCGGTCTGCCGCAGCAGTTTTGCCTGCACGGCGGCCACGGTGAATGGAGCTGGATCGAGCACGATGACCTGGCCAAAGTCCGATGGCGCCCCTTCCGGCTGCCTCAGACGCAACGTGAGCTTCGGCGATTGCGCGTCGCCGTGTTCTGGATCGCCGGTATCTTCGGCAACTTCCAGAAAAAGCGGCTGCGGGATTGGCGTGGCATACGGTGCGAACACGAGCGCCGGAGGCCGCGCGTACTGAGCGCTGCGCTCGGATGGGAGATATTCGGCGCCGACCGGCGTGTCCTGGCCGCCGGGACGCGCATCCAGGACCGGCAGATTGCTTGGCGAAATCACCCGAGGCCGCGGGATGCTGAACGGTTCGCCACCAATCGTCTGTCTTTCGAAATCGACCTGAACGGTCAGCGCCAGAGCACCACCGGGATAGTCAAGGCCGGCACCACTGTTCAGGAAGGTGAGATCCATCGCGCCGATCCGCACGGATTGATGCGTCGTCGTCGACTCGGCTTTGCTAAAGTTCCAGGCTGCGTTGATTGCTCCGTTTTCCGGGATTGTCTTTGGCTTATATAGTGCAAGGGTAATGAAATACTTCTTGCCGGTTGGTTTTCCCGGATCGATCTGTACCGTGACTGGATTTCCGCCATGATCTACCAAGCCGGCGAATTCCAGTTGGGTTTCGATTTTCGGGAATGGGTCTGCATTGACTGTCTCGGGCGTCAGCTCCAGACCACACACGAAAAGGTTGTCTTTCGTGATCGGCTTGCTGACGTCCCGCCAGCCGGCGATTTTGAATCGCAGCGCGTAGACCGGTTCCGTGAGCGCCGGCGGCGGGATCGGGTTGAGCGGCTCTGAGTCGCGCCAGAATGGAACGACCGAATTCGGCCGGCTCTGTGCCGCCACACGGATGGAGCGATGGTATGGGCGCGCCACCACCGTGTTCCAAAAATCCTGGATGGCGCGATAAGAAATGCCTGCCAGCACGAGGTCCCAAGTAGGCCACTCAGTGACGGTGCCGGAGCGGGCCTTACTGAGAATATCAGCTGGTTGTTCCTGGGTAAAAACGGTGGGGACTCGGTCCGCCGGGAACACCGAGGTACGAGGCATCTCGTCTGCATCTGTTGTAGGGACGACAGATATTTGGAATTCGCAATAGTAGGGAGCTGACAGGATTTGGGACTGGGTGTCCAGCTCGAAGTATCTCGACATGACCAGGCGCACGCCCTGACCGTCGTCCGTCGCGACGAAACGCAGCGATATCGGCCGGCGCCAGTCGTTGAACGGCAACGAATTATGCACGGTGAGGCCGAGCGCGGCCGCGACCGCCGGTCCGGGCTGATTCCCCGACTCGTATAGCCCAGGATAGTGGACCAGATCCGGCAATTTCGTATTGGGTGGAATTTGTTGCGAACCGAGAAGGCCGTCGGCGAAAATTGGGTATCCGTCGTCGCTGAAGGGAGGGCCGGACGACTCGCCAAATCTAGTGATTTTCAGCTCAAGCGGGGGCATGTAGTCCGGCGTAGAACCGGGAGCCACAATCACGGCTGGCAGAACCCCTTTAAGCGTGATCTGGGTCTGGGTCTGGCCAAAAAATTTCGTATCGAATATGACGGTTGTATTAGACGGTACCGTATCGACCACCAAGCACGGATCGCTAACGCCCTGCTTGAAATACACCACCCGCGAAACAGACTCCACCGAGTCTGTCTGCCACTTCTCCCAGGCCGCATTATCAGCAGGCCACAATGCGCCCTGGAGCACCGGCGAATACTCCAGATCGAGATCCCATGTCTCGTTCACCGAGGCGGTTACGCATATATTCCGCCCATTCGGGGCAATGCCGATGGCGGCGAAGATTTTCCAGAGACCCATACCGCCTCCGACAGTCGCGAAAACTCGGTCTCTCCCCTGATTGCTCAGGCTACCGGTTGGATAGGTGCCCCAGGATTGGCAGAAGATGCGCTACTGAAGTCAACCTGCAACGTTGTAACGGGTGCGCCGTCTCCCAATGCAAGGACCACATTGTCTTCTCGTTGCCACGCGTCAGCGCCCACAACTCCGCAACCCGATGGGTCGAGCAGCGGAATGTTCATCAGGTCGCCATGATATGGATGCGGCGTCGTCGGATTGCTTACTTTCCAGCACCAGAACTTGACAATTGGCGTCGGGTTGATCTGATCGACCAGCGCCGCGACGTCTGACGCTATCGCGTGCGAACAATATATTCCGGGCATGATCTGGCCGCTTGCGGCCACTGCCGCGATCCACGACCTGATGTAATCTTTGGCGCCGCCCGTGTTAAGGTCTCCCTCCTCCCAGTCGAGATAGACGAATGTTCCGGATGGAAATTGATCAGCCGAGGCCAGATCGGCCGCATTCTTTCCATCGATTGTGCCCTGATCCGCCGTCAGGATGCTGGATGGGTTGTAATTAGTATTACCCGTGTTCGGATCCTGTTGGCCGACATAGATAGGTAATACCCCCCATTGCGCCTTGAGCGAGGCATACTGACCTTGCCAGCCGGATGGAGGGCGGTTCGGGGCGGGAGCTAGATAATATCCACACCATCTGAGGTTGGTATTGGTGGCGAGCCAGTTCATCGTATCGTTGCCCGGGTAGTTTTTCGCGTCAAAGCCTGCGAAGAAAGCCATTTCCCTCCCCCCACCTGATGCTGTATTACAGACCGAGATTGCTCTTCTTTTTTTGACAAAACGATTGCGGTCGTCAGCCTTGCCCGCTCCCTAAGCTGGTTGGTTATAAAACGGTTGGTGCGCTCAGGAAAGGGTATTTTGGCTGTCCGCAGCCGCGGTCGATCATTGAAGTGGCTTACGGTCTCGATGTCCCACGCATACGACAGCTCCAGCAGAGGGTCCGCGGGCAACCAGCACCAGCACGCGGACCGCACCGCGCCCTGCGGCGTCTACATCCAGTCGATCGGCGCCTCCATCCTCGTCTCCACCGCCCGCGCGAACCGTGAGTTCATCGCCCGTCCCATCAACAGCAGCCTGCCCACCCCACGGCAGATCTGACCGTCGACCGGTTCGGTATTGCCGAGGTCTGGGTGACACGCTATCGAATCCACGTAGTTGGTGTTGCGCGCCGGCTGCCGCGCATACTCGTCCGCCGCCGGCTTGCCCGGCGCCAGCGCAAAGTGCGGTTGAGATTCCGCCCGCAGCGCGTCGGCGCTAAAGTTCAGGTTCTCCCGAATACCCGCACTTGGTACTCCTCGGTGAACTGCCCAGGGAACATGCCGGCTCGGCGCGGCGTGGTCAGCCCGCAACTGCGGATCGAAGGCGCCAGCGGCTCGGTCCACATAGCAGCATTGACCCACGGCGCAACAGCGTGAAGCGCCGCCGGCAGGCGGTCGAGCGTGCCCGTGATCGGCCCCGTGGGGTCAGAACAGCGAGAACAGAAGCGGTTGCCAGTGCAGGTGCAGGATGCGAGCCGCCGCAGCGATGATCGCGGCGGCCACCTGGAATGATCCAGCCGCCCACACCATGAAGCACAGTGTGGGATGCTGGGCGTGGCAGCGGCGCACCTTCGCGCGCACCAACGTCAGAAATGGCCGCTCGCGGCCAACAGTCGTATCGCCCATTGGATGAGGCTCACAATCAGGGTGGAGACAGCGGCCGAGATCCCGGCCGTGATGCCGGAGAGGATCGTCCGGCGGATCGACAGTTCCTCGCTGCGCGCGAATGCAATCTGACGGTCAACCGAGGCGTTGCGCGCTTTCTGGCGCGGATGATCCTTGCGCATGACCGGCTCCGGCCGTCGTTACGTCGCACTGTCGCTCAATGCCACGCCGGCCGTGGTCGCCCGCAACGGAAAATTCCACAGCCATCCGCTGCCGAGATCGCTGCCGATGTTCCACCCCGCCGGCGGCGTGACCGACGCCGCGTTGTCGGTCACCGCATTGCCGGTGCCAATCCGGGTCGAACCCCACGGATAGAGCAGCAAGCAGCCCGAGCTGGGCGAGACCAGCGCCTGCGACAAGGTCAGTTCCAGGTGCGTTGCATCGACCCGCGCACACGCCGTTGCGGAAACCAGCGTGCCGGGCGCAGCCAGCGAGCCGCCGTCCATCACCGTCCACCCGGTGCCCTGCGCCGCGGTGCCAGGCAGCACCACGTCGTTGCCGGCATCATGCTGGATCGTGACGATGATGCTGGTGTTGCTTTGCCTGTAGGCGTGCGTGATCACCGGCCCGGCGTTCGGCACGCCAGCGGGGATGGCGCTGATCGTGTCGCCGCCGCTCGCCGCCAGCACCGCCCGCGCCGTCGGCCCCGCCGCCAGCATCCCCTGCCGCATCACGTCGGGCGTGTTCAGGTGATTGTAATCGGTGCCGTTCAACGGATTGCTGTCCGCCGTCATCGGCATCCCGCAGATGACGTTGAGCCCGGCATTCGCCACCAGCGTCGCCATCGCGACGCGCACCATCTGCACGCCTTCGTCCGTCCAGAACGGCATGGCGTTCCACCACACCAGTGGCATCTGCGCGGCGGACTTGCCCAGCATGGTGCGCAACTGCCCCAGCAGGTTCACCGCGCCGTCGCTGTAGTAGGCCAGCTCGGAATACTCTCGGGTGCTGTCGCTCTCCGACCACGGCCACAGGATCGCCGCGATGTCGCTCACGTCATCCGCCGCCTGCTCGGCGAGATAGGCCTGTACCGCCTCGCCATCCGGCGACCCGAGGCTCCACCCGGCCGGATCGGACCCGTCGCCCGGATCGTTCAGGAACGAACCCGGCAGGTAGATGCTGCCGGTGCCGGGCGGCTGGCGCACGTTGTAGATCGGGTGCCCGCCGATGCAGGTATAGGCCGAGCCGCTGCCGTACAGCCCGATCACGCAATACGACGCCGCGCCCAGGTGCCACGCCACCCCCTGCGCCGTTTCCAGCCAGGCGCCGTCATTCAGCCCGAGCCCGGCATTGCTCTGTCCCACCACCAGCAGGTTGATGCCGCGCCTGGCTCCCAGGCCCCAGCGCGCCGCAGCGAGCACCGCTACCCCGACCTCGCTATCGGACAGCGACCGTTCCCAGCATGCAGCCTCATTGAACCAGCACTGCGCGCTGCCCTGCCAAGTGGTGTCGTGCAACAGGGTCAGCGGTGACTGGCCGCTCGACGGCAGCGGATTCGGCGCCCCGGTGGCAACCCGCAGGCCGTCCAACCACACATCCACGCCGGCGCCCGGGGCATAGCGCATGATGACAGCGTGCGTGTGCCGTCGCTCCATCGTCTGCGACAGCACCGTTTGCGCCGCGCCGGGAAACAGCACCAGCCGGCCGCCGGCAACGCTGTCCAACGCCAGCACCACCGTCGAGCCGGCGGTCAGCAGACCAACCGGCAAGCTGTTCTGGCCGCTGTTGAGCCGCAGGTTCGGCCGAGTCCAGACCAGGTAGCGCGTCCACGCGCCGGCCGACCCCATCGCAATCCCGGCACACTGGAAGCCAAGGTTGGGATCAAGCTGCGGCGCCACGCCGGAATAGCCGGTCGGGCGCCCGACGCCGCCCAGCAGACCATTGATCCGCGGCGCGGCGCTGGCCGACCACGTGCCCGGCACTTGCAGGAACACCGGCGCCAGCGGCCGGTTGGAACCGGACTGATCGGCGATCAAGGCCACCGTGCCGGACCCAAGCGCAGGCAGCGCCACGCCGTTGGCGTCCAGCAGCCCCGACGCCGTGCTGGCGTCCCACCACGCGGAAAGGCCCGAAATGCCGGCCAGGGTCGCCGATCCCGGCGAACCGCCCGCGCCTCCCGAGGATCCGGCAAGCGAACGCGACAGCGCATGTTCGCCACTGCCCAGCGCCAGGGCGACCCCAGGCGCGATCAGAAGCATGCTCATCCCGCGGACCCGATCAGGTGATGGTGAACGCGCCGGGCCAGACGAACGAAGCAACCAAATTGCTGCCGATGTCGAACGCCAGCGCCCACAGGTAATCGCTGCCTGCCGTTGCCGGTGCGTTCAGGTACTGCACCATGAGGTTGTGCGAACCATCCGGCGAATACGGATAGGTGCTCTGCAATCCCGTCGTCGGAGCCGTGGTGTTGTTGGCGCCCCATGCGAAGAACACGCTTGCCGGGGCGGTATAGCTGCCGTCGGTCGCTGATGTGTTGATGTTGATCTGACAGACGATGCCGCCCTGGCCGTGCGTGAGCGTCGCCCCGGGCTGCAGGTTATTCCCGCCAGTGCCGGCCAGGGTCAGCAGGTAATTGCCGCCGGCCGCGGTCGATGCGGTCACCGTCGCCGACGCGGTGCTGCCGTTGCTGGTCGAATTGGCCGCCACATAGAAATCGTAGCTGGTGCTCGCCGACAGCCCGGTGACGACATAGCTGGTGGCGCTCGCCGCCAGGCTCGCCGTCGCCAGCGTCCACGAAGTCGTGCCGGTCACCCGGTAATAGACCGAATACCCGGACACCGCGCCGCCCGAGGCCGGCGCGCCCCAGGAAACCGTCATGGTGCTCGCGGTGGCCCCGCTCGCGGCCACGTCGGTCGGCGCGCCCGGCGCCGTCCCGGCAGCCGCGGTTGAGATGTCGGACAGCACCGCCGCCGTCCCCGCGCCCGCCGAGTTCTGCGCAATGACCTCGAAATCGTACGCCGTCGATGCCGACAGGCCGCTCACGGTGAATGTGGTCGCCGAGGCCGACCCCGGACTGCCGGCCGCCGCGGTCCACGATCCCGACCCGGACGGCGTGCGATAGTTCACCGCGTAGCTCGTGACCTGGCCGCCCGAAGCCGGCGCCGTCCACGACAGCGTGACACTGCTCGATGTCGTCGCCGTCGCCGACAGGGCCGAGACCTCGCCCGGTGCCGCCGGCGCCGAGCCGCCGCTGCCCGCCGACAGCGTGGCGAAATACAGCGTCCCGCCGCTGTACACCGCGCACTGCACCCGCGCCGTCTCGCCGGAAGGCAGGACATTGCTCGCGTTGCTGGTGGTGAACCCGGCGCCCAGCGTCACGCTGCTGCCGGACACGTTGATGATGTCGCAGGAAAAGCCGCTCGCCATCGTCGCGGCCGGCGTGATCGTGATCGGCTGGCTTACCACCAGGATCGCGTTGTTGTGCACCGATCCGTCCAGCGTGGTGTTGGTGGTCAGCTCCACCACCGGCCGATGCCACGATGGCAGCAGCGACGCGATCAGCGTCCACACCGCCGATAGCGTCTGCCGGACAAGCGTGCTGCTGTTCTGCCCCGTCAGGAACGTGTCGGTCTGGGCCGCGGCGCTGGCAGGGGTCAGTTCGTCGATCGTCTCGGAATCAAGCAGCGTGGCATAGGACACGGCCACGGTGCTGCCGTTCTGGCCGATCGGGATCAGGTCCGAGGAGCCAATGGAATCGACCGTCGAAAGCGACGGCACAGCGAATGTCGGCTGCGCCGGGCCAGCCGGTCCCTCCGGCCCAGCGATATTGCCGGTCTTGGTCCACACGCCCGCGGCGCGCTGATACACATCGCCCGTGCTGGCGTTCAGATAGGTCCAACCGTCCTCGCCAAGACTGCTCGCCGGCGCGCCCTGCCCGGAAATGAACCCGCCCGGCAGCAAGCCCTGCGACGCCAGCAGCGCGATCAGCGTTCCGACGGTGGCTTTCCCGGTGACCCGTACGCCGCCTACGTCCTGCGATACCATGATCTCGTCGGCGGGCGAGATCGCCTGGCTGGCTGCTGGGATCTGATCGAGCGTCGGCATGTCGCGCCCTCACCAGCGGATAAGGCAGTAGCCGGCGGCGCCGTTACCGCCATTATAGGCGGTGTTACCCGGCGCCGTGCCTGCGCCGCCGGAGCCGCCACCAGGAAAATACCCGCCGCGACCAAAGGTGCCGGAGTTGGCCTGCCCGCCGGACAGCGGGCCATCTCCGCCCATCCCACCATAGCCAATAGGGGCGTCGCCGTTACCACCGTCGCCACCAGCAAGGTTCAGATCACCGCCGGAGCCGACGCCTCCGAGGTTGCCGCTGGTCGGCTGGGTAACGGTCGTTGTCGTGTTAACCTGGCCGCCGGTGGCGCTGATGACCACCGTGCCGGCGACCGACAGAGACGAATTGCCCCCGGCAGTTGGGGCTGCCGCCGGTGATACCGTGCCGCCATTCCCGGCACCCCCAACCACTACTGTAACAACCTGCCCCGGCGTCACGAGAATACGCTTGCGCGAATAGCCGCCGCCGGAGCCGCCCCCACCCGGCAGCGTGGGGGTCGATGCCCAGGACCCAGAGCCGCCAGCCCAAATCTCCGCTTCGATGGCAGCTACTCCGGAGGGCACGGTCCATGTCGATGTGCCAACGTTGAACGCAGCCACGCCAGAGCCGAAGCCGGGGCGAAGCTGTGGCAGCGCGAACGGGATGATAGGGGCGGCGGAATATTGCGCGATGTTGGCCGCGACGATGCTGCTCGCGCCGTACGCGGCGGTGATGACCCACAGGCCGACATTGTTGTTATCGACGGCCGGCGTGGTCTGGGTGTTGGTCGGCGCCGCGGTGCCGGGCTTCAACGTCAGCGCCACCCGCTGCTGGCGTTGCGTGTTCTGCGCCGCCCCGCTGTTGGCTGGCCCGGAATAGGACACCGCCGGGTTGGATGCGTTGTAGTAGGGCAGCACCACAGGGTCGGCGTCCGCCTCGCTGAACGCCGCCTCGATCAAATAGTTGATCGAATCGCCCGAGGTGGTGGGCGCGGTCAGCGTGAAGCTGGTCGAGGTCAGGTTGACGCCGACCTTCATCAGCGCGTCCGTGGTGTCTGCCGGCAGGGAGCCGAACGCCAGCGCATCGACCACCTGCATCGACGCCATGATGCCCGGCCCGACCGTCACCTGCATGGAGGCCGGGCTGGTCGGATTGCACGCCAATCCGTTGACCACCGGCCCGCTGCCCAGCACGGCCAGCGCCAGGAAGCCATGGGCAATCATCATGTTGCGCTGCACGCTCAACAGGTCGGTGTCGAGCGGAATCGCGCCCGGATAGACAATCTGGCGGTCCATCGGTCTCTCCGAAGTTGTCAGGTGACGGTGACGGCCGGGGTAATTGCAGCGCCGCTCTGCATCGTCTGGCCGTGTTGGTCCTCGCTATGTGACGGTGGTGGTGTCAGACGGCACGGGCGGCTCTCGGAAGAATGCCGCTACATCCTTCCACGGCTCATACCATGCGGTGCCGGTCCAGAACGCCACATCCTCCGGCCCCCATGGTTCGGTTGGCACGTCCATGCCGAAGCGCCATCGCGGCATTGCTATGTGACAGTGATCGGGCCGGACACGATGGCAGCCGTCACGGACCCGGCGCCGGCCGTGGCGCTGGTGGTCAGCTCCGCCCACACATACCAGGTGCCCGCGGTCGGCGGCGGCGCCAGATATTGCCCATAGGTCGAGGTCCACGGCGTCGAGCACGACACCGCATATTCGTTTCCGGTAGACGGCGGGACGACGCCTTGGGTGTCATAGACCAGCCAGCCGGTCATGCCGGATGGATGCGAAAGCGGGTTCGTCGCGGCAAAATTCAAACCGCCGCCGGGCCAACTGCCGGTGTGCGAGACCGGTGAGGTCGGCGGCAGGCTGCCACCCTGACCATCAGAACCCCACACCAGGGCCGTCGCCCAGGTCGTCGCGGTGACGGTGGCCGACCACGCGCTGGGCGACGTGGTGGAAGCGTTGGTAGCGCGCGCTTGCACGTCGTATGCCGTGCCGGCGGTCAGGCCGGTCAGCACGACGCCGCTGGTGACGCCGGTTTGCGTGGTCCACGATCCCGCGCCGCTCAAGCTGTATCGCACATCGTAGCCGGTCGCCGCGTCGTGCGCGCCGTCGGTGGCCGAAGCCGTCCAGGCGACACTCAGTTCCGACGTGGTGCCATCCGGCACCGGCGCCACGGACAATGCCGTCGGCACATTCGGCGGCGCATAGTCGGTGGTCAGCGTCGTGGTGGCGCCCGTGACATTGGTCCCGTCACTGTTCACCGCATCGACCTTGAAGCCGTACAGCGTGTCGTGCGCCAGCCCGGTGACGGTCACGAACAGTCCGGTGATCCCGCTCTGCAACACCGTCCACGCCCCGGTGTTGCCCGCACTGTAGCTGACCGTGTAGCTCGCGGCCGGACCATGCGTGCTGTCGGGCACGGATGCTGCCCAGGACAGGGCGGCGGAACTGTAGGCCGGCGTCGCCGCCGCCGCAGAGAACCCGCCTGGTGTGTTCGGCACCGCCCCCACCGTCTGCACCGTCACCACGTTGGACAGCGCGCCCGGCCCCGCACCGTTGGCCGCAAAGACCGCGAAATCATAGGACGTGTTCGGATACAGGCTCGCCAGCGTGTCGTTCGTCGCCCCCGTGCTCGCCAGGATCGAGAACGCCCCGCTCCCGGTCACCCGATAGAGCACGTCGTATGCGCCCACCGCGCCACCGCCGGCCGGTGCCGTCCAGGTGAGGGCCACCGAGGTCTGTGTCACCGATCCGGCCGCCAGCCCCGTGACCGCCCCGGGCGGCTCGGTGAACGGCGAGGTTTCTGTGATAGCCGTCCAGGCGATGGTGTTGATCGGCAGCACCTCCGACACTGCGTTGTCGATGTCGGAATCGGCCACCAGCCCTTGCTGCCATGCCGGCGTGGCGTACTCGATCGCGCCCTGGCCGTAGCCGCCGCCCGCCCATCCCGATCCGGCGTAGTAACCCATGACGTTCGCCGGGCCAGGCTCCGGCGTGCCGGGATAGGCGATCACGAAGAACTGGAACGGGGGCGCCAGCGAGCCATATCCGCCGGCACAGCCATAGCCCAGGCCGGTGCCCGCGCTGCTGCCGGACGTGCCGTAACCGCCGGTGTCAGCCGGCCGGGCCGGCTCAAACACCCAAGGTGCAACGCCGGTCAGGTCGATCAGCGCCTCGACCACCGCAGCACGGATCCCCCGCTCACGGAACATCTCGTTTTGGATGCGTGTCAGGAACGGCCCGTCCGCCTCGCCCGCCCGCCGCAGCAGTGCGTTGCCGAAGAAATCCCACGCCGCCAGGTCCAGCATCGCCTCGGTCGAGGTCATGATCCTGGTCTGCAACGGGACCCACGACAGCACGCCATAGATCCGGGCCCACACCGCGCCCATGCCGGCCAGGATCGAATCCAGCACCGGCCTCGTATCGGGGAACCATGAAGGCGGCAGCACCGCCTGCATGCGCGCCATCATGTCGGACTGGTCGCCGGTCGCCACGTCAGTTCACCGTAACGGTGCCGGCCTTGATCGACTGCCCGGTGGCACCGGCGATGTCCGCCGTGCCGCCGTTCAGCGTGTAGCCGGTGATGTTGGTGATCAGCGGCACCCATGCGCCCTGTACCCATGCGCCGCCGACCGCATAGGCAATGCGATAGATCTGGCTGTACGGCAGCGGCGCACCGGGCGGCAGCGCATTGATGTAGCTCGCGATGGCACTCTGCACCTGGCCGAGCAGCGTGGCCGTCTTGGCAGAGGCCGGCGTCGTGGCGATGGTCAGTGTCACGGTGGCGGTGATCACGGTCGGCGGCAGCACCGCAAACGTGCTGCCCACCGGCCGCACGGCGTCGATCGCCGCCTGCACCGCAGTCAGCAACGCGGTCGGCGGATCGCCGCTGCCGTCATCGACCACGACCAGGAAGTTGCCGAGCTGATAGGCGCCATTGGCAGCGGTGTTCTCCGAAACCCAATAGAACAAACCCTGTTGCACGCCCTGGATCGCATACTCGACCGCCGATACCGTCGCGCGGCTGCGCGTCGCGAGGAAGTTCTGGAAGCGGCTGCGCAGTGCGGCATCGCTCTCGGCCGCCATGCCGTTGGTGAACGCCGCAGCGTTCGTCACGCTGTCGATGCCGGCGATCGCCGAGGCCAGCAGCGAGATCATCCCCGCCAGCACGTTGCCGCCAGTTCCCGCCACCGTCGCCTGCACGGTGGCATTGCCGGAAGCGACGCTGGCCGGGATCAGGTAGCCGTTTTGCGCCGCGTTCCAATAGGTCTGCGTCGCATCCGCCACCACGGCAAAGGTCTGCGAACCGTCCGCCGTGCGAACCGTCGCGCCGACCGGGATCAGCGCCGCGGCGGTCGGCGTGAAGCGGGAGAATGTCACCTGTCCGGTCGCCGGTGTCGCCGGCAGCCGGGTGACCATGAAGTCGGCCATCCAGGAATCGAGCGCCGAACCGGTGCTGGTCGCGGCCCGTATCTGCTGCAACAGCAGCACGATCAGCCATTGGATCCAGATCGCGACGGACGACGAGGCCTGTGCCAGCGCCAGTTCGATCGAGCCGCCGCTGAAATCCAGCAGCAGCCCGGCCTGGGCCAGCGCCGCCGCGGCGAACCGCTGCACCAGCGTCGTGAACGTCAGGAGCTGCAACATCGCGCCTCACCCGATCGGAGCGGTTAGCGTCACGGTCTGCCCGCTGGACGCATCGACATACTGGATGGTCGCCACCACAACGCCGCCGGCATTGCCCTGCACCGTGACGACGGGCGGCGGGTCTTGCAGCACCGCGGATTCCAACTGCATCTGCGCCAGGATCAGACCTTGGATCGCCTGCGGGTCGGCCGGCTGCCCCACCATGCCGCCGAGCCCGCCGCCATAGGTCGGCTCCCAGATGTACTCGAGCGGCGATGTCAGCAGCCGGCGCAGCACCCGCTGCTGCCCCAACTGCGGCGCCGACACCTGCGCGAGATCTCCGCTCGGACCAATCTGCAAGTCCGCGCCCCAGACATGCGAAATCGCCATCACACCGTCTCGCTCGGTCCGGAGGTCGTGCCGCCACGGGAATCGACATGCGTGTGCGGATCGTAGGCGTTGCGCAGCGAAGCAACGCTGCGGTGCGCGCCGCCGTTGTCGCTGACATCGCCGGTCACCATCAGGTTGCCCGTCACCAGCAGCGTCCCGTTGTTGGTGAACTTCATCGACGTGCCGGACGGGTCTTGCAACGTCACCGTGCCGTCGCTCGCCAGATGCACCTCGCTGCCCGATTGGTGGCGGATCACTGCCTCGCCGTCGCACGCGGCCGGCGGCCTCATTGCGTTCGACCACACCGGCCCGAGAATGATGCCGTTGTCGATATCGCCCTCCTGCATCACCAACGCGACCTGTGTGCCGGGCGGCGGCGGTGCGAACATGCCCCAGCCGGAACCGACCCAAGGCGCCAGCATCGGCAGCCAGCCGGTCAGGATGTTCTCCGGCTGCAGCAGGACCTTGGCGGTGCCGGAGCCGGGATCGGCGCTGCTGATCGTGCCAAACCGCGGCTGTCCAACCTGCGCGTCCAACTGCAAGGCGTGCGACTTGAAGGCGTTGACCAGGCGCCACATCAGCCCGCCCCGCTTTCGACTTCCGGCGACACGTTCTTCGCCGTGAACGACATGGTGAACCCGCGCCCGCCCACCTGCCGTTCGACCGTTTCCGGATAGTACGACTGGTCGAATGCCGTGCCGGTGCCGATCAGCCGCAGCATCACGCGCGGCGTCAGAACCATGTCGCCCGGCAGCGTGCCGCTGATCGTGCGCTCGTGGCGGGTGATCTCCGCCAGGTAGCGCGCCGCCAGATTGTCCGCCTGATCCTGCGACAGCCCGGGCCGGACGATGTTGTACTGCTTGAGCGGCCCGCTGCCCGGCGTTGACGCCATACCCTCGATCGTCTGCGCCGACCGCGATGCCCAGGAACGCACCGTCACCTTCACGCCCTGCGCCACATCGAGCCGCCGTTGCAGCAAAAGCCCGGTGACGTTCGCTACTAGAATCCGTGTGGTGGGATCGACGGTTTCGCTGATCAGGTACGAATCGGAATTGGAATCTGTCTGCGGCTGGAAATACAGCGTGTTGCCTTGCACGAAGGCATCGAAGCCCTCGTAGCGCGCCAACTCCACGATCGCGTCCCACATATTGGCGGCACGGTGCGCGCGGTCGGTATAGCTGATGGTGTGGTCGGAGCCGAAGTAGCGGCCGACCAATTCCGTCGTCTGTGTCACCGCCGGCGTCAGGCCCACCATGTTCGCCAGCGCGGTCACGATGTCGCTGCTGGTCTGATTGACCTCGAAGGCGCCGCTGGTGGTGTCGCGCAGCAGCGCGGTCAGGTCGCGGCCGTCGATCGTCGCCACCGCCTGCTGGCGGTTCAGCGAGATGCGATCCCCCTTGCCGGTCAGCATCGAAGTCCAGTTGGCGTCGCTCTCGCCGCCGCCGGGCGGCACCAGGCCAAGCTGAACATCGACCGGCAGCGTGTCCTGCGAGGCCCACCATGCGTCGGACCCGACCTGGCCGTTCTGCATCGTGCGGTCGAGCGCGAACGACGCGCTGAAGGTGTCACCGTGGAAATTGTTGGTGGACGTGACGCTGACCGATTTGCAGTTCGGGATCAGGCTGCCATTGGTCAGCACGCGCGGCCGCGGCCGCAAGCTCTGCGGCGTCACCTGCGGGTTGTTCAGCGGCATGTCAGGCCGGGGCGATCTCGGTGCCGGCCACCACGGTCACTCCGCCGCCGGCATTCGGGTTGAGCGGCGGCAGGGTCAGCGTCATCGGCCCGCTGATGAACGGATCGGTCAGCCCGTTCAGGCCGGCGATCAGGTTCCACTGCGTCGCGTCGCCGAGCTGCTGCAATGCGATGTGGAAGAGGTCGCCGCCTACCACCGAAATCGTGCCGCTCATGTCGTGCCGTCGTCCACTGCCATGTTCGATTGCGCCGCGCCGAGATAGCCGTTGGCCGCGGTCGCCTGCGCCAGGTTGCCGGTCCCGCTCACGGCACGGCCCAGCCAGGTCATCGCTGCGGTGGCGCCGCTGACCACGGTGTCGAGCCCGTTCACCGCGGTTTCCGCCAGCGGGATCGCACCGGCCACCACGCCGGAGGCAATGCCGGCCGCGCTCGACAACGTGGTGAACGCCTGCGTTCCCGGCACCAGCGCGCCGACGACGCCTGCCGCAACCTGCACCTGGCTGAGCACGGACGCAGCCTGCCCCGCCGCATCGACCACATCGAAACCCACTGCCGCGTTGACGTTGCCGAGGATCTGCTGGGCCAGCGACGGCGGTGCAGGCGGCCCGTTGATCTGACTGGCGTCTGCCAACACCTGGCAGGAGATTTTATACGGCACCCATCCCGTGGTGGTGTCGTCGGCCACGAAGCTCTCGATCGCGACGATGAACACCTGGCTCATCCACGATAGCTGCAACGGTTGGCCCGCTTTCGTCATCGTATAAAGCTGCTGCGCCTGCCTGACCGCCTGCGGCCCTTCCAGGATACCGCGCCAGGCGATCGGCGGCCAATCCGGACCGTTCATGTTGGCGACGATGACGCCGCCCGGCAGGCGCTGCCTCACGATGCGCTGGCGCACGCCCCAGCGCATCGTAGCGGGCACCTGAATATCCTTGAACACGAACCCGCCGAGCGTGACGGTGGTGCCACCGCCCAGCAGGTCGCTGACGGTGCCGCCGATACCGGCGACCGTCGCGACAACCGATGAAAGCGACTGGCTCACCAGGGCCACCCCGATCCGGTCTGTGGTGGGTCAATGCGGACATCGGGAGCAGTCGGTCCGGCCGAGGGCAACGACATCTGGTCGGCCTGGCCGTGCGCAACCACGGTGCCCACCTGGTGCCCGTCCAGATACACGTCGCCATGCATGGTCACCGCCTGGCCGCCGCCCGGAGGAGGCGCCGCCGAATGCTCCCAACCGTACTCGTAGCGGCTAGTGTTCGGGTTCCAGGTCGACATGCTGAACGGGTGCATCGGACTCCACCCGTACTTGTAGCCCCACCAGTCGTCGCCGAGGCCCATTGCGCTCGGCGCATCCCACAGCAGCGCGCCCACCAGGCCGGCCGGCCCAGCTCTGCTCGCCAACGCACCTGCGCCAGCGGCAGTCGCGACCGGCGCCGCGTCGACCGCTGCCGCACCGACGGCCGCGCTGCCCAGTGCGGTGTAGGCCCAGCGTCCCACGCGGATCATTGGTCCCAGCAGCCACAGCGCTGCCGATACACCCGCTGCTGCGGTCGCCAGCACGCCCAGCGCCTCAGCGATACCCACGATCGTCGCCGCCAGCGTCTTGTGATCGTCCGCGAACTTGCCGAGGTTGTTCAGCGCGCCCGTCACGTCCTGCAACACCTTGGTCGCAGCATCCATCACCGGCCCGTTTGCCAGCGAGGTCAGGAAACCCGACCACGCCGCCTGCAAGCCCATCACCTTCAGCGTCGGATCGTTCTGCGAAAAGATCGCGTACGGGTCCCGCGCCGATCCCTCCCGCATCGCCTCGCTGTAGCGGGCGCTCAGCGGCAGCAGAGTGAAATACTCGCCCAGGAACCGGCCGCCAGGAATGCGGCTCGACAATGCCGCGCCGGTGCGCGCTTCCATCAGCGGGTCGGTGTAGCCGAAATGCGTTCGGTTGTACTCGTCGATCGCCGTCAGCAGCACCTCGCGCATGAACTGCGCCTCGTTGCCGGTATAGACCAACTGCTCGCCCTTCAGCCCGCCGGGTAGCGCCATCCACTGGCCGATGCCGGCCTTGATGAATTTACCTCCCTCCTGCGCCAGGCCCATCTGCTCAAGGAAGTTCTTCACCGCCGCGTCCGACATGCGGCCGATGCCGAACTGCTGGAAGAACGCCTGCAGCCCGGTGCCGCCTCGGCTCGCCCCCATCGACAGGATTTCCGGGATGAACTGCCCGAACAGATCCGGCTGAGCCAGGATGCGCCCGGCCACGCCGCTGCTGCGCAGGAATTGCAGGATCTCCGCCGGTCCCACCCGGCCGCCGGTGACAACCGCCGCAGTTTCCATCTCGCGCAGGAAATTCGGGATTTGCTCGGCCGAGATCACGCCGCGCAGTTCGCCGGCTTGCAGCGCCTGAAAGAGTTGCTGCAACTGCCCGCCCTTGCCGACCTCCGACAGCACCACCGACGCCCGCAACAGGTCCGGCGCAAGGTGCATCGATTCCTGCACATTGCGCGTCACGGTGAAGATGTCGCGCTGCGCCTCCAGCGCGCCCGCCGGCTGCACGCCAAGAATGTCGCGCTGCGCTTGCATCGCGGTCCGGTTGGCCGCGGCGACCTGATCCTCGGTCCAACCCATTGCCCGCAGCATGGTCAACTGATGACCATACTCGGCGCCGGCCTGCAGCACGTCGCCGGTGAAGCCGGTCAACGCGCGCCCGGCAATGCCATAGCCCAGCGCAGCCAGGGCGAAGTCGTGGCCGGACGGCCGGGGATTGACCGGCCACGACAGATCGATCGGCGGCGGCACGGCGCCGCTTCCCCCGCCGCCGACATACGGCACCACAGGGCCGCCAGGGGCATAGGCCGTGTGCGGCCCCGGATAGCCGCCATAGCTGCCATAGAACGGCACCGGCGTTCCCGGCGCTGCGAACGGCACCAGCGCCTGCCGCGGCGGCTCGTACGGCGACCCCACCAGTTCGAAGTTTGGTTGCGAGACAGGGCCGCCGACCAGAGTAAAGCCGCGGCTCGCCGTTGCCGCCCGCTCCATCGCCGCGGCGGTCTGCGCCGCCTGCTGCGCCACGTCCGGCATCGTGCGCTGCATGTCGGCCGTGGCCCGGCTCATACGCTCGGACGCCGCAGCCGACCGCGTCAACGTGCCGTCCAGCGCCGCCGCAGCACGGATTGGTCCAGACAGGGCAGCGAGATCTCGCTGCACCTGTTTGACCACTGCATCCAGCCGCTCAAACAGACCGATGACGGTGGTCAGCTCGGTGTCGATCGACGGCCCCAGCGCCAGCGTGCAGCCGATGCGATAGGCTTCGATCACGGGCTTTCCTCTGGTTCGGCTGGCACCGGCATCGCCGCCAGCCAGTAGGCCACATGCCGGGCAACCTGGTCACACGCCGCCTCGACCTTGCGGAACCCGGCCACACCCAGGAAAGAACGCGGCGGCACGCGCTCATTGCCGTTTTCCAGCACCTCCGCGACCACGCCGATGTTCACCGGCGCGTCTTGGTAGGGATGCTGCACCTCACGGTCCGGTACGCCCGTCGCCGCCTCGCGGTCGCCGACGCTATGCTCGATGTTGTCGTGCAGGATGCCTTCCCGCAGCAGCGGATCGTTCTCCGGATAGCCCTGCTCCTCGCGCTCTTCTTTGGTCAACTGAGCCAACTCCGCCCACGGCACGAACGGCCCGGTGTCGCTGCGCTGGTATTCGCCCAGCACATGTTGCGCCTCGCGTTGGATCAGCGTGATGCCCGCCTCAAGGCCCTGCCGCTCGGCACCCGCGAGGCCCATCTGGATCAGCCGCAGATGTCGGGCAAACGCGGCTGGGCGGTCGAAGGTCATCATCATTTGGCAGTGGGTCGGTTTGAACTTCAGCTTTGAAGTGGGGACGGGACGTTTCGCGGCGTCCGCTGGGCTGTGGCTGGATTGACGTAAAACTCGATTGATCGTGGGACCTCGACAATGCACCACGCTAATAAATGGAAGTGATCATGCTTCGGATTCACCAGATTTAGCGGGATAGTTAGGTGCAACACCGTCCTGTGACGGCGTGGCCGCAAGAAATTCAGGACAGGATTGGGCAATTGCAGCCTTGATTGTCGCAGCGTCATAGGCTGGACTCAATTTGACCGAGACAAGCTCACCTGGTGACGTCTCAGTCGCAACTTGGCAGCCGATGGAGATCGGCAGTATCAAAGCGTCCAACTCCCTTACGAGCTCGTCAAAAGTCCGCAACGTCGGGCGCAGGTGGAGCCCTACCTCTCTGTGCTCAAGGTAGCTGCAGCCAGGCAAAATCGCCCGGCTTCCAAACGGGATGGTGGTCTCTACTGACTTGCGAACCTTGGGTTCTGGGAAGCCAGAAAACATGATGTCTTCTGCTCTTTTGAAATCTAGCGCGCTATCCCAAGACAGGGTCCGAATATTTATTTGCCAGTTATTCGCCGAGACCCGACCGATGTTCTGCACCAAGAAGCCGAGCTTCAACTTAACTAGTATTCCTTCTTGATCCGCAATCTCGTACGCATGGAACGGTTTAATCTCCTTTAGCTCTATCTCCAGCCTAGGGTTTGTTAGCCGTTGTCTCAACAGTTCTAAATAGAAATGAGGAGCAGGCACCGACCTTCCGCCCTCGCGTCGATAGTAGATTTTATCCCTCTTGCTTTGATGGGGTGCGACGGCACTGTCCCCCACATCGATGACGACGACTACACGGCCAGCAGGCACTCCTGAAGAATCGCCTCTCTCTACCGTATGAACGCGAAAATCCGACAAAGGATATTCCAACAGCGTAGGTACCTTCATCTCAATCCAATCACGTATGGTCGCGCGCCCGACATAAGGAGTGAGGCCATCGAAGGTACCGTCGTCGCGTACGCCAATTATGATTGACCCTCCACCTGAGTTGGCAAAAGCCGAAAGCGCCTTGGCTAGCGCATTCAAGAAAAGGTCCTGGCCGCTGTCGAAAAGCTTTCCGGATTTGCGCTCAAACGCGTCCGGCTCTTCACTCGGTAGGTTCCTGGCGTCGTCCTCGGTCCACCTATCCCTTTTGGTCATGTTAAGATCTGCCTGTTGTCGCGCAAGAGAGTATGCGAACATTCGCGTAAGCGGCCGCAAGAAGGCCGCGTTTTCCGGTGCCGCCATAGAGCCAAGAAAGGGTAACATAGGAGTCGTCGACGATTCACTCAACGTGGGCAAGAGGTTTTGTTCGATTTTACTATGGGCATCGTTCTGAGGCAACGAATGGATCAGGGCCCGCTGGGGTCGAAAGGTGAGATTCAGACCGATCTACTACCCATCATTGGCTCCCCACGCCAGCAGATGCGAACCGATGGCCGGCGAGCCGGGCCAGTCCTGCGCGGGATCATCCAGGCAGGACAGGATGCCATCGCAAACCGTCGTTACCGCCCGCCGCACCCTGTCGGCAGGCTGAAACAGGCACTCCGCAACGACGGCGTCTCGGATGCGCTCCATAAGTTCGTCTGCCATGCTCGTTCCTCACCCACGTCGGCGGGTCATTTCGGGTCAACCCACTGGCGTACCCGCCAATCGAACTTGCCGCCGCCGAGCTCGCCTAGGGCAACGCAGAAAGCGAACCGCCGCGCCGGCGACAGCTTCACCGCCACGTCCCACGGCACCCCCTTGCTGACCAGGTACAGCGTGTCCCGGACAACGGGGTGCCGGCTCAGTTTTTTGCGGCGACCAGCATCGCGCCATCCGGCCCGGGCGGCGGCAGCTTCTCGCCGCGCGCCCTGGCATCCGCCGCCCTGGCCGCGGCAACCGCCTCGGGAAACAGCGACTCCATCACCGCCATGATGCCGTCGTCGCCCAGGGCGCGCGCGTTGGTTTTCAGATCGTCCTTGCTGGCCGGCAACGGCAGCGGCACGCCGTCGATCGCCGACACCGCGTACACCACCATCGCCCGGAACATCCACGGGCGGTTGTCGGCGACGGCTCCGGCGATTTCGATCAGGTCGAACTGATCCCCCGCATCCGGCAGCCGGATCGAGAGCTTGCGTCCCCGTGCATCGGTGACGACGGTCGGTGTTTCGGCCATTACAGGCGCCTCCTCGTGCCGGAGAATCCGGTGATGGTCTGCTGCACCGTCACCTCCTGCCGCCAGTTGCCGGCATCCGACAGGTGCAGCGTCACCGGGTTGAAGAAGAACGTCGAACGCGAGCCATCCGGTTCGCGGATGTACTGGTAAACCTGGCCGGTTGGCAGGCGCTGCCCGGACCAATACATTTGCTCCAGCGTCGCCATCAGGTTGTCGGCAACCGAGTTGCCGCGTTCCAGCGAGATGGCGATGTTCCACCCGCCGGGAACGTCGCGCCCGATCGGCGGGGCAGAAAGTTTGTTGATCCGGAGCTGCTTCACCACCGGCGTCGCCCGGAACCCCACCTTGTGCTGCAAATCGATGCGGCCCAACAGGCCGAAAATCAGCACCAACCGGAGGTCATTGCCGGTCGAGAAGTCGTTGACCTGCGTCACCGATGCACTCATCGCTGCCCGCCTCCCCAATTATGCCGGCTGACCGGAAGGCAGCGTTTGCGTGGTCACCTGAACCGTCGTGCCGCCTTCGATGTTGACGATGAACTTCTCGTTGATCGCCATGTACTGCACCTGAGCGTTGGACTGCACGTAACCCAGGCCGGTGCGGCTCGGCGGATTGTTCGACGTGTCGCACACCACCGAGAACGGAATGCTGCCGTCGGTGCTGCCCAGCATGCCCTGGTCGAGCATGTTTTGCAGGAACCCGAGTTCCGCACTGCGGATGTCGTCGAACAGATCGGCGTCGATCGTCATGCCGACGAACTGGCCCATCGCCGCCGCCAGCGTGGCCGCGATGTAATTGGTCAGCCGCGTATAGTTGTCGCCGTTGATCGCCGCGTTGCTGCTGGCGTTGTGTCCGCCTCGGACGCCCCAATAGGTGCCGCCCGGCTGCGGGTTGCAGATCACGTCGATGCCGGCGCCCAGCAGTGCCGCCAGATCGGCCGAGGCATACGTCCCGGTCTGCGGCGAGGCGGGAGAGCCGGACTTCTGCGACGCCACGATGCTGTAGATCGGCTTGTTCAGGCTGGATTGCTCAGGCGAGAGGTTCGCCAGGCGGCCGGCGGCGAATCCCTGCGGCGAGACCAGGCGGACGATGTTGTTGGTCTGGTCGTTCCACCACAGCCAATCGCCGAACATCAGCTTGGCGCCATAGGTGTCCAGCCCCGCCGTTGCCTTCGTGGTGGTCGCGTTGGTGATGGTGTCGCCCGCCGGCCCGGTGAGGATCATGTAAATCCCCTCCTGCAACCCAAGCGCCGCCTGCGTCGTCCACTGCGTTGAGTCGTCGGTGTCCGCCAGCAGGCCGATGGAGCAACCCTGTCCGCGCAGGCAGTACATGCCCTTGCGCGGCAGCGTGTCCTGTCCCACCAGCGTCGCGGCAGACAGTGTGGTGACGCCGTCGGTGCCGGCCACCGCCCCGGCGCCGACCCCCAGCGTCGCCGTCATGGGCAGCGTCAGGCTGCTCACATTCACCGAGGCATTGGCGCCGGCGCCCGCCGCCACGCTGACCAGGTTCGACTTGCCCCGCAGCGGGCCGTTGCCGCTGTTCACCGCGACCGCAACGGCCGACCAGAAGGGGGAGCCGGTTGCAGCCGGAATGTTGTCGAACACCTCCGGCGTCAGGCCCGGCCGCGCCACGGTCGCCTTGTAGGATCCCGCCGCCGAGCCGGCCGACAGTGTGAACGTGTCGCCGTTCGCCTCCGACCCGGTGTAGAGCGACGTGACGATCAGCGAGCAATCGCCGGTGGTGCTGCCGTTAAACAGCGCTGTTGCCGCGGTGTCGGTCCCGTCGGTGACCCGGACGCAACGGAAATTGCTGGCGCCCTGCTGCACCGCCGTCGCCACCTGCGTCCCCATGTCGTACTTGCGCGGCATCACCGGGCCGAAGGTCGCCGCATAGGTCGGCATGTCCGGGATGATGGCCGGTGTGTTCGCCGGCCCCCACGACGCCGTGCCCACCACGCCGACAACGTTGGTCGGCACCCCGTTCACCACGAGGTTCTGCGGCGGCACGATCTGGACGTACAGGTCCGGCACCACCAGGGCAGTCGTGTTGATCTGCCCTTGCTGCACGATTGGCATCGCGATGGATCCCTACGAGGTTGTGGTCAACGTGGCGCCGACGCTGCCACTCAGGCCAAGCTGACCGAACAGCATCGGTGGCGCCGGGCGTTCCCGGGTTGTCCAAAAGGTCACCAGGAAGGTCAGGTCGCGCCGCCAGGTCGCGGCTTTGCTCGGGACGTCGTCGCTGCGGGTGCCAGCCCACAGAAGCCGCCCGCGCTGATCCGGCAGTTGCAGCCAGTGCGTGTCGGCCAGCTCGGCATCCACCAGGCGGCAGATCGCGTCTCGCACCGTCGGCGTGGGTGCCCAGCAGATCAGACGATACCCTTGGGTCTGTTGCCGTCCGCGCCGGATCACGCTGCCCTGCGACGCCACACGCGCCGTGATCGGCGCCGGGTTGCTGAACGTGATCGTGGCGCCGCTGCCGTTTGCTGCCGCCACCACGCTGTCGGCCACCAGCAGCGGGTTGCCAGCGTCGTCCGTCACCGTGGCGCCGCTCTCCAGCATCACCGTCCCCGAGCCGAACTGCGCCGCCAGCGCCTGGGCTACCGACAGCAGCGTGTCGCCTGGCTGCACCACGTAGCTCGCCGACTGCCCGGCCTGCAGCAGTCCCACCATGTTGCCCGGCGTTGCCTCGCCGGACAGCGTCACCACCTGGCCGGAGATCAAGGCCTGGATGGTCGGCGGCGGCCCCGGCACCGGGATTCTGCGATCCAAATAGCCGCCGGTCAGGCGGTTGCGGCCCGGGTCCTCATAGATCGAGACATGCGCGATGCCGGCGGCCAGGTCCGGGTCGAGCTGCTGTGCCACCGGCCAGCCGCGATAGATCCGCACGGGCACGCCGGCCGCCGATGTGCCGGCTGCCAACCGATCGGCCCACGCCAGGCCGCCGGAGGCCCATCCGCCGGCGACCGACCACGCTCCGGCGCCCATGGCACCCGGCGGGTAGAGGATGCTCGCCACCAGCGCCGCGAGCGCATCCTGCACATCCGACGTGTCGGCCATGGATCACGCAGTTTCCAGGTTGGCGATGCAGCGGTAACCCAGCGAGGTCAGCTCGACCGTGCTCAGGATCAGCCGGAAGCCCACGCCGGCCGCGTCGGTGTAGATCGCAATCATATCGTTGCGCAGCGCGGCGCCGGGCATCGGCGGCAGCAGGATTTCCTCCCATGGCAGCTTGGTGTCGCCCGGCAGTTTCAGGTCGCCGACTTCCTGCCGCGGACCTTTCAGCACGGCCGCGGGCCATCCCGCGGCAACCACCGTCTCTCGCAGCCGCGTGTCGCCGCCATAGCCTTGGTTGAGGCCCTGCTGCGGCATCGTGCCTGGGGCGTGGATGTCGATGATCCGGTTGCACAGCACCAGCCGGGCCGGGCGGAACGGGTCGAGGGCAGCAACGAACAGGGTCTCGGGCTGGCCTCCGGCCGATGGCGAGGGCGGCGTTACCAGATAGTCGCCTACCTGGACGTTGCTCGGATCGAATGCGGCGTACCACTCCTCCGGCTTCTGGCGTTGCCGCGGCGCGATCTGGCGCAGACTTGCATTGGTGTCGAACAGGACTTGTAGCGTGCCGACCACGTTGCCGGGGTCCAACGGGCTGATCGCGCCGGTCGGACGGAACTGCTGGCACGGCACGCCGGCCGCGTTCGCTGCCTTGGCGAAGCCGACATTGACCTTGGCCTGGATCGTCGCCTGGCTGACCATCAGAGGCGCACCCCGTCAGCCTTGGCACGGCCCCGGCATCGGATCAAACCACCATCGCTACGGTGCCGATCCCGCCGCCGCTGACGAACTCCGGGCCCGGCTTGATGCCCAGGAAGGCACACAGCCGGCGGCGCAAGTTGTCGAACAACGCCATGCGGTCCGCGACCTCGGTGCGGTTGCGCTTCCATATCGCGGCCTGATCGGTATCGAGGTTGTTCCCGGCCCCCAGCACCGCCTGCTCCAGCGTGTTGAGATTCGCCAGGTATGTGTTGACGACGATGGCGCCCTCGCTCTGGCTGAGGTGCTGTAGCCGGTATTCCAGCGCGAGGTACTGCACGTTCACCCACGGTGCCGGGAACAGTACGGCGCCGTCGGCTCGGGCCGGATAGCCACAGAAGCGCCGGATGTCGGTCAACTGCGCATCCGTGAACTGGAAGGCATCGAAGCCCGACATAGGTCGCCCCCGGCAGCGGGTCAGTTTGAACTTCGGCTTTGGGTGGGGGTTGGACGTACGACGCTGGCCCCACAACCCCGCTCTACGACCGAGCGGAGCAGTGGTTGACGCAGGACGGGGTAGAGCAGATTAGACTGTTGAAATAGTTCCTATTTGGCTACCTCAGGGATTTTGGCACGCCCATTCGCCATAGCACGAACCCACAGCCACGCCGCCATTGCAGCAATATTCCACCTGTCCCACACACTGACAGCTTCCCGAGCAATTGTGGCTGCAACGGTCACCTCTGACAGATCTGGTAGAATAGTTTGAATAACGCCCAACAACAAAACGAACGTATCGAGCACCTTTGCGGACAAATATCCACGTGTTTTGCGCGCTATCGGTTGTCGTATGGACATCCTGCTTCGAATGAACAATGGATATATCGTCATCTTCTGCTGGCACGAGGTGGACTTCGTGAGCATCCTGGTTGCCGATGCGACCCGCAAAAAGAATCCAGTCTTCATCCCGCATCCCGCGCGGCATGTCCACATTCATTGCGGTGTTCCTCCAAGCCGTTCGAAAAAGGTGGTAATGATGCGTATCAGGATTGGGAACGCGGTCAAGACCTCGCTGACGGCAAGCATACCCGCCAACACCCAGCGCCTTGCAGGGTGTAGGGCATCGAAAAACAGACGTGTCATGCGCTCTTGAAATCCCGGAATCTTCGGAAATAGTTCGATTACCCGTCCAGCCTGAAGCGCTGCACCTGGATCGTTATCGAGCATCGACACCTCGTCGAGCTGACTAACTGCCTCCCGAGCGCTGGACCAGTCGTGGTTGCTCCATTCGGGCTTCGCCGCTTGTTCATCTACTTGCTGCGAGAGAGTGTTCGCTAGCTGGTACCCCTTGATCCCGTGTGGCCACTCTCGCAATGCATCCGCGAGTCCAAGCTTTGGGGGCTGCTTCAGAGGTGGAGGCGCCCAAGCTCTGTAGAGGTACAGAGCGACGAAGCCGATAAGAAGACCGAGCAGCTCTATTGTAAGTATGTCAGTGGCTTCGTAGTGGTGGCCTAGAAAATCAAACGCCATGACATCTCTGTCAAACTGACAGGCTATGTGAGAAGCCCAGTTTATGTTCGAGGCGTCGCAATGCGAAACGGCCTTCTTCAAAAAATGGACGATATATAAGGGAACGAGTATAATACCTGATCCCCAGCTCACAACCTTCTGTTTTGCTACCCACGATCCCAAATCAGACCAGCGAATCGCATTTGCAGCATGTATGAAACTTGCAAGCCAGACCGCCGCCCATACGCGTAGGCCAATTATAACAAGCAGAGTTATCAAGAACTCGCAGCCGATCACCAACCAACGGAAGTACGTCGGCCAGCCTTGACCCCAACAGTAGGCTGCCCACAACCCCTCCAGAATGATCGGTACGCTGACCGCCTGAATTAAGGTGAGTAGCGCTGGTCTCAGATGCCGCACTGAAGCATCCCTCCCGAGCTAGCGTAGACAACGTACGCTATGCGGCCAACAGATGCAGCAGCAATATACAGATGACATCGCTCTGCCAAGTAGGGGGCAAGCCCGGGTTCTGCGGTGTGGGGTGGTGCGCCACGGCTTCGGCGTCGACGCGCCGGTCTGCTTTGTCCGCCCTGGGTCAAAAATTCAGACTGAGACACTACCCATCGCGAAGGGATCAGCTCTTGGCTGCTGCCATCGCCTGCGTCGCAGCCAGCACCGTGACCGTGTGGGCAGCCCCGCGCGCGATCAGCAGCGCGATGTCCTGCGGGTTCTGAATCGTCATACCGGCCGGCCACGAGCGGTTCGCGCCATGCTCGTCGATGAAACCATAGGGCTGCGTCAGGACGATCTCCTGCGGCGTGCCGCCGGGCACTGGCGGGGCAGGCGCAATCGCTGCGGGCTGTGTCGCCGCCTTAGCCTTTGCCTCATACGCGGCGATCTGCGCCGCCCGCTCGGACACCTGCTTTTGTAGGGCGCCTACCTGCGAGGTCAGTTGCGTCACCGACTGCCGTGCGTCGTCGCGCTCCTTCTCGCGCTCGGCAATCTGTTCGCGCAGGCTGGCGATCGTCGCGTCGCGCGCGGCGAGTTCCTGCGCAGGCTGCTGTTCTGCGTTGGTGCTCTGGGCGTCAGGCATGCTCGATCCTTCCTCGGTTGGGGCCGCGCGGGGCGTGCGCGGCGCACGTGGCAGCTTGGGCGGCCGGCCATAGAGCGCCCGCGCCAGACCGTCCGGTCCCGGCCGGTTCGCCGCCGGCCGGTCCGCCGGGGCAGGCGGGGCAAGCCTGGCCCCGGACAGAGGCGCGGTTGTCGGAGGCACCGGCGGGCTACAGCGACTCCACGATGATCGCCCGCTTCCAAGCGGAGTTGTTGGCGGTCGGGATCGTCGTCGGCGTGGTCAGCACGTCGGTCGGCGCCACGAAGCCGGTGATCGCGTACCAGGACTGCGTCACCACCTGCTTCAACGCGTCGATCGGCTCGCGGGTCACGTGGGCGATGCCGTCCACCATCGTCATCATGCGAGCATCATCAACCTGTACCGCGGCCTGCGCCGCCTCCTCGGTGAATTCGCCTTCCACCAGCGCGCCCTGGCCGCACAGGATGCCGCGGCGCACGGTCCCCACGCCGGCCAGCGCCTGCACCAGCGCCAGGTTGGTCTCGACGATGTCGCAGCCCAGCACCTCGGCAACCACGCCCCTCCGGTATTCGGGTGTGTCCGGCTTGCCGATGAAGAAGCGCTGGAAGGCCGGATCCTGGTACAGGCCGGTCAACTGGATCGAGTCGGCGTAGTAGGCGTAATTGCCGGTGGCGGTGACCTCCGGCACGGCGTTCGACTTCATGGTGGCCTTGGCCTGCAGGATCATCTCGATGGTGACCTTGCCGCTGTTGAGGTCGTTGGCCGCGCTGATCGCCGCTGTGGTCGCCGCCATCGCCCCGGAGGTCGCATTGCTCGGCCGCACCACCATCGGCGCAACGGCGCTGACCACCGCGTTGCCGGCCGTGCCGTCGGCGATCGAGACGTTGCCGGAGAACGTCAGGGTGCCGGAAAAGCCGCCCGGCGTGGTGGAGCTGTTGCTGCTGGTGCCGCTGAACGAAAGCAGCGACAGCCATGGCGTGATGGTTGTCGGCGCGCTGCCATCGGCCACGCACCCGACCAGGGTGTAGGAGTCGCTCCCCACCACAACGGTCAGCGGGTTGCTGCTGCTGACCGCCACCGGCACGTTCTGGCTGTTCCACGAGGCGAACAAGCCGCGCACGTCGTCCACGTGGATGGTGGTGGCCGGCGAGCCGAGCGTGGTGGTGACGCGCGTGTTGCCGCCCATGTACATGTCGAACAGGGCGTTGCGCGCCAGGGTGTCCACCGAGCGCACGGCTTGCTCGCCCAGCTTGTCGGCGTTCTGCAGGTAGAGGTCGTCGATCGCGACGCGGGCGGTCGCGACGTTCAACTGCATGGTGCCGGCGTATTGCGCGATGCCGAGCGTGTATTGCTCCAGCCCATAGTTCTGCGGCGTGAGACCCGAGGTGATGTCGGTGGTCTGCGCCGGGGGCATCGGCGTGGTGATGGCGGGCAGCAGGCCCAGGCGGGTCTTGGTGATGGTCTCGCCGATGTTGCCGGTGAACGGTTCCTTGTCGGCGATCGCACGGAAGCCGAGCTTGGCGCGCAGCGCGTTGCGGAACCGGCGCTCCAGGAAGCCGGTCTGGATGGCAGCCTGGAGCGAAACGGGAAGGTCGTTGACCGCCATGCTGGCGTCCCTTTCGTGTTGGAGCGCGCGCAACCCGGCGCAGGGGAGATGAAAAAGCCGGCGCCCCAGAGGGAACACCGGCTCGGCAGACACCCGGCTGGGCCGGGTGTTGGCGAGTGCCTTTGCACAGCGGCCTTGACAGACCACATGACGGGTCACCCGACTTCCTGTCCGTCGGAGCGGGTAGCTACGCGGGAAAGCCGATCCCGACCCAAGGCCGGCATACAGCGTCTGGGGTTGCCACGGCCAATACCGGGTATTTCAGCGGAGGCAGGCGGGGGCCGCGCATCACGGGGTTATGCAGATGCTCATCGCGATAGACGAATCAGGTTCGTTCGGATTTGGCGCTGACCGCACAAACATCTTCGTCGCAGTGTCTCTTCGACAACATGGCAAATTGTCTGAACAGAAGTGCATTCAGTTCCTCGATTGGGAAAGGACCCTTCCACGACGCCTTAAGGACCATAAAGGTGAGTTCAAAGGAGCCGCGTTGACTGATTCCCATCTGCGGGACTTCGCCGCACGTATCTACCAAATCCCCACCATTCCCCGCATCACGCCGGTCGCGCTTCGGCAATCTCAGCATCCACGGGCCATCATTGCGAAGCACCGGCACGTCGCCCTCGTTGGCATCCAGGAAGGCGTCAAAGGATACCAGGCTCTCGGACGGCCGGCAGTGGCTCGGACCTACGAAGAGATGGGAAACTGGTTTCAGAATTTGGACGACAACGTCTTTCTCAAGATCGTTCTGCTTGGCCATTGCATCGTAAAGTCTTTGACCAACTGTGTTGGGCATGCGATCAGTGGCGGCTATGATAGTGAGCTGACAGAGCTCCAGTTCATTATAGACCGTGATTTTGTCCGTACGCCACGTCACGAAATTTTTTGGAAAGAGATTCTACGCAATCAGCTTTATCATATCACCCAAAAGGCCCCCATGCTGATTGCTAGCGAGTGGAGAAGCACGGGGCATCCGTTCTTGGATAAGTTCACGCGACATGGAAAGCTTGATCTCAACGAGCTCTTTACAAAGAACCTCTCTTTTGCCCCATCGCATCAACGCCCAGAACTCCGGATAGCAGATATGACAGCCACGATCGTTAGCCGATGCCTAAATCAGAGACGTTGTGGCGAAGCCTTCGCTATTGTCCGCCGCGCATTTATGCATCACGGTAAGATTGAGCAAATAGAGCTAGGTGACTTCGATCTCGGCTCTTGGCGGTATGACCCGGCTAAAAATCCCTACGGACAGTTTCCACAAAAGTGAGCGGGTAGGGACGATGAGTTTCGCGCCGGATTTGCGAGAAACTGGGAGCCGGAGAATCGCAGACGCAATCGGTCAATACCCTAAGCAGACCGACTACGCGGCCCGCGGGATCGCCCCTCGCCACGCCCTACGGGCATTGGCCTCGGCGAACTCCGCGTCGGTCATGTCGCGGGCGTTCTTCAGCGCCGGCGGGGTGTTGTTGGGCGGCGTCGGGTTTGGATTGCTGGTGCTGCCCTGCCCGAACAGGAACGGCTTAGCCTTCTTCATCGCCTCGATCAGCGGCTTGGCCCCGGCCACCGCACCGGCATCGTCCATCGTCAGCTTGTCCACCTCGGCCTGGTCGAGCAACTTCAGCGCGTCCATGTCGAGCAACCCGGCGCCCGCCGCCTCGGCGCGCAACGCGAAGTCCACCACGCGCTGCCGATGAGCGGTCTCGGCCGCGGTCAATGCCGCCTTGCCTTCGTTCTTGGCCGCATCCAGAGCCTCGGCTTGCTGCTGCGCGGTTGCTGCCACCGCCGCCTCGTGCTCGCGCCGCAGCGTGGCCATCGCCTCACCATGGGTGCGCTTGAGGTCGTTGACCTCGGTGGTGTGTTTCGCCTCCGCCGCGCGGAGATCCTCGCGGACCTTGTCCAGGTCGGCCTGTAGCCGGGCCACATAGTCGGCCGAGAAACTGTTGCGGTCACCGCCGCCAGGCGGGTCGGCAGTCTCGAAAACGGGGCTGGGACGCCAATGCATGGGTCACTCTCCTTCAAACCGGCGGCGTGTCGCCGCCCTTGCCTTGATTGCCGTTCGGGCCAGGCCCGGTCTGCCCCGGCGCATTGGCCGGGCTCTGCTGCATCCTGCCGGTCGGCGGGAGTTGCGTGCCGTCCATCACCGCCTGTTCGTCGGCGGCGATCCGCGCCAGCTCCGCCGGCACGTCCTCGATGTCCAGCGTCTCGCCGACCAGCTTGACCCCGGTCTCCCGCGAGATCAGGCCGCCGACGCGCAGCGTCACCAGTCCGTTCGCCTGCTGTACCATGTCCTCGCCGGTTGGGGGGAACCACGGCGGCCAGCGCAGCGAGATCGTCGTGTTCTCCGGGATCGCCGGCAGCCTGGTGCCATCCGCCAGCACCAACGGCATCGCCCGCGATATCCGCATCACCATTCGGATGAGCGGCAGCAGGCCGTCCTCGCCGTAGCTTTGCCGCAGATGGTCGGCGAGCCAGATCAGCGCCTGGTGCATCAGTTCCAGCGCCCGCCCGGACTGCGCCGCCGACAGCTTGTCCGCATTGGCGCGGTTGCCGTGCATCGTCTCCAGCGCCAGCTCGCGCAGATGCCGGCAGTAGTCCAGCACCACGGTCGCGGCCGTGCCGCCGATTTCCAGCAGCTTCGCGTCGCCTCCCAGCGACACCACCAGCGCATCCGCCGGCGACCGCACGAACTCCCGTTGCTCCGCGAACGCCGGCTCCTTGATGAGCAGGGTCGGGTCCGATGAGTATTTCAGGCCGCGGCCGGCCTGGGAGAGCTGATAGTCGATCTCGATCTGCGATTCGATAGCGGAGCGGAACGTGCAGGCCCCGTCGAACGGCGAGCCGGAGGCCGATGGGCCAGGCAGGTTCCTGATCCATATCATCGGCACGAAGCCGAGCGCGTGCGTCACCGTGTTCGCTGGGTCCTCGACCGGCCCGGCGTCGTCTTTGCCGACGGGCCACGGCAGGTACCAGATCTCGCGCTGGCTATCCCACCGCCGCTGGAACCAGAACCATTGCCACTGCGGGTCGGGGGAGAAGCCGCTCTCTTCCAGTTGGGTGCGATGGACCTTGTAGCGCTCGGTCACCATCGCCAGCGTGTCGGGCGCCTCGCGCTGCCACACCGGAGTCAGGAACTCGGTGCGCAGCACGTCGAAGAACACCCGGCCGCGCAGCACCCGCATCAGGATGCAGGTCGAGCCGACGGAACCGGAGATGGCGGCGTCCGTCATCACCCGCGCCAGGCGGGCATCCTTCGCCAGCGCCAGCAGGGCGCCGCGCACGGTGGCGTCGTTGCATTCCAGGGTAGGGAAATGCCCCTCCGAGAACAGCAGCGCGACCGAATCCTCGACCACGAGGCGGCAGAGGTTGTAGCGCACCGACGGGCGGCGATCCCGCAGCGGGATATACTCGCCGCCCGAGGTGCGTTCTTGGTGGAATTCCCGCGGCAGCACGTCATACAGCCGCCCCTCCAGCACCCGCCGCAGGATGTCGAGTTCCCGCGTGCGCGGCGGGTAATCGGCATCCCGCAGGATGCGGTCGGCGAGCGTCTGGAACATGCGGCCGCGTCAGGGCGTCAGGTCTTCGCCGGCGGCACCCGTCGCCGCGACGGCCGCGGCGACGGGTGCCGGCACCGAGGCGACTTGGACCTGCGTGCCGGCCGGCACCGGCACCGGCACGGCGCCGGCAATCATGGCCGAGCCGATCTGCAACGCGCCGCAGGCGGCGGCGACGCTTGCCGCGGTGGCGTTCGTCACCTTCACGTCGCCGGCCTGGTAGATCACGCTGCCGACCTGGCAGAAGAGTTGCCCGTCGGACGCCAGCGTCTGGGTGACGGTGGCGACCTGCGCGGCGGTCGAGGCGGGCAGGCCGGTCGCCTGGAGCTGGGCCTGGGTGCAGCCAGCCAGCAGCAGCAGCGCCGCACCAGCGGCGCGTGGTCTGAGCGATTTCATCGGTGGAACCTCCGTTACGTTGTGGCAGCGGCTTGTGCCGGTGCCGGGGTGGCCGCGAGGGCCGGAAAGGGAGAGGGCGCAGCCCGGGTTGGGGCGGGGGGAGCAGCTTGGGCTGCCGGTTGTGGGGCTGTGCCCAGCACAGCGGGGGCCGGGGGCAGCACCGCTTGCGCCGGCGCGGGCGTGACCCGGCTGCCGGTGTCCACCGCGCCTACGATCATCCGCGCCACACCGGCCTCGGTGACACCCATGGCAGACGCCGCCATTGGCACCGCCTGGATCACCTGCCGCGCCTGCGCCAGCACGGCCTGGTTGTCGATCCGCACGTGCGAGACCTGCATCAGCCCCTGGTCGATCTGCGTCTCGATGATTCCGGCGGCGGTCTGCACGCCATGCAGCACCGTCTGCTGCTGTTGCGCCGTCAGCATCAGCCCGGTCCGCTGCTCCAGGATATCGATCAGCCGCGGCACGAAGCGGGCGATCAGGCCCGCGATCACCAACGCCGCGGTTTCCAGCAGCGCCTGCACGATGCCGGTCACGTCCAGTGTGTTCGATGCCACCGCCGCGGTCTGGGCTGCTGCCGGCCGGATTTGCGCAAGTGCGCACAACGCCAGCACCAGGCACAGCGTCAGCAGCACGCGCCGCGCCCGATGGCGCGGTCGTTTCAACGACTTCATGTTCGGGTTCTCCGGTTGAACGGCGGGGCGACGGCCCCGCCGCGCGGGCCTAACCCCGCTTCGTCGGCTTGGCCTTCCCGGGCTTCGGCGGCATCGGTGCCCCTATTTCTTGCCGCCCTTCGGGTGATCCCACTTGCGCGCGCTCTCGGCGAACACCGCCTCGCGCCGGGTGGCCGGGTCGCGCGAGTGCTCGGCCTGTTGCAGTCGCCGCTCCGGAATCGGCTTGCCCGCCGCAATGTGCAACGCACGGTGCAGCCGGCCTTCGTGCGAAGGCTTGATGCGGATCGTCATCGGATGCTCCGATGTCAGTGAATCAGCGTGAATCTTCGCTTTCGATGTAACTCGGTTATAGGGCTGGCCGTGATGCCGCCTCAGGAGCGGGCGTACCGCACTGCCTGACGCAGACTGCATCGTGCCAAAGCTAGTCGAAGCAGTCCTAGAACGTTGCTTGCGAAGGTTGCAGTTCCCCCAGCGTACGACTAATCCTTGTCGGAATCGTGCACCTAACTTCGCAGCCTTTTCAGGAGCGGGTCGCCATAGACGGTCATTGCGAGGCCTCTTGCTGGGTCGAGCGCAAACCGCGCGTCGACCACGCGATTTGCAGAGAAATTTGCCTCGATCAGCGTCGCTCCGTTCGCCCACTCGGCGAGAAAGGCAGGAAGCCAGTGCGGTGGCACTTGGGAGTCGAGCGGCCATGGCGATGCGATCACGGCACTGCAACCACGGTCGAGTATTTGCTTTGCGAGCCCGAGCGTCGTGTTCGCTCCGGGGTGCTTGTCAGACCGCCCGCCGCTGCACACAAATAGGACAACGACTCCAACATTTCGGACGGCAGCAGCAAGATCTGCAGCGGATACCCTTAACGTACCCTCATCTGACACGACTTGAAAATAGCGGCCTTCGGGATGGACGCGCCCATGCGCGGTGATCACGGCCATGGTCGCGTCGGCAAAACCTCGCGGTATCACTGGACTGGTGTCTAACAAGAAGCCAAAGTCTGCAAAAGGCGCCTCAAGCCGCTGCGCTAGCAGCGACAGCGTTGCTCGACCATCCTCGCCTTCGGCCGTGGAAATCCATGCGACCATCCGCCCGTCTCCGGCCTGGCTCCGATCACGCGCACCACTCAGCCATGCAAGGGATGGTGCCGCAGCGACAGGCTGTCTGCGCCCTAGGAATTCGCCGTTGGCGAACAGCAGATTTGGCGGGAAGGTCTGTAGCTCAGTTGCGGCAACCACAATCGTCGGGCCTTCTGGTACAGCGCTCAAGCGCAGACGATCAGTCGTTGTGTAGAACAGGTTCGGGCTGTCGTCGTAGCCATAGCGCCTCGGAAATTCGAGCATCCAGTCGTGGAATGCCTCTTGAGAGAAGATGTCTGACGCCTCGCGGATTGCCGCGCCATTCCGACCGCTGGCCGAAATCGCGCGGATCAAGCTGCCGTTGGCATCCAACCCCAACTGGAGGATGGCCGGTCCCGAGCTGGAGATCGATCTCGCAATCGCCGCCGGCTCTTCCTTTCGAAGGGCCGAGGGCGGCGCAGCAGCTTCGTCCCAACCGGGCAGCGCTGCGCCCCAATCAGAGAGCACTTCGAGCGTGAACGACGTTTCCACTGAGTTTAATAGCAAGGCGTTGTCTGTAAGAGCGCGACGCGCGAGTCTCGCCACGACGCTTGTGTCAAAGCCAACATCCTCGGCATAGCGAGCACGAGGCATGCTCGCCACGAGCTCCGCCACTTGTGCGGCCGTTGGCGCCGATGACGAGGCTGCGACTATCATCGCCGCCAGATTGCCGCCCGCCCATTTGTTGAGCTTCCGGAACACGGTTTCAGCGTCATCGGGAATAGGGATAGCTGCGGTACGCGCCGCACGGATAAGCTGGCCCAGAGTGATCCCTGCCGGCGCGGTCTGCTCACGACGCTTCAATACTTCCTTTCCGACGCGAATTGCGTCCGATAGGAGCTCCGCCAATCCCTTGGCATCGTGCTCATCAAGGCGCGTCTGCCTCACTTGCAATTCGAGCAGGTCAAGTCTGTGGCCATACGGTTTCAAAAGTGACATTCGCGCAAGCACATCACGGCCCTTTGCGATCGTCGCAAACGCGACGTCGGACAGGCCCGCATCGCGCATGAAGCGGGCGAGCGCATAGATCTCCTGCCAGATCTCTTCCTCATCCGCGTGGTCATCTGCCGCGAAGGCGCAGGCCAGCGCGACAAGTCCGGCGAGATAGTCACGCACTCGGTGGTAGACATCCGCAACGGAAAACCACGCCAATCGACGTCGCCGCGGCGTTGCAGTGCCCGCCTGTACCGCCACCTCAACCAAGTCGCGCGCATGCTGTGGGAAGCCATAGCTCGCAAGCTTGCCAGCCGCCAGGCGGTACAAGCGAAGGTCGACGTCCGGGTCGGAACTGTGCGGAGCGACAGCGGCAGCCAATGTCAGCCAGAGCTGCAGGGACTCAATGTCGCTTGCGTCTGCAAGCGGAACCCGTTCTAGATAGGATGCGATCGCAGAGAGTATCGCGTCGGCATCCTCGGTCAGTAGCTCCGCCGGAAGCGCGAGCTTGCCGATCAATATTGGCTCTTCGCTCTTCAACCAGTCCAAAGCTCTGTTGAGAAATGGCTTCTTATTGAGCAGCCAATCCATTCCGGCCGAACCGAACTTGAAGCCTTTGCTGGGGGTGATAGGGTTCGCAGCTTCGTCTAACACCAATTTTGCGATTAGCGCGAGCCCAGTTGTTCCCGACACGTTGGGCCGAAGGAGGTCGACTAGGCCGAAGCGCAGAGCAGCATTTAGCGGATCGCAGGCGAGGCTAGCCACAAGCGCGCGCAGCCCTTCCTCAATGCGCGACATCTCGACCGGGGGACTCCCGCTGGGTCCGCAGTCGAGGAAGCAGCGTTCCAGGGCCTCAAGCAGGAGCCGCTGCCAGCGCTCGGTGAGTGCCGAACTCGCCGGCCTGGCGAGCGCCAGTTCGAAAGCATGCACGGTGAGGCAGTGTGACAATGCGTCCTCGACGCTCGCGAGGCGAAACGCCTCAGCCTGATTGTTATCCTGCGCAGAGCCAATGAGCGTCATATAGTCCGGGATCTCGCTACCGGACAGAGCGGTAGCGAGCGCGTCATAGAATGTAGCGCGTTTGGCGTCTGCGGGACGCAGCAGATCAGCGACGCTGGCGTAATCACGGTCGCGCAACAGCAACCGCCGATGATGACGTTGCACACCCTCAGCGCCGGGAAAGCGTGTTTCCAGTCGATTCGCGAGCTTTTGTTGGAGTTCGTTAGATCCCGAGGCCTCGGCCGTGCGAAGCGCGCTTTCGAGTTCCTCCCGACTGTCGAGATGGGTGATACATGGCTCAAGAAGTTCCCGGGCGAGCCGTGATGCGCCTGCATCGCCCGCGATGCGGGCGAGCCGCACGCGCGACGACGGATCGAGATGGCCTCTCGACAGGAATTCGCTGCGAATCGCTGCGAGCGCTTCCAAGCGCAACCCCGCCTTATGCAGAAGCTGGACCCGCAGAAATGGCTTTTCGGAATTCAGTGTCGTCGGAAGCTCGTTGACATCGCGCAAGACTCGGCCAACGCGCCCCTCGGCAATCCACCGATCCCATGTATCCACATGTCTTGCCAGGATGGTCTCAGGTCGGTTGTCGTCCGCGGCGCCCATGACCCCGCAGCCATCGACCGACCGCAGCAACTGTTCAAGCTGCGGGCGAATTGGGCTGAGCTCATCCGCGTCAAGTGCGACATACAAGCTCTTCTCGCTTGCGACCGCTACAGCGGCCTGCGCCAGGCTGTGGAGCTGAGGAACCCACACATCTTCTGCAACTAGTGGCGTCTCCGCGCCCTCGCGCACGAACGGCGCAATTGCGTCATCCCGATAATCGGCCGCTTCAGTGACAATAATTGCCGTTCGCTCGCGCTGGTCGCCGATCAGCGCGAGTATCGATGCGGCGCGGCCATCCGGGGCGGCCCGCACCTCAAATCGGCTCAGAAGCCAATGTTCCTCCGCCGGGGTCAGGGATCGGCCCGCCAGACGCGCGAATGCGAATGTGAACCCTTCCCATGCACGCTCACGTCCCGCCACCGCATCAGCGGCAGGGGGAATGACGATCAGATATCCCCTTATTGCCCGCGCCCCTCCTTCGAGTGCCAAGCCAGCGAGGATCGCCGCCAGCATGCCCGCCCGCGCCACCGGCCTGCCGCCCGTGATTGTTAGGATATCACCACCGCCTAGCACGTTAGGGTTGCGCACGATGAAGTCGGACAGTGCGTCGATCATATCGGCGTCGGTTTCGACCTGGCGCGGTGCGGCCGGGACCGATTGTTCGTCGTTCTGGTCGTCGTCGGATGCTCTGTTCTGGTTGTCGGATCGTCTGCTCATTCGTCTCAGATAGGATGCCAAGCGGCACGGCTCCAGCATGTACGCACAGTATCGTCCGGTGGAGGTCGACTATAGGGGCCTAACCACCCCAAAGGCGCCAACCGGCTCGCGACCAGCCCTGTCTTAGGCCGAATCTCTGGTTTGATGCATCCCGACCCGGAGGCAGGCTCACAGAGAACTACCGAAAGCTAGAGTTCGAGCCGATCCGCTCTCCCCTGTCGCCTAGTTCGACTTGCCCGCCTTCAACCGCGCGGTCCGTCCTTCGCTGGCGCCGCAGCCGACGCCTCCGCCTGCTGCGCATCGTCATAGCCCAGCCCGCCGGCCAGCGCCGCCAGCTTCTCCGCGATCCGCGCTCGGACATGCTGCACCTGCACTGGCCCGCCATCCTTGCCGGTCAGCTCCACCTTGGTCTTGCTCTGCCGCCAGGCCTCCCGCCGCCGCGCCAATGTCGCCAACAGCAGGTGGTCGGAGAACTCCTGCACCGTGCCCACCTGCTTGCCGCCCTGGTACACCGGCCGCTGATTGCCCACCGTGGCGCGCTTCAGCGCGATGTCTTCCAGCACGTCCGTCCCTTGCTCGAAGGCTTCGTCCCAGGCCGCCGAGAACGCCGCGTCGTCGCGTTTCCAGGTCCAGATGGTCGAGTAGGCGACGCCAGCCGCCTTCGCCGCCGCCACCGGCGACAGCCCCTTGGCGAGGGTTTCCAGGATCTGGAGCTTCGCCGCGGCCCGCAGGTCCGCCTGCCGCTCGGTTCGCTTGTTCCGGTGCCCGGTCGCCTGTTCCATCTCACCCTGCACCGTCACCGTGCCATGAAGCCCAGATGCCTGCCGTGCGCCGGCTTCGCCGTCAGCAGCAGCATCGCGAAGCCCCGCGACAGCGCATCCACCTGATCGTCGAACCGCCCCGCCGGGAAATTCCGCAGTTCATCGACAAACGCGGCGTTCCACGGCGCCCGCATGATGCCTAGGTTCCCGCCGTTGCACTGCGACGACACTGGCATAGCCCGCGTCGTCTTCGACCCGCTTTCCAGCGAGGTCTGCACCACATACCCAGCCAACTGCGCCGTCAGATACGATCCCTGCCACTTCCCGGCCTGCCCCGGGTCCTGCGGCAGCCCGATCGTCACCGCAGCCCCGTCCGCCCGCGCCGTCTCCACGATGGTCCGCTCGACAACCTCCGGGCCGCCCCGCACCCGCGCCACGTCCAGCACCACGAACCGGCCCGCCGTCGTCTTCCCCAGCAGCACACCCACAGTCCAGTCCGGGTCCGCCCCGCGCTTCTTCCCCACCGTCGCGCCGGCCTCGGTCGCCGCCAGGTCCCACGCCCGCACCCGCCGCACCAGAGACGGCACGTCGTCATGCACCGCCAGCTTCGTCACCTGGAACAGTGCACCGGTGGCCGATGCCGGCCGCTGCTGATACTGCGAGTTCCACTCCCGCGAGTTCGGCCCGCCGGCCTCGGCCTGCTTCGCCAGCCACTTTTCCAGCGGCCAGTACTCCGGCCACAGCGGCGTCCCGGGCTCGCGGCCCAGCGGATCATCCGCCTCGGCCAGCGCCGGCAGCGCCAGCGTCCGCCACCGCCCGGGCTGCAGGTCCAGCAACCGGCCCGCCAGATCGTCCTCGTGCCACCGCGTCATGATCAGCACGATCCGGCCCGTCGGCTTCAGCCGCCCGATCACGTCGCCCTGGTACCACTCCCAGGTCCGGTTCCTGATGTCGAGGTTGTCCGCTTCCTCGCGCGACTTCACTGGATCGTCGATCAGCACCAGGTCGGCGCGCCGGCCCGCGATAGCCGCGCCCACGCCCGCCGCCCGGTATTCCGAGCCGTTCGTCGTCTCCCAGCTTTCCACGCCCTCCGAGCGCAGGTGCATGCGCAGCGTCGCGCCATGCTGCCGGATCCGCCCCAGCACCTTGCGCGAGAAGTACTGCGCCAGCCCCGAGGTGTGCGACGCCCCGATCACCGAGGTGCCCCGCTGCCGCGCCATGAACCACGGTGGGAACAGGTCCGACACGTAGCGTGACTTCGCCGTCCCCGGCGGCATCTGCACCATCAGCCGGTCGTTCTCGCCGGCGGCGATGTCTTCCAACTCCCGCAGCAATAACCGGTGGTGCAGCGCGGGAGCCTGGCCCTCATCCGCCAGCGCCAACCGGCACCAGTCTTCCAGGCTCGACCGCACCTGCTCGTCGACGTCGGCCTCAAGCTGCACCAGCTCCTCGCCGGTCAGCTCCTCCAGCAGTGCCGCGCGTCGATCCGCGTCCAGCCGCAGGAACGCCGCCGCCAGCGCGCCAGGTGCCGGCCCATCCGCGACAGCAGGGTTTTCCACTCCGGACACTGTTACCGCTCGACACCCGACCAGGGAGAACAGTCTCCCCTTCAATCCGCCCCAAACATTTCAGCGCGCAATTTTTTCACCAGAATTTTTGAATACGTTCGCGGATGACGGTTGCCCGCGGGGCCGCGCCCGCCGCTCCACCCCCTGCCCCCCCTGTCCAGGGGCGGGGGCCGGCCCCGCCTAACCCGGCCCGCCGCGCCCGCCCCGCCCGACACTGCCCGCATAGGGCAGGGGCCGACCCGGCAAAACCATCGCCCCGTCAATGCGTTGCACGGTGTTCCTTGCAACCCTGCACCATATTTGCCGCCGGCCAGGATGCCGCGCGCAACATTCCTTCGCTCCGCCGTCGAGGCGACGAAGCAATATTGCGCATGCACGTCCGGCCAGACCGGCCGTCACCGCCGGACATCCCGCGCCCGCAAGCTGCTGCTGCGCCCGCTGCCCGCCGCGCCCGCGCGCGTAACCGACCGCCCGAACCTTGTTCAGCCAGCCGCGACTGCCCCGCTCGCCTTCCCCTGTCCATGCATTTGTATTCAAATTAGTTGAATATTTCTCTTGACGAAGGCGATTTCTAGGACGTATGATACGCCCATCACAATGCACAGGTATCGGATAACCGGCGCATGGTGATAACCCCTCTTGTTCATGGAGCAACTCACATGCTGCAAGATACCGCTGCCGCCGAAACCGCCGCCGCCGCCGAGAGCAACGCGCCCGCCGCGCCCGCCAGCGATACCGCGATCAATGCCGCGCTGGATACCGTCGCGCGCGCCATCGCCAATGCGCCCGCGCCCGCCGCAACCGACGCGCCCGCGCCCGATTCCGCCGACAAGATGCCGCCGCTCGAGTACGTCACCATCCCGCTGACGTTCATCAAAGCCGCGCTGCTGTGCGCGTCGGCCGACGAAAAGCGCGAATACCTGCAAGGCGTACGCCTGCAATCGTCCGGCCGCGACGTGCGCGTGTCGGGCACCGATGGCGCAAAGCTCTTCACCGGCATGTTCAGCATTGCCGCGCCCGAGGCAGTGCCCACGTGGCTGGGCCATGGCGTTACCCTGCCGCGCGCCGGACTCAAGGCACGTCTCGCAATCTTCGATGACATGCTGGACAAAGACCAGCGCGCCAGCGCAAGCGTGCAAGTCGGCTTCTGCGATGGCGCGCCCGCCGTTGTGCTGCGCGACACGTGCGAGTCCGCGACGTTCCGCATGGTGCCCATTGAAGGCACGTACCCGGACTATGCGCCAATCCTGGCAGGCTTGGAAAACGTCATGGGCAACCGCGAGTTCGAGGCCGGCGAAACCGCCAGCTTCGCGCCCAAGATCATGCGCGCCGCGACCGAGGTTGCCAGCGCGCTGTACTCCGATGGTATCAGCTTGTTCGCCGGCCAAGGTGGGGGCGACATCGCGCCCGCCGTGGCGACGTTCAACGATGCCCCTGGCGCGGCTTTGGTGCTGATGCCGCTTCGCACCGAAGCCTACATCCCCGCCGAGACCTTCCGCGCCCTCGCGCCCGCCACGAAAGGTACGCGCGCCGCGATCCTGGCAAACCTGACGCGGACCGAAGCCAAGCTGGGCGACCTGACCGGCGATGCCCGCGCTGCTGCCGAAGCGAAGTGCGAAGGCTACCGCGCCCGCATCCAGGCAATCGACCTTGGCACTGCCGATATGCTGCCGCTGGCTGAACCGCCCGCGCCCGCGCAAATCGCCGCGCCCGACGCGCCCGCCCCCGATGCGCCCGCCGCCGCCGCCGCCCCCACCGCCAAGGCGAAGGGCAAGGCAAAGGGCAAGGCAACCGCCGCCGCCTGACCCGCCGACCTTGGGCTTGCGATGCCGCCAGCAAAAGGCTGGCGCCCGCGCAAACCCAAGGCTGCCAGGAGGCCGCCGCCATGCCACTGCAAACGCCCAACATGTTCGCCCCGCCCGCCCCGCGCGAAGCGCCCGCCGTGGCCGCGTTGCGCGCCTGCCGCGACAGGCTGGGCGAACGCGACCGCGATACCGCCGACAGCCTGCTGTACCAGGCACGCTCCCGCGCTTGGACAGACAGGCAATTCGCTCTGGCCGGCAGCCTTGCCGCCCGCGCCAGGCAACCCCGCGCGCCAACCACCGATGGTCTGTCACCCATCGTTGACATGCTGGCGTATGCCGCCCTGGCCCTGAAATGGCCGGTCGTTCGGTTTGCCGCGGACAACGGCCTGCGGTTCCGCCTGGGCCGGGCCGGAATCGCCGCCCGCGAACCCGGTTCAGTCAGCGTCACCAGCGACGACAAGGCATTTGCCGACCGCACGTTCTATGGCCGCATCGACCTGGGCGGGATGTTCCACCCGCACCACACCGTCGCGCCCGATGATGCCGCAGCGATTGGCGCCGCGTTGCACGCCTTCGCTGCCGCACCCGCCGGGCAAGCAAAGATCTACGGCCAACGGTTCGGCCACTGCTGCTTCTGTGGCCTGGAACTGACCGATCACCGATCAATCGACGCCGGCTACGGCCCGATCTGCGCCGACAAGTTCGGCCTGCCGTGGGGCTAATCTGCCACGGCGAATCCCGCAACCACCATGGAGTGACGCCATGCGCCGCAATCGTTTCTCACGCGATCCGCACTGGATCACGACCAAGTACCCAACCAAGCTGGCGAACGGCGAGACCGTTCCGGCCGGCACCCGGGCCTTCTACGTTCCCAGCAGCCGGACTTGCCTGTTCGGCGAGGAGGCCGACGCCGCGGCCCGCCGCTTCGAGGCGGAATGCTTCGACGAGGCGCAGTACCGCGCCGGTCGTGGCATGTGAGGCGCGCTATGACCAACCGCGAATCCTGTCTGGACTCCGCACGCCATTGGCGCGCCGAGGCCGAGAACCTGCGCGACCTGGCTCAGGCCCCGCACCTGAAACCTGCCGGCCGGGAAGCACTGCTGCACCAGTCCGAGGCGGCCGACCGTCAGGCCGAATGGTGGGAGGCCGGCGCCCGGGAAGAGCCATGACCCTAGCGCCTCACCCGCCGCGCCATGGACGGCCCTTGGCCGCACCCGCGGGCCTGCCATCCACCAGCGCAACAATCGGAGGCACCCATGCCCCGCACCGCGGATGTTCCGCTGACCGAGGCGGAACTGAAAGCCCTGTTCGCCCTGCTGATGGGCAATCAACCGCGCCTGTCGGAGCGCGACGCGCGCGGGCTGGCGGACAAGCTGATGGAGGCCCTGCGCACCTTCCCGGAGGGCTGACATGACCGCCCGCAACACGCACATTTCCTGGACGGACAGCTCGTGGAATCCCACCACGGGCTGCACCCCGGTCTCACCCGGCTGCAAGTTTTGCTACGCCCGCGAGATCACCGACCGCTTGTTCGGCGGGAACTTCGAGACCGTCAAACTCCACCCCGACCGCCTGCCGGAAGGCCGCTCTTTCCGGCCGGTCCGAGACGGCGCCGAACGCCGGCCCCGCATGGTGTTCGTCAACTCGATGTCGGACCTGATGCACCGCGATATCCCGGACGCCTTCCGGAATGCGGTATTCGACGTGATCGACGCCTGCCCGGACACCGTGTTCCAGGTCCTGACCAAGCGCCACCAGACCCTTCGCCGCTACATCGCTTCCCGCTATCGCGCCAGTGGCGTGCCGCCGCACCTGTGGCTCGGCGTCTCGGTCGAGGACGCGCCCCGCGGTGTCCGGCTCGATGAACTGCGCCGGCTGAAACAGGACGTTGGCCCGTTCACCGCCTTTGCCTCGGTCGAGCCGCTGATCGGTCCCCTCCGCGGCGTGTCGTTTGCCGATATCGATCAGGTCCTGCTGGGAGGCGAATCCGGACGCAACGCTCGCACCTGCATTGCTGACCACATGCGCCAAGGCCGCGACCTGGCACTCCATGCCGGCGCCGCGCTGTGGCTCAAGCAATGGGGCACCTGGCAGGCCAATCCCTTGTACGCGGCGTCCACCGCCGGCAAACACATCGACCGCGTGCGCGACGCCATCGCCGCCGGCGAGCGCCTGGCCCGCATCGAAATCGGCACCGACGGCAAGCCGCGTGTCGCCGGCGAAAAAGGCGGCGCCACGCTGGACGGCGAGACGTTCCGCTCGTTCCCCGCCGCTTACGCGGGGCTGGTCGCCCGCCTGCAACCGCTGTTCAGCGGCTGATCCGTTCCAGGACCATGCCGATGTGCCGCACCCTGGCACCGCTGCCGCCCTGGCTCTCCCATCGCCGGAGAACCTGCACGCCCATCCGCCGGCACACCCCGTTGATCGCCCGCTCGATGATCTCGGCATGCGACCGCGCCGCGCCGGCTGGGATTCCCACGAAGCCGGCAATCTCCCGCAGCGGCGCCACCATGCCACCCAGCGACAGATCAAGGTTGCTGCCATCGGTCAGCACCAGGCCCAGCCGCTCGCCTGCCCCGACCGGCCGCCGCGCCGCCAGGATGATCGCCTGTTCCCACGGCGAGCCATGCGAATCCAAGTCGAACACGTTGAACAGCGCCAGGTCGATGCAGCGCATAACCCGCCGGTTGTCGGCGCAGTACACCAGCCGCTCGTCGGCGTACCAATTCCGGTCGCACCCCACATATCCGGCCGCCCCGTGCCACACCCGCCGGTACATCTCGCCCGCGCCGGCGAACGCATCGAACACCCGAGCCTCGACCGGCCCGATCATGTCCAGGACCCGCTGGCGAATCTCCGCCTTCGCGGCTATCGCCACGGGATCGTTCCGCCGCTGCCGCCGGGTCGCGTCCAGCGTGCGCGAGAACGCCCGCGCCACCCGGTTAACCATCGTCCAGGACGGTCCCCAGCTCCACCGACACGCCTTCGATGTCGGCCATCAGGTTTTGCAGCGCCTTCAACGCTCGCGCCTGACTCCGCAGCGGCCCACGGACGCTGATCCAGAACCGGTCCTGTACCGGCGCCACGGGTGTCTCCACCACGGCTGCAGGGTCGGCCGCCGTCGTCATCGCCGCCAGGTCATCCGCCGTGAACCCGACCGTCTCAAGATCGAACCCCTGGCCGGCAAGCTGGCCGATTTGCTCGGCCAGGATCGCCGAATCCCATCCCGCCAGCTCGGCCAGCCGGTTGTCGGCCAGCGCCAGCGCCGTCCGTTCCGCCGGGGACAGGTGCGCCAGGTCCACCACCGGCGCCATTCCAGCCGGTGCACCACGAATCGTCTGGTGCCGCGCGTGGATGTTTTGCGCGGCCCGCCATCGGGCCTCGCCGAAGACAAGTTGCCCATCGCCCTCACCGATCGGCAGATACCATCCCCGCTCCAGCAGGGACTTCTCCACCAGCGCAATCTGCGGCTCGGTGTGCGTGCGCGCGTTGTTCGGGTCGGGGCGCAGATCGTCCAGCCGCTTGAACTCGATCGCCAGCAGCCACGGTTGATCCGCCTGCCGCGAAGCCGGCCGGCGAGCCATTCGATCACCTTGCAAGGGGGGAGGGCGCAACTGCCCCAACAATATCCGACTCCATACGAGTCGTTTTGCCAGAACGCAAGCGGAAAATTCGCTGGGTAGTTGGTCGGTTTGAACCTCGGCTTTCGATGCTGAGCCGTCTGCCCGCCTCCAGGCGGGGACGCCACTTGACCCCATCATCACGGCCAGATTCACCCAGCGGCGCCGGACGGCCGGTCCCGGCGCAAGAGATGGGCGATCGTCGAGCGCGTACTGCTGGCGCCTCCGCCAGCGCGAACAGCACGGATGACCGCCATGATCGAGGGTCAGTGGGACAGGGTACTGGCGAGAGTTGTCGCGGATATCGAGGCGAGCACGGCGGGGCATCCTGAGTGGGAGGTCTCGTGATGCGACGGGGCTGGCGCTGCCGAGTGCGGCGGTGGTGCGGGGAGGGTGTTGCAACCCGTCCGCGAAATGAGTGACAGTGACTTGTCTCTCAACCAGAAGTGATGTTAACGTCGTAATAACCTGACGACGGTAGAACCCTCGGAGGATGAACCTCCAGGGGCGGGAGGAATGTTAACCTATGGCGCCGCCCGACCTCTCGAACCACCGTTACGTGATGCTCGTTCGGGGCTTGGAGCCCCAACTTCCGCCGCTGGCCGACGTTGTAGTCTTTTGCCGACGCAATCTCGCAGAGGAGCTTGAGAGGATTCGGCTGTGGACTGGCCTTCAGCCTCACTCCTTTCATCTCGAAACGAGGAATGTAATCGTGCCGGATGACCCGGCGCTAGATACCCCCGCCTATTATCTCCGACAGCTGCCGGCTGGGGTCGCTCGGGTATCGATTTATGCTACCGAGCCGCGCATCCCACTCGAGCCATTACCCGACCCGAACCAGCTGGGTTTCGTGGTCGCGTACTCTGCCAAGGACGACACGGGGTGGCGTCCCGAGGGAGACACCTGGATACAAGCGTCCATCGGCTTGCGAGGTGCGCGCAGCGGCACATTTGAGCGTAGGGTCTCGGACTTGGTTCTCGATCTGATTTTGGAGATGAGCATTGCTAATTCTGAGTGCATGATGGACGTGCTTAGACCCGCGATCGAGGCATTGACGCGCGAGGGGCTTTATCGTCGCAAGGTCGAGTTCGCCCTTGCTGACTACGGCACGGCGCTCAGTGGAACTCGCGTCTGCAGAACGCCCTACGGTGATCTGCTGCCAGATTCAAGATATGTTAGCTTCACGTCGCTCGGGCGAGCAGAGGCTCGACGCGATCCATTTGGCGAAGCAATTCGCATGTGGGATCGATTCGTCACCACGAGCCTCTCGTCCTTTCTTCCGACGAGAGAGGCCGCGATCCGTAACCTACGATCGCGGAGACTTATAGGGGGGCAGCTGAGCGCAAAGGCCATTGCGGAGGAATTGACGAAGCATCCATCGCCGGGCAGTTACGTCCTCATTCGTCCAAGGGAGGTGCCTAGGTTATCGAGGGACGTCAGGCAGGTCATGGCACTATTTCAGCGGCGACGATGGACCTCGCGTGCCGTCGCGATCTTTCCGCCTGACAAGCTGCCCCCGAATTTTCGGCGGCTAGTCACGGACAACTTTATTACGCCGGTTCGATTCTTTGTCGCCGCCGGGTGAGGGGAGAGTTGGCATGCCAAACTGGGTCGCATTCCTTGACCTGATAGGGACTCGTCAGCGTGCACTGCTTCCGCCCGAGAGGCTCGCGGATGCGCTTGGTTTATTCTTAAACCAGGTATCTGCCTTGGCGAATGAACTCGGAGATAGCAGTCAGTGTTATGTGCTGAGCGACAGTGCCGTCTTCAATGTCGAGGATCTCTCAGCGTTGCTTCGGGGGCTTCAGAAGATAAGGAGCACTATGTTTGCGAATACATATTACTTCAAATGCGCCATAGTTACAGGTGAGCTGCAGGTCAATAGGGTGGGAAGGGGTGGACGAATTCGCAGAATTGAAGGCTTCTCTTTTTCCAGTAGGGCCGCTGCTGAGGTGTATGAGGATCATCAGAATTTTCATGGGATCGGAATCTATATATCGCGCAAACAGGAGCCAAGAGTCCCGGCAGACATTGCACCGCTGTTAGTCGAGTCGAACTTCGTAGCGCTAGGGGGAGGGAGGGCATCAACCACTCATCTAGAACCTTACAAGGACGTTCGATATACTGCCGACGAAATTGGGGCGCCTGTTTCGGCATCGCAAGACCCTGATCATTCTGAAGATGGCGAAAATGGATCTGAGGGTCTTGGTCCGGAGCGGCGCTTACAAGGGCAGTCGTATATCGATCTGGCGCTCCAAGAAGCTTTTAAGGCTCGGTTGCTGTCACCGCGCGCAGCTTCGTCATATGTATCTCTTTTGATCGGGATCGTGTCGTCTTCGGACTTCTCGAGGTTGAATTTTGATGATAATACAGGAAGATGGGTCGATTTTCCGCTGATATTTAGATCTATCCACATCAAGGATGGACTGCGGCGGTGCGGGGATGTCCCAGGCATCGCGGCCGTATATTTGAGTATCTTGTCCCGTATCTTATCATCTAGACAGGACCCACCTCGGTGGATTGATCAGGTCATCCGGAAGTTTCTTGGCCAAAAGGTCGTCGAGGCGGGGATGCGGACGTATGGTCATCAATTATTAGACGCAGCCCAACGTGACTTTGTGCTCAGTAGATGGGCTGAGTTGGCGACTAGTACGAATCAGAGACGTTAGCCGACTGAAGAACCTCTGGCGCTGTTGGTTGGTACCTGCATGAGAATGATCGCCGCAGTCGATAGGTTCTTTTATGCAGTTAGCGGCTTCGCCGCCCTGCATCATCGGCTTGTACTGACCGTGGAGTTGATATGTTCGGCCATCGCCCTGATTCTCGAAATATTCGGAACCCAACTCGGGCTTGCAGATTGGTCATCATCTCTCAAAATCGCCTTGCTAGCTATGCTTACGATGATCTTAGGTGGCGAAATTTATCTGGCGCGCCGTGCGAGTGACCCATCCCATTCGATGCCTGGTGCAGGTCCGTTGAAGGCCAAGACGATGGCCGAAGTTCTCAACTTGGTGCTTCAGCCGTTAGAGTCGTCCGAATATGAACTCGTTCAACGGCCGGAGGATAGGCTAGTGTTCTCGCGCCTCCATCAGGAGTTGATACAGTCGCATCGTCGACCGAGTTTTCTCGGAGGGAATGCAACCCCGGCTGACCAAATCCACGCCATCTTCACGTGGCACCGGCTCCAGCCTACGTCGCTGATGCTGCTTAAACCTCCACCGGTTGAGAATCGACGGTGGCTTCGGTTCTCGCCTCAAGTCAGCGGTCGCCAGCAAGGTGAACCCTCAGGCATCTGTGCTGTCCTCGGAGTTTCAGCGGAGGTGGCTGCAAAATATAAGAATGGTGAGGTGGTCGCATATAACCTCGCTGATGGGGAATTGCAGGATCCTCGGTCTGCACCCTATGCTTTGCTAATTAGTGTCGCGCTGAAACCTGGTGTTACCACGAGCCTGGGATTTGTTGGCCGCGCGGCGTTTAGCCATTTGAGGCTGTGTGGACTACTTCGCCAGGGCGTCGAGGTCCTGGCGCCCGCTGCTGATCCGCGCAGACGCGCCTGGCTTGAAACCCTCGGCTTTGTGAAATCGGGTCATACGCGCAGCGGCAGGGACGTCTACGGGTTAGTTATCAGAGAAGAGTTTTTATTATAGGAGCGATCGAGTTGCCAACCGCGCAGCGCGGCGTTTGTCGAACTCTGCGAATGTCTGTTTTTGATGTTGGTTCGGATCGCACCCAGCGACGGGCTTGGGTCGAAAGCCGAGATTCACGCTGACCCACTACCATTCCCCGGATACCACAGCACCACGCGAGAACAGCCGCCGGTCGGCATACTTGCGTGTGGAAAAATATTCCTGGACAACCCTCGGTTTTGCTCGTAATATACGACCATATCAATCTACAGATGATTGATTGATATGGGAGACATCACCAATGCGCCGCACCATAGCCGCCTTCGCCGCCATTCTCTGGCTTGGCACAGCCGCCCATGCCCAGACCCAGCAGCCGCCCGGCTGCTTCCGCTTCGAGGACCTGCAATGGGCACCCGCCATCGCCCGCAACCTCGCGATCATCGACACCACCCACCGCGGCTGCGTGTACGGCCACGAGATCGTGCTGTACCGCGCAGCCCTTGCTGCCGATCGCCGCGAGCAAGCGGCACGCATCCGCACGCGGTTGGCCGGTGAACACTCGCAGCACTGATCGGAGGCCAGCCATGGACCTGTTGGACCTTTGCCGGGCCATCGCACCGCCGCCGCCCCGCAATCCCTGCCCAATGCGCGAGGTTGCCACCGCCCGCGTGTTCACGCCCCCGCCACCCCTGTCGGAGGAGCAACTCCGCCGCCTGGAATGCCTACGCAACCGCCGGACGATGTACGAAGTCGAGATCGCCCGTCCCGACGGCGACCGCGCCTTGCTCTGCTACAGCGAGGCAACGTCGATGCGCGCCATCATGCAGGCCGTCGCCAAACGCGGCCGCAGCGTGATCGCCTATCTCGACCTTGATGACGCCGCCGCAATGACCTGGGAACGCGGCAAGCAGGAAATCCGCGTCGGTGGCGCGGTTGTGCGCCTCACCGGCCGCACCCAGCGCGACGCCATCATGTCCGGCAGGGAACTGCCCTACGTCGGCACCCTTCACCCCGCACCGCAGGAGATCGCCCAATGATCGAGCAACCCATGATGTTCGGCATCGAGCCACCCGCCGCCCTCCGCGCCCGTTCGCCCGTGCCAACGCCTGGCCCCTGGCCCGCCGCCTCGCCGGCACTCGCCGCCGTGCTTGGCCAGATCACCAGCCTGTCGCGATACGACCAGGGTCAGCTCGCCCGTGCCTTCCGTGCCGCCGAAGTTGCCGCTCGCCCCGCCCGTCCCAGGCTGCTGGGCGGTCGCAGCTACAAGGGCTGGGATGACTTCGCGCCCGCCTTCACCGCCGCCCGCCAGGCCGCCGCCGATGCTTTCGGACCGCGCTGGTATCTCAACCCGGACCTCTCTATGCACGCCCGCCTGCCTGCCGGCTGGACGTCCTGCCGGACCTTCGGCCGCACATCGGTCTCGCCGCGCGACGTAAACTTCCCCCGGGCGCAGTTCTGGCCCGGCGGCATCCTGCCGACCGGTCCCGAGTACGCCGAAATCGGGCCGTTGGACCCGGAGGGCGACATCCGCACCGCCGCCGAGCGCCAGGCCAAACACCGCGCCGAAATCCTCGCCGAGTGCCCCGAACTCGCCGGCCTGAGCGGCGATGCGCTGACCGAGGCCGCGCGCGAGCGGAAGGTCAAACAAGCCGCAGCCACCGCCCGCAAGGCCGCCGCCAACCAACCGGCCCCCGACTTCACCCTGGAATACACCCCAGCCGGCGAAATCACCGTCCCCGAGCCGGAGTACGCGTGAGCGAACCGACCGCATTGGGAACCGCCGCTAAAACGCCGGCCGCTCCCTATGCGATCGGCAATTCCGCCGGCGCAGAGCAAGGGGACCGACGATGCACAATGTCGAACACCGCATTGAGGGCGACAAGCTCATCATCACCGTGGGGATCGGCAAGGCCGCGCTTGACGCGGCACCGCCCTCGGGATCGGGCAAGACGAAACTGGTCGGATCGACCAGCGGCCCACTGCCCATCCCAGGCCCCAAGGGCATCGCCCTCAGCTACTCGCTCAACGTCATGGCGAAAAAGGCCGCCTGACCCCCACCCGATACCGGGGCACCAGGGCAAAACGCCCGTCAGGTGCCGCGGCATCGCCCGAAAGGATAACCCCGTGATCACCGCAACGTACAGTCCGGACGACAACAAGCTCCGGCTGTACTCCACCGCCCGGCTGGACCCGGAAACCTGCGACGAGGTCAAGGCTGCCGGCTTCATCTGGGCACCCAAGCAACAGCTTTGGGTCGCCCCCACCTGGACTCCGGCCCGGGAAGATCTGCTGCTGGAACTCGCCGGCCAGATCGACGACGAGGATACCAGTCTCGTCGAACGCGCCGAGCAACGCGCAGACCGTTTCGACGATTACGCTGATCGGCGAACCGCTGACGCCGGCGCCGCCCGCGCCGCGGTTGCCGCCATCGCCGACAACATCCCGCTCGGCCAGCCCATCTTGGTCGGCCATCACTCCGAACGCCGCGCCCGCAAGGATGCCGAGCGCATCCAGGCCGGTATGCGCCGCGCCGTCCGCCTGTGGGAAACCGCCGGCTACTGGCAGGCCCGCGCCGAGGGCGCGATCCGTGCCGCCAAATACAAGGAACGGCCCGACGTCCGCGCCCGCCGCATCAAGGCCCTGGAAGCGGAGCAACGCCGCCAGCAGCGCGCCAAGGACAAGGCCGAGGAGGGGCTGAAACTCTGGGAAGGCGTCGCCGGCCTGGACAACGAACCCGACGCGCAACTCACGCGCGCCCGCCGCATCGCCGGCTGCACCGAGGCTGGCCACCTGTACGCCATCCGCCAGGATCACAGCCCGGCCAACTGGTGGTCGGCCTACGACGTGCTGCAGCCCGACGACAAACGTTATGCGCGCTGCCCCGCCTGGACCGTCGCGCAGGTCCTGGACGCCGCCCGCGACCACTATCCGCGCGTCATGGCCCACTGCGACCGCTGGCTGGCCCACATCGCCAACCGCCTCGCTTACGAGCGCGCCATGCTCGCGGAGGCCGGCGGCACTGCCGCCGATCAGGTAAGGCCCGAACCGGGCGGGGGCTGCCAATGCTGGTGCTCCCCGCCCGGCCCGCACGGATGGTCCACCATCCGCAAGGTCAACCGGACTTCCGTCACAGTAGAGGACAACTGGCGCAACGGGGGCAAGAACTTCACTCGCACCATCCCGTTCGACAAGCTCCGCGCCGTCATGTCCGCGGCAGAAGTCGCCGAGTCCCGCGCCGCCGGGCGCCTGCGCGACACCGGCGATGGCATCGGCTTCGTCCTGCTCGATCAGGTCCAGGTTGCGCATACGCCGGGCCAGCCCGACTCCGAGCCAACCGACATCGCCGCCATGCGCACCACGTTGCGCGACGGCATCAAGGTCGCGGCGGTCCCCAGCCTGTTCCCCACCCCGCCCGACCTCGCCGCCCGCATGGTGGAACTGGCCGACATCCAGTCCGGCCATCAGGTACTCGAGCCGTCGGCCGGCACCGGCAGCCTGTTGCGGGCCATCGTTGACGGCGAGCCGCGCTGCGAGGTCTGCGCGATCGAGGTCAACCCCGAACTGGCTGAACGTCTCCGGCAGAACTTCCCGCTCGGCCGCGTTGCGATCCGCAATGACGACTTCCTCGCCTACGCCCTGCCGCCCGGCGATCCGGTCAGCCTGTTCGACCGCGTGGTGATGAACCCGCCGTTCGACCACGGCGCTGACATCAAGCACATCCGGCACGCCCTGACGTTCCTGAAACCCGGCGGCCGGCTGGTCGCGCTCTGCGCCAACGGCCCCCGCCAGCGCGCCGCCTTCCTGCCGATCGCCAACAAGGCCGAAGGGCTGCCCGCCGACACGTTCGCCGACCAGGGCACAGGCGTCTCCGCATTGCTGCTGGTGATCGACGCCCGCAAGGCACCCGCGGCGTCACCGCCTGTCGCGTCGTTCACCGCCACCCCGCGCCCGCCGCGCCGCATCGAGCAGCCGACCCTGTTCTGAGGAGGCGCCCATGTCGATGCTCCACAGGCCCAGACGCCGGCGCCAGGCCGCGCTGGCGTTGCCGCCCGCCCCGTTTACCGTCGTGTTGGTGCCAGACGACTCCCGCGCCGGCCGCGTGCAGGACATCGAGGCCAAGACCTTCGTCGCCCACGTCATCGCCGCCTCCCACACCGCCGCCTACGTCGCCGGCCTGAACGCCGCCGCCGAATCGGGCACCGGCCCGGCCGAGCCGATTGATTGGGCCGTCGTGTTCCTGTGCCGCGGCCACATCGCCAACGAAGCCGAGAAAAGGATCTGACCATGCCGCTCTATCGCGTCACCTGGGAAATCGACCTGGAAGCCGATTGCCACAACCAAGCCGCCCGCAAGGCCCTGGACATCCAGCGCAGCCCCAACAGCACCGCCACATCGTTCGACGTGCCGGAGCGCGACGGCGGTTTCTCTGTCGGCACTGCCGTCCATGTCGATCTGCGCCCCGGTTTGCCGGACCCGGACCCCACCGACGGCGACGGCAACCCCTGCCGTTTCGTCAATTTCTACAAATGTCCCCGTTGCGGTGGCGCCTGGACCGATCAATGGTCGTGCGCCTGCAACGACCGCCGCCCGGAGTACGGCGTCGAGGTCGAGCCGGAGGAGAGCGAGGAGTTGGCGCCGTGACCGATATCGACGCCGCCCCGGCCGCCCGCCAGGTCCACCGCCGCCCGGTGTACCGCATGCCGGTCGCCGAGTTCATAACGCTGCGCCAGGCTTGCGGCCTGACGCAGCAGGAGGCCGGCCAGATCCTCGGCGCCGCCCTGCGCACCGTCCAACATTGGGAGGCCGGGCGCAACGCCGTCCCCAAGTCCGCCAGCGACGGACTCAAGAACCTGGACGATCTGATCCGCGCCCAGGCCAGCCTGGTGCTCGAGCCGCTGGCCCGCCTGCGTCGCCCGCCAGCCGACCCCGTGGCGTTGCTCCGCTACCGCTCGCCGGAGGGCTACGCCGGCAGCGCGCTTGCGCAGGCCGGCCTGCCGTTCCCAGCGCACGTCGCCTTCCTGTGGCGTATCATGGACGGCCTCTCCCGCCTCGGCATTCGGTGGGTGGTCCGCTGGTATGACGAGGCAACCACTATGGGGGAGGAGCCGGAGCATGCCCATACGGCTTGAGGGAGGCGCCCCAGGCCCGAATCAGCCGGTCGAGGAAATCGACGTCTGGATTGGCATCCATGCATGCGGCAGAGATAGCTTCCCGTAGCCCGGTACGCGCGGCCGGCGCGCCTGCATCTGAAGCGCTGACGAGATCCTCCGAAGGCACTGCGCCGGACTGATGCGACGATATTAGCTGATTTTTGGGCAGCGTGTGTCTGTCCGGGCCAGCGAGGTAGCCACCTTCACCGCGTTGCTCATTTGTTAGGCGCGGCTCGGTAGCCGAGATGCACTGGCAAAAGTTCCGTGTCTCCCCGATGCTGCAATGCGATCAACGAGCTGGCGTGCCGACAGAACCTCTGGACCCGTCACGACCAACGGCGCACAGCCGTACGCCTCCCAAAAGAGGGCCGGCGCCACAGTCCGAGCCGAAAGGTCAGGAAATAGGTCGACAACATTATGAGACGTCGAGAATTTCCTACGATCGCCGACATCGAGATAGGATTCCGAGGGCAGCCCATTTGCTAGCACCACATCGTGGTGCGCCAATTCTAAGTGGTAGTAAACCACTCTTCCTACGCTCACCTGATAAATCGACTCGCCGTTGATGAGGTGCTTGACCGGAATCAGCACGTCATTGATGAGGACCGCATGGTCGGGCGACAACCAGACATCACGATATGGGACGCCGGTGCCCAAAGTGTTGCGCGCAATGCAGACCGGTCGGACGGCGCAGGGCCTCGGATGCCGACCACAGTTGATCTTACGGCTTCCGATCCAGATAAGGGGCACATTCCCACCGAATACTGCGGTAACAAGATCCCCAACCTCCAAATGCTCGACCGCGACGGGGCCGCGGCTTGTCGTGATCAGCGTTCCCTCGACAAAGCATTCGACGGACTGAACACTGGGTGCACTGCTCAGCGCCGTGGCACCTCCCGCGTCGACAACTGAGATCTGAAATGTGGTCAATGCCGGCGCACCGGCGCTGGGCGTGAAAGCCAGCCCATCCAAGTCGGCCGTGATCGCGGCGGCTGAACCGCTGTCAGTATAAACTCCGGTGGTGGAATTGTAGCTGCCGTTGCCGAGATTCGAGAGCGAGCCATTGCCAGCATCGGACGCAAGGATTGTCAGGGTTTCGTTCTGGCCGGACAAATCGCTGATATTGATATTGACGAACGGCGTTATGGTCCCGCCGATTGTTACGTCCTGAATGCCGCCTCCGACGGCGACGCTTCCGGTAGTGGTGGCATTGTCAGCGTAGTCGACCGTCACGGCGGCGACGTTGACCGAGTAATTCTCCGGCGTGATCGCATACGGATCGGCGATGTCGATGTAATAGGTGCCGGTGGTTCCCGGCATGAAATAGGCATAGTTGCTCGCGGCCGAGAAGTCGCCGATCAGCCCCGACGACGCTTCATCGGACCCGTCCAGGCCGCTCGCGGTCACGACACTGACTTCGCCTTGTGAGGTCAGGCCATTGACGGTGACCTCGTACGCCTGGTTCGCCGTAAGGTTGACCGCAATCCAGTCATGCTGGGCAATGTTCGCGAGCGTGCCGGCGACGGTGCCGCCAACCGCAATGGTGCCGGCGGTGGCCGGATTGTCGCCATGATCCACCGTCACGGCGGCGACGTTGACCGAGTAATTCTCCGGCGTGATCGCATACGGATCGGCGATGTCGATGTAATAGGTGCCGGTGGTTCCCGGCATGAAATAGGCATAGTTGCTCGCGGCCGAGAAGTCGCCGATCAGACCCGACGACGCTTCATCGGACCCGTCCAGGCCGCTCGCGGTCACGACACTGACTTCGCCTTGTGAGGTCAGGCCATTGACGGTGACCTCGTACGCCTGGTTCGCCGTAAGGTTGACCGCAATCCAGT
>Ga0335075_10000383_pt1 | contig 80176 bp, 69 predicted proteins | sample Lox_Sample_24_FD_206723 | JGI IMG/M metagenome (GOLD analysis project Ga0335075, IMG submission 206723) | Soil microbial communities from Loxahatchee National Wildlife Refuge, Florida, United States - Lox_Sample_2.4 | ecosystem: Environmental > Terrestrial > Soil > Wetlands | place: USA... | reverse complement strand
CAATCTCCGCAAGGTGATCGAGACCTACCTCGGGGAGAAGCCGGCGATCTCGGCCCAGAAGTGCACGCTGCGCAAGGCGACCCCCGACGTCGGCGGCGGCTGGCATCAGGACGGCCGCTTCATGGGCGACGTCCGCTCGATCAACGTGTGGCTCTCGCTCTCGCGCTGCGGTGACGTCGCCCCGAGCATGGACGTCGTTCCGGTCAGGCTCGAGGAGTTCGCCGAGATCGGCGGCCCCGGCACCTACCTCGACTTCCAGATCTCGGACCAGACCGCCGACAAGCTGGCCGGCGAGGTCGGCGTCGTGCGTCCGATCTTCAACCCGGGCGACGCGCTGCTCTTCGATCACCTCTTCCTGCATCAGACCGGGTCGGACCCGAGCATGCCGAACAACCGCTACGCGATCGAAAGCTGGTTCTTCGGGCCTTCTTCCTACCCCGAGAACTACGTGCCGATAGCTTTCTAGGCGGATGTTCTTCCGGGGCAAGAAGAAGCGCGAAGGCGGTGCCGCGACCGCCGTCGATCCGGCCGAGCTGTTCGCCGAGATCGATCGCCTCACCGAGTCGAACCGCGCCGAGCGCGACCCGGCCAAGGAGTTCGAGCTGCGTCGTCTGCGTCACCTCGCCGGCATCGCCCTGGTCGATGCCCCGGCGGGCGATCCCGTCTTCCCGGAGCCGGCTCCGGCGGCGCCGTCGCTGAACCCGGAATCGGGCCTTCCGGAGATCGCTCCGGAAGACCTCAGCCCGGAGATCCTGCGGGCTGCGATCCTCGAGCACGGCTGCCTGCTGGTCCGTGGCCTGATGGACGAGAGGACGGCGACCGGTCTCGCCGCCGACATCGAGCGCTCGTTCTCGGTGCGCACGCAACTGAAGGGCACGGATCGCACCGATCCCGAGGGCTTCTACGACGAGCTCGATCCCGAGGCGCCATACGAGGTGCAGAAGCGCGACTGGATCGAGGAGGGCGGCGGTGTGCTCGCCGCGGACTCACCGAAGATGTTCAACGAGATGCTCAGCTCCTTCGAGTCGGCCGGTCTGCGCCGGGTGATCGAGGGCTATCTGGGTGAACGCCCGGCGGTATCCGCCGACAAGTGCACGCTGCGCAAGGCGACCCCCGACGTGGTCGGCGCCTGGCATCAGGACGGCAAGTTCATGGGCGACGAGATCCGGGCCATGAACGTGTGGCTCTCGCTTTCGCATTGCGGCGGCGACAACCCGGCGCCGGGCATGGATCTGGTGCCCCGCCGCCTGGACGGACACGTCGCGGCCGGCACCGAGGGGACCTTCTTCCCGTCGCAGGTGTCACAGGCCGTGGCCGAGGAAGCAGCCGGCGATCTCGGGATCGTCAACCCGTCGTTCGCCCCGGGTGACGCGCTGCTCTTCGACGAGCTCTACCTCCACCAGACCGGTGGGCGTCCCGGCCTGACCGAGCCGCGCTACGCGATCGAGAGCTGGTTCTTCGGTCCGTCGGCCTTCCCCGAAATCTACGTACCCCTCGCCTTCTAGGGATCGCTTGAGCCGGCGACGGACGGCCAGCCTGCTCGGCCTCCTGGTCGCGGTCGGTTTCGTCCTGCGGCTGCTTCAGTACGACCAGTCCCTGATGGGGGACGAGGTCTCGACTCTCTGGGTGGTCAGGAACCACTCGCTCGGCGGGGTGCTCGACGTGCTTCGCGGCGACGCCGAGATCACCCCTCCACTCAGCTTCGTCCTCAGCTGGCTCGCCTCAAAGCTGGGCTCCGACCCGAACCTGATCCGTCTGCCCTCGCTGATCGCCGGCACCGCCTCGATCCCGCTTCTCTACCTGCTCGGCAAACGCACGGTGGGGCAGGTGGCCGGTCTGGTCGCGGCCGCGGTGCTCACCCTGAGTCCCTTCATGACGTATTTCTCCGGCAACGGCCGGGGATACGCGCTGCTCACACTGCTGCTGATCGGCTCGACCCTGACCATGCTGATCGCGACCGAGAGCGGCCGGAGCCGCTGGTGGTGGGTCGCCTACGGTGCCCTGAGCTGCCTCGCGATGTACACGCACTACACGGCGATGTTCGTGCTGCTCGGACAGCTGCTCTGGCTGCTCTGGGCCCGGCCCGGGCTCCGGCTTCCGGCGCTGCTCGCCAACGGCGCCGCGGCGCTCGCCTTCCTGCCCTGGCTGCCGGGACTGCGGGCCGACCTCGATTCGCCGACCCAGCCGGTTCTCGAGGCACTCCAGGGTGACGGTTTCGCGGACAAGCGCTTCGCTTTCGAGCAGTGGGGCTTCGGGCATCCCCTGATCGACCCGGCCTCGGTGCCCGGGGCGGCCGTCATGATCGTGATCGCGGCGGGGATAGCCGCCGCCGCGGTACTCAGCTTCCGCCGGATCTGGCTTCGCACCCGTGCGGCCGACGGAGCGGGACTCCGGGAGGCGGCCGGCGACGGGCTCGTCCTGGTCCTGGTGCTCGCGGTGGCCACCCCGCTCGGCGAGCTGCTGTTGGCCCTGACCGGCACCGATCTGCTCGGCTCGCGGAACATGACCGCCTCGTGGTACGGCCTGGCTCTCTCCCTCGGCGCGCTGATCACCATTCCGGGCGGGGTCGCGGCGATCGTCTGCGGCGCCCTCGTGCTCGGGGGGTATGGGGCCGCGTCGGCGAACCTCCTGCGGGACGAAGGCAAGGTGCTCGACATCAAGGGTCCCGCCCGAACGATCGACGCCGAGATCGAGGACGGCGACGTGGTGGTCGACTTCAACGCGGCGCTGACCACGCCGACCCCGCAGATCCCGCTCGAGGCGTACCTGGACGCGGAACCCCCGGCCTTCTATCCGGGCCTGCCCGCCGGTGACCCGCCCTTCCTGCCGACCACCCCGATCCCGGTGGCGAACGATCTGCTCGAGCGGGCTTTCGACGAGGCCGCGGGACATCGGGTGCTGCTGATCGCGCCCGACGCGATCACGGTGAAGGAGCGGGAGATGGGTGAACGCCACGCCGACCGGCCGGAGCTGGAGGGCGTCACCCTGACCCTGCCCTCGGACGCGCGGATCACCGAGGTCGATTCCTTCCCCGGGTTCAGGACGACGAATCTCTACACGATCGAAGTCGGCTAGCGGCGGATCGCTCCCCGGCCCCGGCGGAGACGGGTCGCAACGATGAACTGGATCATCCTCAGGCCGAGCAGGACCGCCTTGATCGGATGGCCGGTGACCGAAGAGGTGCCCACCCGGGGCAGGTAGTTCACCGGAACCTCGACCAGCCTGGTTCCGGACGTGATCGCGAGCAGCATCATCTCCGGTCCCGCGTGGCTGCCCCCCACCGACATCGTCTCGGCCATCCAGCGGGCCGTGTCCTTGCGCATCAGGCGATAGGTGCAGCCGACGTCGCTGAGATGGCTGGTGTTGAAGAGGACCTCGACCATCTTGGCGACGGCCCAGTTCCCCCATTTGAGGAACCAGCCCATGTTGGCGCCGTCCCAGATCATCTCGCGCGTGGTCCGGGTCCCGAGGACGACGTCGCAGTCTTGGCTGTAGGCGAGCAGTTTGATGATGTCCTTGGCGAGGAAGGTGCCATCAGGCTCGGCCAGGACGATCAGGTCGCCCTCGGCGTCGCGCAGGCCCCGCCGCACGGCGTTGCCGTATCCCTGCTTCGATTCGAACACCTGCCGGGCCGCGGTCTTCTCGACCTCTTCGCTGGTGCCCTCCCTCGCGTTGTTGTTGACCACGAGGACCTCGTCGACGACACCGGTCTCGAAGAAGTCGTCGATCACGCGCCGGATGGAATCGCGTTCGTTGTAGGTCATCAAGACCACTGACACACTCTCTCCGAGCCACATGGGACGCGATCCTAACGAGGAGCCGCGAGCGAACCAGTGCGGTCCATAGAATCGGCGGAAGATGGCCGAACCGATCGACGTCGCCGTCTGCATGGCGACCTACTCACCGAACCTGGATCTCTTCCGGGTCCAAGTCGATTCGATTCGGAACCAGACCGAGACCGGATGGCACTGCTTCATCAGCGACGACCATTCCGGGGAGGAGACCCTCGCGGCGATGCTCGAGGTGATCGGGGACGATTCCCGGTTCACGGTCTCGGTCTCGGACCGGCGCCTCGGCTTCTACCGGAACTTCGAGAGGGCGATCATGATGGCGCCGCCGGAGTGTGAGCTGATCGCGCTCAGTGACCAGGACGACCGCTGGCACGAGGACAAGCTCGAGACCCTCATGGCCGGCATCGGGCCGGCCGAGCTGATCTACAGCGACCAGCGCCTGGTGGCCGAGGACGGCAGCCTGATCGCACCGACCTACTGGACCACCAGGAAGAACAACTTCACCAATATCGCCTCCCTGCTGATCGCCAACACGGTCACCGGGGCGGCTTCGCTCTTCCGCCGGTCGGTGGTCGAGCGGGCCCTGCCCTTTCCGGAGCTGCCCGGCGAGCAGTACCACGACCATTGGCTGGCGATGGTCGCCCTCGCTCTCGGCGAGGTGAGGTACGTCGATCGCCCGCTCTACGACTACGTGCAGCACGGCGGGGCCGTGCTCGGGCACGAGAAAGCGAACGAGGGCATCATCAGCGGCGGCTGGCGTCGGGCCGATCCGCGCCGGTGGCGGGAGATCTTCGGCGGCTGGGCCTCCTGCTATTTCGACGTCTATCTGCGCCTGAAGGCGATCAGCCAGACGGTGCTCGCCCGCTGCGGCGACCGTATGGCACCGGCCAAGCGCCGCGCGCTGAAGCGCTTCGCCGGCAGTGATCGCTCAGCGATCGGATTGGCCTGGCTGGCGCTCCGCCCGATGCGCTCGCTCGCCGGCCATACCGAGACCATGGGTATCGAGCGGGTACTTGCGCGCGGGGTTCTCTACCGGCATCTGGCCGGCATCAAGCGGCGCCTGCCGCGGAGCGTTCGGGACCGGCTGTCGGGAGATCCGGGCGAGGCGGCGGAGGGCGGGCTCACACCGCAGATGCGGATGAAGGTGGCACCGCTGTTCCCGGTCGTCTCGAATGACGAGCCGGTCCGGATCAACCTGCTGATCCCGACGATCGACCTCGAGCACCTGTTCGGCGGCTACATCGCCAAGTTCAGCCTGGCCCGCCGGATGGCCGAGTCCGGTCTGCCGGTCCGCATCGTGACCGTCGATCCGACTCCTCCCCTGCCGAAGGACTGGCGCCGGCAGGTCGAGTCATACCGTCAGCTGGATGGCCTCTTCGACCGGGTCGGGATCGCTTTCGGACGTGACGGACGGGAAGCCCTGAAGCTGAGTCCCGATGACCGGTTCATCGCGACCACGTGGTGGACCGCCCATATCGCGGCCCGGTTGGCCGCACAGAACGGTGATCGCCGGTTCCTCTACATGATCCAGGAGTACGAGCCGCTGACCGTGCCCGACGGAGCCTGGTCGAGACTGGCGGAGGAGTCCTACTCGTTCGATCACGAAGCGCTCTTCTCGACCGAGATCCTGCGTGACCACTTCGCCGACCGCCGGATCGGGGTGTTCGCGGGGGGCCGTGAGGCCGGAGAGGGACGCTCGCTGGCCTTTCGCAACGCGATCACGCCGATCGAGGCGCCGTCCGCGGGCGAGCTGGGCGCGCGTCAGGGTCGGCGCCTGGTCTTCTACGGCCGGCCGGAAGCGCATGCGGCCCGCAATCTCTACGAGCTCGGCCTCGACGCCCTGAGAAGAGCTGTGGCCGAAGGGATCTTCGGTCCGGAGTGGGAGTTCTTCGCAATCGGCTCGACCGGATCGGACGGTGAGATCGACCTCGGCGGAGGGCGGTCGCTGAAGACGCTGCGGCGCACCGGCCAGGACGCTTACGGGCGGTTCCTCGCCGGGCACGATCTCGGGCTGGCCCTGATGGACGCGCCCCATCCGAGCCTGGTTCCGATCGAGATGGCCTCGGCCGGCATGGCCGTGGTCACGACCACCTACGGTGAGAGCAAGACCGCGGAGCGGCTCACCGCCATCTCTCCCAACCTGATCGCGTCCGAGCCCGAGGCCGGAGCGGTGCTGGCCGGGCTGCGGGAGGCGGCCGCACGGGTCGAGGACTTCGAGGGCCGGGCGGCCGGTGCCGGGGTCGATTGGCCGAAGGACTGGGACGAGGCGCTCGACGATCGCCTGATCGCCGAGATCGCCGCGGCCTTGAAGTTCGGGTGAGGCGCGAACGGCCGGGGTGCCGGGGTCGGATAGCCTTGCCTTCGCCGGGATGTACCCGTGCCCGGCGGCGAACATCTTGAATCCGGCATCCTCAACAGATCAACAGACCCCTGCCGAAGCCGCGGCCGAGGTTCTGGCCAATCCGGTCGTGGTCGAGGCGCGCGGGGTCGGCAAGACCTTTCGCATCCCCGAACACCGGATCGATTCGATCAAGGAGCGGGCGGTCCATCCCTTCCGCCGAAATCCGTATCGCGAGCTTCACGCTCTCGACGATGTCTCCTTCGAGGTTCACAAGGGCGAGTTCTTCGGCATCGTCGGCCTCAACGGATCGGGCAAGAGCACCCTCCTGAAGATCCTCGGCAGCATCTACCGCGCCGACCGGGGCAGGATCCGGGTGGCCGGGCGGATCGCGCCGTTCATCGAGCTCGGAGTCGGCTTCAACCCGGAGATGACCGCCTACGAGAACATCGTCCTGAACGCGGTGATGATGGGTCTCTCCCGCCAGGAGGCATCGGAGATCGTCGAGCCGGTGATCGAGTTCGCCGGTCTCGAGGAGTTCGCCAGCCTGAAACTGAAGAACTACTCGTCGGGCATGATGGTGCGGCTGGCCTTCTCGGTGATGGTCCAGGCCGAGGCCGACATCATGCTGATCGACGAGGTGCTCGCGGTCGGTGACGCCAGCTTCGCCCAGAAATGCGAGGACGTCTTCCATGAGATGCGGAAGGCCGGTAAGACGATCATCCTGGTGACCCACGATATGAACGCGGTGGAGAAATTCTGCCACCGCGCGATGATGATCCACGACGGCAAGGTCAGCACGATCGGCACCCCGCAGGACATCGCCGAGTGGTACATGCGGGCCAACTTCCGCGAGGTCGACGAGCGTCCGGGTTTCCACGCCGGCGGCTCCGAAGAGGGCGACGACGCCCACATCGTCGATGCCTGGCTGGAGACTCCCGACGGCGAGCGCGTGCTCAACGTCGAGAAGCACGCCCCGTTCCGCATGTGCGTGATCGTCGAGGCGATCCGCGAGATGCCCGGGCCGGTCTTCGGATTCGGTGTCACCGACGAGGCCGGCTACCAGGTGTTCGGCTACACGAGGCGGCTCAGCGAAGACGGATACGAGTCGCTGGCGCCGGGTGAGCGGGTCCAGATCTCGGTCGACGTGGACAACATCCTGAAGCCGGGCCGCTACTACCTGAGCTCCCGCGGCTATCGCGACGACGGCATGCACGACATGCGCATGCAGGTGCTGCGGGCGATCGACTGGGTGATCTTCGGTACCGCGATCGAGCCCGGCGTGGTCTCGTTGACCGACGAGATCGAAGTCTCCCGTCCGGAGGAGAGCTGATGTCCGCTCCGGAGGTGAAGTCGGATTCCGGTGAGGAACTGGTCCTCCGGGACGTGACCGGGCCTTCGGCGGTCGGAGGCGGCCACAAGCGGTTCTTCGACCTGCTGTTCCTGATCTCCGTCAACGATTTCAAGAAGACCTACTTCGGCACCGTGCTCGGATATTTCTGGTCTCTGCTGCGGCCGCTGGCCCTGTTCGCGGTCCTCCTCTTCGTCTTCACCCGGATCTTTCGGGTCGGCGACCAGGCCGAGTTCTATCCCGTCCTTCTGCTCTTCAACATCGTCCTGATCTCCTTTTTCCAGGAGGTGACGCTGGCCTCGGTGATGTCGGTGGTCAACCAGGAGAGCGTCGTGCGCAAGACGCACTTCCCGCGCCTGGTGATCCCGCTGGCCACGGTGCTCACCGGCCTGTTCAACCTCTGCACGAACATGCTGGCGGTGCTGATCTTCCTGCTCGCCTTCGGGGTGGCGATCGTCTGGACCTGGCTGCTCTTCCCCGTGATCATCCTCGCTCTGTTCACGATAACGCTCGCGATCTCGATGATTCTCTCCTCGCTCTACGTGCGCTACCGCGATGTCGGGATCATCTGGGGTGTGGTGGTAACGGCGCTTTTCTACGCGACACCGGTCCTCTACCCGCTCGAGATCGTGCCGTCCCAGTACGTGGACTGGATCCTGCTGAACCCGCTGACCCCGATCTTCATCGAGGCCCGCCACTGGATCATCGATCCCAACGCGCCGAGCGCCGTTCAGGCGGCCGGTGGATTCGCGCAGCTGCTGCCTTCGATCGGGATCTACGTCGCGATCTGCGTCGCCTCCGTCTGGATCTTCAGGCGGGAAGTGCCCCGGATCGCCGAAGAGCTCTGAGGATCCGCCCGGGGGCTACGCGGCTTTGCGCAGCGTGAGCGCCACCTGGTACATGTCGCCGGTGAGCACGCTGACGTCGAGCAGATCGAACATCGGGGCCCACTTCTCCCGGATGTAGGGCAGCGTGATCACGGTTTCTCCGTAGCTCATCGGATCGTCGGCGGCATCGTCGTACTGGGGATGTCCGTCGGTGTCATGAGGCACGAACACGTAGTTGGGCTTGCGCAGCTCCTCGAGGCGGCTGGGGCCGAGCCGGTCGACCGCGGGCCGCATCAGCGGATTGAAGTCGATGTAGGCCGGCGGCCGGATGGTGACCACGAAGAGGCCGCCCGGATTGAGTCCGTCGTGGATCGCCTTCAGCGAAGCGAGGTGGGCCGCCTCGGAGATATGGGTGAAGACCGAGAAGGCGAAGACGAGGTCGAACTTCTCGTCGAAGGGCAGGCTCTCCGGAATGAACTCGCTCTGGGCCAGCTGGGCCGGAACGCTGGTCTGGCGGCTGACATCGAGAATGCTCTCGACCGGATCGCAGCCGTAGAGCTGTCCCGGGTTCAGGTCCTTGGCCAGCATGCGGGTGAGCCGTCCCCAGCCGCAGCCGAAATCGAGAATCCGGGAATCGGCGAGCGCACCGCTGCCGTGGGTGGCCTGCATCTCCTTGACCTTGCGGTAGAAGCAGACGCTCTGGGCGGCCAGGGTCGGTCCGCTGGTGCCGTTCCACATCGCCTGGAGCGCGGGCTCCGGAAGGCCCGGCAGGAACGAACGGATGCCGGGGTAGGCCTCGTACTCCTTGGTCAGCAGCAGGGACCAGAGGTCGTCGTCGAGATCGCGGAACTCGGCGTACCCTTCGAGACCGGCGTTCTTCACGGCGGCGTCGATCCGGTTCAGCTCCTCGCCGAAGAGCGGCACCAGCCACTCGTCCAGCTGGGCCGGGGTCGGGTCGGTTCGCAGGGTCGTGACCGCTCGCCGGCCGATCGAGGTGCCGGCCAGCCGGCGGGCGACGCTCTTCGCGGCATGAATTGACTTCTGGGCCAGGGGCCGCTGGGAGACTGTGGATGGCATCGCGGGCGATCCTATCCTCATGGGAGTCACGTTCGACTGGTTCCGGCCACCTGATGCCGCCGGGTGGGGTTGTGAAAGTCTGTGCGGATGGGTCCCGTACAGCCGCGCATCGCCGTGGTCATTCCCAACTGGAACGGCGTCGAGGACCTGCGAGCATGTCTCGCCTCCCTGGAGTCGCAGGAGGGGGTCGAGATCGAATTGATGGTGGTCGACAACGGCTCGGTGGACGGTTCGATCGCCTTCCTTCACGAGGAGGGGATCCCGCACATCCCGCTGCCGCGGAATCTCGGGTTCGCTCCCGCCGTCAATCTCGGATTCGCCTCGACCACGGCCGAGGCCGTGATGACGATGAACGCGGACACGATCGCCGAGCCCGGCGCGCTGCTCGACATGTATCGCGCGCTGGTCTCAGATGAGCGGATCGGCGGGGTCCAGCCCCGCATTCTCTCGATGATCCGCGGCCGGGACCGCGATCCCGACGATCCTGGGGTGCTGATCTACAGTCTCGGTCAGGCATTGACCGCCGACGGCCGCGCCCGCGAGGACGGCATCGGCCAGCCCCAGGGAAGCCGCGGGTACGAGGCGCGCGAGATCTTCGGAGTCTGTGGTGCGGCCTGCATGTTCCGGCGGCAGGTGATCGCCGACGTCGGCGGCTACGACGAAAGCTATTTCGCCTTCTACGAGGACGTCGATCTGAACGTGCGGGCCCGGGTGGCCGGCTGGAACTTTCGCGTCGTTCCCTCGGCGGTCGTCTGGCATGTCGGCAATGCGGCCTGGCATGCGGGTTTCGCCCGTCCCGACGCCGAGAACGCGCGGCTGGTCGCGAGGAACCGGATCAGCACCCAGGTCAAGTTCATGCCGGTCTCCCAGATCCCCCGGATCGCGGTGGTCGAGCTCGGCGCGATCATCAGGGCGATCCAGGCCCGCCGCCTGCTCCTGACTCTGGCCGGAAAGGGAGCCTCTTTCCTGCGGCTGCCCGAGCTGCTGAGGAAACGGCGGGAACTTCAGCGAAGCGGTGATCTCTCGCTGGCGCAGTCCTGGCTGGGTGAGAGCCGCCGGGGCGCGGCCGAGGTGCTGAAGCATCCGATCCCGCCTCCCGGGACTCCTCCGCCGGTCTGATCAGACCCGGTTTCGCCAGTCGTCGAGCAGATCGGCGAGACTGCGCTCGAGCGGGATCTCCGGTCGCCAGCCGATTGCCTCCCGGACCTTCGAGCTAGAGCCGTGGACGCTGAGGATGTCAGCCTTGCGCGAACGGGCCGGATCGGTCCCGAGTTCGACATCGATCCGGGTCCGCTCGGACAGGATCCCGGCGATCTCGGCAAGACTGGCCGGGTTCCCGGAACAGAGGTTGAACACTCCGGGGGCTCGTGCCTCGATCAGCCCGGCGAGGGCCCGGCCGGTGTCACGCACGTCGGTGAAGTCCCGCGCGGTCCGCGGATCTCCGACCGTGAGCCGCAGCCCGGCGTCGCCCCGCTTCTCGGCAAGGGCGATCTCGCGTGAGAATTCGGCTGGAGCCTGGGCGGCGCCCTGTCCGGGGCCGACCTGGTTGAACATCCGGCAGATCGTGACCGTGAGTCCGGCCTGCCGGGTGAATTGATGGCAGAGCACCTCGGCCGCCGCCTTCGATGCCGCGTAGGGAGAGGCCGGTCTGACCGGCGAGTCCTCGCGGAAGGGCGACGAGCCGGAAGGGCCGGGGGCGCCGTAGACGCCGGCCGATGACGCGATCACGATCTGGCTCGAGGGGGCCAGGCGCCGGGTTCCGTCGAGCAGGTTGAAGGCTCCGGCGGTATTGGCAGTGAAGGCTCCCGCCGGGTCCTCCCACGATTCGGTGACCGAGGCGATGCCCGCCGCGAGGATCACGGCGGCGGGTCTCACGGCGACCAGAACCCGATCGACCGACTCCGGGATCCGGATGTCGCAGGCCAGGTCGGAATCGTGACCGGTGGTCGAGGCGCCGACGACCTTCCGTCCTAGCTCACGCAGTGATTCGGTGGCCGCCCGTCCGACGAAACCGGTCGATCCGATGACCAGAACCGGGCCGTCGGGCACGGGGCCCAGCTCTCGTGTCGATCCGGTTTCGGGCATTTCCGGGACTGTATTCGGCCCGGCATCGTCCGGTTCCGAACCATGCCGGACCTCGCTTCCGTCGTGGTAACTTCGCGTCATGCGACGCAAGGTGATGACGGTGCTCGGCAACCGGTCCGAGATAGTTCGGCTGAGCCGCGTCATCGAGACGCTCGACCGCTGTGCGGAGCACGTGGTCGTCGCGATCGGCCACAACCACGATCCCGAGCTCGGTGAGGCCTTCCTCGAGGAACTCGGGGTGAGGGCGCCGGATCATCATCTGGGAATAGACGCTCCGGGCTCAGCCGGGCGGATCGGTCAGATCCTGGAGCGGATTGAGTCCCTGCTTCAGGAGCACAGCCCCGATCGGCTGCTGGTAGCCGGTGACGCGGACAGCGGACTTTCGGCTCTGGTGGCCAAGAAGCAAGGCATACACGTTGTACACATGGATGCCGGTAGCCGCTGCTTCGACGATCGGGTCGCCGAAGAGGTCAACCGGCGGGTGATCGACCACTCGAGTGACCTGCTGCTCCCCTACACGGAGGGCGGCCGCCGGAACCTGATCGCCGAGGGGATCTCACCCGAGCGCGTGATGGTCATCGGCAACCCCGTGCTCGAGGTGATCGAACACCATGAGGGGAGCATCGCCACAGCGGCCGAGACGGTGATCGAACGCCTCGAACTGACCCCGGGGGAGTACCTGCTGCTCACCGTCCACCGGTGGGAGACGATCGAGGTCGAGGAGCGGCTGCGCTCGCTTGTCGACGGAGTCCGGGCGGTTTCCCGCGAGCTGGACCTTCCGGTGGTCGCCTCCGTCCATCCGCGCACCCGGGTCCGTCTCGACGAGTTCGGTATCGACCTGGCCGGCGGTACCTTCGGCTTCTTCGATTTCGTGGCGCTGGAGATGGGCGCCCACCTCGTCTTCACCGACAGCGTCACGGTTCAGGAGGAATGCTGCCTGTTCGGGGTGCCCGCCGTGACCCTGCGAGATTCGACCGAGCGTCGCGAGACCCTTGAATGCGGCTCGAACATTCTCAGCGGCGTCGAGGCCGGGGCGATCGAGCGTGCGGCCAGGGTCGCGCTCGACGGCGATCCGGAGTGGACCCCTCCGGAGGAGTACCAGCGGACCGACGTGAGTTCGACCGTGGCCCGCCTGCTGCTGGCCGGGAGCTAGAACCGCTCGGCGCGGCCGGCGCCGAGCGGGTTGTGTCTCTACTCGATATCGCCGATCAGACGGCCGCGGCCGGACTGGTCGATCGTCTTGCGAAGGCCGTCACTCAGGGAGATGGTCGGCTCCCAGCCGAGGATCTCGCGGGCCCGGTCGATGTTCGGCTGGCGGACCTGGGGATCGTCGGTCGGCAGCGGCTCGAACACGATCTTCGAGTCCGATCCCGACGCCTCGATCACCGCGTTCGCGAGCTGAAGCAGCGTGTACTCGTCCGGGTTGCCGATGTTGACCGGCATGTGTTCACCGGACTCGGCCAGGCTGATCAATCCGCGGACCAGATCGTCGACGAAGCAGAACGATCGGGTCTGGCTGCCGTCCCCGAACACGGTCAGAGGCTGGTTCTGCAGCGCCTGCCGCAGGAAGGTCGGGATCGCCCGGCCGTCGTGGGCACGCATGCGCGAGCCGTAGGTGTTGAAGATGCGGACGATCGAGGTGTCGACTCCCTGCTGGCGCAGGTAGGCCATGGTCAGCGCCTCGGCGTAGCGCTTGGCCTCGTCGTACACGCCACGCGGACCGATCGGGTTGACGTGGCCCCAGTAGCTCTCCTCCTGGGGATGGACCTGCGGGTCACCGTAGACCTCGGAGGTCGAGGCGAGCAGGAACCGGGCGCGCTTGAACTTGGCGACGCCGAGCATGTGCCACGTGCCCTGGGCACCGACCTTCAGGGTGTGGAGCGGCAGCCGGGCATAGTCGATCGGGCTGGCCGGTGAGGCGAGGTGGTAGACGAAGTCGACCTCACCCTCGATCCTGACCTCCTCGGTGATGTCCTGGTTGGTGAAGAAGAAGTCGGGCGAGCGGATGTGCTCGATGTTCTGGAGGGAGCCCGTATCGAGGTTGTCGATGCAGATCACCCGGTTGCCTCTTTCGAGAAGCTGCTCACAGAGGTGAGACCCGACGAATCCGGCTCCGCCGGTTACCACGCATGTAGTCATATCGAGGGATGGTATTGGAGAATCCGTACCCCGAGCCCGTGGGGCGGATCTGGGGCCGACCGCCGCAACCTGATCTGGCTTCAGACTCTCGCTGAGCTGGATCGGGTCGCGGCGGAGGGCTCCTGGGAGATCAGCCGTTCTGGGTGATTACGGCCAGACAGGCGACCTCGCCCCCGCGGGGAGCATTGACGGTGGATTGCATCGCGTAAGGGCCATCGGTCAGCTGGACCCGGACCTTGCGGTCCTTGTACATCTGCTTGTTGAGGTCCTTGATTCCGGGTGATCCCTTGTAGACCGCGATGTTGGAGCCGTTGTCTTCCGAGTAGGGGCAGGCGAACTGATGCGCGAAAGCCGCGTCGCCCTTGGTCGCGCGGAAGATCATCGTTCCCTCCGCCCCGAAGAAGCCGACGTTCTTGTCGGCGAAGTAGAGGCCCGCGTAGTACACGTTGTCGGGGCTGCCCGGCTCGATGATCGCGCGTCCCTTGATCTGGACCTTGTCGCTGCCGAGGCCATCGGCGTTGTCCTGCATGAAGTCCACCATCGATCCGTGGTCCATGTAGAGGTCGCCGCCCTCTCCGCGGAAGCCCTTCACGACGAAGTCGTGGTCGGTGTTGTTGAGCACGATGCCCGCGAGCTTCTTCGGATTCTCGAAGATCAGCCAGGCGATCAGGCCGAGCAGCACCAGAGCCACCGCGACCACGACGGTCGCCATCGAGACCGCCCGGATTCCGGCGATGGCCGCCGCCCGGATGGTCGCTCCGCCGATCAATGCCCGCACCGCGGCGATCACCGCGGGGATGCCGACCGAGAGGATGCCACCGCCGACCAGGGTGGCGGCCAGGGCGGCGATGTCCTTGGTGAGCGACGCCCGTTCCAGCCGTTTCTGGAGGTCCACGACGTGGTCCATCAGCTCCTGGCCCTGGAGCTGCATCAGGTAGGGCAGGTCCTTCTCCGTGTAGGCCCAGTTCGGGGAGACCTCCATCTCCGCGGCGAGATCGAGGGTCGCCTTCAGCTGGTCGGGAGGCAGCTGAAGCTCGGTCAGGCTCTCCCGGTCGGCTCGTGCGAAGATCGCGGCCACGAATTCCCTTCGTGCGTTGCTAAGCCGCTGCTCCTCTGGTTCGTCGGTGGTGAGCAGGGCGTATATGTCCACGTCCAGCTCCGCCTTTATCCGGGCGCAAGCCGCCATTCCGTGCTCGTGCAGCATCGCCTTGTCGGCCGTCGCATCTTCTCCACTCATGAGGTCCTCTCGAATCCGTTCGTTTTGCTCAAGACTTCTTGAGCAAACTAGTGCACCCCCTTCTGACTTGCAAATGGGAGCCGACTGGTATCGGGGTTTCTCCTGTCCGGGCGCCGGATCGGGTACGTTGGTCCGAATAGGGAAAGCCAACGCTCAAGGTAGGGAAATGAATTCACTGGGGGAGTCCTTGAAGGCCGCCGTGGCGGCGATGGTGTTCGGTACGGTTCTGCTCGCCTCCACGGCCGGTTCGGCTTCGGCCACCGATTTCTGTCTTGATCTCGGTGATCTCGCCTGTCCTCCTGGGGCGAGTTTTCAGGCGAATCTCCAGACGGCGATGGAGACCGACGGCAACGACGGGATCCCGGATCGGATCTTCGTCCCGGCGGGCACGACTCCGGCCGCTTCAAATTTCAGTCCCAACGGGACGGGTCTCTTCGATGATCTCGCGGTCATCGGGGCGGGCCGGGATGCGACGATCCTCACCTCGAACGGATCAGGCAACGTGTATGTCGTCGATCTCAATGGGATCTCGAATCGGGTGGTTACGATGCGCGATCTCACGATCCGCGTCCCGGCCAGCTTTCCGGACGGGCCGGGATATGGGGCGGCCCTCCAGACGAACGGAGATGTCTTCGAGCGCGTGAATTTCGAAAGCCGCAACCCGTTGAACGGAAGCTCCGGATCCGGTGGGGCCACCTCCATCCTCAACGGCGGCACCTTTCGCGACATCCGGTTCTTCGGGTCCGAGGGTGGAGCGTTCGATCGGGCCTTCGGCACCAGCAGCTGGTTTCCCGGCGATTCTCTGGAGATCACCGGCAGCGACGTGCGTGATTTCCAAAGCGGAGTCATCTCGTCGGTCACTCCCGGTATCCCGGTTCACATCGAGCGCAGCCGCTTTACCAGCGGCCTTTCGACGGTGCTCGGTGTCTACAACGCCGATTCGTCAATCGAGAACTCGGTGATCGAAGCGGGCGAATATCCGCCGATTCAGATCGGCACCGACAACGGCACCTCCGACGAGGCGAACCTCACCTTCCGCAACAACACGATGTTGAACGTAGGCGGGGCAGAGACCGCGATCCGGGTTGCCGCGGGCAATACAGCGATCGGTGATGCCGGCGTGGTGGTCAGCGACTCGATCGTCTTCGGTTTCGCCAAGACATGGGATCTGTCGGCGGCGGCCGGGGCTCCCGGATTCGGGAATGCGAATCTCGATATCTCCTATTCCAATTTCGATGGCACGGGGTCCGCTGCCGGTGACGGCGGCGTGAGCTCGACGCTCGGCAACATCAGCCAGACGCCGCTTTTCGAGAATTTCACCGATTTCCGGCTGAGCGCGGAGTCGCCCTCGATCGATGCCGGGGATCCGGCGCCGGGTGGGATCCTCGAGGACTTGGCGGGCACGATCCGCCCCCTGGATGGCGACGGCGACGGCATCGCGGTGCGGGACCAGGGCGCGTACGAGGCACCGGCGATCGCTCCCACCTGTCAGACGAAGCCTTCGATCTGTCCCCCGGCGGGCGATACCACTCCGCCGGTGGTCAGCAAGCTGCGGTCGAAGAGGGTCCCCCGAAAGTCCAAGCTGTTCAAGCTCACCTACCGTCTCTCCGAGGCCGCCAGGGTCCGCTTCACCATCAAGCCGGTGCCGGCCCGGAAGAACGGCAGGAAGCGGAAGACCGTCACGGTCAGCAAGCGGGGCCGGTCCGGAGTGAACACGCTCAGGGTGAAGAAACGCAGGCTGAAACCGGGGCGCTATCGGGTGACGGTCAGGCCGACCGATGCGGCCGGCAACGTGGGCGATCCACTCAAGGTGAAGGCGGTCCGCACCGGCGGCCGTTCGCAGCGGCTCAACGTGCAGCTGAACTGAGGCCGTCCGCCTTAAAGCAAAACCCCGGCCGGGTGCAAGCAGAGCCGGTACCGGGGTATTCAACATATAATTGTATCAATGGGTGGAATGGATTCTGCTGGGAGGAGCGACGGTGGGCGATGCCATTGAACTGTGGATAGCCGAACCAAGATTCAGGTCCTACCTCGATGCGTGCCAAGGTGACCACGATCGGGCAGTGGGGCTCTACCAATGGAACGTGCGCATCTCAGCGGCGTTCTTCGAGGATCTTCACCACCTGGAGGTTCTGTTGCGCAATGCGATCGACATGCAGTTCCCGGACACGCCTCCGGCCGCCGAGGTACCGATCGCCGGGCTTTGGCTGACCGACCGGAATCTGATGACCGAAAGAAGCCTCGTGCTGGTTGACGAAGCTCAGCAGCGAATCAGGAATGTGGGCAAGCCGGTCACCAGAGACAGATTGGTGGGCGCGCTGTCATTCGGTTTTTGGCTGGCACTCTTCTCAAAACACTACGAAGAGCTGTGGAGAAAAAAGACCAGGCTCGCATTTCCGAACGGTGATGGAAAGCGACTGCAGGTGATGAAATATCTGCGCCCGACACATCTCTTCAGGAATCGAATCGCACACCATGACGCGATCTTCAGTTTTGATCTGGACAAGCGCCATGAAGAGATGATGGATCTCGCCGAACTCATCGATTCCGATGCCGCGGCCTACATCTTCCGAGAAACGAGAGTGCCCGTTCTCCTGCGATCAAAACCGGGCTGACCTGGTCGGGTTGGCTGCCGGCCGGTCGGGAATCACCCGGGGAAATCGCCGCCCGGTCCCTCGGTTCGCATGCGCACCAGCAGGTTGTCGATCCGGTCGAGGTCGATCGGGCCCATCTCCTCCTCCTCGAGGAATACCTGGCCGTCGAACACGCCGTAGAGGGTGCCGAGCACCTCGCCGCCCTCTTTCAGCTTCAGGTTGATCCTCGCTCCCCGGCCGAGCTTGGGCAGGATGGACTCGATCTCTTCTCTGGTCGCCATCGTCCAGACTCTAGGTGTTCGCTGGGCGTGGGATGGAAGTTCTTTTCGGCGGCCGGAGAACTTTTACTCAGGAAAACTTGAGTAAAGTATGCAAAATGCGGGTTTTTATATGAGGAGATTGCAACGAAAACTGGCGATCCTTGGGGTCAGCCGCTACTGATTGTCCACTGCTTCAGTTCATTCATCGGGAGTCCCAGGAGGGGATTGATGACCCAGGCAGAGCATGTGGACCCGGCGTTTAGGGCGCCGGATCCGGAGATAGGTGTTTCCCCGGAGCGCGATCTCGCGAGCCGGAAAAGGGCCGCGATCGAATTGATCAGGGGGTACGACCCCGCCCTGAGAAGTTCCGCCAGGCGCTACTCGATCTGCTCCGAAGACGCGGAGGATGCCTACCAGCGTGGCATCGAGATCCTGCTGTCGAAGGCCCCGACCACCGATCCCCGCCAGCTGCTTCCCTGGACCCGCACCGTGATCAAGCACGAGGCGCTCCTGGTACGCAGGCAGCGCGAGCGGATCCTGGGCCGGCCGGCGTCGGCTTCCAGGGAGGACGACTCCGAGGACTGGGTCAGCTTGATTCCATCCACCGCCGACTCACCGGACGAACGCGCCGTCAAGCGCGAGAAGGTAGCGCGGAGCCGTGAGGCGCTGTCCCGGCTGAAACCACAGGAATTGAAGGCGTTGACGATGCTGGCCGAGGGGTACAGCTACGCGGAGATCGCCGCGATCAACGAGTGGACGCGCACCAAGGTCAACCGCTGCCTGGCCGAGGGAAGGCAGAGTTTCCGTTCGAAATTCCGTGAGAGCGAAGCCGGGGATCGATGTGAATTCTTCCAGCCGCTGATCTCGGCGAGCTGTGATGGCGAGGCCGACCCCGACGAGCTGGAAGCGGTCGAGATCCACCTGGCCGCCTGTGGTCATTGCCGGGCCACGCTTCGCGCCTACCGGGCGGCCCCGAAGGCGGCGATCGCCCTGTTCCCGGCGCTGCCGCTCGGACGATCGCTGTTCGAACGAGCGCAGGAGGCGTTCGTCTCGGCACAGACCAGATTCAACGGACTCGGAGGATCCGACGCGGCGGTCTCTTCGGTCGCGATCGGCGGTGGTGCGAGGGGTGCCGGGGCGGCCGCACTGGCGAAGCTGGCGACCGTCTGTGTGGGCGCGGCGGGCGGTGCCGCCTGCCTGGCGACGGGTGTCCTGCCCGCTCCCGCTCTGCTTCCCGGTGGGGGTGGGGAACGTGCGATTTCCACGCCCGCCCCGGAACGCCCGACGCCTGCGATCGCGAGCCCGGTTCGGCAGGACGCCGGAGCCCGGCCGCAATCCTCCGGAGAGCCCTCCGGTGCTCCGTCCAGGGAGGACCCCACGGCCGAGCGGAACAGGGTCGAGCCGGCCCCGAAACCGACCCCGACCGAGAACGAATTCACGCCCGAGGCGGCGGGCACGCCGGTGCAGCCGGTTCCGCCGGCTGCGGCTCCCGCCCCGGCGGTACCTCCACCCGCGGTACCGGTCGGCGGTGGAGGGGGTGAGTTCGGGCCATGAGCCTCCGCCCGAAGCTGGCCGGTCTGCTCGCGCTCGTGCTGCTCACCGTCGTGTCCCCCGCGGACGCACGTGGGACGGCCCCTCCCGAGCCCCCATTCGGATTGAGGGTCACCGGAGATTCGTACTGGCAGTCCCGCAACGGCATCGAGGTGACCTGGGTGAACCCGGCCGAGGCGGGGGCGGGCCTCAAAGAGGCGGAGCTCACGATCGTCGATCTGGCCGATGGCTCGGCCGGATCGCCCAGCCTTCATTCGATCCGCAGGGGCCCGAGGATCGGCGAGATCAACCTGCCTCACCGCGGAGAGTTCCGCATCGAAGTCCGGCTGCGGGACATGCTCGGCAATTTCAGCTTGCCGGAATCGACCTGGATCGGCTTCGATGATTCCCGTCCCAGTGATGTGTCTCCGGAAGCCGCCACCGGATGGCTCTCGGCTGACGAGTTTCCGTACGAGATGGAGATCGAGCGCGCACAGGCTGCCGGGCCGTCCGGCATCTCGGGATACGCGGTGAGCATCTCCGGAAATCAGGCGGCCCGTCCCTGTCCGGCCGGAAGCTGCCTCCGGGGTGAACTGTCCCTCTCGTCGGGTGCGGACGCCCGGACCGTGACGATCGATCGCTTGGGCGAGGGTGTCCATTGGGTGTCGGCTGTGGGTGTCTCCGGTGCGGGACTGGCTTCGGCCGTTCCCGGGGAGGAGCGGCTGCGTGTCGACCGGACCGAGCCGGTTTCCACGGTGGAGGGCGTTCCGCAGGGATGGGCCCGCGGACCGGTGGAAATCGAGGTCGTGGCCACCGATTCCGGATCGGGGATGGTGGCGAAACCGGCGTCGGACAACGGCGATCCGGTCACCGTGATCCGTGCCGGCGGCGATCCCGCCCTTGTGTCGCGGGGCGACCGGGCCACCCTGAGGATTTCCGGTGAAGGGGCCACTCGTGTGCGGTACTGGGCACGTGATCTCGCCGGCAACGCGAACGACGGCGGGCTGGCCGGCAATGGTGAGGTCCACGGCCTGCCGGGTGAGGCGACCGTGAGGATCGACCGGCGCTCGCCCGTGGTTTCCGTGGTGGAGGAGCGCGACCCCGAAGACCCCGAACTGCTGCGGGCGACAGTCCGCGATACGGGGTCCGGCGTCGAGTCCGGCACGATCGCTTTCCGGGCGCGGGAAGATTCCGGCGAGTTCCGGCCGCTGGAGACCTCGCTTCGGGGCGACGAGATGAGCGCGCGGCTGCCTTCGGACGAACTGCCTCCCGGCTCCTACGAGATCCGGGCCGAGGCTTTTGACCGTGCCGGAAACCGCGGTCTCTCGGATGACGTGCGGAACAATCCCGTGCTCAAGATTCCGCTGAAGCGGCCCACGGCCGTCTCGGTCAGGTTCACGGGCAGACCGGCCGCCGCTGCGGACCTGAGGGTGGAGTCCCGGCGCGATGTCAGGATCAGCGGGCGGGTATCGGGGGCCAGAGGCGCCTCTTTCGCCGGGGTACCGGTTCTCGTCGAGCAGGAGTACGCACCCGGATCACCGCGGAAGCGGACGGTGGATACCGTGCTCGTCGATCGGGGCGGACGGTTCTCGGCCGTGCTGGCCGCGGGCCCTTCCCGCAAGGTGCGACTCCGGTTCACCGGAACGAGGATCGACCGGCCCTCGATGAGCCGGAAGCTGACCGTGAGAGCCGCGGACCGGGTTCGGTTCCGCGTCAGTCCGGATCTGCTGCTCAATGGCGGCACCGCGACGATGTCGGGAAGGGTCTCCGGCAGGGGAGTCCCGCCACCGGCGGACGGCAAGCTGCTCGCCATCCAGTATTTCGATCCGTCCCGGGACCGGTGGCGCCCGGTCGAGGTTATCCGGACCGATCCCCGAGGCCGGTTCGAGTACCGCTACCGGTTCAGGACGATCGCCTACGCCCAGAAGATCCTCTTCCGCGCGGTCTCGCTGCCCGAGGCGGGCTGGCCGTTCGAATCCACCCGGTCGCGGCACCGACGGGTGATCGTCTATCCGTCGCGATGATGTTCCGGCCGGGTCGTTAAATACCAACGGCCCCTGGGAAGGGGCCGTTGGCGAGGGAGGAGAGGTACTACATCGACTGACGAGGTATGAGGTCAGCCGATCTTCTCCGGTTCGGTGCTCTCCGCACCGGCCGGGCTAAGTCGTTCAGACGAGGGCGGTCACGCGCTCCGTCACCTTGTTCACGAGTTCCTGAGCACGCTTGCCCTGGACCTCGGCAACCTTGGAAACGTCGTCCTGGACCTGGCTCACACGGTTCTCGATGTTCTTCGAGACATCCTTGTTGGTGGCCTTGATCTGCTTCTCGACGCTCTTCTGCTGCTTGCGGACGCGACGCTCGAGCGAGGTGCGCTGCTTGCGGGCCTTCGTGGTGGCCTTGCGGCGGGCGGTGGTGCCACGGCGCTCGGCGCGCTTGAAGGTCTTGGTCAGCTCGGCACGGTAGCCCTTGACCTTCTTCTCGGCGGAAGCCTGGTCGGTCCACGGCTCGACGAGCTCGCTGACCTTCTCGGAAAGGTTGAGGGCGGCGCCGACCGACACGTTGACGACGGTCTCGGTGGCCTCACGGGCGGCCTCGACGGTCTCGTTCAGACGGGTGCGAGCGGTCTTGGCGTCGAGCTCGGCGGCATGCGTCGCCTTGGCGGCAGCCTCGGAACGGAGCTGAGTCGCGGTGCGCGGCTTGGTGGTCTTCTTCGCGGCGGTCTTCTTCGGAGCGGCCTTGGCGGTCGACTTCGCGGCCGGCTTCTTGGCGGCGGACTTGGTGGCCGTGGCCTTGGTCGCGGTCTTCTTCGCGGCGGTCTTCTTGGGGGCCGTCTTGGCGGTGGTATCGGGGCTCATCGTCTGCTCCTTCATTGTTGAAATTAGATTACTTACTTCTAAGGATGTTTGAAGTGTAGCACCGATACGAACATTTGTTCTGATTTCCGGATGTGCGTGCATCACAAAGACCAAACCCGCTCCCCAAGCCAAGTCATTGCATATTCTGGGTCCGAAAACCCCTCGCTTCGAAGGAGTGACGGACCCGGAATGTTGAACTCGTTGGTCTACCGGCGGCTGGCGAGGAGGGTCTTGAGACCCTCGGGCGAGTTCGCGGCGGTCACCGAGAACCGCTGGTCGAGATCGAATCCGACCTCGGTGAGACCATCCTCGCCGAGGGCGACGAAAGCCCCGGCCTCGCGGGCGATCAGCTGGGCCGCGGCCACATCCACCGATCGGGACGGATGCGGGGTGACCATGCCGTCGAATCGATTCGAGGCCACGTAGGACAGGGTGATCGCGAGAGAGCCGACACAGCGCAGGCGGTAGATCTCCCCCTGGAGCTTCTCCAGCAACGGCAGGATCCGGCCGGGCTCGGCGCCCTCGACCCCGACGACCTCGAGGCGCTCGGCCGGGGTCACCTTCAACTGCCGGCCGTCGAGGAAGGCCCCGGCGCCGCTCTGGGCCCAGAACTCCTCGCGAGGACCGAAGTCGTAGACATAGCCGAACTCGACCGCGGCCATGTTCGGAGCCGAGCCGATCGCGATCGAGAGACTGTGACTGGGCAGGGTCCGCTTCACGTTGAGCGAACCGTCGATCGGATCGATCACGACCCAGGTCTCACCGCCGCCGTTGAACTGGACCGTGCCGCGCTCTTCCGAGATCGCCGTGAAGGCCGCGCCCTCGGCGGCCAGCTCGTCCAGCTCGGCGAACACGATGTCCTCGCATTGACGATCGAGCACGAGAGTGTGATCCCCGCCCTCGCCGACGCCGTCATAATCGTCCCGCTCTTCGAGCGTGTCGCTTTTCGCGAAGAGTTCCTTCTGCTTCTCGACTATTCGGCGGCAGATCTCCAGCCAATTGGCGGAGAGGGCCTGATCTTCATGGGAGGGACTCATCAGCGCATGGTAGTGACAGTCACCGTCCAGGCGCGGCGGTCGGATACTTTTGAGGGGTGAGCGATGACACCCAGGGCGCCCCGCCTTCCACCGTGCCGAGCCCCGGCCAGATCGCCGTGCGGGATCACGGTGCCGGCCCGCTCCTGATCGAGGGAGCCGCCGGAGTCGGCAAGAGCTCCGCCCTGGCCGACCGGGTCGCCCGCCTGGTCTCCGAAGGGATCGATCCCTCACGGATCGCGGTCATCACATCGACGGTCAATGCCGCGGCCGAGCACCGCGCCCGGCTGGAGTCTCTGCTGGAGCCGCCCTACGAAGAGCTGGTCGTCGTCACCTGGGAGGCACTCGCCGAACGCCTGCTCCGGAGATCCGCCGGCGCGGCCGGCCTCGACCCGAGCTTCGAGATCGTCGGTCCGGCCGAAAGGCTGGCCATGCTGCTGGTCCGGTTCGACGACCTCCCCCTGCGGCATCACCAGATCAGGGGCAACCCGACCGGGCTGATGTCGGGCCTGCTCAGGCGGGTCGACCAGCTGAAAAGGGACCGGGTCACCCCGGCAGAGATCCTCGCGGCCGCCGCCGAACGGGAGGAACCCGAGGCGAGCCGGGAGGCCGAGGTGGCGGAGCTCATCGGGGTGCACGACCGGATGCTCGCCGAGCTCGGCTGCATCGACGCGGCGGACGCCTGCTCGATCGCGACCGACCTGCTCGCCTCCGACCCCGGACTACCCGAACGGACCGGTGCCGAGTTTCCTCACCTGATCGTCGACGAGCTCGAAGACCTGTATCCGGTGCGGGCCGCGCTGCTGGCCGAGTTGGCGGGCCGGGCCGAATCGCTGGTCGCGGCGATCGACGAGTCCCGCTCCCCGGCCGGACCCTCGGCACGGCGGCTGTTCGACGGCCTCGCCCCGGCCGCGGCCACAGTCACTCTGTCCGAGTCCTTTCGCCTCGGGCCGGACTCGATCGACGCGGCGCGGGCGGTGCTGGCGGGTGGTGGCATCGTCCCGGCCGCCGAGTGGCGCCCGGCCGAGGCTTCCGGTTCGATCCGGTTCTGGAGATCGGGCGGCGCCCAGGCCGAAGCTCAGGCCGTCGCTCGAGAGGTCGAACACGCGATCGGCGAAGGCACCGATCCGGGGACGATCGCGATCGCGGTGGGAGACGCGAACCGGGATGGCGGCGTGGTCGCATCGGCGCTGGCCGAGCGCGGCGTGCCGGCGACCGTCGGTGGCGGCGCGGCACTGTTCCGCCAGCCCGAAGTGCGTGACACGATCGCCTGGCTCAGGGCCCTGGCCAACCCCAACGACGCGCCGGCGGTGACCCGCGCGATCACCAGGCCCCCGATCGAACTGCGCTCGGTCGACCTGGCCAAGCTGACCGTGATCGCGCGGCGCCGCAAGCTCGACATGGTGTCGGCCTGCGACGCGGCGCTGGAAAGCCCGCAGATAGTTCCCGAGGCCCGCCAGCGGATCGAGTCCTTCCTCGCTCTCTACAAGGCCGCGGCCGCGGCGCTCGACGGCCACCGTCCCGATGTGTTCGTGCGGCGATTGATCGAGCGGGTCGGCTTCCGGCGCCAGCGCCTTTTCGCGGCCAAGCCGGAAACCGCGGAGCGGCTCCTCGGTCTTTCCCGCCTGGCCGACATCGCCACCACCTGGTCCCGGCGGGACCCGACCGGCTCCACCCGAGAGTTCATCGCCTTCCTTTCTTCACTGGCCGACACCGGTCTCGCGGTGACCGAATCACGGGAGATTCCCTCGGTCGACGCGGTCCAGGTCTTTTCCGTCGAAGAGATCAAGGGCCGGCAGTGGTCCCGGATCTACCTGCTCGGACTCGACCGGACCGCCGACCACGACCGGCCCGCGGTCGCGACCGCGATCACCTCGGCCGACCAGAGCGCCGTACTCTCGCGGATCGACCCGGACCCGTCGCGGGCGGTCATCTCGGGGGGTGTCTACGACGACGTGCTCACCGTAGTCGGCGGAATCGAAGAGGTTCACGAAGAGGAACTGTTCGGCCCGGCAGAGGACCTTCACGCGACCTATCGCATGATGCGCGACGAGGTTCTCGAAGCGTCCTGGAAGGCGGGACGCGAACTGAGCGAGCCGCGCCTCGATACCGCGATCGACGTCAACAGGGCGATCACCCGCTATCTCGAGCTGCTGAAACTCGCGGCGCTCGCCCAGCGCCCGGGCGGCGCGGTGGATGCCGAATCGATCGATGCGGTCAACGGCCTCCTCGCCCAGGTAGCGACCCCGGAGCAGCTGGCGGAGCTCGAACACTCGACCCTCGATCCGTATCTGCTGGCCAACGAACGGGACCGGGGAGTCCGGCAGAACCTGATCGACTCGAAGACCGAGCCCTCGCTGGCCGCCTTCCTTCCGAAGCGCGGCGGTGACCTGCGCCTCTCGGCCTCGGACGTGGACCTGTATCTGACCTGTCCGCTGAAGTACAAGTTCGCACGGGTATTCGGCATTCCCCAGGCGCCGACCATCAATCAGCGGTTCGGGATCCTGATCCACAACGTCCTCCAGCGATTCCACGACCCCAAGCTGGCGAAGGGCGCGGAGGAGGGCGGCCTGCCGCAGCTGATGGGACTGCTCGAACAGGGCTGGCGCCGCTCCGGATTCGGGGACTCCAACGACGAACTCCAGTTCAAGGATCGTGCCTATGCGGCGATGAAGAACTACTGGGAGAGTGAGAGCCGCTCCGACTCCGAGCCGGTCTGGCTGGAACGCCAGTTCGAGTTCAAGATCGGTCCGCACTACGTCCGCGGCCGGGTCGACCGGGTCGACCGCACCGGCCGGGGCGGATATGAGGTGATCGACTACAAGACCGGACAGAAGGTCAACACCGAAAGGCTGGGCGGTGACATCCAGCTGGCGATCTACAGGATCGGCGCCGCCGAAGCCTGGGATCTCGAGGTCGGCAGCGGTGTCTACTACTACGTTCTGGACGGCGAGAAAGTCGAGATCGAGGCCGGCGAGGGAGAGACCGAGAGGATCGAACGGACGGTGCTGGAGGTCGGCGAGGGCATCCTCGGCCAGGACTTCGAACCACGGCCCTCACCACAGGTCTGCGGCTGGTGCGACTACCGCCTCGTCTGTCCCGCCGCCGAGGCGTAGCCGGGCCGCGGTGGTCAGGGGGCGGCCGGGTGAAGGGTCTCCCGCCTTCCCCATCCAGCCGACTCGACCCTTCACCCGACCGCCCCGTCGCCGGGGAGCCTGGGTAGTTCGAAGTCGCGGTTCTTCAGGACCTACTCGGAGTCGCGGTTCTTCAGGAACCGCTGGAATTCCATGGCGAGCACGTCTCCGCTCGGCACGTCGATCTCTCCGTGGCCTCGCTCGCGCTGTTCGCTCTCGATTCGGTGGACCAGTTCCTCGACCTCGGGATCGGCAGAGACCGCGCGTCCGATCTGTTCCTCGTAGGCGGCGGTCTCGTCCTCGAGGCCGGAGATGTCGGCGGCCACCCCGGTGATGCGCTCCAGCTTCTCGCTGAGCGCGAGCGCGGCCTTCGGGTTGGGAACCGCCGCGACATAGTGAGGCACGGCGGCCCAGAGTGAGGCCGAAGGCAGGCCGGCGGCACGGCAGCGGTCGTGGATCACGCCGACGATGCCGGTCGGGCCCTCGTAGTCCGAACGGTCCAGCTCGAGGCGCTTGATCATCGCGTCGTCGGTGGCGAGGCCGGTGATCGGCACCGGCAGGGTGTGCGCCACCTCGGCGATCAGCGAACCCAGCACGATCACCGTCTCGACGTTGAGGAACTCGGCGACCTTGACGATGGTCTCGGAGTAGGTGCGCCACTTCAGGTTGGGCTCGGTGCCGTCCAGCAGCACCAGATCACGGTCGGCGCCCTGTGCCCGGGCCGCGATGAAGGTGTTGCGCGGCCACTCGATCCGCCGGTGCTTGCTGTCGGTGAACGAGACCGTGGGCCGGTTGGCCTGAAAATCGAAGTACTCCTCCGGGTCGATCTCGGCCAGCACGTCGACCTCGAGCGAGTCGGCCAGGGTCTCCAGGGCCGACGACGCCGCGGAGGCGGCATCGTTCCATCCGCGGAAGGCGCAGACGAGAATCGGGCTACGGAGTTTTGGCGGGTTCATCTCCCAGCGCAAATGATCCATTTCTTCAGGGTAGAGGATGGCGCTACTCCGCCCGGTAGGTCAGGATGTAAAAAGTGAGTGATCCTGCCGACAGGGAAGAGGCGAAAGACGGACCGCCGGTCGCGGAGCTGACCCCTGGGCGCGCCTTCAGGGGCCGTTACGTCTGTGCCCGTAAGGACAGGCTCACCGCCCGCAACGGTTCGGGCTATCTCAGCCTCGAGCTGCGCGACCGCTCCGGCTCGATCCCGGCGAGGATCTTCCGCGACATCGACCAGATCGCGCTTCGCTTCGAACGCGGCGACGTGATCGAGGCACGCGGCAAGGTCGAGCGATTCCGCGGAGTTCTCAGTGCCGAGCTCGAGGATGTGCGCAAGGTCGACCCCTCCGAGTCGGACGGATCCGAGTTCCTGCCGACCGCGTATCGCGATCGCGACGAGCTCGAGGGCTTCCTCGAACACCTGACCCGCGAGATCCACAACGCCGGGCTGCGCTCGGTGGTGGAACGCCTGATCTTCGAGGGTCCCGCCGCCGAAGAGTTCCGGCGGGCGCCCTGCACGCGTGCCGGGCATCACGCCTACGTCGGCGGCCTGATCGAGCACACGGTCGCGGTCGGCACCCTGGTCACCGAGACCTGTGTGCTCCATCCCAAGCTCAACTCCGACCTGCTGATGACCGCCGCGCTGATCCACGACATCGGCAAGACCGAGGAGTTCACCTACGGAGCCGAGATCGGGCTGAGCGAACGCGGCCGGGCACTCGGCCACCTCCACCTCGGAGCCGAGATGATCGGCGATGCCTCCGCCTCACTCGAAAGGGGCGAGCGGGACGCGCTGATGGCCGTGGTCATGTGCCATCACGGCACCGATGCCCTGCGGCTGCGTCACTTCCCCTCGGCCGAGGCGATCGCGCTCTATCGGCTGAACGCGCTCGACGCGCAGGTGAAGACCGCGTTGGAACACGGCATCACGTGATTGTCCGTCCGGCGTGCGCCCGGTGAACTAGGCGGCGTCGGAGATGTCGGGCTCCGGCAACTCGAGGGCGTTGGGAATTTCGGCCGTGATTTCCCTGGCCATGGTTTCCACGTTCGGCATCTCCTCGATCTCCTTGGGCGACTTCGCGCCGGCGGACTCGATCTTCCTCAGCTGAGGCAGAACCATCCGCTCGAACGAGCCGATCGCCTTGTTGTAGTTCGAGGCCGCCGAGTCGATCGACTTGCCCACGCGGGCCAACGGTTCGGCGAACGTCGCGACACGCTTGTGCAGTTCACGTCCCGCGTCGGCGATCTCCTGGGCGGACCGGCCGATCCGATCCTGTCCCCACCCGTAGTTGATCGCCTGCAGGATTCCGATCAGGGTCGTGGGCGTCGCGATCAGCACCTTCTCGGAGAGGCCGTACTCGAGCAGGGTCGAATCCTGGGCCAGAGCCGAGTGGTAGATCCCTTCGCTCGGCACGAACATCACCACTAGGTCCGGGCTCTGGTCGAACTGTGCCTGGTACTCCTTTTTCCGGAGTGCGGTCACGTGATTTCGCACCTGCTGAGCGTGCTTGGCGAGGAACGCCTCGCGGGTGTCGTCGTCCAGTGCTTCCTGTGCGGAGAGGAACGCCTCCATCGGAACCTTCGCGTCCACGACCACGGACCGGCCTCCGGGCATGTTGACCACGACATCGGGACGAAGCCGGGAGCCCTCGTCGTGCACGGTCACCTGGGTCTCGAAATCGCAGTGCTCCAGCATCCCCGCCATCTCGATCACGTTGCGCAGCTGGATCTCACCCCAGGACCCGCGGCCGGCCGGTTTCTTCAGGGCCGCGGTCAATCCGCCGGCCTGGTTGGCCAGGTCGCCGACACCCTCCTTGAGATGCTTGATCTGCTGATCGAGCGCGACGTGGGACTTCGCCCGTTCCCGTTCGAGCTCTTCCACCTTTTTCTGCATCTCGACCAATTTCTCGGTGACCGGGGTGACCGCGGTCCGGATCTCGGTGGTCCGCTTCTCCATCTCGGTGCGGGCCTCTTGGCGTTCGAGCTTCTGTTGCTGAGCGAGAGCTTCGGACAGCTGCTGGGAGGTCTTCCGGAGGACCTGGTTCGAGATCGACTCCATCTCGGTGGACAGCTGCTTGCGATCGGCCTGAACCAGCTCCAGCTGCTTCTCGTGATGCGCGGCCTGAATCCTCAGCTGGTCTTCAGACGAGGCCAGCTTCTCTTCGATGGTGCGCAGATCCGCCAGGGCGTCGCGCAGCTCACCGGCGGTGTCAGCCTGACGGCGCGTCATGACTACATAGGCGGACAGGCCGCCGAGCACGATTCCGAGTAGTAAGCCGAAAACAATCATCGAACCATCTAGGTTAGGGACCCAGTCAGACGCTGGGCCGGTGACCGGGCTACGTCCTACTCATCTTCCCTCGGCGGACGGCGGTTCCGCTTGGTCTGTGACCGGATCTTCTTGCCGGTGAGACGCTTCTGCCTGGCCGTACGCGACGGCTTGGTCGGCCGGCGGCGCTTGGGCACCGCCAGGGCTTCGCCGAGCTTCGCCTCCAGGCGTTCGAGCGCGAGATCCCGGTTGCGCGCCTGGGAGCGCGCGTCCTGGGCGATCGCGGTGACCACCGGGCCGAGCTTCCGTTCGATCCGGGCCTTCTGGGTATCGGTCAGCGCCACCGAGTCGCGGACAGCGAAGACCGCCTCGATCCGGGATGCCGTCACGTTGGCGTGCTGGCCGCCCGGGCCGGAAGACCTCGAGGCGCGGATCAGGATCTCCCCGGCCGGGATGAAGGGGCCGTTCTCGGGGCGGATCCCGGCTTTCACGTTTCGGCCGGGGGCGGATCGGCCTCCGGGGTGAACACGCGCTTCAGCAGCCGGTAGGCCATGTAGAGCGCGAGCATCGCGAAACCGATCTTCAGGGCCCGTTCGGGAACGGCGTTGGCGACGACCACGCCGATCAGGACACCGACCGGGGAGAGCAGGCCGATCACCGCCGCGTCCTTCATGTTGACGTTGCCATATCCGCGCTGGCGCCAGGTGCCGATCACCGAGACCAGGGCGATCATCAGCAGTGAGGTCGATTCCGCCTCGACCTGCCCCTTGGAGAGCACGATGGTCATCGCGGGCACGAACACGATGCCGCCACCGACCCCGATCAGGCCGGCGACGATGCCTCCGATGGCGCACAGGGCTCCCGCGAGTACCAGGTCCATCAGGGAATCACCATGTAGATCGCGACGCCGATCAGCAGGATCGCGAACATGACCGAAACGGCCTTCTCCGGGATGCGCTGCTGGATCGCGGTCCCGCCGATCACGCCGAGGATAGCCGGCCCGACCAGGATCAGGCCGGTCTCGACATCGACATTGCCGTAGATGCCGCCCTGCATCCCGGCGGCGAGGAGCGCGATCACGATGATCGCGGCGAGGCTGGTCCCGGTCGCCAGCCGGTCGCCGTATCCGAACAGCGCGATCAGCATCGGCACGATCACGGTCCCGCCTCCCACGCCGAAAAGGCCGCTGAAAGCACCGGCAACGGTGCCGACGGCGGCTAAGCTCCATATCCGACGAGAATCCATCCCGGCGATACTACGACCATGAGCAGCCCAGACTCCCCTCTCTCCATCCTTTTCGAAGATCCTGCGTCCTCGGCATTGATGAGCGACATCGATGGAACGCTCTGTCGAATCGTTGATCGTCCGGAGAAGGCGAAGGTTCCGGTCAGGGCGAAGGAGGCACTCGAGCGGCTCAGCGATCGGCTGGCGCTCGTGGCCTGCGTGACCGGGCGTCCAGCGGCGACCGCGAAGAAGATGGTCGGTGCCGAGAACATCGTGTATTTCGGCAGTCACGGTCTCGAGCTGTTCAGCCCGGGCTACGACGAACCCCGTCAGACCCTGCTCGGCGAGGAGGCCGAACGGGCCAAGAGATTCGTGGCCGAGAACGACAACCCGCACTGGGTGTCGGCCAAGATCCGGCTGGAGGACAAGGGGCCGATCCAGGCGCTCCATTGGCGCGGAGCCGGTGAACGGACCGAGGCGTTCGTCCACGAGATCGCCGCCGACGCGGAGGCGGCCGGACTGGTCACCCATTGGGGACGCAAGGTGCTGGAGCTCCGGCCCCCGGACATGGACGGCAAGGCCGGTGCGGTCGAGGAGCTGATCACCGGCTCGAAGATCGAGACGGTGGTCTTCGCCGGTGACGACCGGACCGATCTCGACGCGGTGCTCCGTCTGAAGGCGCTTCAGCGGGACGGCAAGATCAAGAACCTGCTGATCGCCGGCGTCGAGTCGGACGAAGGTCCCGACGAGCTGATCGAGCTGGCCGACATCGTGGTCCAGGAGCCCGATGAGTGGATCGATCTGATCGAGGATCTGGCCAAGCAGACCGGGTGACCTGAATGCCGTTCGCCGAGCTCCTTCGATCCACGGTCTTCCTCACCGCCGGAGGTGCCACGGCGCTGGCCGCGATCACGGTGATCGGCGCCCAGCGGGATTTCAACCCGACCCTGCTGATCATCAGCGCGGCCTGGTGGATCGTCGCCGCCTGGATCGGGATGTCGCTCGGTCAGGCCGACCGTACCGCCGACTCGATGCGTGAGGTTCTGGCCGGGGCGAAATCGGTGCACAAGGACGGGGCGACCCCCTCGCTGGGGGAGCCGGGCCGGATCGCGTGGACCCGCATGTGGCCGATCCTGGCCGCGGTCGCGACCGCCGGGGGCATCGGGATCGTCTTTCCCGAAGTGTCGGCGATCGGCTGCGGCTACGCCCTGCTGGTCGCGCTCGCGTGGCGCAATCGCGAGTCGGCGGTGCTGGCGATCGAGGGCCGGGACGGGGTGCGTTTCCTGGTCGAGAGCGGATCGCCCTTCAAGGCGGTCAAGCTGATCCGCACCCCGGGCTTCCGCGCTTTCTGATGGAACTCGATCTGTCGGCCTTCGACGGTCGGGTACCGGCCGGGAGGGCCTACTTCCACCAGCTCCCGGTGTTCCTGACGTCGTCCGCGGTGAGCCAGGCACGGCGGGCGGTCGCCACCGCGTAGGACATGTTCCGCAGGGTCTCCGGTCCGTGGGCGTCGGTGTTGAGCACGATCTTCACCCCGGCTTCCTTGGCCATGCGGGCGTGGATGTCGGACAGGTCGCGGCGCTGCGGGCTGCCGTTGATCTCGAACATCGTGTCGTTCTCGGCCGCCGCCGCGATCGCCTTCTCGATGTTCAGCGGGTAGCCCTCACGCTTGCCGATCAGGCGGCCGGTGGGATGCCCGATGCAGTCGACCAGCGGGTTCTCGATCGCGATGATCATGCGGCCGGTCATCTTGGTTTCGTCGTTGCTGAACGAGGTGTGAATTGAGGCGATCACCCAGTCGAGCGCCTTCAGCAGGTCCTCCTCATAGTCCAGCTCGCCACGGGTGCCGATGTTGACCTCGGAACCCGCGAGCAGCCGGAAGGTTCCCTTCTTCTCGGCTCGTTTCCTGTTGAAGTCCTTGATCTCCTCGATCCGTTCCCAGAGCCGATCGGGAGTGACGTGGTTGCCGAAGCCGTGGCTCGCCGAATGGTCGGTGATCGCCAGGTACTCGTAGCCGAGGGATTCGGCCGCCGCCGCCATCTCCTCGAGCGTGCCCCGCCCGTCGGAGAGGGTCGTGTGGGAGTGGAGGTCCCCCTTGATCTGGTCGATGCCGACCAGGTCCGGCAGCTTGCCGTCACGGGCCGCCTCGAGCTCGCCCCGGTTCTCTCGCAGCTCGGGCACGATGTACTGGTAGCCGAGCCGTTCGTAGACCTCCTCCTCGGTGGTGAAGCGATCGGTCTCCCCGGTGCTGTCGTCGAGGATGCCGTTCTCGGACACGTGGAGGCCCTCCTTGACCGCGATGGTCCGCAGCTTCTCGTTGTGCGCGGCCGAGCCGGAGAAATGCTGGAGCAGGTTGCCGAAGGCGTCGGGGGCGACGATGCGCACGTCCACACCGATCCCGGAGTTGGTCTCCAGCCTGACGCCGTTCTCGCCGGGATTGCCGGCCTCGCCGACCAGTTCGTGGCCGGCGATGTTCGCCGCCAGCTCGGCCGGTGATTCGGAGGTGGCGATCAGATCGATGTCGTGACAGGTGTCGGTCAGGCGGCGGGCCGATCCGGCGATCTCGGCCCGGTCGCAGAGCGGGTCGTTCCGCAGCGCCGCGAGCAGTTCCCCGGCGACCGGCAGGATCTCGTCGAGCCGAACCCGCTCCGGCCCGCCCGGCGCCGCTTCGAGCCGGTCGAGTCCGGTGAGGATGTTCTGCTCGACCTTGGCGCCGAGGCCCTTCAGCGCGCTCACCTCACCGGCCTCGGCGGCCGCCCGCAGGTCTTCGGGAGTGTTGACGTCGAGCTCGTCGTGAAGACGCCGGACCGTCTTCGGGCCGAGCCCCGGGATCCGGTTGATCTCGATCAGCCCGGGCGGGAGTTTCTCCTTCAGCTTGACCGCGGCCGGGATCTCACCGGTCTCGACCAGGGCGATGATCTTCTCTTCGAGGGTCTTGCCGACACCGGGAAGCTCGGTCACCGTGCCGGTCTTGGCCATCTCCTCGACCGAGCTGCCGTGGTTCTTGATGGTGCGGGCCGAGTTGACGTAGGCGAGCACGCGGTAGCGGTCGGCGCCATCCAGTTGGTAGAGCACGGCCAGTTCTTCGAGGGCGGCGGCGATCTCAGCGTTGGTCATGGCCCGAGCCTACCCGGACAATTGGCAACCGAAGCGAAGCGTGCATCAGCCCCGGCAACGATTTCCCATGATAGTCATGGGAAATCGTTGCCGGGGTGCTTTCAGCTTGCGAATCCGGTTCGTCGGATCTGGGGGTCGCGTGTGTCGAGTACGCGGTCGATCAGGCCGTACTCGACGCTCTGTTCGGCGGTGAAGAAACGGTCCCGTTCCATGTCGGCGGTGACGCGCTCGACGCTCTGGCCGGTGTGCTTCGCGTAGAGCCCGTCGATTCTCTTCCTCGACTCGAGGATCTCCCTGGCGTGGATCTCGATGTCGGCCGAGGTGCCCTGGAACCCTCCAGATGGCTGGTGGATGAGGATGCGGCTGTTCGGCAGGGCGACCCGCTTGCCGGCGGCACCGCCGGTCAGGAGCAGCGATCCCATCGACATCGCCACGCCGTAACAGATGGTCTGCACGTCGGGCTTGATGAACTGCATCGCGTCGTAGATCGCCATGCCGGCATAGACGGATCCTCCGGGCGAGTTGATGTAGATCGAGATGTCCTTCTCGGGGTCGCCGGACTCGAGGTGCAGCAGCTGGGCGACGATCATGTTCGCGATCTGGTCGTCGACCTCCTGGCCGAGGAAGACGATGCGCTGGTCGAGCAGGCGGGAGTAGATGTCGAAGGCGCGTTCGCCGCGGCTGGTCTGTTCGATGACTGTGGGAATGAGCGACGCATGGGGGTTCATGTATCTCCGATCTGAAGCGCAACTCAACGGTTGCGTGTGTACTCGCTAAGATAGCGCAACCAAACAGTTGCGTGAGCGAGGAGACCCGATGGACGAGATGACCCGCGAAGTGGAGTTGGAGTGCGAGCCGGAACGAGCCTGGCGGGCGCTGACCGAGGAATCGGAGCTCTCCGAATGGCTCGGCGGACAGGTGGAAGCCGACCTGACTCCGGGCGGCGAGATCGTCGTGCGTGACGACGGCGGCGAACGCAGTGGCTTTTTCGAGACGATCGAGCCGGGCCGGGAGCTTTCCTTCTGGTGGGCTCGGGACGAGGAGGAATCGACTCGGGTCGAGTTTGAGCTGCTGCCCGCCACCGAAGGTGACGGCTGCGTCGTGCGTGTCACCGAATCCCGTCCGCTGGTCGCGCTCGAGACGGAGCTGGCCGAGATCAGCTCCTCCGGTCCCGGCCCCGTCGCGAACGCGCAACTCGCCCGCGTGTGAAGGCCGGGTCCGCGGATCTGGTCTTCGGTGCGCTCGCCGACCCTAACCGGCGGGCGATCCTGGAGCTGATCGCCGGCCGTGGCCCGGCCACGCCGACCGAGCTTTCGGCCGAACTCGCGATCAGCCGTCAGGGGGCGTCGAAGCACCTCGGCAGCCTGGTCGAAGCGGGCATCCTCGATGCCGAGCGCAGCGGCAGGGAGGTCCGCTACGGGATGGTCGAGGGCGGGCTCGAGCCGGGGTCGGCCTGGCTGAGCCGGGTCGGCAGCGAGTGGAGTGATCGCCTCGGGGCCCTGAAGCGCCACGTGGACGAACGCCCCTAGCCGCCGGGTCATGGCCGCAGTCCAGATACGATCACCCGATGCCCGGACCGGAGGACACGCCAACTCGACGCGGCCCCGTCTGGGTGCTTCTGCCGACCTACAACGAGGCCGACAACATCGGTCCCATGGTCGAGGCACTGAAGCCGAAGCTGAGCGGCGGCGATCGCATCCTTGTCGTCGACGACAACTCGCCTGACGGAACCGGCCGCCTGGCCGACGAGCTGGCCGCCGCGGACGACACCGTGGTCGTGCTCCACCGGCGGGAGAAGGAGGGGCTCGGACCCGCCTACCTGGCCGGGTTCAAGGTGGCCCTCGACGGCGGCGCCGAGCTGATCGTGCAGATGGACGCCGACTTCTCGCATGACCCCGCCTACCTGCCGCGACTGATCGCCGGGGCGGAGACGGCCGATCTGGTGATCGGCTCACGCTACGTGCCGGGAGGCGGCATCACCGAGTGGGGGCAGGTCCGCCGCCTCCTCAGCCGGGGCGGCAGCGTCTACTCCCGCGCCGTGCTAGGGGTGGACATCCGCGACATGACCGGCGGCTTCAAGTGCTTTCGCCGCAAAGTGCTCGAGACGATCCCCTTCAGCGAGATCGCGGCTTCCGGCTACTCGTTCCAGGTCGAGATGACCTACCGCGTGATCAGGGCCGGTTTCGATGTCATGGAGGTTCCGATCACCTTCCGCGAGCGCCAGGCGGGCGCCTCGAAGATGAGTACCGGCATCGTCGCCGAGGCGGCCTGGAAGGTCCCGGCGATGAGATTCGGCCGGAACCGCCCCGATTGACCGGCCCGGCCGCTCCGGTGCGTTACGGTCTCTGGAACCCCTTGCGGACCCTTACTTCATTTTGTATAGTAGGTGGGCGATCTCAATCGCGTGCCGGTATTGACCACGACCCAGGAGACCGAGATGGCAGACAAGCTCCCCCCAGTAACTGACGCCACATTCAAGGCCGACGCCCTCGAGGCGCAAGGCAACGTGCTGGTCGATTTCTGGGCTCCCTGGTGTGGTCCCTGCCGCGTCGTCCACCCGGTCCTCGAAGAGATCAACGAAGAGCGCGACGACGTCAAGATCATCAGCCTCAACATCGACGAGAACCCGCAGACGGCCGCGCAGTACGAGGTCCTCTCGATTCCGACGATGATCCTGTTCAAGGATGGCGCGATGGTCAAGAAGATCGTCGGAGCGATGCCCAAGCGGCGTCTGCTGGCCGATCTCGAACCGGCCCTGCAGGGTTAGCCGCGATGCCCTTCGTGGAGATCAGTTGGTTCGAAGGCCGGACCGACGAACAGAAGGCTGAGATCGCCAAGCGCATCTCGGAGGCATTGATGGACGTGGCCGGTGTGGCACCCGATCATTGCTGGGTGAAGTTCGAAGACTCGAGCAAGTCGGACTTCATCATCCACAAAGCCGAATAACGAAGCACCATCGACCCGGAGCCTGGCTTCGGGTCGAACTCGTTCCGGTCAGAGATGCCGGGTCCAATGGAACAAGGAGGAGCCATGAAAGTAACGATGATGCTGGCCGACTCGGCCGAGGCCGTGGGCGGCAAGCTCTACATCCTGGGTGGAGGCTGGACCGTGATCGGTCCGGAGATCGGCCCGACCGCGATCGCGATCCTCTTTTCGGTCCCGTGGGACCAGACCAGCATGAAACACCGGTTCGCGATCGAGCTCCTGGACGCGGACGGAGACGCGGTCACCGGTCCCGACCAGAATCCGCTGATGATCGAGGGAGAGTTCGAGACGGGGAGGCCGCCGGGAGTCAAGCCCGGCACCTCGCTCGATGTCGGCATCGCCATTCCGGTCCCGCCCCTGCCGCTGGAACTCGGTGTGGGCTATGTCTGGAGGCTGAGCGTCGACGACGAGCTCCGGGACGAGTGGCGGCTGCCGTTCACGACCAACGCCGGCGGTCCCGCCCAGGAGTTCGCCGGCTAGACGGCCCGCGGTGCCAGAAGGTAGTGCGACACCATCCAGTCGCCACCGCCGTTCCAGTCCCAGATCTGCTCGGTCGAGATCAGGAAGAGCCGCCACGTGCCGAGAGCGCGACGAGCCTCGGTTCGGCCGTACACGGTCTCGAGCACGGCGAGGGCTTCGGCGCGGTTCTCGTCGAGCCGTTTCAGCCAGGCGGCCAGCGTGCGGGCATAGTGGTGTCCCGATACCGCCCAGCGCCGCTCCAGCTCCATGTGCTCCTGGAAGAAGAGCAGCAGGTCATGTGACGGCATCGTGCCCGCCGTGAAAAATCTCTCCGAGGCCCAGGTGCCGGCGAAGCCATAGGCGAGGCGGCGATGAGTGAACACGTGGACGAACAGCCTCCCTTCCGGTTTCAGCCAGGTCGATATCCGTCTGAGCAGCTCCTTCCAGTTGCGCATGTGCTCGAACATCTCGACCGAGACGATCCGGTCGAAATCCTTTCCGGGATCGAACCCGTTGATGTCCGCGGTGATCACCTCGACGTTCCGCAGTCCGAGTCTCACCACCTCGCGGTCGATCGTCTTCTTCTGGCTGGAAGAGTTCGATACGGCGGTTATCTCGGTATTCGGGAAGTTCTCCGCGATCCACAGCGAGAGCGAGCCCCAGCCGCAGCCCAGGTCGAGGATCTTCATGCCGTCCTCGACGCCGGCCCGGTGGCAGGTCAGCGCCAGCATCTCCTCCTCGGCTTCGGCGAGTGACTGGCCGGGATCTCTCCAGAAGGCGGAGCTGTACTTGCGGCGGGGACCGAGGAAGAGCTCGAAGAACTCGCTGGGAATCTCGTAGTGCTGTCGGTTGGCGGCATCGACTCTCTCGGCGATTGCGCCGCTCCCCATTCGCACGATCATCTCGCGGAGCCGTTCCTCCTGGGCCTCGATCCCACCGCGTTCCTCGTGGCCGGTCCTCGAGCGCGCGGCCCGGCGTGACGCGAGGCGCAGGACCGGATCGGGAATGAGGCCGAGGCCGAGCGCACGATCCAGTGCCGAGTAGCCGATTTCTTTCCGTGAAGGCATCTGGCATCTATTCGGATCTGCGTCCCGGCCGGATCACCTGTCCGCCCGGTCCGGGGTGTCCGCCTGTCCGTATACGGTTCAACCGATGACGGTAGCCGACGTATCCGGGGCCGCGCCCAGCCTCGGCCTGTCGGGTCACAAGGCCCTGGGTGCCTTCTACACCCCGGAGGGCACCGCGGATTTCATGGCCGATTGGCTGATCCGTGACGGCGGCGAACATGTCCTGGAACCGAGTCTCGGAGACGGAGCGCTGGTCAGCGCCCTGCACCGGAATGCCGCGGCGCGCCTCTTGCCGGACCCGGACGTGATCGGTGTGGAGCTGGCGGCGGACACCTTCCGCACCGCCGTTGACGCCGGCCTGATCGATCGGGGGATGAGCGTTCGCGGCGACTTCCTCGGGCTGGATCCGTTCCCGGTCGACGCGGTGATCGGAAATCCGCCCTACGTGAGGCTTCGCAACCTCCCCGAGGAATCCCGGAGACGGGCATTGCGTATCGCTTCGCGGGCGCTCGGAAGAGACATGGATCCGGCCGGCAGCATCTGGATGCCGTTCGTCCTTCATGCGACCTCGTTCGTGAAGGAGGGGGGACGCATGGCTCTGGTCCTGCCCCACGAGTTCACCCATGTCCGCTACGCCCGGCCGCTCTGGCGATTCCTCGGCTGGAATTTCGGGGAGCTGAGACTGGTCAGGGTCCGGGAGCGGATGTTCTCCTCGATCCTTCAGGAGACGGTGCTGCTGTTCGCCGACCGCCGCGGAGAACGGACCGGCCGCGTCGAGTTCGAAACCTACGAGACCGTGGCCGGCCTGGTCTCGGGTTCGAGGCTGGGAACGTCGGTGGCCGAGATCGACCAGATCGAGCGCGGCGAGAAGCCGTTCCTGCTCGGACTCCTGCGGGAGCCGCTCCGGGCGCTGCTGGAGGATCTGAGCGCCAGGACACATCCTTCGGCCGAATCGGTCAAGTGGCGGATCGGCTACGTGTCCGGCGACAAGGGGTTCTTTCATCCGAGCCGTGAGCAGATCGAACTTCACGGCCTGCGGCCGGAGTCCCTGGCGGCGACGCTGACGACGGGCAGGCAACTCGTCCCGGGCGGTGTCTCGACCACCGGAACCCGTGACGAGGTCCATCTGTTCGTGCCGCCCTCCGATCCCGCCGATCTCTCTCCCGGCGAGCGGGAGTACATCGCCGAGGGCGTGGAGCAGGGAGTCGATCGCCGCTACAAGTGCCGGATCCGTGAACCCTGGTATCTGATCCGTGCGCTCAAGGTTTCCGACGTGGTGCTGCCGGTCTTCGCCGAAACCCCTCAGCTGTTCAAGAACGACGCGGGGCTGTTGGCGACGAACAGCTTCATGTGCGGCCAGATCGAACCGGAGCGCCGCGACGCGCTGCTGGCCGTCTGGTACTCATCGCTCACCCTGCTTGAGGCCGAGCTGAAGGTGCACTCGCTGGGAGGAGGCGTCTTCGTCTTCGTGCCCAGCGAACTCGGCGCGATGAGGCTGCCGAGTGCCGTTCCCGACCGGTCGTCGGTCACGGACCGCCTGAAGGAACTGTCGCTCACGGCCAGCCGTCCGGACGAGTTTCGCCGGGGAGACGAGTTCGTCCTCGGTGAGCTGCTGGGACTGGGTCCGGACGAAGTGGAGCTGATTCGCGAAGGTGCCGAGACTCTGCGGGCCTGGCGCTCGGCGGGTGACGACCGAGCCTGAGGTTCGGGCTACTCGGAGCGGCTCAGGTCGATCAGCAGCTCACGCCCGTCGATCGTGAGCCGCTCGCCCCCGGCGGCATCGAATCCGGTGGAGGTCGATAGCACCTCGTCGCTGAGCCACGCCTGATGGTCGCGGGCGGCCTCGAGCAGTGTCTCGTCGCCGCCCAGGTTCAGGGTGATGCGATCGGTGATCTCGAGGCCGGCGTTCTTGCGTGCGTTCTGGACCGCGTGCACGATCTCGCGGGCGAAGCCCTCCTTGATGAGCTCGTCGTCGAGCTCCAGGGCGAGTGCGACCGCGTGGCCGGACTGTGATTCCACCTGGTAGCCCTCGACCGGCTCCATCGACATGGTCAGGTCGTCGGGTCCGAGGGTGTGGTCCTTGCCGTCGATGCTCACACCGATCTCGCCGCCTGCCTCGACCGTCGCGGCGACGTGTTCGGCGTCGAGAGCGGCCACCGCGGCGGCGACCTGGGGCATGCCTTTGCCGAAGCGCGGACCGAGCGTCCGGTAGTTGGGCTTGACCGTGTAGCTGACCAGATCGGACTGGTCGGTCACGAACTCGATCTCCTTGACGTTCAGCTCGGCCTTGATCAAGGCCTCCTGCGACCCGATCGCCTCACGTTCGGCGTCGGTGGCGACCACCACGGCCTTCGACAGCGGCTGGCGTACCTTGGCTTTGGCCTGGGCCCGGCTGGCCCGCCCGAGTTCGACCGTTCGGCGGGTCGCGGCCATCGCCATCTCGAGGTCATAGTCGCGCAGTTCGAAGTCCGGGCGGGGAAAGTCGCGCAGGTGGACCGAGTCGGGCAGGTCACCGAAGGATCCGTCGCTGCCCCCGACCAGATTCGAGTGGATCTCGTCGGCGATGAAGGGAGTGAACGGCGCGATCAGGGCAGAGATCTCGACCAGGCAGTGGCGCAATGTCTGGAAGGCGGCCGCGTCGCCCTCCCAGAAACGGCGGCGCGAGAGGCGCACGTACCAATTGGACAGCTCTTCGACGAAATCGTTGATCTCCTTGCCGGCCGCGGTGCAGTCGAAGGTGTCCATGTGGGTTGCGACGGTTTCGACCGTGGCCTGCAGGCGGGAGATGGCCCAGCGGTCGAGGTCGGTCGGGTTCTCGGGAGGGCCCGGGGGAAGGCTTGAATCGAAGTTCTCGGCGTTGGCGTAGAGCACCCAGAAGGAGTAGGTGTTCCACAGGGTCAGAAGGAAGCTGCGCATCGCCTCGGAGATCGCGTCGAGCGAGAAGCGGTATCCGGCCCAGGGCTGCTGCGCGGTGAACAGATACCAGCGGAAGGCGTCGGCGCCGAACTGGTCGAGCACGTCCCAGGGCACAACCACGTTGCCCTTCGACTTCGACATCTTCTGACCCTCGCCATCGAGGATAAGGCCGAGGCAGACCACGTTCTTGTAGCTGGGCTGGTCGAACAGCATCGTCGACTCGGCCAGCAGCGTGTAGAACCAGCCGCGGGTCTGATCGATCGCCTCGCAGATGAAGTCGGCCGGGAAGCGTTCCTCGAACTCGTCCTTGTTCTCGAAGGGGTAGTGGAACTGCGCGAACGGCATCGCGCCCGAGTCGTACCAGGTGTCGATCACCGAGACGACACGTTCCATCTCGCCGGTTCCGCACTTCTCGCACTTCCAGGTGACGCTATCGATGAAGGGGCGATGGAGGTCGTCGGGCACGCTGCCGGCCCTGTCCTTCAACTCCTGGACCGAGCCGGCGCAGAAGGTCTCGTCGCAGGAATCATCCGAGCATTCCCAGATCGGCAGGGGGGTGCCCCAGTAGCGGTCGCGGGAAAGCGCCCAGTCGACGTTGTTCTCCAGCCACTTGCCAAAACGCCCGTCCTTGATGTGTTCCGGATGCCAGCCGATCTTGTCGTTGCCGACGAGCATCTCTTCCCGGGCCTCGGAGGTGCGGATGTACCAGCTGGCCTTGGCGTAGTAGAGCAGCGGAGTCGAGCAGCGCCAGCAGTGCGGGTAGGAATGCTCGTACTCGGTGGCCCGGAAAAGGCGGTCGTTCTCCTCGAGCCTCGCGATCAGTCCCGTGGTCACGTCCGCGTCCTTTACGAACTCGCCCTCGAAGCCGGTGACCCTCGCGTCGAAGGTTCCGTCGAGCTTGACCGGGTTGAAGAGGGAGTGGTCGGCGTCACCGGGGGTGAACAGTCCTTCGGCGACCGCGACGCGGTAGTCGTCCTCGCCGAAGGCGGGCGCGATGTGGACCAGGCCGGTGCCGTCCTCGGTGGTCACGAAGTCGCCGCTGATGACCCGGAACACACCCGAGTTTTCGGCCATGCCGGGGAACGGAGCCGCGTAGCGGCGGCCGATCAGTTCGTCGGCGGCGATCATCTCGACGATCGTCGAATCCTCGCCCAGCACTTTCTCCATCAGGGACTCGGCGACGATCACGTTCTCGCCGTCGATGTCGGCTAGGACGTAGTTGACGTCCGGGTTGATCGCGACGGCGTAGTTGCCGGGCAGTGTCCAGGGGGTCGTCGTCCAGACGAGCAGCGACTCGTCGGTGAGTTCCCCGTCGTCGTCGAGCAGCGGGAAGCGCACGTAGACCGAGGGGTCAGTGACGTCCTTGTATCCCTGGGCGACCTCGTGTGAGGAGAGGGTCGTGCCGCAGCGCGGGCAGTAGGGCGAGACTCGGTGACCTTCGTAGAGGCGGTCGCCTTCCCACAGTTGTTTCAGCGACCACCAGACGGATTCCATGTAGTCGTTGTCGAGGGTGACGTAGGGATCGTCGAGGTCGATCCAGAAGCCGATGCGCTCGGTCAGCCGGTTCCATTCCTCGACGTAGGTGAAGACCGATTCACGGCACTTCCGGTTGAACTCCTCGATCCCGTACTCCTCGATCTCCTTCTTGGAGGAGATGCCGAGCTGCTTCTCCACCTCGAGTTCGACCGGCAGGCCGTGACAGTCCCAGCCCGCTTTGCGCGGCACCCGGTAGCCGGACATCGCCCGGTAGCGCGGATAGATGTCCTTGAAGACGCGGGAGAGCACATGGTGTGAGCCGGGACGGCCGTTCGCGGTCGGCGGGCCCTCGTAGAAACTCCACACCTTGTCGCCGGCCCGCTGCTCCAGGGAGCGTTCGAAGATACGATCTTTCTTCCAGCGCGCGGCGACGCGCTCCTCCATCTCCGGAAAGGACTGTTTGGGATCGACTGGACGAAAGGCTGACACGGAAGCGCTGATGCTATCCATTCGCCAATAGTTCAATAATCCCGTACTCTCCGAACATGTCTCGGTATGACCTCGCAGGCAAGACTGTTCTGATCACCGGCGGTGCCCGAGGCATCGGATTCGAGACCGCGCGGATCGCCTATCGGCGTGGCGCCTCGGTTTCCGTGATCGACGTCGACGGAGCCGCGGCGGAAGCCGCCGCGGAGAGGATCGGCGACCGTGCGATCGGCATCGGTGCCGACGTGACCGACGCCGAACAGATCGAAACGGCCGTCGCCTGGACCGCCGAGCGCCTTGGCCGGGTCGACGTGGTCGTCGCCAACGCGGGAATCACCCCGCCGAAGACGACCACCCGGGCGATCTCGACCGAGGATTGGGAGCGGATCCTGGACGTCAACCTGATGGGTGTCTGGAGGACCGTGAGGGCGGGCCTGCCGGAAGTCGTCGCCAACCGCGGGCAGCTCGTCCTGATCTCTTCCTCATACGCGCATGTCAACGGAACCCTGAACAGCAGCTACGCCGTTTCCAAGGCCTCGGTCGAAGCGCTCGGCCGGGCGCTTCGGGTCGAGCTGGCGGCCCACGGGGCCAGCGCCACGGTCGCCTATTTCGGGTACGTGAAGACCGATCTCAATTCCAAGGTCTTCGACAACGAACTCGCCGAGCGGTTCCGCGAGGAGATCGCCCCCTCGTTCCTGACCAGACAGATGTCGGTGGAAGATGCCGCGGAGGCACTCGTCCGGGGAATCGAGCATCGCTCCCCACGAGTGATCGAACCCCGGATCTGGCGGCCGGTGTTCTATCTGCGCGGCCTGCTCGGCCCGCTCTCCGACAAGCAGCTCGAGGACAACCCCAAGGTCGCGGACTTCATCCACCAGTTCGAAGAGCGGGACATGAAGCCGGGATCCGGGTGAGCTACGACCTCACCGGCAAGGTCGTCCTGATCACCGGTGCCGCCCGTGGGATCGGCTTCGCTGTCGCCGAGGCCGCCCACAGTCGCGGCGCGTCGGTCGCCCTGATCGACCTCGACCAAGAGATAGCCGCCGAGTCGGCCCGCGTGGTCGGTACCCGCGCGATCGGGATCGGCGCCGATGTCCGGGACAAGGAACAGATCGAGAAAGCGTTCGCGAGGACCCTCTCCGAATTCGGCAAGGTGGATGTGGTCGTCGCCAACGCCGGGATCGCGCCGGATACGACCTCCACCTTGACCATTCCCACCGAGGAGTGGGAGCGGGTGATCGAGGTCAACCTCTACGGAGTGTGGAACACGGTCCGGGCCGGGATGGAACAGGTGGTCGCGAACGGCGGACAGTTCGTGCTGGTCTCCTCGTCCTACGCCTTCATGAACGGCGTGATCAACAGCTCTTACGCGACCGCGAAGTCCGGGGTCGAAGCGCTCGGCCGCTCGGTCCGGACCGAGCTGATTCCGCTGGGTGCGAGCGCTTCGGTCGCCTACTTCGGCTGGATCACGACCGAGATGGTCACGACCGCCTTCACCGACCCGATCGTCAACCGGATGCGCCGGCTCGCCCCGGCCTTCATGACCCGGCAGATCCCGGCCGCGAAGGCGGCCGAGGCCGTGATCGACGGCATCGAGGCCCGGGCTCCGCGGATCGTCGTGCCCTTCGAGTACAGGGTCTTCCTTCACCTGCGGGGCATTCTCGGGCCGATCATGGACCGGCGGTTCGAACGGGATCCCCGGGTCGCCGCGATCGTGCTCGACGCCGAGCGGCTCGCTCGCGAACGGCGGGATTAACGAGAAAGGGCGCCCGGTTTCCCGGACGCCCTTTCGCTTCGAGGCTTTTTGCCCTACTTCTTCTTGGCTTTCTTGACGGTGAGGGTCGCGGTGCCCTTCTTGCCGCCGGAGCTGGCGGTGATCTTCGCCTTGCCCTTGGCCTTCTTGGTCGCCGTGACCGTGATCGTCTTCTTCATGGTCGACGAGGCCTTGGCGAACTTGATCGTCTTCGGCAGCTTGACCTGACGGTTCGATGACTTGAGCGTGACCCTCGGTGCGCCGTCCAGCCCGATCTTGGCATTCACCTTGATCGTCAGCTTGGTCTTCTTGCCGGCCCTGATCTTGCCCTTGGCCGGGGTGATCGCGACCTTGCTCACCGTGGTGGCCGGGTCGGGGTGCGGTTCGCAGTTGGGCGAAGTGCCGACGGTTCCCGGTGGGCACGGAATCGGCTTGCAGTTGTCCGGAGCGATTCCCTCCTGTCCCTCGGGACAGACCTGCTGGGCGCACCGGGGGGTGCCATCGGGTGCGGCGATGCCGTTCTCGCAGAGGTACTTGGCGAGAGTGGTCGGGCTCGGTGTGTTGTACGAATCGGCACCCTCCGCGATCAGCTGCTCGTAGAACGCGTCGGTGTCCTGGGCCGGATCGAGATCGGAGCCCCAGACGAAGATCTTGTAGCCGTCATGGTCGGCCCACGGCTTGAGAGCCGGCACGGTGCGCAGCGGGCCGGCCGGAGCCGGGAACAGACGGTAGAGATCCGGCGGCTCGATCGCGACCGGGGTCGGAGTGATCGGTGCGCCTCCGAGATAGTCGACGCTGGCGGCGAGGCTTCCACCGAATGACTTGTGCTCGGGGCGTGCCGCGTGCATCGCGTCCAGCATGTCCTGCCCGAAGGAGTTGATGATCACGCTCTCGTCATGTCCAGGATGGGCAGCGAGAACAGAGGCCATCTCGGCGGCCGTGTCCTCGATGTCAACACCGGGGACCTGCTTCAGCTCGATGTTGATCGGCGTGTCGGGGAAGGCGGCGAGAACCTCGGCGAACGACGGGATGGTGAAGTCGTTCCTGGTGAACCCTGCCGGCGGTTCCTGGGTCGGGTTTTGTCCGGCGATTCCCCTGTACGGATGGGTGCTCGAGCCGTCGCGCGGGCTCCACTTGTAGGCGAAGTCGTACTCCTTCAACTGGGCCAGGGTCAGATCGTTGATGTCGTGATTGCCGTCATTCGGAGCGTCCGAGTTCTGCCACGCGCCCAGGTCGTGGGTCAGCACGATCTGTCCGTCGGCGGTCACGTAGGCGTCCATGTCGATCATGTCGGCACCGGCCGCGACCGCCGACTTGTAGGAGAACAGGGTGTTCGGCGGGAAGTCCCACTCACCGCCCTGATGGGCCATCAGGATGAAGCCCTTGTCCTGCCAGTAGTCGGTCGGCGGCGGGATCGGCGCGCGATCCGACGGCTGCGCGGCCGTGGCGGAGGCAGCCCCGAACAGGCCCACGAGTACGGCCAGGATTGTGGCCAGAGAAATACGACGGTTCAGCATTCGTTCCCTTGTTCCCTTTTTCCCCTGCGGCTGTCCGCGGCGAGGATCGGTTTCAGTGAGTCCCCAGACGCCGATTGTAGGCGGTATCGAGGTGCCTGGTCATAGAAAACATGTGAACCCGGTTCGATGCGCTTGAGGGCTGTTCAGGAACAGTCGGTACGCGACCGCAACTAGCGGAGGTGTGGCGAGTTCTTGTTTGCAACCGATCAGGAGGAGTGGGTGCTTGGAGCAGGGGGAGTTTCGGTCGTGGGTTTCGTTCGCGGTGCGGTATTGGCACTCGCCGGTGGTGCCCTTGGCCTGGCGCTCGCGTCGGTTCTGGCCGGCAGCGCGTCAGCCGGTTCGCTGAGTGAGCTGCAGGCGTGCAATCAGCTCGAGAAAAGCATGACCAATGCGGATGGCTCGATCATGATCGCCGGCACGACCAGTGAGGATTGCGACCATGCGCGGCGCATCTCGCTTGTTCGGCTGGAGGCCGATGGATCGGTTGACACCGGATTCGCGGATGGCGGCGTGGTCGTTCTCGGTGAGGCGGTGCGGAACACTCCGGTGGTGGCGCTCTTGCCCGGTGGGTCCGGTCGGATCCTGCTGGCCACTGAAGAAGCGTTGCTGAGATATCTCCCCGACGGTTCACTGGACCCGACCTTCGGTCAGTCGGGCGTGGTGGCCGGCGTCCCTTCGAGGTATCTCGACTCGAGGCAGATCGCCGCGGCCGCCGTTCAGGACGACGGAAAGGTCGTCGTCGCCGGGGGATCGAGCGGCGGGCTGACCGTCGCCAGATTCGGGCCGGACGGGGATCCGGATCTCAGTTTCGGTGGTGACGGCGTGGTTTCACCGGCGGTACCAGAGCCGGACAATCACTACTCGGTCGGCGCCGTCGCCTTCGACACGCAGGGCAGGGTGATGGTCGCCGGTGCCACCGGGAGCGATCGTCGCACCACGGCGATCTTGCTTCGCCTGGGAGAGAGCGGTATGCCCGATCCTGAGTATGGAGCCGACGGCGATGGTTTCGCGTCGATCGAAGCTCCTGAGAGTTGTGGCAGGTACAGCTATGGCACGAGGGCCCTGTACGTGGACCCTGATGGAGAAGCCCGCATCTATGGCTCCTCGATGTACTGCAGCTTCTACTCCGACTCGAATCTTCTCTGGGAGATCGACCCGGACGGAATGCTCAGAGCCGGTTCGCCCCATGAGCTGCACAACGGAGGTTCCGGTCTCTTCCTGGAGACTCCGGACGGAGGGCTGGTGTCCTCCAAGCATCCCGGCCGTTTCGAGTATCCGTCGTTCAACGTCGCCAAGACATTTTCGGACGGAACCGATGGCTTCCACTCAAATCTCGAGATCTCACCGGCATCCGGTCCGGTGAGTTCGATCTCGCCCGCCGCCGATGGTTCCCTGCTGATCGGTGGCGCCGCGTCTGTGCGGCCGTTCACGGATCCCCGGCGACGAATGGCCTTGGTCAGGATGGATGCCGAGTCGGGTGAGGTGGACACCGGATTCGGTACCGGCGGCGTGGTCATCATCCCGCCGGTGCGTTGTCCATACGGTCAGGCTCCACAGCGTGCCGCTGATCCTCAGCAGGCATGGACGCGCTGCCGGGTGAAGCCGCCGACGATCAAGGGGTCGGTGCGTTTTCGGCACTCGAAGTCCCGCTGGCCTTCGCTGTCGGGCGTGGTGAACGTGATCGATCCGCCTCCGGCGCCGACGTATTTGAGACAGAAAGTGGTGGTTCGCCTACCCGACCGCCTGCGACTGAGGCGCGATGCCGAGCCTTTGGTCCGTGCGGATATTCCCGGCTCCGGTGAGGGGAGAATCACAGTGACGACTTCACGTAGAACGGTCACGATCACGTTCACCCCGGAAGTGTTTGACGACCTGGTTCATGCCCCCGTGCCACCCAGCGGCCTGCTGACGCTTCGGCTTTCACTTGGGCGGGGCAAGCTGAAGGTGATTCCTCGCAAACACCGGCACCGGCCGGTGCGGTTCGGCATTCGTGCCGCCTACTTCCCGGCCGGGCCGGCCGGGCCGGACTTCACTCCGTCGAGGTGGTTCGGAGAAAACGTGAACTCGGTGGTACTGAAGGCGCGCCCGGTGAATCGGAGGAACTGAGCCGTCAGCGGCTCAGTTCCTCCAGCAGATAGATGAAAGATCCGTAGGGTTCACCGGTCGCCTTCTCCAGCCCCACCTCGCAGGTGCGGTTGGAGGAGATGTGGCTGGTGGTCGGATTGGCGCTGACCTCACGGGCCTCGGCCTCGGTCGCGCTCGCGGTCAGCTCCGGGTGGAGCAGGCCGCGGTCGCCGGCGAAGCCGCAGCAGGTGGCGGTCGGCGGCACGTTGACGTCCTCGGCCAGCTCGCCGGCTATCCGGACCAGGGCCCGGTCGAGGCCCATGTGGCGTCCGGAGCAGGTCGGGTGGACCGTCACCGACGGGGTCTTTCGCTTCAGCTCCAGGTTCGGCAGCAGGTACTGCTCGGTCCAGGCGACCGAGTCGATCACGCTGATCTCGGCGTGGCGGGCCTCGTTCTCCTCGGTCAGGACACCGGGGCCGAAGTCGGCCATTCCGTGGCCGCAGGACGAAGCGTCGATCACGATCGGCAGAGCGCCACCGCCCGTCCAGCGCCAGAGGCGCTCCACCGTCTGGTTGGCCTTGAAGGCGTGGGCGTCCTTGAAGCCCTTCGAGCTCCACGGAACCGAGCAGCAGGTGCCCTCGACGTCTTCGGGAATCCAGACCGGCTTGCCGGCCCGGGCGGAGACCGCGACCAGCGCCTCGGGCAGCGAGAGATCTCCCGGGTCGCCCTTGGAGCGGCCGAACATGCGGTTGATGCAGGCCGGCATGTAGACCGCGGCGGCTCCGTGCGAGCTGGTCTTCGGCAGGTGCGGCTTCGCGGCCGGGGGCATCTTCTCGCCCCATTCCGGGACCAGTTCCTCGCTGACGACCTTGCGGGCGGCCTTGGTCAGGCCGCGCATCGCGCCGTCGGAGGTGACGCTCGAGATCGCGCTGCCGATGCGCAGGCCGGAGCGGGACAGCTTCTCGACCCGGTCCCAGCGCCGCGCGGCGCGCAGCGCCATCCGCTCGGCGGCCGGGCTGTTCTGCTCGGCCCGGAAGCCCTTGACGAAGGCGCCGGTGTCGATGCCGACCGGGCAGGACAGCAGGCAGGAACCATCGGCGGCACAGGTCTGGAGGGCGTCGTACTCGAACTCCTCCAGCAGCGCCTTGCGGACCGCGGTGTCCTCACCCTGCCGGACCATCTCGCGGCGCAGCACGATGCGCTGGCGCGGGGTCGTGGTCAGGTTGCGGCTCGGGCAGACCGGCTCGCAGAAACCGCACTCGACGCAGGTGGTCGCCGATTCCTCGATCGGCGGGGTCGTCTTCAGGTTCTGGAGGTGAACCTCCGGATCGCGGTTGAGGACCACCCCGGGGTTGAGCGTGTTCCCCGGATCGGCGAGTTCCTTGACCCGCCACATCAGGTCGGTCGCCTGCTTGCCCCACTCGAGTTCGACGTAGGGCGCCATGTTGATCCCGGTGCCGTGTTCGGCCTTCAATGAGCCGTCGTACTTGTTGCAGATCAGATCGACCAGTTTCGCCATGAACGATTCGTAGCGGTCGAGGTCGTCCTGGATCGCGAAATCGGGGGTCAGCATGAAGTGGAGGTTGCCGGCCGAGGCATGTCCGGCGACACCGGTCAGGAAGCCGTGTTCCCCGAGCAGGAGCCGCAATTCCTCGGCGCCCTCGGCGATCCGGGCCGGCGGCACGCAGACGTCCTCGACGATCAGCGCGGTGCCGGGCAGACGCATCTTGCCGACCAGGCCATGCAGCCCCTCACGGACCCGCCAGTTCAGTTCGATCACCTCTTCGTCGCGGCTGAACTCGACCTCGCGGATCAGTTCACGCCCTTCGAGGATCTCCATGACCGCGGCTTCCGAGGCGTCGAGATCGGCGTCGGTGTCTCCGCCGAACTCGACCAGCAGCGCCGCTGACTCGGGATCGAGCTCCTTCCACTGCTGGGGTGCGCCCGGCATGTTGTATGAGGCGACGATCAAGGCCGGGGCGACCATCAGCTCGACCGCGGTGGCGCCGGCGGCGACGAGGGCCGGGACCGGATCGGTCGCGGTGGGGATGCTGGGGAAATGGAGCCAGGCAAGCGTCGTGCGGACCGGCAGCTTCACGGTCTCGAAGGTCACCTTGGCGATGAAGGCGAGCGTGCCTTCGGAGCCGACGATCAGGCGGCGCATGATCTCCACCGGGGTATCGCCGTCGAGGAAGGCGCAGAGGCGGTAGCCGGTGGTGTTCTTGATCTGGAACTTCTGCCGGATGCGATCGGCCAGAGCCTGGTCGGCGAGGATCTCCTCGCGGATCTTCATCAGCCCTTCGGCCAGCGCGGGTTCGTCCTTCGCGAACCTCTCCTCGGCGTCGGGCGCGGCCGAGTCGACCACGGTGCCGGACGGCAGCACGAACTCCATCGCGGTCACGGTCGAGTACGAATCGAACTTGATGCCGCAGCGCATGCCGCCCGAGTTGTTGGCGACCACGCCGCCGACCGTGGCGATGTCGGTCGAAGCCGGGTCCGGCCCGAGCTTGTAGCCGGTCGGGGCCAGGACCTTGTTGGCGTGACCGAGCACGGTGCCGGGTCCGACCGTGACCCGCCTGCCGCCGTCAAGCACCTCGACCCCGCCGAAATGACGGCGCACGTCGATCAGGATGCCCTCGGTCTGTCCCTGACCGTTGAGGCTGGTGCCGCCCGAACGGAAGGTGACGCTGATGCCCTTCTCCCGCCCATACGCGATCACCTTGGACACATCCGCGGCGTCCCGGGCCATGATCACGGCCCGGGGCAGCATCCGGTACGGGCTCGCGTCGGAGGCGTACCGGATGATGTCGCTCGCCCGGCAGAGGACCCGGTCCTCGCCGAGCAGGGCGATCAGTTCGGAGCGCAGCGGCTCCGGGGTGCCGCCCGCCACCCATTCGGGCGCGCGGTCGCTGGCCGGTTCACTCGGCTCCGGCGTGATTTTCAGGACATCGGGCTCGAGCAGTGGCATCGTGCGGCTCCTCGCTGTTAGAAAAGTGACATGCCCGGCTGGACCGGGACTTCGATCAGGCGGGGCTTCGGATCGGCGATCGCTTCCTTCAGCGCGGCTTCGACCTCGGTGGCGCTCCTGACGAGGCTGCTCTCGATCCCGTAGCCGGAAGCGATCTTGGCCGATTCCAGGGCGGGCAGGTCGAGACCGGGTGATCCGCTGACCTGCTCGATCTCCGCGAACCACTTCAGGATCGCGTACTCCTCATTGCGCAGGACCAGGAACGTGACCGGCACGTCATAGGCGACCGCGCTCCAGAAAGCGGCGACCGCGTACTGGACCGATCCCTCACCGAGCACGCAGACCACCGGGCGTTCGGGCTCGGCGATCTGGATGCCGACCGCTGAGGCGAGACCGAAACCGAGGCCGCCACCGGCGCCGAAGAAGTAGCTGTTCGGCTTCGAGATGCGCAGCTGGTTGCGCAGCGCCATCGTGCTGGAGGGAGACTCGAGCACGACGATGCCGTTGTCCGGCAGCTGCTCCCTGAGGATCGAGTGGATCACCGACGAGTTGAGCGGGTCGGTCTCCTCCATGCGGGTCGGCTTCGGCCACTCGGGCGGAGCCTCACGGCCGCTCTTCTCCCCGAGCTCGGCCAGCAGCGCGGTCAGGGTCAGCTTGACGTCGGCCACGATCGAGTCACCCATCGGGGCCCGGGCGGCCTCATCGGGATCGGAGGTGATCTGGACCAGCGAGCTTCCCTCGGCGAGGAACGGGCCGGGAATGTTCGGGTAGTAGGCGAAGACGGAGGAACCGACCACCAGGATCAGATCGTGTTCCTTCAGGGTCTCGCCGACCGGTCCCACCGCGGGGGGCAGAACGCCGCGCCAGTGCGGGTGATCTTCCGGGAAACCGAGACGTCCACCGCCGGTCGCGGGCGGGGCCCAGACACCGAGGTTCTGGTTCTCGGCGAGGGCGATCATCTCCTCCCAGGCACCGGAGGCGTCGACGTCCGGTCCGGCGACCGCGATCGGATTCTTGGCGGACTTCAGACGCTCGGCGAGGTCGGCGATCAGCGCCGGGTCGGCTCCGGCACGGCCGCTGACCTGGCGGTTGATCACGTGCTGGGCGTCGGAGGCGTCGATCTCCTTGTCCCAGTCGTCCATCGGCAGCGAGACCATCACCGGTCCCATCGGGGGCAGCGAAGCCAGGTGGATTGCGTGCGCGATCGCGAGCGGCACATCCTCCGCGCGGGGCGGCTCATAGGCGAACTTGACGTAGGGGTGCGGTACCCGGATCGCGTCGCGGTTGGTCAGGTTCGACTGCATGGTGATCATCGAGCGGGCCTGCTGGCCGACCGTGATCACCACCGGCGAGTGGTTCGCCTGGGCGTTGAAGAGCGCGCCCATCGCGTTGCCGAGCCCGGGAGCGGTGTGAAGGTTGACCAGGGCCGGCTTGCCGGTGACCTGGGCATAGCCGTCGGCCATGCCGACCACGGCGGCTTCCTGGAGGCCGAGGACGTACTCGAAATCGTCCGGGAAGTCCTTGAGCATCGGCAGCTCGGTCGAGCCGGGATTGCCGAACATCGTGGTCATTCCCTGCTTGCGGAAAAGGTCGAATGTGGCTTCGCGAACTGTAGGCATGGCGGGAGCCTATACGGGAACGAGAGAGTACGGAAAAGAGTGGTGCGCGCCCCCGCCGATGTGGTGCGGAAAACCCCACGGCCGGCCGGGTGTCAAGATTCAGCGGTGCGTGCCATCCGCCTTTCAGCCCTCGCTCTGACCATCGCCTGCGCGGTCCTCGTGACCGCCTGCGGGGAGACCGACACCGAGACTCCGGCCGGCTGCTTCGTGCCCGCCGCCAGCTTCGCTTCGTCACTTCGCCAGGCACCCGGGGAGGTGCTGCTGGACGCCGAGGTGCCGATCAGCGGATGCCTGGTCCGCAACCAGAAGGAGGGCGATCTGCTCAACTTCGGCGAGACCGCGGTGAAGGTCGCGACCGAGACCGGAGCGGCCATCTCCGAGCCCGGTCCGGACGGGATCAAGGCCGCGATCGACGCCGGCTACCTGCTCGGCGCGATCGAGAAGGGTGCCGAGGACAGCGAGGGCATCCACTCGACCCTGGTCGAGCGGGTCCGGAGTGCCGCGACCAACGGGCTCGACGGTGCCTCGGAGTTCAAGCGCTCGCACTTCGAGGCCGGTCGCGAGGCCGGACGTGACATCGGCTGAAAGACTTATGGCAGCTATCCGGAACCAAAAAATTACGAGAGGCTCCTTTGACTGACCAGCTGTGGGGTGGCGAGACCACCAAGGCCGTAGACAACTTCCCCGTCTCCGGGGAGTCGATCCCCGCGCCGGTCGTGCACTGGCTCGGTCTGATCAAGGCGAACGCGGCCCGGGCCAACGCCGAACTCGGCCTGCTGGATCAGGGGATCGCCGACCGGATCGCCGCCGCCGGAGATGAGATCGGGGCCGGCAAGCATGACGGCCAGTTCCCGGTCGACGTCTTCCAGACGGGCTCGGGCACGTCCTCGAACATGAACACGAACGAGGTGATCGCCAACCTCGCCGGTGAGGGCGTCCATCGCAACGATCACGTCAACATGGGCCAGTCGTCGAACGACGTCTTCCCTTCGGCGGTTCATCTGGCCGCGCTCAGCGAGGTCACCAACGATCTGCTGCCGGCCATGGATGAACTGGCCGACGCGCTCACCGCCAAGGCAGACGAGTTCCGGGACGTGGTCAAGGCCGGCCGCACCCACCTGATGGACGCGGTCCCCGTGACCCTCGGCCAGGAGTTCGGCGGCTACGCCTCGCAGGTCCGTCACGGGCGCGATCGTGTGCGGGCCACGCTCGAAAGGGTCGGACAGATCCCGCTGGGCGGCACCGCCACCGGCACCGGACTCAACACCCATCCCGAGTTCGCCGCCGGAGTCCGCCGACGGCTGGAGGAGGCCTCCGGCCTGACCATCTCGGCTCCGCACGATCCCTTCGAGGCGCAGGCCAATCGCGATGCTCTGGTCGAACTTTCGGGCGCGCTCAAGGTCTACGCCGTCTCCCTGAACAAGATCGCCAACGATCTCGCGCTGATGGGCTCCGGTCCCCGCGCGGGGCTGGCCGAGATCCATCTGCCCGAACTGCAGAAGGGCTCCTCGATCATGCCGGGCAAGGTCAATCCGGTCATTCCCGAGGTCGTGATCCAGGTCGCCGCCCAGGTGATCGGCAACGACACCACGATCACGATCGCCGGATCGCAGGGTCAGTTCGAGCTGAACGTGCGCGTGCCCTTGATCGCGCGCAACCTGCTCGGCTCGATCAAGATCCTGGCGAGCGCCTCACGGATGCTCGATCAGAAGTGCGTCGCCGGCCTCGAGGCGAACGTCGCCAAGAACGAGCTTCACGCCGAGGCAACCTTGGCGACCGCCACCGCGCTCAACCCGTTCATCGGCTACGACAAGGCCTCCGAGATCGTCTCCGAGGCGGCGCGTTCGGGACGGGCTCTGCGTGAAGTGGCGCTCGAGCTCGGCGTCGAGGAGGCGATCCTCGACGAGGCGCTCGATCACAACAAGATGGCCCGCCCCCACGAGTAGCGGCGAGGCCGGGCGCGGCGGCGGTCAGTCCCGCCGCAGCTCGGTCGTCTCATCCTCGGCCGGGTCGACCGGCTGGGACTCCGTGGCGGCGTCCTGGGCGAGATCGATCGCGGTCTCGTCCGGATCGGTCTCCGGCTCGTCGTCGGCGATCAGCACCGCCGTCGCGCCGCCCTCATCGGGCTCCATCACCTGGGCATCTACCTGTTCGTCGACCAGATCGGCCGGCGTCTCCTCGAAGGGTGGTGCATCGTCGGGGGATTCCTCTCCCGGGGACGTCGCCCGGGCGGTCTGCGCCTCCCAGCCGAACCTGTCCCGCAGAACGAGCATCGCGACCGGGTAGATCATGATCGCGCCGCCGAGTACGAAAGCGAGCACGAACGTGCCGAAGTTCAGGCGGTCGTCGGTTCCGGCCGCCCAGAACATCCAGGCCGCCACCGGCAGGTAGATGAAGACGGCGCTGAGCGTGCCGGGGGTGAGGCGTTCGTCGCGGGCACTCGGCAGCATGTGGAAGAAGACCGCGTTGAGCACGAAGAGCGCAGGGACCGCGAGACTCACCGCGGGTGCCCACCAGCCGATCGCGGCTCCGGCCAGGGCGATGAAGACCAGACCGAGGCTGCCCAGCATGAAGTCGGTTTCCCGGATCTCGATTCCGAAGCGCGGAGCGACCTGTTCGTTGGCCCAAGAGAGCCAGCCGAAGGAGTATTCCTCGATGACGTGCAGGACGACCGCGATGACCCCTACCCAGAGAACCCAAGAGTGACTATCCATGGATGGGACATTAGACATCCGTCCTTATGCATCGGTTAATCCGGCCGGACCGCGGTCGGCATATTCGCTGCTAGGGTGAGTTCAGTTCGTGGCGTGGGGAACACCGGTGAGAATCCGGGGCTGACGCGCAACGGTATGAGATTCTGCATCACAGGCCGAATTTCAAGCCCGAATACCTGTCACGACTGAGCTTTGTGCTTTTGACTTGCCTCGCGAAAGGGCTGTCGGCCATCACCCCTCCACGGGACGGTCCGCCTCGAACGCGCGGCGACCAGATAACCCAGTTGGAGACTCGAAGGAGAAGTGATGGTCAGGACAAAGATGGCAGCGATCGCGGTGGCGCTCGTGGCCCTTTTCGCGGTCGGAACCGGCAGTGCGAACGCCTATGTGTCCCCGGGCGAAGCCCAGGGTGCGGCCGAACTCGGCGCGAGCTGGTTCGAGAGCACGCAATCGGAGAATGGTGCCCTGGCCGGGGCCCTCGGGGGCGGGGAGCGTTTCGGTGAATGGTCGCTGACCGCACTCGCGGCCGGAGACGTCAACGCCGCCGACGCCGCACCTTCGCTGACCGGTCCCACGGCCCAGTCCTACTACGACGAGTTCTGGGTCAATCGCGGCCCCGGTTCGGTCTCCTGCCCGCCCGGCAAGGACAACGCGGAGATCTGCGAGCTTCAGCCGGACGGCGTGCCGACCGATGCGGCACGTTCAGCCCTGAGCGCGGTCGCCGGAGGCCTGCAGCCCTCGCGCCTTTCCGAGAACCGTGACTTCGTCTCCCGTCTCGCCTTCTGGTGGGACGGCGAGCAGCTCGGCTATCGCGATCTGCTGAACGACGACATCTTCGCCATCCTCGCGCTCAGCCACTCGGGCGCTCCGCGGGAACTGCTCGAGCAGCTGGCCCGCAAGGTCCGCTCGGAACAGCTGGGCGATGGCGGCTGGCATTGGCGCGTCGGTCTGAAGAAGACGAACCCGAATGCGGCGAGCGACACCGACATGACCGCCTCGGCGATCGGTGCCCTCTGCGCCGCCGGGGCCGACCCCGACACCGATCCGGCGATCGCCGATGGGTTGGCGCTGCTGGAGCAGCGCCAACCCGCCGCTTCCGGCGGTTTCAGCACCAGCACGAGTGCGTCGGCCGTCAACACCAACTCGACCGCCTGGGTGGTCAGCGGCCTCAACGCCTGTGGCATCGATCCGCAGTCCGGTCCGTGGGTCAAGAGCGGGAACACGACCCCGCTCGACTTCCTGGTGAACATGCAGAACGCCGACGGCTCGTTCAGGTACATGCCCGCCAATCCGGCCGGATCGGCCAACCTGATGGCCTCCTACCAGGCGGTCTCACCGCTCGGCGGCAATGACTGGTCGGGAGAGGCTCCCGAGCGCGAGAACGCGGGCGCCCCGGCGGTCAAGCCGGCGCCAAAGATCGTCAAGGGAACCGAGGTGCCCCTGACCCTGGTGATCGATCACGGAGCGGCGACGGCCGCCGCCGATCAGGTGCGCATGTGCCGGGTCGAGGTCTCTCAGGGTGACGATCTCTCGGCGGTTCTCGAATCGGCCGGGGCCGCGTCCGCTCCCGGGAATTGCGTCCGGGGAGCATCCGTGTCCGGAACCGCCGACTCGGAATCGGTCGCCGCGCTGAACGGCGGCACCGGCGAGTGGACGGTCTCGGTCAACGGCTCGGCCGAGGCCGGTGCGACCGGCGCCGAGTTCGGTCTCGGAGACATGGTCGTGCTGCGCTACCGGGGCGACGACGCGCTGACCCCGGCCGCGGTCGTGCCCGTGCCGCAGATCGAGGGCAAGATCAAGCCGGATCCCGAGCCGGACCCGGATCCCGATCCCGAACCGATCCCGGGCACCTACCCCAAGGCCAAGGTCGCCGGCAAGCCGGCACTGCGGAACGGCAGGGTCCGCACCGTGATCGCCTGCCCCGCCGGTTCCGGCGCGATCGGATGCAACACGACGGTCAACTTCGGCGTCCGCGGTCCGCGGGCGAAGAGATTCCGCGGATTCGCCGTCACCGCGATCCAGATGCCCTCGGGCCAGCGCCGCACGGTGCGGGTGAAGGCCGGCGACAAGGTTCGCGCGGCGCTGAAGAGCAGCGCCAGGCGAGGCGGCAAGGGACGTGCCCGGATCAGGGTGATCGCCGGTACCCGCGCCCCCGACGGGCTGATCTCCTACGCGATCGGCGCCGGCACGGTTCGCGGCCAGTAGTGAAGTTCCGCTTCCTCGTGGTCCTGATGGCCGGGCTGGCTCTCGCCGGTCCGGCCACCACGGCCGGGGGAGCCGAGGTCTCGGTGCGGGTCGAGGGTTCGGCCGAGACCCATTTCGAGGGCGGGGTCACGACCACCGTCCATCCGGTCGACGGCGGCGACGGCAGCGGAACCCATGCCTGCTCGGGGTCCTTCGGTGAGATACCCACGAGCACACTCACCGGTGCGCTCGACGACGCGATGCGCTCGGCGGGGCTCGCCTGGCACGGCCAGTGGGACAGCAGCGCCGGTGATTTCCTGATCGACTCGATCGCCGGGGAGCAGGCCACCCCGGCGGCACCCTGGTCAACGCTGCTGAACGGCGAGCCGACCCCTACCGGGGGCTGCACCACGCCCGTGAAGGACGGCGACCGGGTGCTGCTCGCCTACGAGGCCTTTCTGAAAACGAAGACGCTCGGCCTGTCCGGCCCGGGCGAGGTCGATCCGGGCGAGCCGTTCTCGCTTGCGGTTCACGACGAACGCTCCGGCGACGCTCCGGTCGCGGGGGCGGCTGTGAAGGATGAAGAAGGCCACTCCGCGATCACGGGAACCGAAGGACGGGCATCACTCACGATCGGGGAACCGGGCAGGTACCGGTTCAAGGCCGAGCACTCCGAGGGGATCCGTTCGAACGCGGTCGAGGTCTGTGTCGGGGTCACCGGCTGTGAGGGTGGCCCCGGGCCCGGAGCCAGGCCGAGCAGAATCGACAAGATCGTCGATGGACAGCTCTTCATGCGCGGAGCGGGCCCGCGGGTCCTGCGCGGCCGGGTGGCGGGCAGCGCCGGAGTCCAGGTGGCGCTCACCTCCCGAAACGCCGGACGCTGCCGGTCGTGGTCAGCCGGAAAGCGGCGGATGATTCGCCGCAAATGCGGCCGCGGACCGGTCTGGACGAGGACGGCGGTATCCGGATCCGTGTGGTCGGCCCGGGTCGGACCGCTCCGGCCGGGGCGATACCGCCTGCTCAGCCGGGCGGTGTCACCGCGAATCGCGGAGCCCCGTCGGACCGGGATCAACCGGATCGATTTCAAGGTGAGCGGGAAACGGCTGGACGCGCGGCGGCTCGGCCTGCGGGCGGCGGCCTATCTGCGCTCGCCCGCGACCAGGCGCACCGTGAGCTCCTCACCGCTGGTGGCCCGATGGGTCGCCCTGGCCCTGGGTCGGCGCGGTGACCGGCGACAGGCGGCGAAAGCCGTGCGGCTGGCCCGGAAGCTGCTGCCGAAACAGAGAGACGACGGCTCGTTCGGCGGGGATCTGAACCTGACCGCGACGGGCGCGATCACGCTCCGGAGATCCTCCCCCGAGCGATCGGCGAAGGCCGCCGGTTGGCTGGAGTCCGCGCAGCACGCGAGCGGTGGCTTCGGGCTCTCAGAAGGATCGGGGCCGGATGTCGACAGCACCGGACTCGCGGCGTGGGCCCTCGCGCTGAATGGCCGGGAAGAGGCCGTGTCGGCGGCCGCCCGGTACGTCCGCGGCACCCAGAACTTCGACGGCGGACTGCCGGCCGTCGCAGGCGGAAGATCGAACGCCCAGAGCACCGGGCTCGGCCTTCTCGCCCTGCGCCTCTCCGGTCCGCCGCCATCGCGGGTCCGCACCGAGGACGGGATCACGCCGCTCCACTTCCTGGCCACTCTCCAGAAGCGAAACGGATCGATCCTCTACGCGCCGGGACTGGCGACAACCCCGGGCTGGGTCACGGCCCAGGCCCTGATCGGCCTGAGCCCCGCCCCGGGGCGCTAGCCCTTCCGCTTCGCCGGCTTGATCTTCACGGTCGCCGCGCCCTTGCGCTTGCCGACCGCCGCCGTGACCTTTGCCTTGCCCTTCGCCTTGCGCTTGGCGGTCACGGTGATCTTGACCTTGGCGGTCCTGCCGGCCGCGATCTTCTTGATCACGATCGTCTTCTTCACCTTGACCCGCTTGTTCGAGGACTTCAGCCTGACCTTCACCTTGGTCGCGGCGGCCTTGCCGCTGTTGGTCACATGAACGGTCAGCTTGGTCTTCTTGCCGGCCTTCAGCGACTTCTTCTTCGGCGTCACCTTGACCTTGGAGATATTCGGCTTCGGCGCGGGCTCGGCCCGGCGCGGATCCTTGACCAGCAGCTCGACGTTGCGGTCCTCCGCGGTTCCGGCACCGCACGGATCGATCGAGCCGCAGCTCTCGCCGCCGTTCTGGTTGTCGTTGTAGCCGATGGTGCGGCCGGTCGAGGCCAGCTGCGCGGCGTTCATGGTGTTCGCGTCGGTGCCCACGGGCGGCGCCGGCACCGGGGCCGCGTGGTCGATCAGGGTGCCGAAGATCGAGAGGTTCCCGTCCTCGTTGTCGAAGATCTGCAGCAGACGGTTCTGCTTCGGCCAATCGACGATCGCCGAGGTCCTGATGCTCCAGAACCCGCCAGCGCCGGCCGGATCCTTGAAGGCATCGATCTTGTTCTCGTGGCTGTGTCCGGCGACCCAGGCCACAGCGGCCGGGTACTTGTGCATCAGCGCGACGACATCGGCCTGGAGCTTGATCGGGGTCGAGACGCGCGGATCGCCGTCGCAGCCGACCACCTCGGCCGGATCGACGCTCGCGCAGGACGGAGCGTTCTCGTCCGGCACGTCGGCACTCATGCTCTCCGGAGCATGGTGGGAGAACACGATCGCGATCTGGTTGTTCTCGGTCGTCTTCTGCAGCTCACGTTCGAACCACTCGAACTGCGGCGTGTCGAGGTTGCCCTTGTCGGAGCTGAGGATCTTGCCGCCCTCGGAGTGGGTGTCGAGCGTGATGTAGCGGACATCGCCCTTGGAGTAGGCGTAGTAGCCGGCGGTTCCGTTCGAGGCGGTCTCCTCGGCCGGATCGACGAAATCGAAGCCGTGCCCGTCATCCTTGCCGTTCGCCTTGAAGATGTTCTTGTACTCGGTCTTCGAGATCAGGCGCCGGTTCGGATCCGGCGGGACGGCCATGAACTGGTTGGGATTGGCGTCGACCAGGTCGAGGAAACCGGAGACGTCGAGATTCGGATCGGTGACCAGACCGAGGAAGGTCAGCGGATCGAACGGGGAGTTCTCCGGAGACTGGTCGGCGATCGGCTTCAGGCAGCCCTGGGCGAACTGGTTGAAGAGCTTGCTCGCCCAGGCGTTGCCCTGGACCAGGCCGTCGTGGTTGCCGAAGAGCACGTATCCGGGGACGTTCAGTCCGGTGGCCTCGAACGGCTTCTGCGCCTGGTTCATCAGCCCGGGGTACTCGGGCGCGTCGGCGTAGGGATTGACGTTGCCGGGATCGTCCAGCGGCGGGTTCGGATCGTCCGGGTCGTAGAAGTAGAACTCCTTGGCTCCGGGCCAGTCGTCACGGTCCTGGACGCCCGTGTAGTTCGTCGGAGTCGCGGCGTCCTTGATGCCACCGAGAGTGGCGATGGTCGTCGCCGGGCAGAGCGGGTTGTTGTCGATCGACGGGGCCGGATCGACACCGCTGCCGGGGGTGATCGTGCCGCCCTCGATCAGCTGGCGGTTCCAGGTCGTCTCGTTGAACTGCTGGCTGTCGGAGATGTCGCCGGTGTTCATGACGAAGTCCATCGGCGGCTTGCTGCCGTCGCCGCTGGTGACCGGCGCGTTGGCGGCGAAGGAGTTCATCTGCTCGATCATCTCGTTCGCCTCATGCGCGTTGAACGCCTCGGACGGGCGCCAGGAAGCGGTGAACGGTCCGCCTTCCGGATCGAGGAACTCGACTCGTGCCGGGCTCTCCTCATCGGCGAGCTGGAAATCGGTCAGCTGGCCGAAGTAGGCGAGCGGGGTCCGGCGGGAGTCACGGCCGTCCTTGGCCTCGCCGAGGACGTCACTGCCCTCGCCGGTGCGGACGATGTAGGCCTCGCCGGGTCCCGTGGTCAGGGTCTTGAAACCTCCGGCGCCATTGGGAAGGATCCGCTGGACCAGCGTGCTGATCCCGAGTGTGTCTCCCGGTGCCGCCTGGGCGATGGCGGCGGCCGTTCCGGCGATCACACAGGTGCAGGCGATCACGGCGATTTTCAGCTTGGACATACTTTCCCCTCCGGTCGATTCCCTGACTCCTCACCGGAAAGGCTAACTGAATCGGGGGCGCGAGTTCACATCTCGTTCACATCGCGCCCCCCTTCGCGGAGACTCAGCCCTGGAAGGTCACCATGCGTTCCTCGGTGAGTTCCATGATCGAGTAGGCCGGACCCTCACGCGTATTGCCCGAGTCCTTGACGCCGCCGTAGGGCTGCTGGTCGGCGCGGAAGGTCGGCACCTCGTTGATCAGGACGCCACCGAACTCAAGTGTGTTGCCGGCCTTGATGCCGTTGCCGATGTCCCGGGTGAAGACCCCGGCCTGCAGGCCGAACTTCGAGTCGTTGGCACGCTCCAGCGCCTCGTCGAAATCGGAGAATCGATCGACGGTCGCGACCGGCCCGAAGATCTCTTCGCACCACACCTTGGCCTCGTTGCCGGGATGCTCGATCAGGGTGGGGGCGAGACAGCGGCCCTCGTCGACCAGCTCGCCTCCGGTCAGCAGCTTGCCGCCGCCGGCCACGGCCTCGTCGATCCAGCTCTTGACGCGATCACGGTCCCCGGGGGTGATCAGGGGCCCGACGTCGGTGCTCTCCTCCATCGGATCGCCGACCTTCAGGCTCTCAACGTTGGTCACCAGCCGTTCGATGAACTTGTCGGCGATGTCTTCGTGGAGCAGGATGCGCTGGATCGAGATGCAGCTCTGGCCCGCGTGCGAGAAGGCGTGGATCTGGGCCTTGTCGGCCGCGGTCTCCCAGTCGCCGTCGCTGTTGACGATCAGCGGCGCGTTCGATCCGAGTTCCAGGTTGACCTTCTTGTGAGGTACCTTGGCGGCGATCCCCCAGCCCACCGGAACCGATCCGGTGAAAGTGATGGCCTTGGTCAGTTCGTGTTCGACGATCGCGTTGCCCACGTCGCGGCCGCCACCTGGGATCACGCTGAGCCAGCCGTTCGGCAGGCCCGCGTCGATGAAGATCTGGGCGAGCTTCAGGGAGGAGATCGGGGTCTGGCCGGCCGGCTTCAGCACCACCGCGTTGCCGGCGGCGATCGCCGGGCCGAGCTTGTGGGCGACCAGGTTGAGCGGGAAGTTGAAGGGGCTGATCGCACCGACCACGCCGTACGGAACCCGCAGCATCACACCGAGCTTGCCGACACCGGCCGCCGAAGCCTCCATCGGGATCGTGCCGCCCGTGAGCTTGCGCGCCTCGGTCGCCGAGAACTTCAGGGTGTCGGCGGTCCGGATCGCCTCGACCGTGGCCGTCTTGATCGGCTTGCCGGCCTCACGGGCGATCGTCTCGGCGAGATCGTCACGGCGCTCGGCGACGAGGTCGGCGGCCCGGTCGAGGATCGCGGCCCGTTCGTACTGGGGCAGGCCACCTTCGGAGAAGACCTGGTGGGCGGCCTGGACGGCTCGGTCGATCAGGGCGGCGTCGCCCTGGGCGACCCGCCCGATCGGACTCTGGTCATAGGGGCTCTTGACCTCGTCCCAGTCGCCCGTCTCAATCCAATCGCCTGCCAGCAGAAGTTTGTGGTCCATGGATCCAGAGTAGTTCATCGAAATCCGGTTTTTACGTTCCGCAATGTGCAACATTGCGGGCAGGGCGCGACAAAGCGACGGCGAAACTGTTGTGGTTGCGTATGCGGATGATCAAGATCTCCTTCAGAACCCTGCTCGCGGCGATCTCGCTGGCCCTGCTGGCGGCTTTCGCGGGGGCCACTCCGGCGGGTGCCGCCACCTGGACCGTCAAGGGCGGCGGTTTCGGCCACGGAATCGGACTGAACGCCTACGGCTCGTACGGAATGGCCAAAGACGGCTGGAGCTACAGGAAGATCCTGCGCTACTACTACAAGGGCACCCGGGTCGAGAAGATGAGCAAGGCGCGCACCGTGCGCGTTCTGCTCAACGTCGATTCTGGCCGGGCACTCTTTTCCGGCGCCGAGCGCGCCTGCGGCCTGGAGTTGAACGAGAAGCGCACCTACGCGGCGAAGCGCCGCGCCAACGGGGTCGTTCTGGTCCGGCCGAACGGCAAGAAGCTCGCCGATTGCGGCCGCCGCCTGCGCACCGAAAAGGACGGTGCGGTCATCTTCAAGGGCCTCGGGCGCTATCGCGGCGGGGTCGAGGTGGTCGAATCGGGCGGCGCGCTCAACGTGATCAACGCGGTCCCGGTCAACGACTACGTGAAGGGTGTGATCCCCAACGAGGCGATCCCGTCCTGGCCGATGGACGCGCTGCGTGCCCAGGCGGTGATCGCCAGGGGCATCGCCCTGGCCGGCCGGGTCGATGGCGACGGCTTCGATCTGTACAACGACACCCGCAGCCAGGTCTACGGCCCGATCTCCACCGAGTACGACCGGACCAACCGGGCCGCCAAGCAGACCGCGTCGGAGATCGTCACCTACAAGGGCAAGGCGGCACTGACCGTGTTCTCGGCCAGCTCCGGCGGACACACCGAGAACGTCGAGAACGTCTGGTTCGGTGATCCGGTGCCGTACCTGAAGGGAGTCAAGGATCCCTACGATGACGTCTCTCCGTACCACCGCTGGTCCTATGACTTTTCGTCATCCGCCCTCGGCAGCGCGCTCGGGGCGAAGGGCCGTCTGAAACGCGTCAAGATCACCAAGTACGGCGTCTCGAAGCGGGTGATCTGGGCCCGGGTCTACGGAACCGGCGGAATCACCAAGGTCCGCGGCGACACACTCCAGTACGCACTCGGACTGCCGGACCGTCTCGTCTTCTCGATCAAGAAAAACAGAAGCCGAAGTGCCGGTCGCTCAGGCACTTTGAGAGGCAGCACTGGATTGAGCGCGCCGAGGGTACTTCGAAACCAGGATCGCGCAGCGAAGCGAAGCGATTCTGGTTACTTGTCTCCTTCTGTGAGGCCCATGCTCGGGGGCAGCGGGACCACACTGCCGAGCACGGTGCCCAGCATCGCTCCGGCCACCACGTCTGACGGATAGTGCATGCCGAGGTACGGCCTCGTGACCGCCATGGTCGCGGCCGCACCGAACAGGGCCAGCTTCAGCTCCGGAGCGAAGCGGGACATCGCGGTCGCGGCGGCGAAGGACGCGGTCGCGTGAGCGGAGGGAAATGACAGGGACGACGGCGCCCCACCGAGCGGTGGCAGCCCTTCCAGGCTCGGTCGCGGGCGCTTCACGATCAGCTTGATGCCGAAGTTGAGGCCGATCGCGACCGGCCCGATCGCGGCCGAGGCCAGCCACTGGCGGCGGCGTGGCTTGTCGAAGGCGGCTCCGGCCAGGCCGATGCCGAACCAGAGGTAGCCGTTCTCACCGCTCTTGGCGATCAGCTGGGCGGCTTTCTCGGCGGCCGGCACGTGGCCGCGGGTGCGCATGAATCGAAGCAGGGCTAGGTCGGCTTTCTTCATCGGCGGGCACGATAGTCGGGGTCGCGCGATGATGCCGGTGTGGTGACCGAGGATGAATACGAAAAGGCGTTCCGCAAGGCGGGTCTGCCGATGCTGACCGAGGACTACTCGCCGGCCTCCGACATCTTCAACCGTGCCGTGCCCCTGCTCGGTTTCGTGTTGCTGCTGGAGATCCTCGGCCCGCTAAATACCGACTGGTCCCTTTGGCAGAACCTCGCCGCGGTGGCGATCAGCCTGGTCGCTCTGCTCGCCGCGATGGGTGTGGCCAACCGGCTGCGCGGCCGGGCGTTCTTCTCCCAGCCCAACCGGGTCGGCCGGGTCGAGTTGACCGCGTTCGTGATCGTGCCCGCCCTGCTGCCCGGGGTGATATCCGGTCACTGGGGCATCGCCCTGCTGACCGCCCTGGCCAATCTGGTTCTGCTCGGCCTGATCTTCGCGGTGGTCGGATTCGGGCTGCTCTCGATCCTCGCCTGGGGCATCACCCGCCTGCTCGACGAGCTGGCGAGATCGCTGGGATTGCTCGTCAAGGCGGTGCCTCTGCTGATGATCTTCGCCCTGCTGCTGTTCCTCACGCCCGAGCTCTGGGAGGTCTTCGCGGGGCTCGACAACCTTTCGCTCGGGCTGCTGATCGGTCTGTTCGTCCTACTCGGCGGGGCGTTCCTGATCGCCCGCCTGCCGAAAGAGGTGCAGAGCCTCGAGCGTGATGCCGGAGGGGAGGGTCCGCCGCTCAACCACCGTCAGCGTTTCAACGTCGGTCTGGTGCTTTTCGTCAGCCAATCGCTCCAGATACTGCTGGTCGCGTTCGCGGTCGCCGCGTTCTTCGTCGTGTTCGGCCTGCTGACCGTCAACGCGGAGCTGGTCAGCGGCTGGATCGACGCTCCCGCCCACGTGCTGTTCGGCTTCCAGATAGGGGATCGCGAAGCCCAGGTGACCACCGAGCTGCTGCGGGTGGCGGCGGCTCTCGCCGCGTTCACCGGGCTCTACTTCGCGGTCTCGATGCTGACCGACGATCTCTATCGCCGGGAGTTCCTCAGCCAGATCACCGACGAGATGAAGGTGACCTTCCAGAAGCGGGCGGAGTACCTGCGACTCCGCGAGCAGAGGTCCTAGAAACCGACCTTGGTCGCGTTCGAGGTGATGCGCAGGAAGATGACCTTGCCGAGATCGAGGATGAGTGTGCCTTCCTCGTAGCTGATCTCGTGCGAGCCGTCGCCGCTCTTCAGGGCGGTGCGCAGGCCCTCGAGCGCCGCCTCGTCGATCCGTACGGGCACGACCTGTCCGCCTTCGAATCCGATCTCGATCTTCTGCAGCGATGCCATCAGTGCGCCTCCTTGGAGGGTTCGACGATTTCGGTCAGCACCGAGCCGGTGGCGGCGGGGTGGGCGAACGCGACGCGGCTGCCGCGGATGCCGACCCGCGGCTCCTTGTCGATCATGCGGATGCCGGCTGCCTCTGCCTTGGCCAGCGCTTCCTCGATGTTCTCGACCGCGTAGGCCACGTGATGGATGCCGACGCCGTTCTTGGCGATGAACTTGCCCACCGGGGTGTCCGGACCGAGCGGGGCGAGCAGCTCCACATGTCCCTCGCCGACGTCGAGCAGGACCGCCTCGACTCCCTGTGATTCAACGGTTTCACGATGCACGAGTTCCATCTCGAAGCTTCGTTCATAAAGTTTGATGGCGGCGTCGAGATCTTCTACGGCTACGCCGATGTGGTCTATGCGAGTGAACATGGAGCCGGAATCCTAGCGCGGTGCCGTATCCGCCAAGGTGCCCTCGCCATTGTGGTTATAGGATGATCAGGTATTCTGCGGAGATTCGGGACCGGAAGATGTATCGCCGGTATCACGTCACGACGGCAATTTCGAGGGAGAAATCAATGAGTGAACGCACCGAGCGCAGAGTGCCACGTTGGTTGTGGCGGCTGATCTACTTCCTGGGCTACGTGGTCGGGATGATCCCTTGGATGATCATCAGCGTCAAATTTCCCTGGAACCTGTCAAATGTGGAGATACTCGCCAAAGCGTTCGTGTTCGCCGTCTATGCCAAGGCAACCTTTGACGGGATCGAGTACCTGATGGTCCGGGTGTTCGGGCCGCTCAACCCAAAGCCGATCGATGTCGAACACGCAGAAGGCAGATGAGACTACGCGGACGACGAGACTTCGGTCCAAAGCTTCTTCCGTTCCACTGAACGAATCCTGGCGATGACTCGCAGGGAACTGAGGAAGGCGAGAGCCCTGTACATCGGTCATATGCTGGCCACGGGCCTGTGCATGGGATTCGCGATCGTCGCCGCCGACCGCCTGAACCTGCTCAAGTACCGCATGGATTTTGGTGACTGGATGGCGTATCTGGGGTATTTCCTCGCCGTCGGCTTCGTCGTCATGTTGGTACTGAATCCGCTCTTCAAGAGAAAATCCAGACCCTGGCGAAACCTGTTCAGCGTGCCGCCGGAAGACCGCTGGCCACGAGGCTGATCAGCCGGCGGTACCCAGCAGCTTCGGCGGCAGCCAGGTGAAGAGGTTCTCCATCAGCTCGACGTCCTCGACCGTGACCCGTTCGTCCTTTCCGTGGACCAGGGGCTTGGTCTCGGCCAGGGTCATGCGCTGCGGACAGAAGCCGAAGACCGTCGCGCCGAAGGCCTTGCGGAACCAGTGGCTGTCCGAGAAGCCGGGCATCACGATCGGCAGGATCTTGGCCCCGGGCTCGACCAGCTCGACCCATTCCTCCAAGGCGTCGGCGAGCACCCCCTCGTAGTCGGAGCGGTTGCCGACCACCGGATCGTTGAACTCGATCCGCCAGTCACCCTCCCCGAGTACCCCGTTGATCCGCTCGAGCACCTCCGATTCGGTCATGCCCGGAGGGGTGCGGCAATCGACCACGAGCCGGGCCTCCGAGGGGATCACGTTCTCCCGGTCCGAGGCCGAGGCCATCGTCGGGGCGAGGGTCACGCCGAGCATCGGATCGGCCATCAGCTTCGCGACCAGCGGCGCGCCCGCCGCGACCTCGGCCAGGGCGGCGTCGAGATCGTCGGGAGCATGACCGAGCAGCCGTTCGAGGAAGCGGTCCGTGTCGGCGGTGGATTCGCGCGGCGGCTGGTTGCGCAGGCGAGGCAGGGCCTCGGCCAGCTTCAGCAGCGCGTTGTCCCCGACCCCGGGGATCGAGCCGTGCCCGGCTTCGCCCTTGGTCACGATCGTGAAGCGGAAGGTGCCCTTCTCACCGACCGCGAGAGTGAAGAAGCTCTCGCCGTTGAAGTCGACCATCTCGCCCGCACCTTCGTTCAGCACCCAGTCACACCGAACCTTGTCGGCCTGCTCGGCGCACAGCCACTGCGCGCCGAAATGGGCTCCGGTCTCCTCGTCGGCGGCGACCACCAGGATCAGGTCCCCCTTGGCCGGTCGCCAGCCGGACTTGGCCAGTGCGAGGCAGGCCGCGGTCTCGGACGCCACCTGGTCCTTCATGTCGAGCGCGCCCCGGCCCCAGATGTAGCCGTCGACCAGATCCCCGGACCAGGGGTCGCGGCTCCATTCCTCAGGCTTGGCCGGCACCGTGTCGACGTGGCTGATCAGGGCCAGGTTCGGCCCCGGCTCGGCTCCCCGGAGCCGGGCGACCAGATTGGGGCGCTCCGGAACCTTGGCCAGCAGCTCGGTCTCCCAGCCCGTCTCGTCGAGCATGTCCTTCAGGAACCGGAGTGCTTCTCCCTCGTTGCCGGGCGGGTTGACCGTGTTGAAGCGGATCAGGTGCTGGAGCAGTTCGGGAGCCTTCATGGCCGCAGTATCCCGCAACGGTTTCGCCGCGGTGAGGCGAACGTGCCGGTCGGACGCAACCGGTCAGGTCACGGCCTGAACCGCCATCGTGAGACCCGTGACCACGAGGACCGCGGCCATCGCCTTGACCAGAGTGTCCTCGTTCAGGCGGCCGGTGAACTTCGATCCGAAATAGGCGCCGGGCACCGCGGCCGCCGAGCCGATCAGGAAGATCTCCCAATCGACGCCGCTCGGCAGGTGTCCGACCAAGCCGCCGATGCCGACGATCACCCCTACCGCGGCGTTCGTTCCAACCGCACGGTAGGGACTCATGCCCATGTACTTGAGCATCGCCGGCAGTCTCAGTGAACCGAGGATCAGGCCGACGAATCCGCCGAGCAGGCCGACCGCGAAACCGATCAGGACCGCCTCGATCAGCAGGTTTTTCTTCTGGACCTCGCCCGGTTCGGGCTCGGCCTGCGGCCGGCGGTAGCGCCAGACCTCGACCGCTCCATAGAGCACGACCAGCGAGATCGCACCCAGCAGGATCCTCTCGGGCAGGATCCCCGCCAGCAGCCCTCCGGCAATGGCGCCGAACAGGGAACTCGGGGCCATCATCAGGAACAGCTTCGGGTCCACGCGGCCGTTTCGCCAATGCACGATGGCAGAGGTGAACGCGGCCGCACCGGAGATCGCGACGTTCGCGCCGGCCGCCGCGGCGGCGGAGCTGCCCAGCAGTACGACCACCGGCAGGCGCAGATTGCCCAGCACGAGGCCGATCATCCCACCGGCGAAAGAGACGGTGAAGCTCCAGACCAGCAGGATGAGTATTTCGGCGGCCCCCATTTAGGAATATTGTCCAGCATCGTCAGATCAAGGAGAGATCAAACTGTGAAGTCGATACTGGTCACCGGGGGTGCCGGATTCGTCGGGTCGAATCTGGGGCTGGCTCTTGCCGCCCGGCATCCCGAGTGGCGGATCGTCGCTCTCGACAATCTCCATCGCAAGGGATCCGAGCTCAATCCCGAGCGGCTGGCCGCGGCGGGAATCGAGTTCGTCGAGGGTGACGTCCGGCGGCTGGAGGACCTGGAGGCCGCCGGACCGATCGACGCGCTGATCGAGTGCTCGGCCGAACCCTCGGTGATGAGTGGTGTCGACGGCGACACCTCATATCTGGTCGAGACCAATCTGACCGGTGCCTACAACTGCCTGGAGATCGCCCGGAGAAACGCCTGCCAGTTCATCTTCCTCTCGACCAGCCGGGTGTATCCGCTGCGGGGACTGAGGAACCTCGCGCTGGAGGAGGCGCCGACCCGTTTCGAGCTGGCCGCCGAGCAGCCGGAGCCGGGGGTGTCCCGGCGCGGAATCGGCGAGCGCATGCCGCTCGGCGGCCCCAGAACCCTCTACGGATCGACCAAGCTGGCGGCGGAACTTCTGACCACCGAGTTCGGTGAGATGTTCTCGATCCCGACGGTGATCAACCGCTGCGGGGTGATCGCCGGTCCGTGGCAGATGGGCAAGGTCGACCAGGGCGTGTTCACGCACTGGATGCTCTCCCACATCAACCGCGGGCCACTGTCCTACATCGGCTACGGCGGCAGCGGCAAGCAGGTGCGGGACCTGCTGCACGTCGATGATCTGGTCGATCTGGTCGATCTCCAGCTGCTCGACCCGGACCACTGGGACGGCCACACCTTCAACGTCGGCGGCGGCCGCGAGGTGAGCCTCTCGCTGCTGGAGACCTCCGAGATATGCGCGCGGCTGACCGGCAACCGGATCGAGATCGCGGCGGAACCGGAGGACCGGGCCGGGGACGTGCCGATCTACCTCTCGGATTGTTCCGCCCTGTTCGAACACACCGATTGGCGTCCGCGGCGCGACGCCGAGACGATCCTGCGGGACATCCACGAATGGATCGAGTCCGATCGCGACCGGATCGCCGGGGCTCTCGGATGAAGCTCTCGATCGTGATCCCGGCCCGCAACGAGGAGGGCTCGATCCTGCCGACGATCGACGGGATCGTGAGCGTGCTCGAACGCGAATCGATCGAGTACGAGGTGCTGGTGGTGGACGACGGCAGCACCGACGGCACGCGTGCCCTGGTCGACTCGGTCACCGCCGAGAACCCGGCGGTGATCTGCCGTCCGTCGCACAACCCGGGCGGATTCGGCCTCGCGGTGCGGTCGGGTCTGGACCAGTTCACCGGCGACGCGGTCGTGATCATGATGGCCGACAAGTCCGACGATCCCGAGGATCTCGTGATGTATCACCACATCCTCGAGGAGGGCTGGGACTGCGCCTTCGGCTCCCGGTTCCTGCACGGCGCGGTGATCACCGACTATCCGCGCCTGAAGCTGGTCATCAACCGGATCGCCAACACCTTCGTCAACGCGCTCTTCCGGCTCGGATACAACGACACCACCAACGCCTTTAAGGGCTACCGGCGCGAGGTCATCGAGACGATCTCGCCGCTGCTCTCGAAGCACTTCAACCTCACGGTCGAGATGCCGCTGAAGGCGATCTCGCGGGGACACACCTACAAGGTCGTGCCGACCTCGTGGACCAACCGCACCACCGGCGAGGCGAAACTGGCGATGCGCGAGATGGGCAGCCGCTACCTCTTCATCGTGCTCTACATCTGGCTCGAGTATCACCTCAGCCGGGGCGACTACCGCAAGGACTAGATCCCGGGCGAAGGTGGGGATCCGCCATCGCAGACCCGGACCGGGCCTTGGCCGATGAACGAGATCCTCCACGGCCGGTCGGACTCGTCGGCCGGCACGGTCACCCTCGTCTTCGATCCGGCCCGGCCGAAGGCCGCCCCCGCCACGGTCGCATCGGCGAACCGGCGGACTCCGAGGAACACGTCCCGCCGCGGACGGAAGGTGAAGCCGGAGGACGCAAGCGGAATCGACTGCCGGCCCTCGGGGGTCGCGCGGACCACCCGGCAGCGATCTCCGAGGGATCGCGCCGGAGTACCGGTGATCGGCAGTGCCGCGACCAGGATCTGGTCGATCCGGGCCCGTGCCGCCTCGCTTGAATCCTCGATCTCCGGCTCCGACCAGCTCACCGATCCGTACCGGTCCTCCGCGTCAAGATAGTCCCCGGCCGTGACCAGGGCGCGATCGTCCGCGTTCATGCCGACCGCCACCCCCGGGTCGACCGTGCCGCTCGCGATGTCGATCGCGGTGAGCCCGGCGATGCCCTTGTCCGAGAGCGGCTTGAACACGTCCCGGTAGCCGTCCCGCATGGCGATGATGTTGACGGTGATCGCGAACAGCGCGACCGCGCCCACGGCCATCACGGTCCGGGGGCGGACCTTCACGCCGTCGAACGCGCCGGCCAGCATCATCAGCAGGAAGACCGCGCCCGGGAACTGGTAGCGGCTGGCCTGATAGCCACGGCCGGGCGCGAGGTTGAGCGCGGCCAGGCCCCAGAAGGCGAGGCCGATAGCGGCGGCGACCAGGAAGGCGCGGGGCAGCCTGTGGCGGGTGAACATCGAGATCGCCGCCAGGGCGATCACACCGATCGCCAGAATCACTCCCAGGATCTCGCCGGTTTGGCCCGAAGCCCGGAACTCCCCGGTGACATTGCTGACCGCCAGCCGGAACGCGTTGAACACGTATTCCGGTGCGTTGATCGCGTTGTCGAAGCTGAGTGAGCTCGGCGCCGTATGTCCCCAGCCGAGCCACCAGGCCGCGTACACGGCGAGCGGGATCGCGACGATGTAGAGGCGACGTGTCAGGTCCTTTCGGCGCAGCAGAAGGTCGACCAGGGCCCCGATCGCGAAGGGGATGCCGAGTGAGGTCGAGATCATCGACACGGTCAGGAGCAGGCAGGCCATCCGGTCGCCGAAACGGTCGCGGCGGCCGAGCATGATTAGGGCCCCTATACCGCAGGCCATCGAGATCGAGAATCCGATCTGGAACGCCCACAGCAGGTCTTCCCAGGCGGTTCCGAGGAAGAGGATGATTCCGCAGCCGATCACCGCGAGCGGCTCCCCGACCAGGGGCCTCAGATAGATGAGCAGGACCACCACGCTGACCAGGAAGACCACCATCGACGCGATGTGGAGCGGGATCGCCGAGGTCATGCCGAAGACGGCCAGGAAAGATTTGTAGATCATCACCGGCAGCACCGAGATGTGCTCGTTGTGAGGATCGAGGTAGTCGCCGATCCCGCCGTCGTTGCGGTAGATCACGAAGGCCCAGTCGTCCAGCATGAAATCGAGGCGGGACCGGAAGTGGAACATCAGCGCCGCGGAGGCGGCCAGCATGACGCCGAAGACGAACATGAAGGGTCGTTTCCGGAGGGCACCGGAGATGCCTGACGAGGGGACTCCCATGCGGTTAGCTTAGTTCTCCGGGGAACGGTAGATTCCCGCAGATGCGAGGGCGATCGGAGAAGGAGGTCTCGTGCCGACGGCGATAGTCACCGGATCGGGTGGCCTGATCGGATCGCAGTCGGTCGCAAGCCTGGTCGAGGCCGGCTGGCGGGTGATCGGCATCGAGAACGACATGCGCGCCGAGTTCTTCGGCCGTGAATCCTCGACCCGCCCGACCAGCGACAGCCTGCTCGAGCGCTACGGCGAGTTCGAGAGCGTGGATCTCGACATCCGGGACGCCGACGGGGTGAGCCGGGTCTTCGGCGGCATTCCCGGTGGACCGGACCTGGTCATCCACACGGCGGCGCAGCCCTCCCACGACTGGGCCGCTCGTGACCCCCAGACCGATTTCGGCGTGAACGCGGTCGGCACCCTCAACCTGCTCGAGGCGAACCGCGCCCACAGCCCCGACGCGCCCTTCATCTTCTGCTCGACCAACAAGGTCTACGGAGATCTGCCGAACAGCCTGCCCCTGGTCGAGGAGGAGCTTCGCCTCGAGCTCCCTGCCGGGCACCGGTTCCATGACGGGATCGACACCACGATGTCGATCGACCACTCGACCCATTCGCTCTTTGGGGTATCGAAGGCCAGCGCCGACCTGCTCGTGCAGGAGTACGGCCGCTACTTCGACATGCCCACCGTCTGTTTCCGGGGAGGCTGCCTGACCGGACCCCAGCATGCCGGAGCAGAGCTGCACGGCTTCCTCGCCTACCTGATGAAGTGCGTCGTCACCGGCCGTCCCTACACGGTGTTCGGCTATGGCGGAAAACAGGTCCGGGACAACATCCACTGCGCCGATCTGGTCTCGGCCTTCATGGAGTTCCAGAAGGCTCCACGGGCGGCGGCGGTCTACAACATCGGCGGCGGGCGGCGCAGCAACTGCTCGATGCTGGAGGCGATCCGCGAATGCGAGATCGTCGCCGGACGGCAGCTCGATTGGACGATGAGCGAAGAGAACCGGATCGGTGACCACCGCTGGTGGATCTCCGATCTGAAGCCCTTCGAGGCCGACTATCCCGGATGGCGCCAGAAGTACGGCATCGCCGAGATCCTCACCGAGATCTACGAGCACAACGTCGCCGAGACGGCCTAGCCGCAGACCTCGGCGGGCCCGCCACGGGTGATCGCGATTCTCCACGGCCGCACGGATCGGTCCCGTGGCAGGTCGAGGCCGGCCGAGACCCCCGGCAGTATCGATCCGATCTCGACCCCGGGCGGGTCGGAGAACCGGGCGAGCGCGATTCCGAGATCGTCCTTCCCGCGGTTGAAGATGTCGAGGCTCCGCCCGGGTGGCGTCCTCGCCTCCCCGGCCTTCAGCGGCCCGCATCGGGAACGCCGCGCCGCGGGCCGGCCGGCCAGTTCGATGCCGAGTGCGTTGACCAGCGTCGAATCGGCGGTGACTCGCTCGGCCGAATCGCCGTCGGCGAGCTCGGCCTCGGACTTCCCCGGGGATCCGAAGTCATCCGTCGCCCGCCGGTACTCGGCTATCGGCACGGGCCGGTCGAGTCCGAGCAGCAGGGTGTAGCCGGAGCGGACCGTGTCGCCGGCGAGGTCGATCGCGCCGAGCGAGGTCAGCAGAGACTGCGAGCCGGGCTGCCAGCGGCTCTCGGCCTGGTCCTTCATCAGCTGCAGCCCGTTGCCGATCGCGAGCGCCGAGATCAGTGCGGCGGCGATCAATGCCGCGGCCCGGATTCTCAGGCCCTCCAGGACCCAGGACGCGGTCAGCAGGATGAAGATCGCCGAGGGCAGCTGGTAGCGGCTGGACGCGGGTGGGCGCAGGTCGGATTGATTGAGTCCGGCCAACAGGTAGAACGCAAGTCCAGCGGTGGCCACGACCAGCAATCCCCTGGGAACCGAGCCTCGCCTTCGGAGTCTCCAGGCCGCGAGCAGCAGCGCGACGACCAGGAACAGCTTTCCCCAGATCAGGTGGGGCTGATCCGGCTCGCTGCCGTCGCCGGTGGCGAGTCCGGCGATCGCCGTGAACCCGGCCGAGATCGCGGTGAAAAGGTAGGAAGGCAGATCGGGAATGTTCGAGAGGCTGAGCTCGCTCTCGGCCCGGTGGCCCCAGCCGAGCCACCAGAGCGCGAACAGCAGGATCGCCGCACCGGGCACGAAGATCCGGCGGCCACGGTCACGGGGATTGAGGATCCACTCGGCGGCCGCGCCGGCGACGAAGGGCAGCCCGAGACTGGAAAAGCAGAGCGAGACCACCAGCAGGACCGAAGCGCAGACATCGCCCCGCCGGTCGTCCCGGTCGAGCGCGATCAGAGCACTGAGCCCGGCCGCCAGGGACCCGAAATATCCGATCTGGAAAGCCCACAGCAGGTCCTCGAAGGCGGCCCCGAGGAACAGGATCAGGCAGGCCATGATCAGGGCGGCCCAATCGCCGACCCGTCGCCGGACGTAGGCGAAGAAGAGGACCGCCGTCAACAGGAAGGTTCCGGTCGCGGCCAGCTGGTAGGGCCGGGCGGAGTCCATGCCGAAGAGCGTTTGGAAGACCTTGTAGATGAAGGCCGGGGCGAGCACGATGTGCTCGTGGAACGGATCGAGCAGCTGGCCGGCTCCCCATCCGGACCGGAGCAGCAGCAGGTCCCATTCGTCGGTGACGAAGGTGATCTTCGAGGTGAGGCCGAGGATGAACGCGGCCGAGCCCGCCACCGCCACCGCGAGCAGGACCAGGGGGATCCTCGCGGCGATGGCCGTCCGGGGCCGCGCCGGTGATCCATCTCCCGGCTGGGCGGAATCCAGGGACATTCCGGAGAGAGTACCCGCGGCTGGGAAGGCCGATGGCGCGGTCATAATCGTGGGGAATGAACGACCGACTTTTCAGCGCCGACGATCACGGCCCGCCACCGGTGGACGCTCCGGGGCCCGACGCGCCGCTCGCGGCGCGCATGAGGCCGACCCGCCTCGACGCGGTGGTGGGGCAGGAACACATCCTGGGCGAAGGCACGACCCTGCGGGGAGCGGTCGAGGCGGGACGGCCCCACAGCGCGATCCTCTACGGCCCTCCCGGCACTGGCAAGACGACCCTGGCCCGGATCGTCGCGACCATGGCCGACGGCGCCTTCGAAGAGGAGTCGGCGGTGAACGCGGGAAGGGCGCAGATCCGCGCGGTGATCGAACGGGCCGAGGAACGCCGGCGGAACGCGGGCCGGCGCACCGTGCTCTTCCTCGACGAGATCCACCGGTTCAACAAGGCGCAGCAGGACGCCCTGCTGCCCGCGGTCGAGAGCGGCACCCTGACCCTGATCGGCGCGACGACCGAGAACCCGTACTTCGAGGTGAACTCGGCCCTGATCTCGCGGACCCAGGTGTATGAGCTGAAGCCTCTCGGTCCGGCCGAGATCCTCGTGCTGCTGGAGCGGGCGCTGGCCGATTCCGATCGCGGGGTCGGCGGCATGGTCGAGGTCGAACCGGCCGCGCTGGAGATCCTCGCCGAGCGGGTGGGTGGCGACGCAAGGGCGGCCCTGGCCGCGCTCGAGAGGCTGGCCGCGGCCGGCGGTCGGGCCGGGGTGGCCGAGGTCGAAGACGCGCTGCAGGCCCAGGCGATCGCGTATGACCGGGACGGCGATCATCACTACGACTACATCTCGGCCTGGATCAAGGCGACCAGGGGCTCGGACCCGGACGCGTCGCTCTACTACCTCGCGGTCATGCTCGAGGCCGGTGAGGACGTGCGGTTCATCGCCCGCCGGATGGTCATCCTCGCCTCGGAGGACATCGGCAACGCCGATCCCCAGGCGCTGGTCGTGGCGACCGCCGCCGCGGCCGCGGTCGATCGGGTCGGAATGCCGGAGGCCGCCCTGAACCTGGCACAGGCCGCCACCTACCTGTCGCTGGCGCCGAAATCGAACGCATCGACCAAGGCGATCGGTGCCGCGCGTGACGAGGTCCGCAGGAACGGTCCAAAGCTGCCGCCGGATCACCTTCGCGACAGTCACTATCCGGGTGCCGCAAAGCTCGGGCGCGGGGTCGGATACGTGTATCCCCACGACGAGAAGGGCGGGGTCAGCGACCAGACCCTGCTGCCGCCCGATCTGACCGGGCGCCGGTTCTACGAGCCGACCGAGTACGGGTTCGAGTCCGAGCTGAAGCGCCGTCAGAACGCGGCCGATCGCATTCGTGGCAGGGGGCGGGCGGCAAAGCCAGACCCCGAGCCGAATGCTTAGAAAACCTTAAGTCCCGCGGCCACAACTTCGGGCCCATTGACGGGTTTTCAATTACGACCCACGAAGAGTAAGAAGCTCCTAGGGGTGCTGTGTCGGCCGGAGGCCCGGACTGGGGGTCTCCGGCCCTCCTCTTTAAATGGGACTTTTCGTGTACGGAGACGGACCTTTTCGTGTACGGATTCGTCCGCAGGTCGTACACTTCTGGGATGGCCACCGAGACCACCGTTCAGTCGACTTCGTCCACCGCCTCTGACACGCTCGAATCCTTCAACCCGGCTACGGGTGAGCTGGTCGGCACAGTGCCGACCATCACGCCCGATCAGGTTCAGGGGATCGTCGATGAAGTCGGCCTGATCCAGCCCGCCTGGGCGGAGCTGACCCCGGGGGACCGGGCCGTCTACATGAAGCGGGCCGCCTCGGTGCTGCTCGACCGCCTGGACGAGATCGCCGAGCTGCTCTCCGCCGAGCAGGGCAAGCCGATCTCCGAGTGCTACACGATGGAGCTGATCCCCTCGATCGACGCGCTCCGCTGGTGCGCCAAGGAGGGGCCGAAGATCCTGAAGGACGAGAAGATCTCCTTCCCCCAGCCGTTCTTCAAGACCAAGCGGTCGAAGTTCCGCTACGAGCCGATCGGGGTCGTCGGGGTCATCGCTCCCTGGAACTACCCCTTCACGATCCCGATGCAGGAGATCGCGATCGCGCTGATGTGCGGCAACGGCGTCGTGCTGAAGCCGGCCAGCCTCACCCCGCTGCTCGGCGAGGCGATCCAGAGCGTCTTCGAGGACGCCGGATTCCCGCAGGGGCTGGTGCGCACCGTTCACGGCGGTGGCCGCATCGGTGACGCGCTGACCAAGTCGAGCGCCGGCAAGATCTTCTTCACCGGCTCGGTGCCGGTCGGATACAAGGTCGGCGAGGAGTGCGCCAAGCTGATGAAGGGCTGCGTCCTGGAGCTCGGCGGCAAGGATCCGATGATCGTGCTCGGGGACGCCAACATCGATTTCGCGATCTCCGGCGCCGTCTGGGGCGGTTTCGCCAATGCCGGCCAGACCTGCGCCGGGATCGAGCGGGCCTACGTGATGCGCGAGGTCAGCGAGCGGTTCATCGAGGGTGTCGTCGCGAAGGCATCGGGCCTTACGGTCGGCGATCCCAGCAAGATCGAGACCGAGATCGGTCCGATGGTCTCCGAGGACCAGTTCCATCTGGTCAACGAGCTGGTCGACGACGCGATCGCCAACGGCGCCGAGCGCCGCTGTGGCGGTCCGGTCGAGATCGAGGGTTTCTCCGGCAAGTTCATCGCGCCGACCGTGCTGACCGGGGTCACGCACGAGATGCGGATCATGAAAGAGGAGATCTTCGGACCGGTGCTGCCGATCATGGCGGTCGATTCCGAGCAGGAGGCGCTCGAGCTCGCCAACGACTCCGAGTTCGGTCTCGGCGCGTCGGTCTGGACCAAGGACCGCCAGCGCGGCGAGCGCATCGCCGGCCGCATCGAATCCGGCATGGTCTGGGTCAACGACCACATGTTCACCCACGGCGCCTGCCAGTGCACCTGGGGTGGGGTCAAGGATTCCGGTCTCGGCCATTCGCACTCGAAGTTCGGTTTCTACGAGTGCGTCGAGATCAAGCTGATCACCTATGAACCGGGCCTCACCAGGAATTTCTGGTGGCATCCGTACGACGAGACCCTGACCAGCGCGATGAAGGCGTCGGCCAAACTGCTCTACGGCAAGGGCGGCGAGCGGGTCGAGGCCCTGAAGTCCGGTGCGGGACCGCTGCTGAAGGTCGGGCAGCGCGTCACCAAGCGCAAATAGGCGAGCCCGCTTGCGCGGCGAGGGAGTGAAGTCCCGGCGGATCGTCGGGCGACTCCTGGCCATCGCGATCGTCGGACTGACGATCGGGGGCGGCGTCTGGCTGCTCACCCGGGACGGCGATTCCGGGTCGCGGGCGAGCGGGGAGAAGCGGTCGAAGAGCGAGGGCTCTTCGACCGGCGGACCCGCCAATCCGGGAGAGGCCGGTTCGGCCGAGCCCGTGAAGAGGCTGGCACCCACGCCGTGCCCACCGGACCTTTCCGGATGTGTCTCCGCGACCGGACGGGTCCTGTACGTGGAGAAGGTCGATCCGGACGGAGATGGCGACGCCCACTTCGTGACCGCCAGCGGGGAGGGGGTGACCGGTCCCGGGATCACGATCTTCGACGTGAGGGCCGATCTGCGCCCCGATCCCCTGCCCGGAATCGGAGATCTGGTCGGAGGCGCCGGCCCGGTCTACCCGGGGCACGCGGGTCAGAAGCAGATCGAGGTGGTCGCCTTCGAAGTGGCCGAGTAGCCCAACCCCCTCCCAAGAGCCCGCGACAGCCCAGACCCAGCCGGGGTG